>ERZ772979.222-NODE-222-length-46407-cov-11.192440_pt1 | contig 46407 bp, 40 predicted proteins | sample MGYA00511130_ERZ772979 | MGnify/ENA primary metagenome ERZ772979 (study PRJEB29015, sample SAMEA2738103) | human oral metagenome | biome: human oral; feature: human-associated habitat; material: saliva | place: China | collected 2186 ...
ACACTGTAAGCAGAAAACCTAAACCTACCCACAGTAAACCTTCGGGACGAAAAACTAAAAGAAATTAAAAAAAACTATTACTTATTTGCATTTATCAAAGCTTTAAAGTACATTTGCAAAAATATTACTAGTATTCGCCACTTATTAGCTAAGTTGGCACATATCTTGTAAGAAACAGAAAGAATTAATAAAAGAAGATAACTATGGAGTACGACAATTTTTCTAGAGCGAATAACAATCGCTTCAATAACTTAGAAGTATCACATTCATGGCCTTTACTTATGCGTAAAGTCTACACATGGATGGCAATGGCTCTCACCATAACAGGTGTTGTAGCATACGGTGTAAGCACATCTACAGCTATGTTAATGATGCTTTATAACAGTATGGCACCACTATTAATTTGTAGTTTGGCAGAGCTTGGTATCGTTTTCTATCTCTCTGCACGTATTGAGAAGCTTTCATTAACATCGGCTACAATGTGGTTTATTATTTTCTCCATATTGAATGGAGTTACTATGGCTTGGATTTTCATAGTTTATACTGCAACTTCTATTGCTCAAACGTTCTTTATTACTGCTGGAACATTCGCTGCAATGGCTATTGTGGGTAGCACAACTAAGAAAGATTTAACCCAAATAGGTGGCATCTTGTTTATGGCGCTCATTGGCTTAATTATTGCCGTAATAGTAAACATTTTCTTACATAGTCCAATGGTTAATTTAATTATAAGTGGTGTAGGTGTATTAATATTTACTGGTTTGACTGCTTGGGACGCACAGAAAATTAAGAGAATGGTAATGAGTGCTCCCGATGCGAACGAGTCAGCACAGAAGATGGCTCTCTTGGGATCGTTAAATTTGTATTTAGATTTTATTAATCTATTCCTCTATTTATTACGTTTCTTAGGAAAAAAGAACTAAGAGAGGAAAACAACAAGAAGCATAAAAGAAACAGATGCACAGCTTTTAAGAAGGTGGCATCTGTTAGTTTATTTACGCTAATGGGCGTATTGTTTAACTCTGATTAGAGAATAACTAAATAAAATAAAAAGAAGAAAATGAAGAAAACATTGAACAAACTGATGCTAGTAGTATTTAGTAGCATTGCATTACTTGGCATTACATCGTGCAATCTTGACAACAACAACAACAAGGAAGGACTTACTCCTGCCGAAGTGAAAGCTGCCTTCAACAGTGTGAAAGGAAACTATACAGGAAAGGTATTTTTCAATAAACTTAACGATAACATGTCTATTCTTGAAAAAGACAGTCTGCCTGTATCAGTTACCATTAATACCGACTCAACGCTCATTATAAAGAATCTTCCATTAAAGGTGCTCACTGGTCAATTAGAGGATAAAGACTTAAAGAGCGCTATCGAAAGTCTCGGAACTACCGATGTATTATGTTACATAGCATTCATTGATAATGATCCTATAACACTTTTGGTAAACCCTACTCCACTTTCGCTTAATATAAACTATAAGGGCAAGACACAAACATTTAAGACAGGTTTCTTTATTAACAACAGAAATTCACTTGCACAGTTATCAGGAAGAGATAGACTAGCTATACAAATTATTCAATTTGGCAGTATGTATCTTGATGAGAAACTCATAACCAGCAGGGCAAACAACTCTGCAATATTCTTAAAATTAGAACGTAGATAAAATAAGATGTAAACGCAAATCACTATTGATTTCTGCATTAAGTGCATTCTCTAAATATAGGTAGAGAAATATAGTTTTAAAACTTACCTTAACAGAAAGCAAAAAAGTATTTGTTATTTACAGACTCTTTCGATATTAATTTTCAGGAGGAAACAGAACAACAACACCCTGTTTCCTCTTTTTATTAGCCTAAAATAGCAATTAGTCTCTTGCCGTTTTTCGTTTTTCTGCTGAGCATATAGACTATCTTTACTACGAAGGTAGTATAGGTTAGGACTATTTTAACAAGAAAACGAACAATTATAGAAGTGTGATAAAAACTCTTAAGCTTTTACAGAAAGTTCTTAAGCTTTTGTTATATAAGGCAAACTTTTTAAAGAAAGGCTATTGCGTTACAACACATTATAAGTTGCCTAAATTAGCCTATATTTATTTTGTTGTTCAATCTATTTAAAGTAACTTTGCACTCATTATTACATAATAGTAATGTCGAACGAGAATACTTTCAAACTTTTAAGCAAAATTAATTCGCCTGCCGATTTAAGAAAATTGAGCATAGACGAGTTACCTGTTTTATGCAATGAGCTTCGGAAAGATATTATTCAGGAAGTAGCCGTAAATCCTGGACATCTTGCATCGAGCCTTGGCGCAATTGAGATAACCGTAGCATGTCATTACGTTTTCAACACACCAGAAGACAGAATTGTATGGGATGTGGGGCATCAAGCATACGGACACAAGATATTAACCAATAGGCGTGAAAGCTTTTGTAAAAACAGAAAGAAAGATGGCTTAATGCCTTTTCCATCTCCTAAAGAGAGCGAATACGACACGTTCACTTGTGGACACGCTTCTAATTCTATTTCAGCAGCCTTAGGAATGGCTGTGGCTGCAAAGATGACAAATCACCCAGAACGCCACGTAGTTGCCATTATTGGAGACGGAGCAATGAGTGGTGGGTTAGCGTTTGAAGGGTTAAACAACGCCTCAAGTCAGCCCAACGACCTACTCATTATACTAAACGACAACGATATGTCGATAGACAGGGCAGTTGGAGGAATGCAACAATACTTATTAAACCTTGATACAAACGAAACCTACAATAAGTTTCGTTTTAAGGCATCGCAATGGTTACATTCTAAAGGATTACTAAACGACAAGCGTCGCAAAGGCATTATTCGTTTGAATAATGCCATTAAGTCGGCACTTGCTCAACAGCAAAACCTCTTTGAGGGAATGAACATACGCTACTTTGGCCCATTCGATGGAAACGATGTAAAAGAAGTTGTAAGACTATTGCGCCAGCTTAAAGATATGAAGGGTCCAAAATTGTTACACTTGCACACTATAAAAGGTAAAGGTTACGAACCTGCAGAGAAGAGCGCAACAGTTTGGCATGCACCAGGTAAGTTCATTCCCGAAACAGGAAAACGTCTAGTACAAGACAATAACAATAAGCCACCAAAGTTTCAAGATGTGTTTGGACATACTCTTTTAGAACTTGCCCGAAAAAATCCACGCATTGTTGGTGTTACCCCAGCAATGCCAACTGGGTGTTCTATGAGCATTATGATGAAAGAAATGGCAGACCGCACATTCGACGTGGGTATTGCAGAAGGACACGCTATGACATTTTCTGCAGGTATGGCAAAAGATGGTTTACAACCATTCTGCAATATATATAGTGCCTTTTCGCAACGTGCTTACGATAATATCATTCACGATACAGCCATTCTTAATCTTCCCGTTGTATTATGTTTAGACCGTGCAGGTCTTGTTGGCGAAGATGGTGCAACACATCACGGTGCTTTTGATATGGCTTTTCTACGCCCTATACCTGGCATCACAATAGCATCTCCTATGAACGAACACGAATTGCGTCGGCTGATGTACACAGCACAGTTGCCTCAAAAAGGTTTCTTTGTTATAAGATATCCACGTGGCTGTGGTTCGTTAGTTGATTGGCGTTGCCCTTTAGAAGAGATCAAAGTAGGTACAGGACGCAAACTCTACGATAAGACTTTAGGTAACGAACATAAAGATTGTACGAAAAATATAGCTATTCTTACCATTGGTCCTATAGGAAACGACGCTCAAAAAGCCATCGAAGAAATAGAGCAAGAAGGTAAATATACAGGTCGTATTGCCCTTTACGATATGCGTTTCTTAAAACCAATAGACGAGAATATACTCGAAGAGGTAGGAAAGAACTTCTCTGAAATTATTACCATAGAGGACGGGGTAATAAATGGTGGCTTAGGAACAACAGTTATAGAATGGCTGAACGAACACAACAAAAACATACACGTACAGCGATTAGGTTTGCCCGATCACTTTATTGAACAAGGAACTGTTGCCGAACTTCGTGAATTGTGTGGATTTGATAAATACAGCATAAAGCAAGAAATAGAAAAAAGATTGTTAGCAACATACACAAACAAAATATGAAAATTATTATAGCAGGAGCATATACCATAGGGACTTATTTAGCACAATTCTTATCGCGCAATAAGTACAATATAATATTAATAGACGAGCAGGAAGAGAGGTTAAACAAAATAGGTCAAGACTACGACCTTCTTACACTGCAAGGAAAGCCTACAAGTATACAGATACTACAAGAGGCAGATGTTAAACACGCTGATCTCTTTATTGCTGTAGACCCAAAAGAAACAACAAACATTACTGCTTGTACTATGGCACACCACCTTGGTGCAAAAAAGACTGTGGCTAAGATTGATAATCCAGAGTATTTGGAACCTAAAAACCAAGAGTTATTTAAGCAGTTAGGCGTTGATAGTCTTATTTATCCTGAACTTCTAGCAGCAAAAGATATCATAAACGGCCTTAAAATGTCGTGGGTTCGTCAGCGCTGGGACGTTCGTGGTGGAGCGTTGGTTATGTTAGGCATAAAACTTCGCGACACTTGTGCAATCTTAGATAAACCCTTAAGAGAAATAAGTGGACCTAACGACCCATATCACATTGTTGCCATTAAACGTAGAAACGAAACCATTATTCCTGGTGGAAACGAGACACTACAACGAGAAGACCTCGCCTACTTTATGACTACGAAAGAATATATACCCTACGTTCGCAAATTCACAGGCAAAGAGCACTACGTTGATGTTAAAAATGTTATGATAATGGGTGGTGGACGCACAGCCGTGCGCTCTGTAAAAATTATGCCTGAATATATGGATATTAAGATTATCGAAAACAGCTTCGACCGATGTGAATATCTTAATGAAATATTCGACGAATCTGTACTTGTTATCAATGGTGATGGACGAGATACCGACCTACTTATAGAAGAGGGCATTAGACACACGCAAGCATTTGTTGCACTTACACCGAATGCCGAAACAAACATCTTAGCTTGTATGGCAGCAAAAAACTTAGGCGTAAGAAAGACGATTGCAGCTGTAGAGAATTTCGACTATGTAGATATGGCTGCTAACTTAGATATTGGCACTATTATTAATAAAAGAGCTATTGCTGCTGGCTACATCTATCAAATGTTGCTCGATGCGAATGTTAGTAATGTGCGTTTCCTTATGTCTGTAGATGCCGACGTTGCCGAATTCATACCTGTTCAAGGATCTCGCATTACGCAGAAACCTATTAAAGATGTAAATATCCCAAGTGGAATGACTATTGGAGGATTAGTTCGCCATGATGTTGGTATGTTAGTTTCTGGTAATACGCAAATAGAGGCTGGTGATATTGTAGTTGTTTTCTGCTACAATACCAATATGAAGAAGGTAGAACAGTTGTTCAACTAAAGTTTAAAAGAAGAATTTTTACCAATGCTTAATCTAAAGACGATAGCAAAAATTATTGGTGCGCTCTTAGGCTTAGAGGCGTTGCTAATGTCTGTGTGTTTATGTGTGTCGTTATTATATCAAGACAAAGATATAATAGCATTCATTTGGTCTATACTTATAACAATTGTGGCTGGAGGCGCATTCCGATTAATGGGCAGACATGCCAACAACACTATTAGTCGTAGAGACGCTTACTTTGTGGTGGCTGTAACGTGGATTATATTCTCTCTCTTTGGTACTCTTCCATTTCTTATCAGCGGTTATATCACAAGTTTCACCAATGCTTTCTTTGAAACTATGTCGGGATTCACCACAACAGGTGCCTCCATAGTAGACTTCCCCGAACATTTCCCTAAAGGCTTACTATTCTGGCGATCGCTAACACAATGGATAGGCGGATTAGGTATTGTCTTCTTTACCATTGCAATTTTACCTTCGCTTGTTGGCGGGTCACTAAAAGTGTTTGCAGCAGAAGCCACAGGACCTATAAAGAGCAAACTTCACCCACGTCTCAGTATGGGGGCTAAATGGATATGGATGGTTTATTTTGTGCTTACGGCTGCCTGCGTTGTAAGCTATAAGGTGTGTGGTATGAACTGGTTCGATGCTTTTAATTATGCTATGACCAGTACCGCTACTGGTGGTTTCAGCACCGAAAGTGGCTCTATTGCTACATTCCATTCGCCAGCCGAAGAGTATGTCTGTACTATCTTTTGTTTCCTATCGGGCGTAAACTTCACTTTGCTCTACACATCTGTTGCGGGTTTCAAACTAAAGGCGATGCTCAAGAACAGCGAATTTAAGTTTTATGCAGCAATGATTGCTGGCTTCACCCTATTTATTATGTTAGAGCTTATCTTCCGTTGTAACTACGAAGTGGAACATGCCTTCCGAAGCTCTGCTTTTCAGGTAGTGTCGTTTATTACAACAACTGGTCTCTTTAGCGACGATGCAGCCAAATGGCCTCATGTTACATGGGTTGTTCTTGCTGCTTGTATGTTTTTTGGAGGTTCGTCGGGTTCTACAAGTGGAGGCATAAAGAGTATACGTGGCGTAATGTTGGTAAAGGTTATTAAGAATGAGTTTCGTCAAATACTCCACCCTAATGCTGTTCTGCCTATGAAAGTAGACGGATACAATGTGCAAATGTCTAAACGTGTAACTCTCTTGGCATTCATTGGTTTGTATTTATTTCTTGCGGTTATTTGTGCTTTCACTATGATAGCGGCAGGCATCGACTCTACCAACTCCATGACAATTACACTTAGTAGTCTTGGTAACGTTGGTCCTACGTTAGGTTTAGAGATTGGTCCTACAATGTCGTGGAACGAACTGCCCGACTTTGCTAAATGGATTAGTTCGTTCTTAATGCTTGTTGGTCGTCTCGAACTTTTCTCTGTATTGGTGCTATTCACTCCTTCGTTCTGGAAAGAGAACTAAAACCAAATTGGCATATAAAGCAGCTCTTCTGCAGTGGTGTTTTAACCCAAATAGGGCATTAGAGTTTAAACATATTTGTTTTATTATTGAGTAGATTGTATGTCTTTGCAACGCAGGCGTAGTGGGCTACGTTAAGTTACAAAGACAGACAAGATGCCGATAAGAAAATAAAATATGTTAGAAAACAATACCAGAGTAATAAGAACTATACATATTGTGGTCTAATGACTGATTTGGGTTAATTGGTTTAGTATGCTGTAATCGTCCATTCATCAATCTACACTATATACGCTGTAGATGGTACACATCATATATTATAGCAGTTCTTCTTCAGACTGAATGCTACCAAATTTATAAATAAGAACTATGAGATTATTCGGTGTTATCGTTGTCTAAGAAATGTCCTAAATCGGTTTGCAATCGTATATAAGGTTCACAATTAGCATAGTTTACATTACGTCGTAGCATAGAAACAATGCTCTCTATACTTTTATTGTAGCTCGATAGCTCGTTGCGCTGTTGCACTATATGTCGTGCATTGCGATGTATTTCTTGTTCCCTATCGTCCATCAACTTGTTACAAACCTTCTTCAGTGCTGGCACAACCACGTTGTCGAACAAATGGTGCCCTTGAATATACAAATAGGTTGTTGAGGGTGTTACTCCAAGCTGTTCTATATCTTGTTTTACAGCCAAATAGGTTTCTTTTGCATAGGGATATTCTCGTTGAAACTGACGTATTTTTGCTGCTACTTTGTGGCGCAATCGTTCTATGTTCTGATAAACAGTGTGGAAATTAAAATTACCCATTTCTATAACTCTATTAAAATCGGTAATGCAGAACTTTCCATAAATACCATTCCTGTAGAACCATATACTCCAAACAAACAATGGAAATATTGCTTCGCTGTAAAGGCGTAGATATTCTTCAAAATCGAATATAGGCTTATCGTTCAGCGTTACGGCAACACCAACATCGTGCAGACTTTCGGCACAACATTGCAGGTTTTCTATGGCGTATGCATAGGTATGAAATACGTACGGATTGTGGTTCACTGTGCGCGATGTGGGTGTTGTTTCTTGTAACAGATAGTCGTAATCGGCATCTACACAAGCTATCATACTTTCGCCCACATTACCTGAAATTAAATTCATCAGCACCGAGCGTTTTCCTTTGGTAAGCGTGTAGCGCGATGGCAGCATAACTTCAAAGTAGCGGTGTTCGTTTTCAAATCTGCTAAGAGCCGTACGCCAAAAGAAAATGTCGTCGTATGCCTCTACATACGCCACAATTCTTTTTCGTGCCTTACGTCCTTGCAGTCGGTTTGCTGCTTCAAAATAGGCTGACGACAGATTGTCTTTAAGCTGTTTTCCCATTAAGTTTCGTTGTTTTCTTACCCCACAGTAATCTCGTCCACTTCGGTTACCTTGTCTAACCAACCGTCCATAATAACCGCCGGACTGTGCGTAGTGAGTATTATCTGCACATTTGGGTTTAAACTTAATATTAAACTTATCAATCTCTTCTGCCACTCTATGTGCATACTCACCTCTGGTTCGTCCATAAACAAAGCATACGACCTACTATCTTGCACCAAAACTGTTAGCAATATAGCCAGCATTTGTTTTTCGCCACTCGACAATTGGTAAGGATACAACGTACAACCCATTTGCGAGAAACGTATTTCATTCTCCGAACGCACTATTTTTTTACCTGTCTCAGCAAACAGTTCGTCTATTATGTTCTGGAACAATAGTTTCGGAGCCGAATATGTTTGTGCTTTGGTTGCAGCGTCAGGCGCACCACTTTGCAGTGTTTCTATTATGCGGTTTCCAACATTCACCTGATAGTCTAGATACTTACGCTGCAGCTGAAACAATTGCCAATCAAGTTCTGTAACAAGATTTAAGTCTGCCTTGCTTATGCTTTCTATGTTCATTAGCGGCCGATCGAACGAACGAATAATGTCGTACCTAATCCATGTTGCATCGTCTGGCGATACTTTTATATGAACGCCTTTCAACATGTGGCTTGAAAACTCGCCACCTTGTGCAAGTCCTTTTACCACCTTATTCAGAATGGTACTCTTCCCCACTCCATTAATTCCGCTTAATATATTTACGTGCCTATTAAGCTCCCAACGTATGTGCTTCTGTCCAGCCCACAGCGAATCTATTTCTATCTCCTTTATATAGTCAGCATATTTTTGCATAGCAGTTCAGTTATTTTCCAGCAAATGTAGCATTTTTCTTTCAGTTATAAGGCTAAAAAGTGGTTTTTATATAAAATTAGGTCCCACTTACTAAACACATTGAGGGCGCATCTGCACAGATGCGCCCCCTCCGTTTGTAGATTATATTTAAGTAGGTTCTTGTTTTCTTCAGACTTATCAGGACAAAAATGGTAACTTTTCAGCCCAATTTAGACCTTCTAAGTTTGTCGAAAAAGTTTTGTTCGTTGAGCTCCGCGTTTCAACCAACGAAGAGCGCCAACATTGTTCATCACATAGTTACATTAACTTAATCTGTAGAAAAAAGCATATATCGTATTTAAAAAGTTCATCACTTTTATAGAAGCTCTCGCTGAACTTCACTTATAAAACGCAGAAAAACACAAAACCCCTACTCACTTTATATATTTAACACTATTTTAGATTTTATCCACTCTGGGAGGGATATTCGCCAATACTAATTTTAAGAGCCTTATTTTGATATATGAGAGAATTACCGTAAATTTGCAATAAAATATAAACAGAAAATGCAAGAAACAAGACAAAATCGCATTGCACGCCTACTACAAAAAGAGCTTGCAAGCATATTCCAAAGTCAAACACGTGCTATGCACGGCGTATTGGTTAGCGTTACACGAGTAAAGGTTAGCCCAGATTTAAGCATCTGTACTGCTTATCTTAGTATATTTCCATCGGACAAAGCCGAAGAACTTCTTACAAACATTAACAAAAACGAGAAAACTATACGATACGATTTAGGACAACGCGTACACAACCAGTTGCGCATTATTCCAGAACTACGCTTCTTCATTGACGACTCGTTAGATTATATTGAACGCATAGACGAACTTCTGAAGAAGTAATGAGTTTTCCTTTTTATATTGCACGCCGCTATCTTTTCTCAAAGAAAAGCACCCACGCCATTAACGTTATCAGCCTGATATCGGTAATTGGGGTGGCTGTTGCTACTATGGCACTGGTTGTGGTACTGAGCGGATTTAATGGTTTCTCCGATCTCGTAGCTTCGTTCTTCACCAACTTCGACCCACAACTAAAGGTTGAAGCTGCAAAAGGAAAAACTATTGCAGCCGACAATCCGCTTTTGCACAAAATAAAAACATTGCCCAGTATAGAAGTTGCTACCGAATGTGTTGCCGACCAAGCATTGGCTACCTATCAAGGCAAACAAATAATGGTAACCGTAAAAGGCGTAGCCGAAAACTTCGACTCGCTTACCAACATCAGTCATATACTAATAGGCGATGGAACTTTCAAACTGCATATTGCCAACTTAGACTATGGTATCTTAGGTATTGGCGTAGCACAACAGCTAAACACGGGCATCGACTGGAAAAACTATCTACACATATATGCACCACAACGAAAAGGACAATACGATGCATCGAACCCTATGAATGCCTTCGTGGCAGACTCGCTACTATCGCCAAAAAGCATATTCCAAGTAAAGCAAAACAAATACGACAACAACTATATTATTACATCGCTACCATTCGCACGACGACTCTTCAACAGACAGGGCGAAATTACATCGCTAGAACTACGTCTAAAAGCAGGCGAAGATATCGATAAGGTGAAGGGAGAAATAGAACACATTGTGGGCAACCAACTTGTGGTAAAAGACCGCTACGAACAACAGGCGGATACATTCAACATTATGCGCATAGAGAAACTCTTTGCATACGCATTTCTCACTTTCATTCTAATGGTTGCATGCTTCAATATCATAGGGTCGCTATCTATGCTAATGATTGATAAGAAAAACGACGTACAAACATTGCGCAACCTGGGAGCCTCTGACAAACAAATAAATCAGGTGTTTTTGTTCGAAGGACGCATGATTTCGGCTGCAGGTGCCATTATTGGTATTGCCATCGGACTATTTTTATGCTGGTTGCAACAAACTTACGGATTAGTGAAACTCGGCAATCAAGCAGGAAACTTCGTTGTGAACGCCTATCCCATTAGCGTACACCCATGGGACATTGTTGCCATATTTGCCACTGTTATTGTTGTGGGGTGGATAGCCGTTTGGTATCCTGTGCGATATATGAGCAAGCAACTCACAAGGTAGCAATGCCACAAACACATTTGCGCCTGCTTACGAATATAAGACAAATGTTTCTGCAATTCTACTTTTTTTTATACCTTTGCAGTGCATTTAACGACAGATAGTAATAGCAAAAACAAAATATAGCAATATTACTACACAACAACCCATTTGGCGTTAAAGCGGGATGTAGCGCAGTTGGTAGCGCACTACGTTCGGGACGTAGGGGTCGCTGGTTCGAATCCAGTCATCCCGACAACACAAAAGGCAAGCGAAAACAACATCGCTTGCCTTTTATTTTTATCTAAACCAAACAAACAAACCGCAACAAACAGCCTCTTATTCAAACCAAACACATAGCCTCTAACCCACAACACACTGTTAGAGTAGCAACAAAATGCTCTTCCATTGCACAAATTAAAAAATTTTGCAACAAAAACATAGCCAACACAGTTGTGTACACTCAACACATTCGCACAACCCTCACAGTCTCTTCTCTCCGCTCTCCCACCACGTTCACAATAGTTACACAACATTCTCACTATAGTTGCGCATTTCTTTTACTATAGCTACACATATCTTTCACTATGGTTGCGCAATATTTTCACACGCATCAAACAGTTTTATTTACACATAAATAAAGTTTTACTTACACGTAAATAAAACTCTACTTACACGTAAATAAAGTTTTACTTACACGTAAGTAAAACCATCTATTGCGCATAACATCGTTGCACACTCATAATAGAAACAGAAAATAAATATGTACGAACAATTGCGCACACACATCGCCATACCACATATAGCAAATAAATCAACCACTAAACACAGTGCAAACAACCATTATATACGCTACCAACAACAACCGTATATGCTGCAAACACCAGCCGTGTACGCTACGAACACCCACCGTATACGCCGATTTATCGTGCCCGCATATACATTCACAACCACGAACACAACGAATAACCAACCACGAAACAACAACAAACATATACGGGCGAGATAAATCTGCCCCTACGCCTAACGGAATGTACACCAACCATTCGTGGAATGTACGCAACACATTTCGCAAAATATTCGATGTAATATAACTGACCGAACAACAAGCAAACAAGAAGAAAAAACTAAAATATTATAAAATAAAGTCTTTTATAACCTCTCCTTTATAGGTATTTATATGCACTTCTATACTGTCGCCTTTATGTGCAAAGGTGGTTGGAATGCTAACAAAAGTGCGCACTGTGTAGTATTGGGGAACATTGTTTTGCTGGTGTAGCAAACGTAGTGTATATTTGTTTGTTCCACTTACCGACGATGCTACATTTTCTAAACTTACGCCTAACGACTGTTTATTTTCAGTGTTCTTACCCGTCTTTAGAGCCAATTCCAGATTAATATACTTTCGTGTTTTGGCTATCCAAGCACTGGTAAAGCCCATTGGATCGGGTGTATTTGTGGTATGCGGTTGTTGCGACACTGGCAGAACATAAACTTTAGAAATAGCTATGGGCACAACTTCTAAGTTGTTTCTATTATAATATAGTTGTGCCCTATAGGTAGTATCTGCCTTTGTTGCCCATGTTGCACTTAAAGCCGAATGCAACAAAAGAGTATCGCCATCGTCGGTAACAGCCGAAACAAAAGCAGCATTGGTATTAGTAGTAGCCTCAACAAAGTCGGACTGCAGATAAGAGTATTCCGAATCGCCCGTTTTAAAACTATCGTTAGTACAAGCTACCAACAGAATGACGATGAGGAACAAAAAGAAGAACGATTTATGCATTAGCTTTTATATAGTTGCGAGTAGGGTTGGCATACATTTCCAATAGACGTTGGCGCAAATATACTTCGTCTTTACCTGGGAGTGTTATTTTTGCAAGTTGTTGTTCTATATAAGCATCGAATTTTGCTTTATCATCGTCAGTATACTTATTAGCGTAAGTTGTGGTGCCCTCAAGTTCGTCTAGTGCAACATAATTGTTGGTATAAAGACGATAGTTGCGGTGTATTTCTTTATCTATATGTTCACAAATGGCATCTAACAGAGGACCGTTTGCCATATTTGCATTTTTCAGTGAGTCTAAATATGCGTCAATACAAGGAGCAGCGTGATAATGAATAGAGCCTTTATAGCCCATTATGCCAGTTTGCATACTGAGAACATCGTCCATAGATGCTTTTTTCCAATTTGCATTATCGCGTTTTGCTTGCATTTCTGCAGCCTTTAGATAGTCGCAAGGGTCGTATTCGTAAGAAATAGAAAGTGGAACGATATGGAATTGCTGAAGTCTTTCGAGCAATGTACCTTCGGTTCCCAATGCAAACATTTTAAGAACAGACTTTTGTGTAAGGTCGTTAGAATCTTTAGCACGCCCTTCTCGTTGTGCAATCCATAGATTTTCGTGTTTCTCTTTGAGAGCAAACACCATATAGTGTGCCATCTTTATGCTTGCCTGCATAAGTTCGCGAGGAGTAAGACCACGCTTTACAATGAAACTCTTGTTAAGTCGTGCTAAGTCGCGTACCCAAGGTAACGATAAGAGATTATCGCCAATAGCAATTTCACAAGTAGTGGCAAAGCCATTATCTATTAGCAACTTTGAAAGAAAAGCAGAATCAAGTACAATATCACGATGATTACTAACAAATGTATATTGCTTTGTGTTATCAATCTCCGATGAGTCCATATCACACCCCGTACTAGCCTTATCTATGAGTCCTTGCAGAAAATGATAGGCAAAAGCTTTCTGAAATTCAAGGCTGGTTTTACATTGGTGCATCTTCTGCGAAATAGCATCTATAGGCACACCAGGATAAAGATAGTTTAATACTTGTTGAAATTGTTTGTTTGCAAGCAAGCGATTGTAAACTTCGGGCAGTTCTTCAGACTCAAATGGTCGTATATCGTCAAATTCAGAAGGTGTTTTCATAACCTATTATATTTATGTGTTAGCTATTTTTAAACAGTTGCTATAAACAAATAAAGGTGCAGAGCCATATTGGTCTACACCTTATATTATATAACATATTTAGAATTGGTTTTCTACTATATCGCTTAGTACATCTTTTATGTCAAGTCCGGCAGCTTTCACTTGTTGTGGAACAAAACTTGTAGCAGTCATTCCTGGAGTGGTATTTACTTCGAGCATATTGATAACATCGTTTCCATTGTTATCTTTTGTAATAATATAATCGATACGAATAATACCATTTGCGTGCAGAATATCGTAGATGTGAGAAGTAACCTCTGTTACCTTTTCAGCCAATTCTTTGCTAATACGAGCAGGAGTAATTTCGTCTACCTCGCCATTGTATTTAGCATTATAATCGAAAAACTCGTTGCTTGTAACCACTTCCGTGATAGGGAATGGAACCGACTTTTCTTTCGTTTTATATATTCCTTGTGTTATTTCAACACCATCAAGGAAACTTTCTACCATAACTTCTGAACTTTCCATAAAAGCCTTACGAAGTGCAGGAGCTAATTGATCGGCATTCTTTACTTTTGAAACACCAAAGCTACTACCATCGGTTGCTGGTTTTACAAAACATGGCATACCTATTTTCTCTGCTATTTCTTTTTCGTTGTATGCATCGCCAATACGAAGCAAAATACTTTCAGAAACATGAATGCTATATGATTTCAAATAACGATTCAGCACAAACTTATCGAATGTGAGTGCCGATGCCAATACATCGCATGTAGAATAAGGAATATTTACCAGCTCAAAATAGCCTTGCATAATACCATTTTCGCCTGGACGTCCATGTATAGTAATATATGCATAGTCGAAAAAGATGGTCTGACCATTATTATTAAACGAAAAATCGTTTTTATTAATAGGTGCAGTGTGCCCATTATCGAGGTTTACATGCCAATCTGTTCCTTTTACATCGACTATATAAATATTGTAACGTTCCTTATCGAAGAAGGAATACAATCCTTGTGCAGAACGGAGCGAAACATCGTGTTCTGAAGAATCGCCACCACAAACGATGGCTATTGTACGTTTCATATCTTTCATTCTTATTACTTATTTTTAATTATGCAAGAAACTCACGATAGTTCTTGTTTACCATTTATATAATTTCGCCACTTCTCTATTACGTTTGCTAAATCATTGGGAAGTTCGCTTGTAAAGTCCATTTGCTCTCCAGTATTTGGGTGAACAAAGCCAAGTGTTTTTGCGTGCAAGGCTTGTCGGTTACACAACTTAAAACAATTTTGTATATAGGCTTTATATGTACTAGAACGCTGTCCTCGCAATATTTCTGTGCCGCCATAGCGTTCATCTCCAAAAAGTGGGTGTCCAATATGTTTCATGTGTGCCCTAATTTGGTGTGTTCGACCTGTTTCTAATACACATTCTATTAGAGTAGTATAGCCAAATCGTTCCAAAACTTTATAGTGCGTAACAGCAGGTTTCCCTATACCCGAATTAGGAGAAAACACCTTCATACGTAGTCTGTCCTTTGGATCGCGTCCAATATTTCCTTCTACTCGTCCTTCGTTCTCTGTAAAGTTTCCCCAGACTAATGCAACATAGCTACGATGTGTTGTTTTATTAAAGAACTGTTTACCAAGATTTGTTTTTGCATCAGGAGTTTTAGCAATTAAAAGAAGTCCACTTGTATCTTTATCAATACGATGAACCAAGCCAACAGCAGGATCGTTTGGGTCGAAATTCTTTAAATCGCGCAAATGCCAAGCTATAGCATTGATAAGTGTTCCGTGAAAATTTCCAGCTCCAGGGTGCACAACTAGTCCCGCAGGTTTATTTATTACCATAATTTCGTTGTCTTCGTAAACAACATTAAGTGGTATATCTTCGGCAACAATTGTATTATCGTGTTTCGGGCAGCCTAACATTAGAGTGATAACATCGTTAGGTCGAACCTTATAACTACTTTTTACTGGCGTCCCATTAACATAAATGCTACCAGCTTCAGCAGCTTTTTGGATACGATTACGGCTAGAATTAGGCATTCGTTCAAATAAAAACTTATCTATCCGTACAGAACCTTGCCCACTATCTACCACCATTCTAAAGTGTTCGTAAAGTTCACCCGCATCAGTTGTTATCTCATCTTCGTCTAAAAGATTGTCAACTAAATCTTCATTAAAGTATTCTTCGTTGTCTATCATACCTTACTCTTTATTCAGTTGGCTTTGGTGCATTCTGGTCAGGCGGTAAAGCTGGCGATTTTGGTGGAACAGAAGGAACCGTACGTGGAGTAGATTTACTTTCTTCTTTTATTTCGTTTCCATTTTCATCTACAGGAACTTCCACCCAATCATAATACTCTTCGTATTTAGGCTCTTCAACCTCTACATCTTCATATCTATTTCCCGACTGATTTATAGTATCGTTTGCATTACGTGTTCCATCGCCCACTTGTAATACTATTACGGCATCGTTAGGAATCCGATCTCCTGCCTGCGCAGGCTTTCCATTTACCAAAACGCCATAAACCCAGTCTTTTTCTCCAGGAACATATTCAGGATCGCCCACTTTAAAACCCATTGAAAGTAATTCTGCTTGCGCTTCTCTAAGAGAACTATTATCTGCCAAATCTGGTAAAGGTAATGTTGGCGCACTGGCAGCATTAATAGTTACATATATAACGCGTGTAGATTTTACACGTTTCCCGCCAGCAGGTGTCTGTTCTAAAATACAATCGGGTGGTAAGTTTTTTACATATCCTGTATCAGAGACTTCAATTGTCAATCCTACTTTATCCATAATATCGAGCGCATCGTCGTATTGTTTATGAAGTACATTTGGCACAACGATAGACTCGCCCATGTGGGTATAATAGTCAATTCCATATCGCACACCTATAAAAAGTATTGTTACGAGAATTACTATTGCGAGGACATTTCCCCAAATATAGGTACTAAAAAAGCTATGGACGAATCCCTTTGACGTCATTTTTATTATACTATATATCTTATTATGGGCAAAGTTAAATAAAAAAACGGAAAGAAGCAAAGAATAGTCTCTCCTTCTTTCCGTTTCTAGGTCAATTTTCTATAAGCCTTTAGATTACTTTCCGTGATGTTCGTCAGACACAGTAAGTTTCTTACGACCTTTTGCACGACGAGCTGCCAAAACACGGCGACCATCTTTTGTTGCCATTCTTTCACGAAAACCGTGTTTATTTACACGACGACGGTTGTGAGGCTGAAATGTTCTTTTCATTGTTATATATTCTTTTTATGTTATTATGCAAAATAAACTCTACGTTGAGACACAATCTCACGTTATGGGTTGCAAAATTACTTATTCTTTTTCAATTAACCAAGAAAAGGCTGTTTTTTAGCTGAATAATTTATGTTTTTTTCCATATTTTGCTTAACTTTGCAGCGCAAAGCAAATTATCCCGTAACAAATAAATAATAAATATAAATAATAGATTATGATTAATTCACAAGAAATCAAAATCGGGACATGTATCCGTCTTGATGGAAAGATTTGGACTTGTATTGACTTTCAACATAGGAAGCCGGGTAAGGGTAATACGGTTATGATTACTAAACTGAAGAATGTTGCTGATGGTCGTGTATTAGAGCGGACATTCCAAGTAGGTTTTAAACTTGAAGATGTTCGCGTTGAACGTCGTCCGTACCAGTATCTTTATCAAGACCCTACTGGATATATCTTTATGAATCAGGAAACTTTTGAACAGATTCCTATTCCTCTCCACCAAATTACAGGAGCTGACTATATGAAAGAAGGCGACATAGTAGAAGTTGTTACAGATACTTCTGATGGAACTATCCTTTCTGCCGAGATGCCTGTTAAAACTGTATTGAAAATTACACATAGCGAACCTGGAGTAAAAGGAAATACAGCTACAAACGCTACAAAACCTGCCACATTAGAGACTGGCGCTGTAGTTAGAGTTCCACTCTTTATTAACGAAGGCGAAACTATTCAGATTGATACACGCGACGGAAGTTACTTAGGTCGTATAAACGCATAATACAACAAAAGGACAAAAAGTTGAGAAAACAACCCAACTTTCTGTCCTTTTTTCTTTTTATAATACCGCATAATGCACCAACCTAACCTAAGTATTATGAAATACAGCATTATTGTTCCCGTTTTTAATCGTCCAGACGAAGTAAACGAACTTCTATCTAGTTTGTTAGGTCAGACTTTCACTGATTTTGAAGTTATAATTGTAGAAGATGGTTCACAAAAAACATGCGAAGAGGTTTGCAGAAAATATTCAAATCAACTTGATTTGCATTATTTTATGAAACCTAATTCTGGTCCGGGACAAAGCCGAAATTATGGTGCTGAACGTGCAAAAGGCGAATACTTACTAATATTAGATTCTGATGTTGTATTACCCGAGGGATATTTAAGTGCTATTGAAGAAGAACTAAAATGCGAACCTGCCGATGCTTTCGGTGGTCCTGACGCTGCCCACAAATCATTTTCTGATACTCAGAAAGCTATTTCATACTCTATGACATCGTTTTTTACTACGGGTGGCATTCGTGGTGGCAAAAAGAAGTTAGACAAGTTTTATCCTCGTTCTTTCAATATGGGCATTCGTCGCGATGTTTATATGGAACTTGGAGGTTTTTCTAAAATGCGTTTCGGAGAAGATATAGACTTTTCTATCCGTATTTTTAAAGCTAATAAACGTTGTCGCCTCTTTCCAGATGCATGGGTTTGGCACAAACGCCGTACCGATTTCAGAAAATTTTATAGACAAGTGTACAATTCGGGTATTGCACGCATAAACCTTTATAAGAAATATCCAGAATCGCTGAAACTAGTTCATCTGCTACCAATGGTATTCACCGTGGGTATTATATTCCTTAGCCTACTTTTTATTATCGGTCTTTTCGTATCGCTCGTGCCATCGGTTTCTTATTCTTCAAAAACTGTGGGTTTATCTTTTTGTATATGTGCTATTGCCCCTATCCTACTCTATTCACTCTTAATCTTGATAGATAGTACTATTCAAAACAAAAGCATAAAAATTGGCTTTCTTAGTATTCGCGCTGCTTTCGTACAACTTATGGGCTACGGTTTCGGATTTATTGAAGCATGGTGGAAACGTTGCATAAAAGGCAAAGACGAATTTGCTGCTTTCGAGAAGAATTTCTATAAATAACAGCAAACACAATGGAGATAACAAAACTAACCATTGATAAATGGGCAGAAGAAGATCGCCCACGCGAAAAGCTAATTAACTTTGGAGCTGAAACACTTTCTAATGCCGAACTTTTAGCTATTCTTATTGGTTCTGGATCAACACGCGAAACAGCTGTAGAACTTATGAAACGAGTGTTAGCAGATTGCAAGAACAATCTTAATACTCTTGGGAAATTATCTATTACCGACCTTACAACCTACATGGGTATAGGCGAAGCAAAGGCTGTAACTATACTTGCCGCATGCGAATTAGGAAAAAGACGACAGGCATCTGATATTGAAAAACGTCTAAATCTTAATTCGGCTATTTCTATATACAACTATATGTATCCAAAAGTTCAAGATAAAGATATTGAAGAAGCGTGGATTTTATTGTTGAATCAAAAGTTAGACCTTATAGAAGCTAAATGTATTTCGCACGGAGGTATTACTGGAACTGCTATTGATATACGTATAATTTTAAAAGAAGCATTACTAAGAAATGCTACAGCTATTGCTTTATGCCACAATCACCCCAGCGGGAACCCTCGTCCTAGTAGAGAAGACGACAATATTACTAACAGTTTAAAGAAAGCTGCCGATACAATGCATATTTATTTTGTAGATCACGTTATAGTTGCCCAACAACACTTTTATTCGTACCGCGAAGAAGGAAGAATATAATAAAGGCAGGTTCTAAAAGACAGACCAACGTAGAATTTTGAGAACATGCCTAAACACGCTTCTCCAGAATCTTATATTACAATGTTCTTATTGTAAGCGGCTCCTATTCTACAATTTAAATCCAAATCGGTTGTAAGAAGATACAATTACCTTAACAACCAATTTGGATTCAAGAAAACACTATCGCACCACTATCTTATTAACATGGCTATTTATAGAAACAATATATATACCTTCTGATGGCAATTCTAAAACAATATGCGAAGAAGATACAAGGCTGTTTGCTATTTTTGTCCCATTAACCGAATATATAGACAGAGTCTCACCTAAAGGAGCATTGTCTATAATAACCTGTCTTCCAGATACACAAATACCTACATCATTGTTCGATACCTTGCCTATTCCTGTCGGATTAGTTACGCTCAAGACATTTTTAGAATTAACTACAACATTGCCATTTGCTGAAATAATACTTCCTGCTGGAATTACTATATAACAGCCCTCGTGTGGCACTTCTACTCCACCGAAATTACAAGAAACAACCCATTGTTCTTTCTCTTTAGTCAATACAGGCGTAGCTTCTTTAATCAGTTTGTTGTTATTGCCAAATAGTTGTATCTTGGCATTCGGCGAAAGCATTATTGGCTGGTTATAGAAAAAACGAACTTCGTTAAGCACACCATCTTTATTATCAAGAATGTTGCACCCTACATAGTTTATTGTCTCCATAGGTTCAGTATATCCGCCTACAAAATCTACTTTTGCTTCTTCATTCGTTATGTCGGTGCGGAATCTTGGTCTCAGACTTCCTTCGGGCAATACAAGCGAATAGTGCACTCCTTTCTCAAAGTTCATCTTTTCTCCAAAGTCAGCATAGGCTTGACCTAAGTTCCAATCCCAACCTACATTTGCTTTAAATGTTCTCACCGGGAGCCCCTCTCTATACAATGTCATTTCTGGTTCTCCAATAGGTTCTGTTTCTGTTTCAAAATAGAAACATATAAGTCTTTCTGATGTTACCGTAGAACCATCTTTAACAGAACAATATTTTCCTTGAATCTTTGAAGGGACTGTAAAGCTAAATTTAAGATTTTCAGCTTTCATCGTAGGATTACTTTTAAGACTAATTGTACCTGATGGAACTTCCAACTGATAAGAGCGACCTTTGGGAAGAATAAGTTTATCGAAAGAAATAACCGCAATACCCTGTTCTTGATAGGTATCAGATTTAATTGTACCGGTTGCTACCGTCTTACCATCGCAAGTTATCAGGGCTTTTGCATCTTCAGCAACTGTAATTTTACCTGCAAAATAGATGTTAGTTACATTAAGCGGTTCATATACTCGCTTATTTTCAATAGTACAACTCGTCGGAGTTAATATTTCATTACCCTCCGCAAATGTTGGTATTGCGAGCATACATAGCCCGATTATACAAATGAGTAAATGTTTTTTCATACCAAACTCCTTTCTTCTAAATGATTAATTAATAGTTCATCGATTGAATTAAATATGCTAAATAATTTTTACCAATGGTATAATTGTTTTCTTTTATTGCAAAACATTACTTGACAATTATCCTCCGTGTACAAACCAATTTGCCTTGCTTTGCCAAGGCGCAGATGTATATGCCCTTTGAAAAGTGAGGTGTCTCAATGCTCTTTGTTGTAACTGTGGAAGAGAGAATCTTCTGCCCGCATACATTCAGAATATCAATATGGTCGCAGTTTTCTATGGAACTTAATTCTATTGAACCATTACGGTATATTACGTAGATATTTCGTGTATATGCAATATCGTCAATCCCGGTTTCTCTGGGATTGATAACAGGTCGAATGGGGAGACCGATTGTTCTTATGCTAGATCTTCTGCCAACACTGCCTGAATCGTAATCTATATCTTTGGCTTTCATTATAAGATCATCAGGATCTCCTTCTGCTCTATGGAGCGTTCCGGTCCAACAAGATCCTTTCCAATTCTGGTTACGATATGTTGTCCCTTGATATGTAGCAGCGTATCCGGCAGCAGGAAGAAACAGGGTGTTTTCATTTGCACCATAATGGAAGCGTCTGCCCCAAATGCCGTCCACTTCCTCCCATTTATTCCAGCAGAGTCTCACGAGTTCCCCTACCTCCTCAAAAGTAGGCAGGCGCCATCGTCCGCCCCATTTTACCCTCGCGGCATCGTATTCCGTCCCGCATATATCTTCTCCTATATTCGTGCATAAAAGATAACAACCTACCCCGGGAAGTTCTTTGTATCCTTCAAAGAATTTGTAATTCTCATCGGTGTATTCCTCTTTCGGCTCTGTCTCTCCCCATGCGAAGTAGTCTCCGAAGTCTGTGGAAGACTCAGCTCCGATGTTGCAGGTTGCCCACAGGGTTCCGCTTGGAAGCCCCATATCCACATATTCATGTCCGTCAATCACATTTGTCTGTGCATAAGAAATTGAAACGAACATAGTACTTAGTATAAATAACAGACAAAGTTTCAGCGTATATATCCCTCTGTTCCTCATATTTAGAGATTTAAAAAATATTTTTTTCATAGGAAGTAATTTACTTAAACATTGTTTCAGATTGTTATTGCAAATATATATTATAAATATTAAGAATTGAAAAAAGAAGTTGCATTTTACTTCTATTTACATTACTTTAACCAGAATTAAGAATAAATATACCAATAGGAGATACAATATTTTTTTAATAGTGAAATCTATCAAAAGAATTTTTTAGTATCTGTTTATAATTATAGAATAGAAAAATGTAATTATAAAATCAGATTTTGTAATTACAAAAACATTCATTCTTAATTATATTTTTTTTGTGCTGTAATCACGATTGGCAATTAGGCTGTTCAAAACCCAATATTCTAATGCTCAATAGAGATAAAAGCTTCGTTACACCTTATTAATATAATAACCTGTAAATTGCCAAGTATTTAACAAAAAGTGAAAAGTTGAAATTTTGTACCACGCATTTTTTATATACTATCCATAAAACTACCCATAGAACTACCTACTTTCTGCTTTGAAAGGGCTAAATTGAGTTGTAACTTTGCACCATCGCACGAACAAAAGCACTTGCGTGCGACGAAAGACAAGCAAGTGCAAATTTTATTAATCTTAATATTTTTAATTAATGAACTATTCAATTACAAAAAGAAAGATGGGCGTTGGTCCAAAGAAAGGCTTAACAATGTACATAGCCAGAGCAGTTTGCCAAAAGCAACGTGTAAGTTTCGACAGACTTTGTGAATTTATGGCAGATGGTTCTACTGTGAGTCAAGCAGATGTTGCAGCTGTTCTTTACAAATTCCGGACAGTATTAAACTTACTTTGTTCGCAAGGTAACATTGTAGATGCGGGACCGCTTGGCACATTCCGTCCTACTTTTACTGCGAAAGCTGTAGAGAAAGAAGAGGATTTTAAGCCTGCTACTCACATTAAAAAAACTATGGTTTTGTTCAGACCGAGTACCGACTTCAGAACATTACACGATGTTGAGTTCTTTAAAGTTGCGGCGCAGGAGAAAACAAAAGGTAAAAAGAAGCCTGAAAATGGTGGAGGATCACAACCACACCCTTAAATTCGCTTTTTGAAATTTGAGAGAAGAGAATTGGAGATGCACCAAAACGGTGTGTCTCCTTTCTGTTCATTGTAAATAATTCCCATAAATAGTAGATTATGCTGAACTGTTATCATTGAGATCTGCTTTAATAATAACAGGAATGTTGCAAAATAATGCTAATATCCAAAAAGGAAATCTGATAAAAAATGGAATTATACATTTGAAAGTTCCATATTTGCAAAAATAAAGAGTATCTTTTTTAGGCTGGTCAAACTATATGCTTATCCACACTAAATATCTACTGTCTCAAAAATATCTACTGTCCCCAAAAACACGAAAAATTGGCGTAATGGACATTTGGTAGGCTGAAATGACCAGCCTACCAAATGTCCATTACGCCGATATTTCGAATTACAAATTTATTTTACTCTTAAAGCACGGGTAGCATTTAGAACTGCTAATACCATTACGCCAACATCTGAAAAAACAGCCATTCCCATTGTTGCTATTCCTACAGTAGAAAGTATAAGAACTGCTACTTTTATACCAATAGCAAATACTGCATTTTGTCGAGCAATGCCAATAGTTCTTCTAGAAATAGCGATGGATTTGGCTATTTTTGAAGGTTTATCGTCCATAAGAACAACATTTGCTGCCTCTATTGCGGCATCACTTCCAAGTGCTCCCATTGCAATTCCAATATCGGCTCGTGCTAAAACAGGTGCATCGTTTATACCGTCTCCCACAAAAGCAAGTGTACTTTTAATAGGTTTTTGGTGTAATAAGCGTTCAACGTGTTCAACTTTATCAGCAGGCATTAGTTCGCTATAATATTCGTCTATTCCTAATTTATTAGCAATTGCATCGGCTACTTCTTTACGATCGCCAGTTAGCATTACTGTTTTTTCTATTCCAATTTTCTTTAAGTTTGCGATAGCCGAAGAAGCATCGGCTTTTATTTGGTCGGCTATCACAATATGACCAACATATTTGCCATCTATGGCTACATGTACAGAGGTCCCCTTTGAATGTTGGCATTTGCTACAGGCAACAATTTCAGCACCTATATGTTCCATAAATTTTTTGTTACCTACACATACGTTTTTACCGTTTATTTCGGCAAAAATTCCTTGTCCGGCAAATTCTTTTATGTTTTCTACTTTGCATTCGCACCCCGTATCTTTATAAGCATTTCTCAGAGCAATTGCTATTGGGTGTGTAGAAAATTGTTCAACATGTGCTGCAAGATGCAAGAGTTCTTGTTCTGAAAACTGATTAGGGTGAATAGCTTCTACCTCAAAAACGCCACGAGTTAATGTTCCAGTTTTATCGAAAACAATAGTTTTTGCACGTGCTAAAGCTTCCATATAATTTCCACCTTTTATAAGAATACCTATATGTCCGGCACCTCCAATACCACAGAAGAACGATAATGGGATAGAAATAACCAAAGCACACGGACAACTAACAATTAAGAATGTAAGTGCACGGTAAAGCCAAGTAGAAAGAGCATCGTTATAATTGTCAGCAAAAAAAGGTGGAATAAACGCTAGAATAATTGCAGCAATAACAACGATAGGAGTATATATGTGTGCGAAGCGACGAATAAATGATTCGTTCTTCGATTTATTTTCACTTGCTTCCTCTACTAACTGTATAATTCTTGAAGCAGTAGAATTATTGAAAGTTTTACTTACCTTTATTTTCAATAACCCAGAGATATTCACGCACCCTGATACAACATTGTCGCCCAAAGTAACATCTTTTGGAATGCTTTCGCCTGTTAAGGCTACAGTGTTAAGACTAGAGTTGCCTTCAATTATTTCTCCATCGAGCGGAATTTTCTCTCCCGGTTTCACAAGTATCGTTTCTCCAATGGCAACATTAGCGGGATTTGTTACGATGATTTCGCCTTTTTTTATAACATTTGCAGAGTCGGGGCGAATATCCATAAGGTTAGAAATAGAATCTCGAGTTTTGTCTTCGGCATAATGTTCAAAGAGTTCTCCAATTTGGAAGAATAGCATAACGAAAACACCTTCTAAAAATTCGGGTTCTCCATTGGGTAAAAATCCAATAATAAAGGCTCCAATTGTAGCAATAGACATAAGAAGGTCTTCGTCGAAAGGATTTCCTTCCATAATTCCTTCTACAGCTTCGCCCAATACATCATAACTAATAAGCAAATAGGGCACAAAATAAACAATTAATGTTTGCCACATAGGCAAATTGTAGTTTCGGTCTATTAACCATGCTATTAATAGCAATACAGAAGTAAGGATAATTCTTATAACTTTTTTCTTCATCGTTTTTTGTTTTGTTACTAATTTCGCGACAAAGTTAAATAAAAGAATATGCAACCAAGTTGCAAAGTTTGCTGTATACAAGATTGTTTTTTAACAAACAAAGTGAAATGAATATAAATAATGTTCTATAGCTACGTAGAAAGTATGTGAAAGCAATATGAACAATAAAATAAATGAGCTTTTATTCGTCTGTTAAGCAATTAATCATTAAATTTGTGCGATTTTAAAAAGTTATGTGGAAATGTAAAATGCTTAACAAGTTAAATTTCTATTTGTTCTTTTACTTTTTTCGCAGTTTTTACATTTCTTTATGATGTTAGGTCAAAACAATAAGTATTTAAATTTTAGATGAACGTAATTACGAAAACTCTTCAATTGTCTGATGGAAGAAGCATCACAATTGAAACTGGAAAGGTTGCAAAACAAGCTGATGGCGCAGCAGTAATTAGAATGGGTAACACTGTGCTTTTAGCAACAGTTTGTGCAGCTAAAGAGGCAGTTCCAGGTACAGACTTTATGCCTTTGCAAGTAGATTATCGCGAACAATACGCAGCTGCAGGTAGATTTCCTGGTGGTTTTACTAAACGCGAGGGCAAAGCTAACGATGATGAAATACTAACTTCACGTCTTGTAGACCGTGTTCTTCGTCCACTTTTTCCTTCAGATTATCACACAGAAGTATTTGTTAACGTAATGCTTCTCTCCGCTGACGGTATCGATATGCCCGATGCATTGGCAGGTTTTGCAGCATCTGTAGCTATGCAATGCTCAAATATACCTATCGAATATCCTATCTCTGAAGTTCGTGTTGCACGAATTAATGGAGAATATGTCATAAATCCAACCTTCGAACAGATGAAAGAAGCTGATATGGACATAATGGTTGGTGCTACCAAAGATAATATTATGATGGTAGAAGGCGAAATGGACGAAGTGTCTGAGCAAGATCTTATAAATGCTTTGAAAGCTGCACACGATGCTATTAAACCAATGTGCGAAATTCAAGAAGAACTTGCAAAAGAACTTGGTACAGATGTTAAGCGCGAATATTGCGATGAAATAAACGATGAAGAACTTCGCGAGCAAGTTAGGAAAGAAACATACGATGCTTGCTACGCACAAGCACAAAGTGGCGACGACGATAAGAAACATCGTGAGGAAGTTTACGATAAAATAAAAACAGACTTCATAGAACGTTACGATGCTGCACATACAGAACTCTCTGAAGACGACATTGAAGAAAAACACGCAGAAATAGAAAGATATTTTGCTGATGTACAACGCGACTCAATGCGTCGTAGTGTTCTTGATACAGGTAAACGCATGGATGGTCGTGCTTGCGATGAAATTCGTCCAATTTGGTGCGAAGTTAATCCATTACCAATGCCTCATGGAAGTGCTTATTTCCAACGTGGCGAAACATTAGCACTTGCAACTTGTACATTAGGAACGAAGTTAGACGAAAAGATGGTAGACAATGTGCTCGATAAGAGTTACCAACGTTTCCTTCTTCATTATAATTTCCCTCCTTTCTGCACTGGCGAAGCAAAAGCACAACGTGGAGTTGGTCGTCGTGAAATAGGACATGGACATTTAGCATGGCGTGGTTTGAAAGGAATGATACCAGAAGATTTTCCTTATACAGTACGTCTTGTAAGTCAGGTATTAGAATCTAACGGTTCTTCTTCTATGGCTACCGTATGTTCTGGTACACTTGCTTTGATGGATGCGGGTGTTCCTATCAAAAAACCTGTTTCAGGAATTGCAATGGGCTTAATAAAAAATCCTGGCGAAGAGAAATATGCTGTACTTAGTGATATTCTTGGCGATGAAGACCACTTAGGCGACATGGACTTTAAAACTACAGGTACTCGCGATGGTATTACAGCAACGCAAATGGATATAAAGTGTGATGGACTTTCATTCGAAATTCTTGAGAAAGCACTTATGCAAGCAAAACAAGCTCGCGAATATATTCTTGATAAAATAACAGAAACAATTCCTGAACCACGTAAGGAAATGAAACCACAAGTACCAAGAATTGAAACTCTCGAAATTCCAAAAGAATTTATTGGTGCTATTATTGGTCCTGGTGGTAAGATAATTCAGCAAATGCAAGAAGAAAGTGGAGCTACTATTACCATTGACGAAGTTGATGGTGTAGGTAAAATTCAGGTTTCTGCACCCAATAAAACTGCAATTGATGCTGCAATGGGCAAAATTAAATCAATTGTTGCCGTACCAGAAATAGGAGAAGTTTACGAAGGTACAGTTCGTTCTATTATGCCTTATGGTTGCTTTGTTGAGATTTTACCAGGTAAAGATGGTTTGCTTCATATTTCTGAAATTGATTGGAAACACTTAGCTACAGTTGAAGAAGCTGGAATAAAAGAAGGCGATAAAATTTCGGTTAAACTTCTTGATATTGATCCTAAAACTGGTAAATATAAACTTTCACACCGTTGTTTGCTCGAAAAGCCAGAAGGATATGTAGAACCTCAGCGTCGCCCACGTGGAGAAAGAGGAGAACGTCGCCAACATCGCGACAATAATCATCGTTCTTAATTGTAGAGAAATATAACCATATATGGTTTTCTTCTTACAAACAAATTACAACTAATTATTTTAAGAACAAATATTAATTTTAAGTTCCACAAATTCTATTGAGTTTGTGGAACTTTTATTTATAAGCCTATTTATTTGTCGATGAATTCGTGCTTTTTGTGGTTAGAAATCAATTTCAAAGCCTGTCTATTTCCTGCCAAAATAGGTTGTATTCACTATCCGCTAAAATTTTATTTTTTACCCATTATTATTTTCTTCATTCTTTCTTTGGAAGGAAGAAAGTATATTATAAGTATCAAAAACAAAGCTATTGGAGGTGTAAAGCAGAAAAATATAGCTGCAGTTCCAGCTAAATTGAATAATATAGGCGAATAATTAACTTTTATAACAAAAAAGAGCATTATTGCTAACATTGCAATTATAAGTGTAATTAGAAAAAAGATGTGTTCACTTTTCACATAAGAAAGTAGTGCAATGTAGTGATATATATCCTTTTTTTGTGCTGATAAGAAACATGGAATTTCTCGTTCATTATCTTGTAAGTGTTTTTGTTCTATACAGCAACCTAAAAATGTAGGACGTTCTTCCTTATTCCAGTAAATACTTTTTAAAAATAAAACTCCATCAAAATTATTAACTTCAAATTCTTTATCAGGGAACTTATCAGATGAAAATTGCATACTGGCTGGAGTAAATTTTCCCCCTTTAGTAAATCTAATTCCAACATCTTGAGTTGGGCATTGCTCATTATTATACTTAATAGGAATATTAACGAACACAACTTCGTTGTTTGTCTTATAGCATTCTATCAAAAGAAAACCTACATAAATAAAGAAGATAAGCAATTGTACTCCGATAATTATTTTCTGTTGTATTGGTTTTGTGTACCTTTTGACATCTTTTTTTTTCATGAATTCACCTCGTTTAATTATAAAAAGATTATTAAACACCAAGCTACTGCTGTTATCACTATCAAAATATATGATTTGATTTTCTTAGTGAAAAAACACATAAGCATCATGAGAAGTAAAGGCAAGAGTAATAAATAAAAGTATTTATCTTTCATATAAGATATTAAACCTAAGTAATAAAAGATATCTTTCTCTTGCTCAGAATAAAAGAATGGTACCTCTTTCTCCTTACTATGCAAGAAGCTGGGTTCTAAATAACACCCCAAGGATGGCAGTCTTTCCTTCTCAATTGCTCGAAAAAATCCTCTTGTAAAAACCAGAGATTTATAATAATGTGCTCTAAATTCTTTATTGGGAAAGCTGTCCGATTTAAAGTGTACGGTAGTTGAACCTGTACTACCTGTAACGCTAATACCATATGTTTGTTCTGAAATTGAAGATTTGGTGTATTTTATGGGAATATCAAAAAATGCGACTTCCTTATCCAATTTGTAAAGATAAAAGAAAATAAAGCCAATATAAGAGAAAAATAAAAGTAGTTGTAGCCCGATAATGGGTACTTTATAATAGGTTCGTTTCATGCTTCTTAAATCTTTTATTCTATCTTTATAACAGCTTCTGTTGCATTAAATTAGTTTGTAGTCAAACACGATCTGTACGTACATACGATTTTCTTGTTTGATAGGACAAAGTTAATACATTATTTTTATATCTTCTTCTGTTTTGAAAATAAACTGCATTTCTCAAGTTTTTTTATGTCGTTCCACTTCTACAAATCATATAAGGCGTTTCTATATTTTTGTGTTTATTGATAGATACTTGCCGATAATGCTTTTTTCTATAGGCATAGTGCTTTTAAGAATGCTTTCTTTTCTGTATAGACTCGAATAAAAGCAGCGTCTTTCTTTTGATGTTTCTACTATTTCCATTACCTTTGTATGTATAAAAAACGAAGATATGGACAGCAAAGAATTGTATAAACTATACAAACAACACCCCGTAATAACCACAGATAGTCGCAATTGTCCCAAAGGAAGTATATTTATTGCACTGAAAGGAGCGTCGTTCGATGGTAATAAATTTGCAAAAGCTGCATTAGAAAAAGGGTGCAGTTATGCTATTGTAGACGAGAAAGAATATGCTGAAGCAGGAAACGAACATATTATATTTGTAGACGATGCTCTTGTGGCTTACAAAGAAATAGCAAGAGAACACCGCCGTACATTCCAAATTCCTGTGATTGGTATTACTGGAACAAACGGAAAAACTACATCGAAAGAGCTAATTTCGGCTGTTTTGGCAGAGAAATATAATGTATTGCACACAGAAGGCAATTTTAACAACGATGTAGGTGTACCTAAAACCTTGTTATGTTTACGTCCCGAACACGAAATTGCTGTAATAGAAATGGGAGCATCTCATAAGGGAGATATTAAAAAGTTGGTAGAATATGTAGAACCTACCTGTGGATTAATAACAAATGTAGGGCGTGCTCACCTGCAAGGTTTTGGAAGTTTTGAAGGTGTGAAACAAACAAAGGGCGAACTTTACGACTATTTGAAAGCACACAATTGTTTACTTTTCCTAAACGAAAGTAATACCGACCTTACCGAAATGGCTGAACAACGCAATTTTGAACGAATTGTTTCGTATGGTCAAGACGAAACTGCAAATATACAAGGCGAAATTGTAGATTGTGCACCCTTTCTTCGCTTCCGTTGGCATGAGGCTGGAGGCGAATGGAAAGAAGTTCTTACCCATCTTGTAGGTGCATATAATTTAGATAATATGTTGGCTGCCATTGCTATAGGTTTGCATTTTGGCGTTTCAACACAACAAATTTGCCACGCATTAGAAAATTATGTGCCAAGCAATAATCGTTCTCAGCTAACCGAAACACAAAACAACAAACTTATTGTTGATGCCTACAATGCTAACCCTTCAAGTATGGCTGCTGCCATAGAAAACTTCCGATTAATGGCTGTAAAAAATAAAATGGCAATACTTGGAGATATGCGAGAATTAGGAGATGTTACTGCCGAAGAACATCAAAAAATAGTAGATTTGCTGCTTGCAGCAGGCATTACAAATGTGTGGCTTGTGGGCGATGAATTTGGAAAAACCAAAACTACATTCCAAAAATTTAAAGATGTAGAAGAAGTGAAAGCCGAATTAGCTCACAATATGCCTAAAAACCATTATATACTAATAAAAGGTAGTAATGGCACAAAGCTATACGAACTACCAAAATTGCTATAAACAATAGCAAAATAAAAATATAAAGCGTATAAAAAGTTTGCTAACAGTAAATTAAGAAGCAACTTTCTATACGCTTTTCTGTTTATTTATTCCTCTTTCTACCCATTTTTATTGCGGTTCTTTGTAATTATTAAGCAGTTTAAGGTAGAATGTTTTAAAGTCGTTCCACTTATAATAATAAGGAGTAGAAGTCTTAGGCAATGGCATTGTAACTTCTTCCTCGTTAAGCAATGCTTTTATAAGAATATCGGCTTTGGGTTTCTTAGGATTCTTATAAAAAACAAACTGAATATTTGCTGCCATTGGAAATATATGTGCACTGTTCCAACCTTTTGTTTCCAAACTGTCAAGATTAAACACTTGTACATTATAGTTGTTAAGGTTTAATAAACAGGTTAAAGGCATTATCATTGTATCGTGTCCAAAGCGAAGAGTTGCCCCTGGATGTGGGAGCGATAAACATGAATCGGCTTCGGTTATTATTTTTCGTAGCAAATTTCGCTGCGAAAAAGGTTGGTTTCCTCCATTTTGTGGAGCTCCTGCATAATGTAAATACCACCAAACATTAGACCGTTGCCAGAGAGAATATAATTCGTCGGGCGTAAAAATATCGTATAACGATAACGAATGGCGTATTTCAGAATTCTGAACAATACCTGCCAGACTAAACAAATCGCGCACAAATTGTCCAACGTTTATGTTTTTATCTACAAAACTACTATCTGTAAAAAGTCGCGATATTAATGGACGGAAGTTTAAATGTTGCTTATCCCAATCGTTTTGTGCATTTTTCACTTCTTCGGTTTCTTTTTGTAACATTAGTTTTTTATCCGAAAGATTCATATAATACATATCGTGTGCACTGGCATCGCAACGCACTTTTAAACGTGTATTTTGCCTTATAAGCTCCTGAAGTTCGTTTTCCATCGATAAAATACAACGAATAACAACCGTCGATTTTGCATCTACCCATACAGAATCTTTAAAAACAGAAGGAAATCGCTTGTACATTCTTCTTGCTATTTGCTTGTGTTGTTCTGCTCCTAATGGTGTAAGTTCGCCCCATCTGTTATATGCTTCGGCATACATACGGCGTATTTTTGCTATAGTTTCTTTTCCTTTACTGGTAAGAACACCTATAGAATCGGCTTTTTCGAGTATTTGTAATGGACGTAAATATTGATAATCGTGAATAAGATAACGCGAACCGTGCCTTCCATAATGCGAAATATACACCGGAATATAGCCCGTTGGCGGTGGAGTTAGCTTTCCAGATGGCGTAGGATAAGCAAGATAATTGTTTGCCGAAAGTTCTGGTTTAGCATAAATTTCTTTTTTAAACGATTGTGCTGTTGTGTGTAACGGCAACAAAATAGCCATTATACATAGCAAAATTAAATGTTTCCTCATATCCTTATAGTGTTTATATTGAGTTTATCTAAATGATCAGAGTTTTATTTTTGTATGTTGAATCACTACAGCACACATTGCCTCTTTGTGCAAAGATAGCTATTTTTTTAGCGAATACAAAGAGACGGTGTTAGGAGAATGTGTATTAGAACAAAAAAGTTTTGTTTTATTAAACTCAAATGGTTATAAAACCATAATATGCCTATTTAGGTTTATACAGAAAGCAACTAAGAATATTCAAAACTATAGTAGACAATTAAAAAGCACAATTTGCTGTTTCGTAATGCAAAACAGCAAATTGTGCCCTTTATTTCGCCTTTAAGGTATAACTAAATGTCTTTTCTCTTTCTCGTTTTGTTGTTGCTCTATTTGTTTCAGCTTATTATAGATATTTTGTTTTACATAAGCAGATTTTGGTAGTAAGCATGCATTGCAAATATTCCATAGTGTATTTCCATTCGTAAGCTTTATATTAAGCATATAAACTGCAACTTTTTTATCTATTACATCAAAGTAAAAACGGTAAGGCAGCCATTTAAAGTCTTGTGGTGTTAATTGATTAACTTTTTTCTCTACCCAACGATTTTTGCTTTCTTGTATGTCCTTTGCATAGTGATTAGCAATAACAACCGAATCGTTTCTGTATCTTATAAGAATATTGTCGTCGGCATCTAACAATTTATAATTAACATACAAGTAAGCATGTATATCTTCTATTCCCACAGGTTTAATATATCCATCGAAATCAAGATTGGCATCGCCTTTTTCATGATAAATATTAGCATATTTCTTAAAGTCGGAAATGTTGTAAAGTGTTGTATATACAGACGTAGATCGCGTAAATTCCACTCTAAACGTACAACTATCCCGATTTTTATCGTCATAATTTGGCAATTTGTCTTCCCCCTGAATAGGAAAATCTATCATAATTTGATGAGGAATTGTATAAATACTATACCAATATTTGTTGGAACCTCGGTAGCTGATATGGTCATAATATCCACCACCTTCATCATAAACTTTATCCCAACAAGATGTCATTAGGAATAGCGTCATTACAGCTAAAAATATTTTCTTCATAACGTTAAGGTTTTATGTTTAAAATTGTCTTTAAATTATATTTATATTAAGTGGTATTTGTTACTGTTTGTTTGCTCTTCAGCTCTATATCACTTATTTGTGAGCATGCATAAAAAGTCATTATGCCAAACAATAATAAACTCTTTTTTTAAAATCTTCTTTTCATAAGTTAATGTTAATTTTATCCATATTCACTTGCAAATATAACACTTTTTTTTAATATAGATTATTTTTTTGTTTATTTAATTTTAAAGGAAATATTTACGCCTGCCAAAAACATAATTTAATAAATTTGTTCTCTTTTTACGGAATTAAAACTACAAAATAAAAATATTCTGCATTTAATTTGTTGCATATTTATATGATATAAAAAAAGAGATGCGCCAAAAATGGTGCATCTCTAATTCTGTTTCTTTCAATTTCAAAACATTTTTTATGGGTGTGGTTGTGAGCCTCCGCCACCTTCAGGTTTCTTTTTACCTTTTGTTTTGTCGTAAGCAGGAATTTTAAAATACTCAACATCGTGCAATGTTCTGAAATCGACACTTGGTCTAAACAAAACCATAGTTTTTTTAATATGAGTAGCAGGCTTAAAATCCTCTTCTTTCTCTACAGCTTTCGCAGTAAAAGTAGGACGGAATGTGCCAAGCGGTCCCGCATCTACAATGTTACCTTGCGAACAAAGTAAGTTTAATACAGTTCGGAATTTGTAAAAAACAGCTGCAACATCTGCTTGACTTACTGTGGAACCATCTGCCATAAACTCGCAAAGTTTATCGAAAGTTACACGTTGTTTTTGGCAAACTGCTCTGGCTACATACATTGTTGTGCCTTTTTTGGGTCCAACACCCATTTTTCTTTTTGTAATTGAATAATGCATAAATTGATATATTAAGATTAATAAAAAGTAGCACTTGCTTTTTTTGTCGCACACAAGTGCTTTTTACCGTGCGATGGTGCAAAGTTACAAACTCAATAGCCCCATTCAAAGTAAAAGAGGTATAGTTTTGTGGGTAGTTTTGTGGCAGTCGGTTTAAAAGTGTAGAAAATGGCATAAATGTTATTGTGTTTCAGGCATTTATGTACTCTAAACTTTTTGTTAAAAAAGTATTGGGTAGTAGTTTTTTTGTTTGTTTTATATGTATAATATGCTTTTTGTTATCTTAAATTTAATAGCTATCGTGCTCTTTATCAGAGCCTTCACTGTGATTTACTATCCTTTAATAAAAAGCTTAATAACTAAAATAAGAAACTACGAAAAACTGTGTAGCCTAATGATATTTTCGCATAAGAATATGGTATATAGAAAATGATATGAATTTTATTCCAGCGTTTAAGAGTTTGTACCTTTATAGATGTTAAGAGGCAAGTTTATGGCTGCTTATAATGCACTGCAATTAGAGCACGGAAAACTATAATTAAAAAAAATAATTTTGTAATTAGATTTTTGAAATTTATAATTATAAATCGTTGCATTTTAAATAAGAAAATAAAAAAAATGCAACAATAAAATTTGGTAACAATAATTTTGTTTGGCTTATTGTTTTTACGCAATGCGAAATAAAGTATGTGGTATTAACAAGAGACAGAAAAAAACGGTGCATTAAGAAACGTGTTCTTAACACACCGAAATAGGTTTTTGGGGCTATTTTTCTTCTAAAGAAATTGTTTCTAAATGTTTTTTATTATTCTTGTTCTTTATTTTAAACTTATCGAACCCTTCTCCGAACACACCCATTACTTGACTTTGAGTAACAAAAGCATGTGGATCTATATCGTTTATAAGATGATAAAGGGTTCTTGCTTCGCGCTGTCGGGTAACAACCAATACAACTTTTGTGGTTTGTCCGCTATAATAGCCGTGAGCATCAATAATAGTACAGCCACGATGAGGCGGAGTTTCTACAATTTGTTTACATATTTCTTTATATCGTTCGGAAATAATAAGGAACTGAACGGAACGTCTGCCTGCATTTACCACTTGGTCTAACACAAACGAAACTATAAACAACGAGAGATAACCATAAATAACACGTTCCCAATCTTTCAAAACCAAATAACTTAATGTTACGATAGAAGTATCTACTAAAATTAATACTCGACCAAGGGAAATATCGTGATATTTGTTTACAATAGCGGCTACAATATCAGAACCGCCTGAACTTCCATTATAAGAAAGACAAAAACCTAAACCCATTCCACAGAATAACGAACCTATAAGCATAGCAACAAATGGCTGTTCGTGCATAATTGTAGGGTGTGGAAAATATCCTCGCAAGAAACCTGTAGCAAAAGTCATAACCAACACACCATAAATTGTTTTAACGCAAAAGCGCCAACCAAGTGTTTTTAATGCTGCCGTTAATAAAATGGCGTTTAAAACAAAGTAAGTATAGGAAACTGGAATGTTTAAAGCCCAGAAAACAGTAGACGATAAACCTGCAACGCCACCTGTACTAATGTTGTTTGGTAGTAAAAAAATGGTCCAACCAATGCCATACGAGATACATCCGAGGGCTATCATAATGTAATCTATAACCTCGCGATAAAGAACTTTTTTTGAAATAGAAATTTCCATTAATTTAAGTCTATCTATTTTTTTGCAAAAGTAGCGATTTATATTGGATAAAGCGACTTATAAGGCTCAAAAAACATAGTTTTTGCCACAAAGAAAACTATAAGCAACATTGCAGAAAAAACTATTTCTCTATTTTAGCATCTGCATTTTTGTGTTTCTCCTCTATTTCTTTTTCTATCTTTTTTCGTTCTTGTTCTACTTTTGTTTCGCTATAGGCACGCAAAATGGGGTCGTCTATATTAATCCCATCGAACTTTTTAAATATTTCGCGTTGCTTTCTTACATGTTCTTTATCGCGGCGGAGGCGTTTGTCGAGCATTAAACCTATATCAAATTCCCTGATATCATGTTTTGGAGCAGCCTCTAATATATCACGTTTTGGCATTTGCTTTAACAATTCTCTGCCATTCACTGTGTGTTTTCCCCATACAACAACTTCGCCAAGCGATTGTTTTTCAGGAAAAAGAAACACGGTGTCTTTTTGTACTTCGGTTTGTGTTAGTGTTTCTGTATGGTATTTTACTTTAGAGAATGTAGCAGTTTCGTAAGCAACAGGAAGATTTATTATGCCACGATAGTCGGTTTTTCCAAAATGTTTTCCATTTACAGCTATAAGAACATCGCGAATGGGCAAACTAGTTACACCATCGCAAACTTGCACTTGTTGAGCACAAGCTATAGTAAGGTGGATTATAAAGATAAATAATAATAAAACTTTACGTTGCATAGCTGTTGGTTTTATAGTTGCAAAGATAAACTTTATATTTGAATTTGTAAATTTAGCTACACACAATTATCTGTAAAATTAATAAACGAAACGAAAGGGTAATAAACTTTTAAGAATTATTTGTTTTGGTGATGCGTTACGAATATGCGCTTACAAATAGAATATAGATTCATTTCCCATATTAAAAAGTAAATCGAGAATACTAAGATTAGGTTGGAAACCTATTTTAGGTTCGTATACTTGATAATAAGGCATTGGTACAAAATCTTTATCTGCAAGTGGGTGTTTCGGACGTATTACTTCGCGAAAATCAGCATATTCTCCGATGAAATCGTTATTTTTGTTGATTGGTATAAACTCATTAGTGGAGCTGATATTAGGTTGCAAGTCGAGCAATTCGCAAAGTGTATATGTTATTTCTGTATTAAAATCGAAAAGATATTTCCATTTTCTTTCGAAGAATGGGCGAATGTCGTCTTGGTAATATTCAAAGAAAGGGCTTTCGCCGTATGCCGAAAGTAGTGCATTCCAATGTTGGTGTCGCCAATTATCGTGATCGCTAATGTAAACATCGCACATTTCGCATTTTTTATTATCGAACTTTTCTACAGGAATAGAAAGAGTTTGCTGTCCGTTTGCTGTTGCAATAACACATCGATTACGATAAGTTTGCTTTACAAAATGATCGTGCTGTTCTATTAAACACAAATCGTACCTATTCAGCTTTTGAAACCACTGAATGGGTGCAAAATAAGCAGAGGAAAGTAGTGCAGAAAGCATAAAGAAATTAGAATAAACGAAAAAAATAGCATTGTTGGATAGGTCTGCCTTAGTAGACTTTTTCGAACAATGCTATTTTATATTATTAATGTGTTATTTTATATTATCAACCCAACTAAACAATCGGTTCCACCTTATGCCGCTAAATCCACGACGATCTGGGTCGCTCGACCACCATATAAATAATGGTTTACCCACAATATGGTCTTCTGGAACAAATCCCCAATATCGACTATCGGCAGAATTATGTCGATTATCGCCTTGCATCCAATAGTAGTCCATCTTAAACGTATACGAAGTTGCAGGTTTACCATTAATATATATTTTACCATTCTTTACATCAAGTTTATTTCCTTCGTAAACTTTAATGCAACGTTCGTAAATAGGTAAATTGTCTAATGTAAGCTTAATGCTCTTTCCTTTTGCAGGAATCCAAATAGGACCATAATTATCGCGTGTCCATACTTTCCAACCAAGGTCGGAATTACGTGGATAGTTAGAACCTGTATATATATCTTTATCGGTTACAGGACGAATTGCCTTAACTAAACCACGTTGTTTCAATGCATTTACTGCACGTTTTGTGAGCGGCATATAACCATCGTATTGTAAAGCTGCCTGATTTAGCACTAATCCTTGTTCAACATCGAAGCCGTGCAAACGACTAAGAGTCTGAATATCTTCGTTGCTTATGCCTAACTCTTTGCGAAAATCGTCGTATCGCTCGCTCATTAAGTCGGCAGCAGTTATATTGTTGAACTTAATTAAATAAGCATATTCTACATTTTCAGGCTCTTTATTTGGTTTTCCATCTAAATATACAATTTTATTCTTTATCTGGAGAGTTTGTCCTGGTAAACCAACGCAACGTTTTACGTAGTTTTCTCGACGATCAGTAGGACGCGATTCAATTTCGCCATACGTAGCCACATTATTCAGAATGTAGTTTCGTCCAAGAGTATATGCTTTATCGTAGAAAGCTCGTTGTTGTAAAGCATTCTTTTTAGTAGCTGCAAGCTTCGGATTTTGTTGCATTAGCAAACTTGTTCCCATTTCGTAAACCATTCTGTAATAATCGTCAGCTTGATATTGCGGTTCGCTTACAATAGTATCGCCTGCTGGATAGTTGAAAACAACAATATCGTTCAGCTTAACTTTGCCTAAACCTGGCACACGACGATATTCCCAATGTGGAAATTCTATGTAGCTTTTTATATTAAAGAAAGGTAGTGTGTGTTGTGTTAAAGGCATTGTAAGCGGAGTTTGCGGAATGCGTGGTCCGTAACTTAATTTAGAAACAAAAAGATAATCGCCAGTTAACAACGACTTTTCGAGCGAAGACGAAGGAATTACATAGTTTTGGAAGAAGAACAGATTGATAAAATAGACTGCAACAAGTGCAAAAACAATGGCATCTACCCAACCCATAATAAAACGAATAGGACCTTCTGAGTTTTTCCACCATTGCCATTTTATTTTCTTCGTAATGTACACATCGTAAATAAAAGGTAACACGATGAGTCCCCACCAGCTTTTTACCCAAAACAAGAAAGCGAGATAGAGTATTGCTACAATAATAAATTTAGCCCACTGTTTCTTTGGGTCGAGCTTTTGCTTTTCTTTATCAATCATTGGTTATAAAATTATTCTTATTAGTTCTACAATGTGAACATTATTTTTTTTAGAATTGAAATAAATCGTTTGTAGATAGCAAACCTTTATGGTCTTTTGTATATTCTGCAGCTAAAACAGCTCCTAAAGCAAAGCCCTTTCTATTGTGCGCATCGTGTGTAATGGTAATTTTGTCGGCATCAGAATTGTAGCATATACTATGAATACCAGGAACTTCGCCTTCACGAATAGAATCAATAGGGAGAACATCAGTAGCCATCTCTTTAGCAGGGATAACCTTACCATCAGCTGTAACTTGTTTTCCTTTTTCCCACTTTGTTTTACGGGCAATATTGGTTAAAATATCCTCTGCCAAAGTAATAGCAGTTCCAGAAGGAGCATCAAGCTTATGTATATGATGCGTTTCTTGCATTGTAACATCGTATTGAGGATAATTATTCATTATTTTGGCTAAATAACAATTTACCGCAGAAAATATAGCTACGCCGATAGAAAAATTACTAGCCCAGAATAAAGTTTGTCCACCTTCCGTGCAAAGACGCTCAATATCGGCTTTATGTTCGTGTTGCCAACCTGTAGATCCACTAACAACTTTTACATTGTGTGCGAAAGCTTTTAAATAATTATCATAAGCAGCCGTAGGAGTTGTAAACTCTATAGCGACATCAGCAGTTGCAAAAGCAGGGGAATCAAAATCTTTTTGATTGTATTTATCTATTTTACAAACAATTTCATGGCCACGTTCGAGGGCAATTTGCTCAATCATGTGTCCCATCTTGCCGTAACCTATTAATGCTATCTTCATTTTGTTTCTCTTTATATCGTTTTATTTCTGCACAAAAGTATTATAGAATAGCTCTTATACCGTTGCAAAGTTAGTGGAATTAGTAGATAAAACAAAAAATATTTATTATTTTTAATGTAATCCATATAACTTACAGAATATTTTTCAGATAAGGAGACTCAAGCATAAATTCTCATATAGTTTTTTAGCCTCAATTTTTAGCATTGGTTTCTAATATTATCTTTTAATAGTAACTTATAGTATTACCCTCAACAGCGTTATTCTGTAAAAATCATCTAGCACAGATTCTCAATTGTAGTCTATTGTATTATCTTTTAAGATTACTATTCTGTAAAAATCATTAGAACAGATTCTCAATTGTTGTTTTATCATATTATCTTTTAAGATTACGATTCTGCAGAGTTATCTCGTAAAGATTCTAAATTGTAATCTTTAAATAAAGAATAGAAAATTCTTTTTATAAAATTTGCCATTCCCACTTTTTCTATGTACCTTTGCAGCGCTTTAATAGAAATATAAGCCCAGATGGCGGAATAGGTAGACGCGCTGGTCTCAAACACCAGTGGAGCAATCCATCCCGGTTCGAGCCCGGGTCTGGGTACCACAAATCCCTTGTAAATCGCTGATTTACAAGGGATTTTTCTTTTTCAATATGTACTAAAAGTGTACTTTGTAGCAGAAGTATAAGAAACGTGTACTAAGACTGTATTCTACATAGTTTATTTAGATTTAATTAACGATAATCATTTCCTTTTATTCTGTTTCCTTCCCTTTCTTATCTTTTTCTTCGACAAATGCCCTACCTTTGTAAGTAGTACTCAATTAAGAAATTGCAAAAATGGAGAATGATCATCTAAAGATACAGCTTAACAGTATTCAACGAATATTAAGCTATTGCATTACTCAGACCTACAATGTGCTCATTGGAAATATTCTGAGGAAGAAAGGTTGCATCAACAATATACAGTTCAAAGAGATTTTGCAAAAAGAATATATCCGAATAACCGATGAACTATCTCCCATTTATCTGAATTATCCTGCCCTTTCGTGTGTAGAAGAATCTTATAAAGAAAATAATTTCTTATGGGATAGCACTTTCTATGATTCATTGAATAAAGAGCAAAAGGGAAAGTATTATAGCTTTGATTTGACTACGTTTGATTATAGTAAGTATATTGAGAATCACACTTTGTACGATGAAGAACTTCCGATGTTTTCATCGCTCATAGATGCAATTCTTTATGAACGTTATGCAAATTATCTAAAATATGAGATTGAAAAGATAGAAATAAGCGAAATCAAGAATTCTTTTCAACGCCATTCTACAATTGTCTATGATGACATTGATCCAAGCCAGCCAAAAGAAAAACCTGTGATTGTTGGCAATGAAATTAATCCTTTCAAATCTGATTTTTCGGAAGAACAGATTGAAATACTAACTGATTGCATCAATGATGTTAAACTTTTTACGACCAGTGTTTCACCAAAGATTACTAAAAATTTATTTGATTGTAATCTGAAAGGAGTACTAAAATCAAACAATAACCGACTACTTGCGTATCTCATGCAAAGTCTTAATTTTCGGGGATACGTTACTGATGAATGGCAGTCTACCATTGCGCGCATTAAACTCATATTGGGAAAAACCAAAGACACACCATTAACACGCATTGACCTTTCATCTGCCAACGATAGCGCAAAACCAGAGCCAAAAGGTTCAGAAACCATTGACAAATATATCAAAAAGTTGAAGAATATTATTTGTCATTAAAAGGCATAAACTTAATCATTTTATCTCCTGTAAATTTTGCAATACTCTTCTTAGGAAGGCTATTAGCATAAGTTTCATCTACTATACATACTTTTTGTTGTATTATGGATTCTAAAAGGAGATTTCTTTCTTGAGAAGATGTATTCTCTATTAGATAGTTTTGTGTGAAAAGCTGAAAAAATGGATCTACAGGAAATTCTAATGAAAATCTATTAAACAAAAGTCCCATAACATATTCCTTAAAGAACAAATAATTACTATTAACTAAAATGCAATCGATATTATTAAATAAAACAGTTTTTCCATCTTTATCTTTCAAAAAAGAAGAATTAGTCATTAACCCCTCTGCTTGAGAAGCTTTAAGAGCTATTAAAGGAACTTCAAATCTTTCATCCCAACATATAACTAATAAATTTACTTCGTTATCATCACTCTTACAAAATTTCCCATCTGCACTTTCTAAGAAGTCTTTAATCCTTTGCTCCAAACTTCCTATTACAGGTATAGGAGATTTCTGTTTTATTAAATTAAAATCTTTAACTCTTGCATTCAAGACTAGAACTTCAGAACTTTTTTTTAATTCAGTAGCTATTTTATTATCTTCAAGTAATAGATTAGAAGTTTTTACTTCTACATGAAATATAAAACGTTCCATCTTAATAGAAAACTCAACATTCTTATTAGAATTTTTCTGGAGACGATCTTCATAAATGAAGCTTTCTGGATTTGAGCTTCTACATATAAATGTATTCATAATAGACAACTCTGCTAAGGCAGATATTAATCCATGAAGGTCGTATGAATCTTTATGTCTTGCTTTAAGTTTCATCTTAATCATATCATGATAAGCTTTCTTATCATGATATGATAGGTTTAATAGTGCACGTCCAATTGCATTGATGGTGTTAATAGCATTAAGCCATTCAGACCCTTCTAATATAGGAGTCCCTTGCTCATCAAAATATTGATCTACAATTGTCCGCAAAGGATGATCTTTTGAATATCTACGGAATTCACGAACGATCTCTTTAATTTCCATTATTTTAATAAATTATGATTGCATTTGCAAAGGTATACAAATTTCAGAAAGATAGCATCTTGTATACATAAATAAAAGCATATACATCAAACAACAGAAAAAAGATTGAGCATAGGTTGATACGTCAAACATTGCTCAATGCCAGTTCCTTTTATCGTTTCTAATTTTGCCCTCGTTAACAGCAACGAGGGTGCGCACCCTCTATCGTTTTACCAAACAAATAAAAAATATGGAAAAGACCATAGAGGAACGAGTTTACGAACTCGAACAACTTCTCTTTACAAATAAAAATGTGCTTAGCTTTGATGAAGCAAGCAAGTTTCTTAACCTCTCAAAGAGTTATCTCTACAAGCTCACATCGGGCAATCTGATTCCTCATTATAAGCCACAAGGTAAGATGCTTTATTTTGAGAAAGCAGAACTCGAAGCATGGCTGCGTCAGAATCCTATCAAGACTTCTGCGCAAATAGCCCAAGAAGCACAGAGATATATCATGGGTAGCAAACCTTTAATGCAGAAGTAAGGCTATGGAAAACGAGAATTTTATTCGTGTTGGCACAACCTTGTATAAGATTGTGAACCAACCTCGCATCAGTGGCGGTTTTGTAAAGAAGCGTATAGTATGGAATAATGAAACGCTACGCCAGGACTATGGCAAGGATTTTCTGGCTACAGTTCCAAAGTACGATGGTTTCTGCACTGTTCCAAATCATGTCAACTACCAACCAGTGGTTGACAAGTTCCTAAATCTCTATGAGCCGATAGGACACCAGCCAAAAGAAGGAGAGTTTTCGCACGTTGAATCCCTGATAAGGCATATCTTCGGGGAACAATACGAGTTGGGCATGGATTACTTGCAATTGCTCTATCTCCAACCCGTGCAGAAACTCCCCATCCTCCTGATGGTGCCAGATGAATACAAGATAGAGAAATAATACTCAGCTTGGTAAATTAAAGCTATTCCACTTCTTGTACATCATTCTCATGCATCTTCTTATTAGCCTTTATCAATTGATCTGAACTTATTCCGTCCACATTTCCCTTAGGTGTTCCAACTTCTTTATCGACGCTATTTACTTCCACCTCTTCGTCTCTATTGTCATCTGATGGTACAACATTCTCTTCTTCCTCTGTGTTCTCGTATTCCTCGGGTGTCGTTTTCTGCATTAAAACTGGTTGTTGTTCCTCGACTGTAGCGTCATCTTGATAATTACGCTTCTCATTCAGTTCAATCGCATCTTTCTTACTTTTCTCTTTCGATATATTGGGGACATATTTATGGATGCAATAAGCTAAGATAGCCCCCAAAATAAGAGCTCCTAAACAACCCAACTTACTCAAGATGTACACTATAACGGGACCGACGGGACCGAGAATGGAATTGAGAGGTGGAGCAATCATGTATAAAAATACTTGAAACAATCCCCTTGGTCTCAGTCTGTTACCACATTCCGAACAGGTATTCGATTCCTCAATGTCATTAAAGCTGCCACATATAGGGCATTTTACGATTCTTCCCATATTATAAAATCAATGTTTATCGCTAATGTTGAATAGGGTTTGTATAACAATTCCTTATACTACTTTTCTTCTTCAGAATCATGGAATTTCTCAATATTTCCTATAGTTACCCGTCCATCTGAATATAACTTGAGAGTCGCTTTTTTCATTATATTATAATCGTAGACGGTGTATATTTTCAAATCCTCTATCTGCTCTACAAACTTATATTTTAAGATAGGCATCCTAATTTCGCTGGAAATATCGGATAGGTAAAGAACCCAAAATGCGTGTGTTTCATTGCTTGTAAGCGATAAGCCAAGTCGCTCATTACAGTATTTTTCAACTTCACTCATAGGGTATCTTTCCTTGCCTCCCATATAGCTATGGAAATCGGCGATAAGTTCAGGATTATCTGCTGCTAAATAGCCATACCCTTTTTCTTTCATCTTTGCTAACACACTAGAAAAGACATAGCCACTTGTGTCTAAATACATTCCCGGGCGAGGATAATATTTATTGTAGCTTGTTATGTTATCGTATAAGCCTTTATGGAATAAAGCATAATCATAAGCCTCGTTGGCTTCTCTGTCAATAAAATAACGTATGCAAAATTCTTTTGCACTTTCATCCGGTTCCATACTGTACTTGTGGTTCTCTACTGATCTAAGAAATTCTTCTGCAATAAAAGCGACAATCATAAACCCAAAGATTATTCCAATCCATTTTAGAACCTGCTTTATCATAGTTCTTCTTTTTTCTTCCACAACTGTACCTCATTCATTCTCCCAAATACATTCTCCGATAAAGTCCGTCCATTCTTCTTTATCTTCAATCTATCCATGTAAGTAGATAAGAAACGGCCAATGACAGCATGTTCTTTGTGTATATCCGATGGAGTATCACGTAGAATGTCGTTTAGATAGGCTCCACCTTTTGTTGCCTTGAACTTTTGAATAAAATCATGAGAGCTGAACGAATTCTCCATCTTCTCAATAACTTCTTTCGCTTGTTGAACTGTAATCATTATTATTGTTTAGTTTGTTTTCGTCCTCCAGTCCCATAAGGGCGATTTATAAAAACGCAGAAGCGTGGAACTGACTATGTCCACATCTTCAGCCTGCGGTCCTGAGAAAACCTAACGAACGGATGTATCAATAGTAGCCCACGCTATAGCGTGAGAACCACTATGCTGTTCTTCGTTCGTTAATTGAAATTTCTCAGGTTTCAGGCCGAACAGATGCAAGCATAACGCTTCTTCTTTTCTAACGATGTCATGTGCCACTAAAAAGGACACGATGCAAAGATAATAAATTTATCTTAAAATGTTATTCAAAAAGTAAATTTTCAATATAATTACCCGAAAAAGATGACTATTTTATTCAGGTTTTGCA
>ERZ772979.226-NODE-226-length-45735-cov-7.479225_pt1 | contig 45735 bp, 72 predicted proteins | sample MGYA00511130_ERZ772979 | MGnify/ENA primary metagenome ERZ772979 (study PRJEB29015, sample SAMEA2738103) | human oral metagenome | biome: human oral; feature: human-associated habitat; material: saliva | place: China | collected 2186 ...
TGGAGGGACTTGAACCCTCACGAGCGTACGCTCACCACCCCCTCAAGATGGCGTGGCATTTAACACACATTTACAAAACCAACAAATGTAGTAGTTACCTACTTTATTAACATATATATAGTTGTATATTTTGCTATATTTTTATATAAATTGATGTCAAAATGATGTCAGATATAATATATATACATATTAGCTCCATATGAACTTTATGACTATATTTAGGACGTCATCACATATGTAGAAATCTGATACAAGACCATATTTATTAACTGTTTCTTCCAAGTCTTCTAACAAACGTTCATATATTGCAGCTTGTGCTATATGACCTGTATACGTTTTAGAATAGCGCTCTACAATAGCAGATAACTCTTCATGTACTCTGATATATTTATTCGAATGGAATGCACTATAATCAAAGTTTATTTTGTAAATTCTATTTTTAACTAACTGTTGTGCTAGTTGGTTGTAACGCATATGATACCACCTACTATTCTTCTATAATCTTATATGACAATAGTAAATCATCAATATTTCTTCATAGGCACGGATAAATGTATATTGTTTAATATAGTATCAGCATCAGATTTATCCAACGTTTCACCAGCTTTTACTTTATCTAAAATCACTAATAATTTATCTTTGGCATCATCCAAAAATTCTGCACTCTTATGCAGTCCTCTTTTTCTTATACTATCTGCTGACTCACTATATTTTGCAACAAAATACTCTAGCATATCTATGAATTTATCTGAATGTAAATAATCTTGAATATAGTCATTTGATATAGTATTCATATGTCCCCCCCTATTATTTTTAAAATACTACTTGCCTGTATTATATCATTTCAAAATTAAATCTAGTTATCTATCTTTATATTCTGTTTTTTTAATAATAATGTACTTAATTCTCTAATAATCAACCGTTCAACATAAATGGGAATTTTCCGTCTTCCTTGTTCCCAATTTCTTATAGTCCCTATTGGAATCAACAACAAATTAGATAAATCTCTTTGTTCTAATCCTAACATTTGTCTTAATTCTTTTATTGTATAATTCCCCATAAAATATTTTTCTATAAAAAAAACTACATCTCTTACAATCCACTCTTCTAGGTACGGTTTGTTTTGATTGTACTGATCTAATATAGCTTGTTTTGTTTCTATATCTTCTTCTGTATCATCTTCATCTATTTTATTTATTCGTGCCATTTCTTCATCATTATAATACCAGTCTATAATTATATTATTTTCTTCTAGTACTTGAATTGTACTATCCTCATTTAATATTCCATCACTCAATTCCTCTTGTAATTCTTGTAATAATTCTAACTGAAGTTCATCAACTTTATTTTCTATTCTTCCCATGATTTGCTAAATTCCTTATCTTTAAATAACGCTGCTAATCCACTTATTTGTTTTAGCCTCAATAATTCATCTGCATCCATTCCTATATTACTCATAATCCATTTATCAGACATACCACTTTCAACCAACTCTGCAACAATATTTACCATTAATTCTATATTGTGACTTCCCCTTGCTCTATTATGTCTTATTGTTGATGCCATTCTATCAGATATAGGTTTTTCTATTACTGATACAGGTAAACACCCTTCTTCTCGTTCATAAATATCTTGATGTTCCAATATTGTTCTATATCTATGATATCCATCTACAATTTCATATCTATCTGTTTCCTCTAGATAGTAACATACGATTGGCATTGTGTACCCATCTTCTTTTATGGATTTATACAACAATTTCATTTCTGGTGGTGCTACACTGTTCGGATTATAACTATTTGCTTTAATTTTCTCTACAGGAATTCGCTTTATATTATATACAGGACTACAATATTTTTTCATACTTCTGTATAGCCTCCTTTCTTTTTTTCATTTCTTGTTTTGTTTGACTAAACCCCATATATTTACACATATGATCGTTCTTTAAAATACAAATACACATTCTTTTGTATGTTGGAATAGATTTAAAATCTTTTATATCTAAATCATCTAAATAATCTAACTTAACAGCTTTTTTATCTGACTTGTAATTATGTGTTCCTAACTCATATTTTATAGATAAAGAATCTAATTCACTTATTATTTCATCAGATAAAACACCCCCTTTAGTTTTCCAAAAATTAATAGATGTCTCTAATTTCTCAAGATACTTTTCTTTTGTGTCTACTGGCAATGTATCTAATAAAAACTCCATATATTGTTTCCATGTGAAATGTTTTGGTTTTGTAATACTTTTCCATCCTATAGCACTTGTTCCACCATATATTCCTGTAAAATTCACACCATTAACTCTACTTACAAGTTTCCCCCATGTATGTGGCTCAATTATTTTATATAACTTCAATGTTTCTTGCCCTTCTGACAAAAAAGGGCTAGCGACCCGCATCATATCTATAGGCAATCCTGCTTGATAGTATAAATCGTATAATTTATTATACTCAAATCCAAACTTACCATTAGCGATCCATATATCTTCTGTTTTCCAATCATATATTGGATAAAAATTATATACGTTACTATCTATTTTTTTACTATATTTCTTTCCTTTATAATAACTTTCTCTTTCTTTGTGGATTGCTCTCCAACGATGCAAGCTTTCCTGTGTTCTAATTCCTACTAATACCGCTGTTTTCTTTGCCTTTTCTCTTTTATGAATCCACCTACTTAACTTTTCTTGAAATTCATAATCCCACATATCATCTTTATAAAAATCAAAGTCTTTTTTTGTCATTGCTATTTGTGGTAATTTTCTAACCCATATATCTTCGAGCTTTTCTTCCCAAGGTCGCCAATAATCTTGATACATGCTTGTACACGTCTTTACCTTAAATGGTACACATACATGATATATTTTTAAATAATCTCTATATTTATCTTCCATTAATTGTACGTAGTCTGTTGTCATTTCATATTGAGCTTCATAATCTAGATGCATTAATGTTATTTTTCTATTTATATTATTTTGTTTCAAATATTGTAAGCACAAATTTAACATTACACCACTATCTTTTCCGCCAGAAAATGATATATAAACATGGTCAAATTCATTGAAGATATATTTTATTCTCTCCATTGTTGTTTCATATACATTCTTCAAATGATTCACCTCTTTCTATTTTTTGTATTATCATTTCTTTTAATGTTTTCTTACGCTTTACATTTTCTCTAATCATATTGTATATGCCTAAATCTGATGTAAAAAATATATATTCTATATCTCTATTTTGTCCAATTCTTTTAATTCTGCTCATAGCTTGATCAATTTTGGCATAATCAAATACTATACTACTAAATGCTACTCTGTTACAAAATTGTAAATTCAAACTAAACGCACCTGTTCCAAATGTAATTAATAATGGTTTATTATCGTTTTTAAACGATTCTAATATATCTTCTCTATTCTTTGTTGCACCAGTAATTACATAACAATCAATTATTCTAGATATGTTTTTTACCTCTTCTAACAGCGTGCAAAATACTATTATTTGCCCTTTTAATTTCTTTGCTATCATTCTATGCCGTTCTTGATCCATAAAACATGTTATAGCTAGGTTCGTAAACATATCTACTCTGCATTCCCCTATAGATAACATTTCTAATAAATGTTCTTTTCTTTTATAGTATTTTTGTTGTGTTTCAATGCTAGCTGGAATACATATATTTTTTATTTCTATATCCTTTTCAAAGTCAAAGTCACATTCATAAATATATGGTGCAATTAATTTCTGTAAATATTCTAAATTTACCTCTGATAATTTATAGAAATCTCGCTCTCTTTGCCCTCTTTTTTTATATCGTATATGTTTAAAAAATGTTTTTAAAAATGTATCTCTGTCCATATCAATAATCAATGGGCTTAGAAAATACATTTGATTATATATATCCCATTCATTTTTTGTGATTGGCGTTCCATTTAGTATTAATCTATATTCACTATTTTTTGATATTTCAATCATCCGTTTAAATCTTTTGGTATTTTCATTTTTAATGAATATGCTCTCATCTGCAATGATAAATGTTTTTTTCCCTTTTATATAATTCAATATATCTATATATGTATTATCTGATGCAGATATAGTTTCATATCCTACTATTAAGTACTGACAATGCACTCCCCATCTTTTTACCTCTTTATTAATATTTTCCTTAGCAATATACGGACACACAATTAATAGTATGTCCGTATTTGTTGAATTAACTAACTCTAAGGCAGCTCTTGTTTTTCCCGTTCCTTGTTTCATAAACAATGCGCCCACTTTTAATTTTTTGAATTTTTCTATTGCCTTTTTTTGTTCATTTGTCAACATCTCTTATCAACTCTTGCTTTATTTCTACGTTCATATTAATCTTCGTCGGCTCTTCTATATGGCAATAACAGTCTTTGATTTCTTCATTATCATAATTTTTATTATCAAAGGCACCTTTCATATCTTCTACCGATATTTCTTGTGATCTTCCCTTTCTATATAGTTTAAATTTCCATTCTTCAGTAAATGAAAATGATACCAACCAACCTTTATGCCCTTCTTCTCTTACTAATTTCTTTGGATGATAAAAACACCATCCATGATATTCGCTCTTATTAGGCATATTTATTACAACTGAATTACCTTTATCTTCTTTAATATTTTGTACATTAAAATAAATTTTATTCCATTTCATATTTATATCTCCATTTCTTTTCACAATCTAACATGCGATTATTTGTTATTCCTCTCAAATAATTAAAATCAAATGTTGATATATTGGCAGTCTTTACATATATATCTTGTACTTGTTTGTCTGCTACTACATATCTATTTTCTTCATTTGAATATACTTTAAATTCTACATCCACATATTTAATATCATATTCACTTAAATCAATATTATATTCTTTTGTAATTTTATTCTTAAATATTTTAGGTATATATATTGCCTTGATTGCACTAACCGGAACTTCTGATACTATATATTCTTCATATTCCCCTTTATGAATATCATATTTATCTATTTCATTAGGTTTTGCATCAACCTCTATCTCTAACAATACTAGTCCATAAGTTGTAAAACTATCCCCTATATTATTTTCTTTGAACAAATAAACTACATCTGTTGCATTATTAGATCTACGTGATTCTTCCCAATTATTGTTACCAGTTACATCTATTGGTAATATACCTTCTTCTAATATTTTTACTATATCTTTTATATCTACATTTTTGTATAATCTCATTTTTTCTCCTTGTTATTATTAACATCTTTTATTAATTATATTATACTACGCCATTGGCGTATTGTAAATTATTTTTTCTGTGTAAATCAAAAAAAGCCTATCAACCTAGATGTTCTTCTAAGCTGATAGGCTTTTGTTATGTTACTCAGTTATAAACAATTGTTTGACTACTCAACTGTAAATTAATCGTTGATAGTTGCGTGTATCCGCCATTACACGCTATATAGATATATGGATCACCTCTCAGTCATCGACGAATTGCACCTGCTAATCCAAATACACCGCTTACCACAGCCCATGTATCACGTTGCCTTTTAAGGCGCTGTTCTGTTCGTTTGTTGCGTTTGACTTGCTCTTTCAATTCGTCTAATGACGTCGAGGCTTCGTTCAATTTCGCTTCTTGCGTCGTCAAGAGATTGGAGGCTTTCGTTAATTCTTGCCCCTGTTTCTCGTTGATTGTTTTGAGCGCGTTCAATTCCTTCGTCCGTTCTTCGTTGATAATCTTCAATTCTGTTAATGCTGTTCCCTGCGTCGCGGTTAAGCTGTTGGCTTGTTGCAATGCTTTCTCGGAGTTGTTGATTGAGCTTTCGGCTTGCATCAAGCGCCCTTTGAGTTCGTTCCAACTGCTCACGGGTACGCTGATAGTCGGCTCTTGTGTCGAGGTATCCTCCGATGAGGCTGCATGCGAAACCGATGAGAAGAATGCTAAGCACACCAAGAATAACGCGCTTAAGAGTAAACGTAGATACAATTTTGTTCTTGATAGTTTCATACATGGTAACTCCTTCCTAAATATTACTACCCCACTGTGCGCCCCACCATCGAGCGGTGCCACGTAACCAGTCCCCACCGCTCCATCGTTCATCACCTGCATGGCACACTAAGAGGTCCCATCGGTCAACGTTGGAGTCTGGGCCATAAGTATTATTAGGGTATCCCGTCGGATCTAAATAATAGAGGTCTAGTCCGTCCTTATTATCGGCCGCCTCGGCGTGTGTCATTTGATGTTGTATATCAAGTGGTACACCAGCGTTAATAGTGAGCACTGCCATAATTTGTGTCATAGTAGTTAACTGTGCTGTTGTAGGTGGTTCACTACCTAGATTATTTTCACTGACCGCATCACAACACGCTTCAATAGCAATGCCTACTGCGTTACTATTCCGCATATAGGTGTGTTCCTTGTAATCAGTTAAACCCTCCATATCGGTCCACATTAAGCCATCTCGGTCAATGTTAATATGGTAATCCTTGAAGTGCTTACCACCTTTCACGCCTGTCCAATGCAGGTAGGCTTTTTCAATTTGACCATATGCATCTAGTGCTAAGGACTGTAACTCGTTCATCGTAAGTTGTCTAAACATTAATTATTTCCCCCTCTCGTCATGGTTAACGTCATCCGCTAATTGCTGTATGCCAGGTTTGTTCATAGGCAACGTATTAGGCTCCTCTAACTTATCTGGTATCCCGTTATGGTTCTTATCGATGAACATGCCACACAAGCCTACGATAGCCATAAGTACCGACGGAACGTTAATATGGTCAATAATTAATACGCCCTTATCGATAAGCTGATTCGCTTCAGGTGACACATAACCTCTAATCGTTGATAGCGCATACTGGGCAACGACTAATATCATCGGTACTAGCATGACGAGGACTAATGCCCTCGTTGCTAATACACCAGTTGGCCGTATGCCGGCTATTCGAATGGACTGATATGACCGCTTTATGCGGTTGATGATAGCTAACTTATCCATTACCCCTCCATGCTTTTATAATTTCAATCGTATATTGAAATATCTTACCTATGTCGATTAGGTCATCTTCAACCATTTCACGTAGATTTTCTATAATCGACCAACACTCTGCGAAGAATGGTATCAGCATAAATGCATAAGAGAATATATGGTCTAAGAATAAATCAGTGTTTGGAATAGGAATGTCAGGTAATGAAATAAATACAATGGATAGTATCATCCATGCCGGATATTGTATGCATAGTTTCTTTAATAAATCACCTCTAAGGCGCTCACTCATTAAATATCTACGCCGTTCGCCTGTTGCTTTATCAACATACTGACCTTTTCCCCAACCATACCATGTTAGCGTTGTTAGTAATGTAATAGGATTATTAGGCCTGTGATTATCCTTGTTATATCGCAACACTTCTGCAGCAATTCGCTGAATTGTGTCCACAAATAACAATGTAGTTGTTAAAATAATCACTACTCCCATACTAACTAAATGTTCATGCGATACCCCACTTATGAGCATGATTAAAATATCATTAAGAATATCCATTCACTCCCCCCATGCTCTTATGGTTCTTCATCTAAAGCCATTAAATCATTGTGCACACATCCTTCTGTTGGACATGTACCATCTTCGTTCAAAGTCGCCCAACAGTATTCACAAAAGTGCATCACTGGTATATCAGATTTGATTTCGTATTTATCCATTATTTAACCTCCTTAATCTTAGCTACCATTTCGGCATTTAGTTTCTTAAATTGCGCTTGTAAATCATCATATGGCACATTAGCCAATCGTCTGCGTAGTAACGCTTGGTCTAGCGTTGCAAATCGTTCGTCATAATACTTACGGATTTGTGCAATACTTTCCGATTTTGTCGGTTGATATTCCGTTACAGGAATGTCAATGAAAGTACAATTCACATATGCTTTGCCACTTGTGAATTGTGCCTGCATTTCACTATCACCTGTTATGATGTTAGCAGTTGGATAGGATTGTTTTGCTAATTGCTCTGTTTCTTCAAGAGTATCCGCATGAACACCAACTACATAAGATGTTTGACGAACACCTTTTTCGTCTAATACAAATACATACATATTCTTGTCCTTTCTTGGAGGTTACTATGAAATTAATTAAGAAATTAAAAGGGGCTCATGAACGCCCCTATGTAGCATATAAAGTTGTAGGTTATTATTCCTCTTATAATGAGGCTAAGGAGGCATTAAACAATGCTCATACGTTAAACGATGTATATCATTCATGGTTAGAGTTACATTCATTAAATGTCTCATTACACACCATGAAAGGATATGAATGTGCTTATCATCATGTATCATCAATATCTCACCGCCCTATCAACGAAATCACATATATGGAGTTGCAAAATATAATATCTGACATGCTAAAGAGCGGACTCTCTTATTCCTCGTGTAAGAAAGTTCGCTCTTTACTCAATCAATTATATTCATTTGCAATTATTAATGACTGGTGCTCAAAGTCATACAGTCAATATTTGAATATTGGTCACAATATCCCTAAACGCCCACGCAAGGTGTTTACCACTAATCAAATTAACCGCTTATGGAGTATCAATGCGGAATTGCCTTTAATGCTCTTATACACTGGAATGCGTGCCAGTGAATTAATTAATCTAAAAAGTACAGATATTAATCGAAAACAACGATATTTAAAAGTTACATCAAGCAAAACTAAAGCAGGAATCCGCATCATTCCCATCCATCATCGCATATGGCCCTTTATTGAATATCGACTATCTAATAAATGGATCATAAATGAACGTAATTATGTTTCTCTTTCGCACGCCTTTACATTAGCCATGAAAGCTATTAATGCTAAACATACTCCACATGATTGCCGTCATTCATTCGCTACTAGATTAGATGATGTAGGTGCTAACTATAATGCTAAACGATTATTATTAGGCCATGCATCATCTAATGTTACCGATGGCGTATACACTCATAAATCACTTAGACAATTACGCAAGGCGATTGAAATGCTTAAATGACCAAGGGGGAAGAGTAAATATTACTGTAGGGCGTAATATTTACAATGATGACACTGTATACCCTATTGCATTTAATAATCTCCCATCAGTTAATATTATTAATATTGCTGATGCATTAGACCAAGATGGATGGGTAACTAACGCAATTAAATCTATCACAAATTTAAAATTCACTTATATGACTGCACAAAATAGTGTAACTGGCATTAGTTGGATTGCTATTGGTAATTAACCAAGGGGGAAGAAAATTAAATTTAACCATCTATGATGGTAGAAAATATGATGTTCAATTTCCTATTTCTTATGCAAAAGAATGTATTGGTGTTTTACAAACATTAGAATGGCCTCTTGCTATTGGTGGTGCATCAGTTGCTTACACCGATAAAAGAACCACTACTGGTTATACAATCGTTGCTGATGCATCTAGTGCAGCATATAATAGTGATTTATTTTATGTTGCGTTCGGAATTTAGCCAAGGGGGAAAACAAAAGGCTGGAGAGCAAAAGGAATCAGATCCTAACAATTTAGAAACAACAACAAATAAAGTTATATTTCCGATTGCTTTTACAAGCAACCATCTATTCCATACATTTGGAATTGTTGCTAGTGATGCATCAGTGTTTTGGGGGAACTCTGGAGCAAGTGTAATTAGCAGAAGAATATCTAGGACTGATATGCGATATGAAGTACATTCTAGTTATCAAACAATGTTAAAAGCAGATTCAATCATTGAATGGTGTATTGTGGGTATTTAAACGCCTAAAGCAATATATCGCATTTTGATTTGTTCTATAGTATTACTATTCTCACTGATAACCGCTGCAAATCCAGTTGATGTAATCTGACTATCACTAAATCCAATTCGTGATAAATGTCTTAATTCTACTTTATTAATTGCATATGGATGTACATATAATGGCTTAGATTTAAAAGCTATTGGGAAAGTAAACTGCTCTTGCCTTTGTTGACTTCCTATATCGTAATAGGCCTGTGTATCGCTATCATTTCCCCCTTGGTCAAATCCCTACCGTTAGCCACCAACAATATATTTCTTTATCTACATCAGAATCGCCCCAAACATCAGTGGTTAGATGTACTTTGTTTAAGCCTTCCTTACCAGAATACATTGATACCATATTGATTGAGAATTTATGAGTTAAATCATATTCTGGGTTAGAAACTGGAATAAAGAATTTACTATAAGAAATAGGTAGCGTTATAGTAGCCTCTCTATTCCCTCTTACAAGGTTGTTTCCCCCTTGGATAATTAAATTCCCAAACAGCTTGCCCAAACAGATATACCACGCATTTACATTGCTGAAATCATATCTGATTCCAAGGCCTGTTGCTTTCTCACTTTCCAAGGCATTGACTACATCGGTTGCGTTTTTGATGTTTAGTCCGCTCAAAATGGTTTTCACAAGTTGTAAAGTAGGTGCTTTTGCTAATGAATCGCTATCATCTACGCTAGTAATCATGTTATTTACTTGTTGAATAATAGCATTGAAACGCTTGTCATGTGCGTGTTCATCGGAGTTATGTCTTTCCAACTGTTCATGCGTTACTAATGCCCCCATGTTAACAGTTAGCGATACATTCCCCGTATTACTAAATACCATTCCGATGGTTAATTCTTGAGATACAACTACCGAACCGCCTTCTGCCGGCATTCTGTCCGGTTCAGGGTCCGTAAGGTATGCATACAATATTTCGCCTTTATCAGGATCTTGTGCAAATAACCCAATTTCAGACATTCGGAAAGCTTCATGTATACCAGTATTAGTTATAAAGGTATCTACGCTTACAATTTTACCTTCTTGTTTAACTACGAAATTAGTAGTCTCCCATTTAGAGGAGATTACATCAGTTAATGCCAATGGATTCGTTGCATTAACACCACTACCGACTTTGATTTTCGTAAATGTCAGTTTTGTTTTGCCTGCATTTACCTTTGCTTGCAAATCAGCACCGACATCAGTCATGGTTGCATTTGACCATTCTGCCATATATTCCTCCTATCTAACGCTATTATCTAGCGCTACATTAATCTTCGTTTTCTTTGATTCAACTGTGTAAGACGTTACATGGGTATTCAAATTAATGCGCCATGCATTCGTGAAATCACACTTGATATTCACTTTCTTAGATACACCGCACCATCCCGCGAAATACTTATTGAAGTTAATTCGTCGAATGAATTCAATACCATCTAACCATGACCGTACATTCTTGGCCGTATTGATAGCACGCACAAGCTTAGCAATGTCCGATGCACCAGTTAATGGTGCCGTAATGAGCGTAACTTTGAAATAATAAGGCTTACCACCATATTCGAACCATTCTGCTATTTTCGAATCAGAATATACAGTCTGTACAGCCTTTTCGACTGCGTATGGTGTGCCTTTATGACGGTGAATATCAATTGAATTCTTCACCAATTCACGCTTAGTTGCTATTGGTAATCCACTATCGTAATCATCTACATGTAATTGATACGCTAAATGATCAATGACACTCTCTGATTCAGTATCAATAGATGACCACAATAGCAGCGTATTCGTATTCATTAATTCGGCTAGCGTATCATCCCACGTTTTAGCAAGGGCTTTAATTGGCTCCTTATCGATTGAGGAGGGAAGATGTTCTGCGCTGGTATACTTACTATCACGTATCATTCTTCCTCGCTTCCTGCAAATACTACGGCGATTGTATTGGCTACTGCCACACCGCTTTGTTCTGCAATCTGAGTAAATACAGGAGCAGTCACTTCAACGCGTTTAATTCCAGATACATCCATGAGCATTTGCACCAATCGACTAGGCACTATATCACGGCCTAATTTAGATTTTTGCCAAATTACATAGTCATTGACGGCTTTATCTGCCTTAGCTTTTACAACTGTTGCATCGGCGCCTTTTTCAATGTAGTACTTAGCATCGATGTTATATTGCGTAGTAGTAGGTGCTAATACAGTTAGCTTATCTGTTAACGGTCTACGTTTCTTATCAGACAAATAATCCGTAATAGTCTTAAGTAATTCTTGTCCTGGAATACCGCCACCAGATAGTAATGGATAGATATTAACTTCCCCAGGATGTGGAGAGGATACACCTACATCGGCCACGAGGTGTGATGCAGATTTTGTAAAATACTCATAAGCACCTTCAGGACCTGCCACGGAGAATGATTCAGGAGCCTCATGAATACGTTCACGATAGGCTTCATCATCTTCTGTATCGGAACCACCTTCAGATAATGTAGTGTTACTCATCGTATCCACATAAGCTATAGGGTCAATAATTGTACTTATTTCACCTGGTTTAAACCCATTACCTTGTGCGCCTGTACGTTGTGCTTCTGCTTTTATGGATCCATTGAGTTGACCTGGTAAAATTACCAAATCCTCAACAGTAGCAAAATATTCTCCACCTTCTGTGGATATTCTTGTACCTTTTGGAATAATAACAGAGTTTGTACGCACTGCTGACAATGTAGCTTGGATAGTCGTAGTTGCTTTTGTTGCCTGTAGTCGCTCAACTGCAGCAGGAACCGCTCCAACGTGGTCCAAGTTATCACCTTCTGCATAGGCTAATAGATTTTGTTTAGCTGCATAATTTGCATCATTCAATAATCGGATAATAATTTCCGAAATTACATTTAAAAATAAAGTAACAGGGTCGCCCTCTCCCAAGGTTCGCCCTGTTATTGTTGTGTAAATATCAAACACCTTCTGTTGAACGTGTTCTTTATCAGTATTAAAAAACTCAACATGAGGTAAATCAGATAATCTCATACAGTCACCATCACTTTCGGAATCAACGCACCATTTTGTGTGGCGGTAAATGATATATCACTAATTTTGGCACGTGGTTCGTACCGTTTAATTTGTTGGAATATGTCATTAGATAGATGCGCTTGTGCTTGATGAATAGGCATATCAATAATGCGACCATCAATACCAAACTCCCTATCTAGGGGAACACTACCACGAACAGTAGAAATAATCGTTTGTACATTCTGCAAAATCTCAGCGACTTCACTTTCAGGTGCTAGCGATATCCTATTGTCCGTAACTGGTTTAATTTCATACGTTGCTGACATTGCTAGAACCTCCTCAATATCGTATTAACTTTATTGAACTTCTGACCATATTGATTAAGCATGGATTTTTCTTCTACTGTGTTCTTGTCCGGATATTCTTCAAGCGTTAGCGATACTTCAATAGATTGGGTCTTCCCATATGCATCCGTGAATAGACTATCTTCGCTCATAGACATGATGACAAAGTAGTTTTGACTAACAGGCTTACCACCAATTATAAACGGCAATACAGCTCCTGTATCTCGATAATTTCGTAACTTCTTAACAGTACTATCTGGAGATTGTCCAAGCGATGAAGAAATAAGAATTTTACATGTTATTTGTTCTACATCCGGCCCACTAAATTGTTTAACCGGCTTTTCTAGCATCAAATTATGCTTTTCCCATCTAGCACTGCCTGAACGCGTTACATCAGATACAGTAAGCACATTGTCTAATGCGGTATAGAATACTATATCCGCTAAATAACCGATATACATCTATACCTCCTAAACTGGCCCTGATGTTGTAGAACCGCCAGACTCTACCCCACCATGCACATGATGAACTAAGGAAATACCATTGACCACCACATCGCCACCACTTGAATTGATAGATAGCGTGCCACCAACACTAATAGTCATATCTCCAGGAACAGTGAGCACACGTTTACCATTATCCGCACCATCTGGAGTTGGATCCGCACTACTAAAGAATGTGCCAATAATGAATCCATCAGAAAAACCACGACCGGACCGATTAGGTAACATAATACACAATACCTGGTCATCAATAGCCGGCATCCAATAGTCCTTATCATGTGCTGCACCTCGATTAATGACAGATAATGGCGCCGTAACAACACCTTCTCTATCAAGGCGCGTAACAACGGCTTTACCTTCTTCAGGAATTGTACTTGAAACATTTCCAATGAATATCATATCTGCTAATGCAGATAATATATCAGTAGCCATTTAAACACCTCCTTACATCAATCGACGTTGAATAATTGGCCCCTAATGTATGCGTTGCTTTCGTAATTAAATAATTACCATCGAATACCCCAAATCCTTCGAGTTTAACCGTAACCGATGCCATAATAAGAGGATTACCAGGGAAACTAAAAGACATTGTATCGGCTTCCTTGTTGGCTTCTCTTAGCTTCTTTTTAGCCAATCTCTTTGCCTCTGCTTTGTCTTTTACCTGCTCATTAACCTCTAATACAGCAAGGTACGTATGGCCCTTACGGTCAGGATCTTCAAACGTATCCTCAATCACAGTTTTCTTATCCTTATTGGTGTATTTCACATGACATGCACGATATACCTCACGAGTTTTACTTTTATATGAATACGATAACGCCCTAGTAATAATCAAAGGCGGTTGTTCACCTTCTTTAGTCTGTACAGGTTGATACTGGCCACCTGGTCTACGAATTATAACTTTAGGCTTCACATTTTCGTATTTGTAATCATCGAATATAATCAACTGTTCAGTGGATACTTTAAGAGAAAACCCCGCATCATTGCATAGTTTCTGCAAGAATGCGAGGTCTGATTCAGCACTTTGAGAGGCATCTTTTAACGGTGGGTCAAAATCAGCATCCCATACTAGCTTTAACTTATTATCTTTTGCCTTTTCGGTAGCAATCGCTTTCAGCGTTGTGGCTTTCCACGATTTATCTTTCTTTTTCTCCCGTAAGTCAGTACTACCGATAATAGCGACACCTTTGATTTTGACTACATCAGGAAGGCTACTTCCCTCGAATTCATCAATTTCAAATTTGCCGATTGGTAATGTAAATTGTTCATCCCCTAATTTCTCCCATGCTACGGTATTAATAGCGACTTCTAGTAATGATCCTTTCACAGGATACCAATCACCGACCCATAGACGGCCCCTATCCTCTAATGAGATGGACACATCATCTACAGTCCCTGAAAGGTTATCTGTGAAAGTTACATCAAGAAGGTACTTACTAATATCGTCTGTGATGTCCTTTGACTCCTTACTCCCCCAATGTTGGTACCCAATCGTACACCATGCCCGCCGTGCTAATTTCGTTTGTGGTGTTAAGTCTTTCTTCCATTTTTGGACCTTAGCTAGGCTTTTTTGTAAGCTCATATACTATCGCCTCCATGGTGGTAAGAATTCAGGTAAGGAATCAGCAGGGACATCTGGGCATGTCAACACAACACCAGCGGAAAATATCGCCGTATTACGGTGCTTTTGATTGGCTTCTAACAATAGATTGATGTATCGTTCATTACCGTACACTTTATAAGCGATTAAATCCCACATATCCCCTTGTATTGTTGTATAGTTAGTCATAACTCAACCTCCGTTGTCCGGCGGTATAGCTACGCATCATTTGTTCAAATTCACGCATTTTAGCGTCTAATGCTGACATAATATCATCTGTTGAAGAACCATTACCCGCGTTAATAACTGGTGCAAAAGTAATTTGCACAGGTGCACCACTATTACTAGATGAGGATGTTACAGGTACGCTAGGTGCTAATGATACAGTAGGTGCTACAGCTGACTGCGCACCACTCACACCTAACATCCGTCCGGCCGTTTGCCATAAATTCATAGCATTTGCACTACCATCAATAGGTACAATTACTTCAGGATATCCAGCTTCACCAATCAATGCAACTTCCGGAGATGTAATAACACCACCATTAGCATACGCATTACCGCCTGCAGCTTGAACACCTACAGTAAATCCACCACTAAATTGTGCCTTAATACTATCCCATGCACCTGAAATTGCATTAGACACAGCACTAGGAATTTGTTTAATCCAATCTAGTACCGCATTATATGCATCACTTGCCCATTGACCTGCGGCAGCTACAAAACCGGCTCCCGCATCAGCACATGCACTTGGTAAATTCATAATGAAATTAATAACATCGTTAACCAAACTACTAATCCACGATGTGGCTGTAGCATATGCCTCAGAGGCAAATGAAATAACCGCGACTACGAATTCAGCGCCCAAAGTGATCATATACATAGGTAAGTTAATTAAGAAGTTATAAATCTCATCAACCATAGCCCCAAAAGTAGTAACTGCAAAGTTATAACATTCAGTGGCGAATGATACCACGGCAGATATAACAGCAGTACCAACTTGTACCGCAATCTCAGGCAATCGCATAATAATACCTATAATAAATCCTACAGCCATACCAATATATGTTGGTAAATTTAACCATAGATTTACATAGGCAATTATTGCCGCTTTCAACGCATTAAATACGCTAAGGCCTAATGATAAAAACCCATTAATTACTGTCATAATACCAGATATAATGGCACTCCATGCGGAACTTAAAGCAGAACACACGCTATCCCATATTGAACTCAATCCAGAACATACACTATCCCAAACAGATGTTAATGTAGCACAAATAGTATCCCAGTTAGTTACTAATAGGTATATCACTGCAATAATCGCCATAATAGCAATTACCCAAGGCCCACCTATTAATGCACCCGCTGCTTTAAACGCACCCATTGCCGTTTCTACACCTTTAAATGCCGTGGTAATTGTAGTAATACCTGATGCCAACTTAGTAGCCGTGCCATATAGTAATGCCAATTTCAAGCCATTAGTGACTACGGCGGCAATAGCTTCCTTATTATCCTTCATGAAAGTTACAACGGCTTGTAACACCGGTATCAGTGCCGGTAATATTTGCTGAGCAATTGGTATAAATGCCTGTGCCAAACCTAATGCAACTTGCGTAGCTTCTGCTTTCAAAATGTTCATTTGTAACCATATTTCATGGAGTGATTTAGGATCTATACCAACACCTTTAATTTGTGACGCGGCTGCTTGTGCATCTGCGTAATTTTCAAAAACTTTAGTAAGCTCCATGCCTTTAGCACCTAATGTTTCAAGCATGAATTCTTGTCCACGGCCTTGTGCCACTGCATTTTGGTATCCTTTAGCCATTGCATCCAACTGTTGATTCATAGGCAATAACTTGCCATTGGCATCGGTCAAGGATACACCAAATTGACTGAGGTATCCTTGTAACGCTTCCGCACTTTTACCGCCACCGGCTAAAGTCTTATCCATTTTAGCAAATGACTTAGCCGCCGCTTCTACATCGACACCACTTAACGTCATAATCTTCTTAAATTGCGATGTTTCAGCAGTTGTCATATGTAGTTTATTTGACAATTGATAGAGTGCTTCACCGGCATTAACTACATTATCTATAATGGCACCAATACCAAACCCACCGGCGGCAACCATAGCAAAACTTGCAAGCTTACCTGTAATACCACTTACCGCAGCACTAGCACCTTGCGCAGCTGATGCAGCACCTGCTAAAGGACTTGCACCACCCATTTTACTGATTGCATTTTGATGCGCTGTCTGACTTGCGATATTAGACCGCAACTGGGCTTGCCGTTGCAACATAGAATTTAGCTTTTGCTCGGCTGCAATTGCTGCGTTCCTATCGCTAGCATTACCAGTCTTTTGCGATATAGCTTGTAATTTTCTATACTGCGCCTGTTGGTCTTTGATTGCATTAGATAATTTGTTGAGTTCCTGAGATGCTTTTGATACGGAGGAGGATAACCCGCCATCGAGTTTACCTTTAATGGCAATCGCCATTTCTAAGACTTTATTGGCCATTATTTTCTCCCTTTCATTGCTTTATTCTCGCGCTCGATACCATCACTAATGAGCTGAACGTGGACTATGAACTCATCCACGTCTAGCTCTCGAATGAAGTAATCCATCGGTGTACTAGTATATTTGCTACACGTAATTGCACACTCGGTGAAATACCGTTCTAGGTCTGTTATTTTTCGGAATTTAGCAAAAAATTCTGCACCTCTAAGCAAACTCTAGTGAAATCGGCAGCCGGAAGGCTATAAATATCATCTACTTTACAACCGCATGCAGCAGCTGCTACATGTGCTTGATATGTCATAGATAATGCTGGAACTGTAATAGTTCTATCTTCATTCTTAGCAGACTTTTCGCATTTAATTAATGTGTACCCACTGATTCCTTCAAATTGTAAGGAATGTCCAGCTTTTACTAATTCAATACCAGTTTGTTCATGTGTTTCGTTCATAGTGTTATGTTTACTCATTAGTGATCGTCCTTTCTACAGACTAAATACCAAGTGCAGCACGAACATCGCCAAGGAAGTCTGTGCCATCAGAAATAGAATCTTTATATGCATATTTATCGATTTCACGAACTACCTTGCCATCTTGTTCTAGTTTCAAGTATGTAGTTTCAATTGTGTTCGTTGCATCGATAGTATTGCCAGATTCATATGTGCCATTTTCTTTGGATTTAGCACGGCCACGAATAACGGCACGTGTAGGCACGATTACATATTTATCTTTACCACTATCCCAACATTGGATAGCGCCACGTACTTCTAAGCGTACGCCACGGCCACCTGTAAGGCGGTGTGTAGTTTCTGTTGGAGTGTTCCATGTAAGTTTAGTTTCCATAGAGGAGTAGTGACCAATAACTGGCACTTCTACTTCACCTGCAATGCCCACACCTTTTGCAGTTTGAGTCATTACAGCTTCACTAGGTAAATCCACTTTGGCAACACCTAAACAGTTGTCAGAACCTTCTTCATATACACGAAAGTCATTAAGTACTTCCGGTACTTGATTGATAGATGCCATGATTTATTACCCCTTTCTATACTGTTTGAAATAGCGTTTTGAAATAGGACACATCGTATTCAGAAATGCTTTCAATTTCTTGCGCTGGAATTGGAGGTGTACGGAATTTGTGGAAACGAATAATACCATTCAACAAATCTGTTGTAGGGTTTTCTGCTTCTTTAAATTCAATACGACCGCCCAAGATAAAGCCACGAGAAGTAAGGCCGTTAAGACGTATTGTTTCACTATCAAGAATTGTCTTGATGTTACGTGGCAAGATAGGCATATCTACTTTTTGCCAATACGTTAAGATGAATGTTTGGTCATCCCAATCATTGAAACGACGTACACAAATAAATGTATCCTTAACATCAGTCGTGCCAGGATATGCACCTGTGTAGTTGCCCCAAGATACCCAACCATTGATATTAACGGCTGTCATAATACCTTGAGAGTTTAATAAATTGGCTTGGGAGTGAGTAAGCATTACTTCCTTACCATTAGCTAAGCACAAGCCTGTGATGTTCATGGACTTATTGGACGGAGATAATGTAGGGATATCGCTATTGGATGCATCGCATTTGCCAATAATACCCATGATGTGTGTAGACATATGGAACATGTAATCGCCATTGCGAACCATTGGCCAACATACGACTTCAGATTCACCGGTATAGCTATTACCTTTCTTCCATTCATAAGCATCTGTGTATTTAACAACTTGTGTAGTATCAATATCTACCAAAGTAGTCGCACCAAATAAGTTATTAATAACACGAGATTTTGCTTTCATTACGGAAGCCACTGTAGGATTTTGAGAGAATCCAGGTGCAGCAATAAGACCAGGTACAATGCCAAAATGATGATAGATTGTATCAATTAATTCAAAACCTGTTGCTTTTTCGTTACTATCCACACCGCCGATTACGTTTTTATAATCAAAGTTTTCTACATCAAGTTCATCGTATGTGAGGTTCAATGTAGTTGCGGAATCGAATTTGCCACCTTTTATAACAGAGATGATCAATTGATTCTTGTCATCAAATGCAGCCGTGTAATCTGTGTTGGCCACGCCTGTTTGACCACCGCTAGATACTTGCAAAGTATTAAGCAATACTGCTGCTTTTACAATGCATTTCTTTTCTGCCAATGTAGCAGTTGTTGTAGTGGATTTCTTATGCTTTGTAGGATCCAATACGTTAACAAATACGATTGGAGCTACACCATATAACTTAAATTGCGCATACATTGCTTCACACAATGTAAAATGTGTCCAATCTTCAGAATAGCCAAGTTGTTGAACAGCTTCTTCCCAGCTGTAACAGATTATTGGCTTATTAACTACTGCGCTAGGGTCTTCTGTAAGGTGTACTGGTGCAGTACCGAACACAATTGGAAGGCCGGCAGTAGTTTGGACAGGAGCAATTACAGAGGTAGCTTGCTCACTTGTTTTGACGCCATGATAAAAGGCCATTTACTTCACTCCTTTATAATTCTTCAATGCGTTTACATAGAATACATTTAATTGTGTGCCTTGAGTTCTAACATCAATCATTGCTTGATTTAGTTCATTCAAAGGCACGAATAAATGCATAAAAATAGGGTCCTCCGCTTCCGGCAGTGGTGCGCCATCGCTAAACACCATGAATTGGTTTAGCCGGCTACTGCGGAACGAAGGCCCAACATATACAACAGGGTTCATCGTTGTCTCCTATTCAATTACTTTATTATCCGTAAATATCTTATTTAGATTTCTACGAATAACAGGAATATACACTTCGAATTCAAGATATCCAACCCATTGTGGATATGGTTGATCATCAGGAATTGTTGTATTAACTGTATTCTCCTTAATTTCATATTTAAGTGCGACAGGATTATCAGATAGTAACCGCTCACGCACTACCTCTAAGAGGTGATATAGTCCGACATGGCCTTTTGTTAAGGCCTCGTCAAATGTAGTAACCAATACTGTAATCCCTACAGTCGAACTATCTGCATCATTAACAGAGTACGGACGTACTACTACTGCAGGGCATAACTTGCGCAAGTCCGCATTATTATCCACCCTTGGTAAGAAACCGCTCCATACTCGAATAGTGCTCGCGGTAACATCACTAGTTTCATTTAGCTTTCGCAACTCATCCATGAGATAGGCAGCAATGCCGTCTGATACGTCTAATGGTGTCATTAGTTACCTCCTAACGCGCGCTCTAATTCGTGATATAAGCGCTTTTCATACATTGCCATGCCTTCCTCTTGCATGGCATTCATAACAGTTTCATTACCAAACATTTGCGGTAAAGCTGGCCCATATATTCCCTTTAACGGATATCTGTCCTTGCCTTGCCGTTTCATAAAAATACCAGTTTTGCTAACAAAGCCATTGGGCACATTTGTTTCTATACCTTTTTTAATTGATACAAACACACCTTTTCGCTTAAGTGATTTAATTTTGAAGTACTTTTGAGCGCTAGTATAACCACCTTTGATACGCATTTCTGTGCCGTCATTCAATTTATTGATAGATACACCGGACTTTACGACCGATACACCTTTAATGGCGTAGATATTACGTAGTGCTTGCGTACCTGCTTTTCTTGCAGTCGTTGCAGCACGCTTTGAAGCGGCTTGGTAGACACGTCGAACTCTATCTTCTTTTAATGTTTCCAGTGCTTTTTCAATTGTTTTCACTGCACTTTTATCAAGTTCTAGCTCAACCATCCGTCAACACCGCCTCTAGCTTCCGCTCTGAGCTCGATAGACACAAGTCCATCTTCTTCCATTGCACTTTGAACGATGTACACATCACCATCTAATCGGAATACGTTCCCCTGTGATGGAATTTCAGGGATATCCTTTAATTTGCAATGCACAAATACAGACACCCCATGTAATCCGTCATTTGATACGTGAGAGCCATTTGACAAGAATGACTCCCTCGCCGTTGGCGATTGAATAACCGCTTTAGCTACTGTGCCATTTAGATTATGCCCTTCGGCGAATTCGTCTTCATTGAGAAATACATCGTCAATATCGCTTTCTAGGTAATCTCTAAATCGCATTATTTTTTCACCGTAACTTCCGCATCAACTTCAGGTAATTCCATTTCTTCTTCCGGTTCATCTGGAACGACTTCCAATGGTTCCGGTACTTCAATAGGATCATCTTCAGCAGATTCAAACTTATCAGATTCAAGTAAAGACAATGCAATCGCTTTCTTTTTGATATCGACTACTTCGCCTTTGCCATACATCTCGCCTTCATGTGCTAAATAACCCTTTAATACTCTGATTTTCATAAGTAGGTTACCCCCTATTTAGTCTTAATAGTAGCCCAATCGTCGATAGTTTCAGGAATCAATACGCAACGAGAATACACAGTCAACGTTAATTCTTGTGTGCCCTTATTACCATAGTAATTAGGCACATAAATACCTGCATATGTTGTGAATTGGTTGTCATCGTTAAGCAATGTTACTGCTGCATGTTGCTGACGGCCACGACCAGGAATACCTAATACTGCTGCATCATCACCAATAAATGGTTTTACTTTGCCTTCGTCATCTTGGTATGTTTCAAGGTATGCGTACACATCGATATTCAAGGACATAATACGGCCAACATATCGAACTTGTGGAGACAAATATTCAGGTGCAAAGCTAAACATAGATATATTTTCGCGGTTTGGAATAGCTAACCACTTATTGATAGACGCATTATCAAGAATGTATTTTTCAACATTTTTACCAACGACCAACACAGTTGGTACGATACCTGCATTTTCTTGAATTTTTTCGGATGCTAATTTCAAGTCGTTATAAATATCAACACCAGCTTGGTCCCATGCAGTAGTTGGTGTGATATCCTGTTCGAATTCGAAATCAATTTCATCAGTTAAAACAGTTTTACCATCGTCAGCATAGCCTTCGACTTTGCATTTACCAGTCGTAAGTAACTCTGCTGCCATTTTATTTTTACGGTTGATAATTGTACCTTGCAAATAAGACAAGTCGTCAGCTTGCATTCGTGTTGCACGTTGTGCAGGTGTTATTGTAGATACAATATTTTCACCAAAAGACCGTTGATTGAGTTGGTCAGGACTAATTACCGTTTGAGGTCCCATCATAGGTGCCTCATATAAAGCAATTTTGGAGCCAGCGCGTTTAACATTAACACCAGATGCGCCACGAGTTACAAAAGGCGCTAACGTACGACCACGCTTACGTGTTTCTACAGGAATGATAGTAGAAATTGCAGTTTCTGGAACTTGTGGGAAGAAAGTATCAAGCAAGAAACTTGCTGGAGCTTTCATGCGTTCCACCGCTTGCATTAAGGAATATGTATCTTTAAAATCAATTGCCATTATATAGTTCCCCCTATTTAATGCTAGTTAAGAATAAGTGAGCGTCCTTAAAGTCCGCTTCATGTTCATTAATTTTGTAAGCTTGGTCAACTACCAATACTTCACGATTGAAGCGACCGGAAATGTATACAGTCAATACATTGTGGTCAGTAGTTGCAGTAGTGTCTGATACAACGATACCTGCAGGTTTACCACTTGCGATTTTTTGGAATGTACCAGAGTTATTTTCAAGAACTTGGCCACGTTTATAATCGCCGGCTGCTACTTTTACATTTTGAGTTAATACCGGTACACCGCCACCACCTAATAGGTAATCAGCTGCGACACCATTTACTTGTTCGAAATATGCCATTATTTACCGCCTTTCTTAGCATTCGCATATGCTACGACTTCATCAATTGCACTAGCTTTTGCTACTGCATCATTGGTTTCTGGTGTGGATGCACCTTGAGGCGCCACTCTATCTGCACCAGATTCCATTTGATCAATAACTAATTGTCGAATTTGGTCGACTACTTTGTTATCAGTTGCAGGAATATCAGATATGGCAGAGATGAAAGGTGTTACTTCATCTACTGTTTTACCTTCTGTAACTGCCACATCAACTAAACGATTGATTACTTCATTGTCACCTTTTAACGCATTTAATGCTTCAACGCGTTCACGTTCTGCTGTTACTGCTGCGTTTTCTGCAGATTCATTTGTAGAAATGCCGAGCAAACCTTTCAAGCTTGCCATAAATTGGTTTTCAGTCATAGGTTTCTCCTTATGTTTTAAAAATTGTTTGATTTTGGCTTCATTTTTAGCCGAGTATTTACAAGATACTTTGTTTACGATAACCATTCCGTTATTCATAACAGCATTATTAGTAATCGCCGTATCTACTTCATCAATTAGGCCGTAAGACTTCGCCTCGTCCGCCGTGAGCCACGTTTCGTCATCCATAAGTGTATTTACCTGTTCAGGTGTCAAAACATCACTACGGCTCAAATAAACGTTTGCAATTGTTTGTTTAACACTCGCCAAGTAGTTTGCCATTTTTGTTAATCCGTCCGCATCAAAGCTATCACCTAGATATACTGATGGATTGTGAATCATATACAAGGCATTGCTTGGCATGATTACCTTATCGGCAGCGCACGCAATAATCGTAGCTGCGCTTGCGCACAATCCATCAATGTGTGCTGTTACATTACCTGTATAAGTCTTAATCATGTTATGGATAGCTTGCGCTGCGAACACGTCACCACCGCCAGAGTTGATGCGCATTGTTAAGTCATTACCATTACAACTAGCCAAGTCACTTGCAAATTCACGCGGTGTAACTTCATCACCCCACCAAGAGGTATCAGAAATATCACCATACAAAATCAATTCAGATTGACCGGTACCATCTTGATTTACAAGATTCTTAACAGACCAGAATTTATTCATCCTCTTCACCTCCTTTCGCTTTAGATTTAGAGCCAACGGAAGGATTAACCGCATCAGCTAGCCCCATGCCATATTTCTCCATGAGTTGTTTTTCAAACGCAAGTTGTGCAATGTTTTCTTCAAGGTCTGTCCCTGTCATTTCGGCTGCTTCACGTTCACGAGTGGAAACTCCATTCGTAACACGAAGGGTACTACCGTTCATATCCTTAACAGGGTCAAGGATTGACATAGTCGGTCCAAACCAATCAACATTGCACCAAGCTTTACGAATTAATGGATCATCAAAGAAACCAGGTGCTTCAATTCGGCCATTCGCTACGGCTTCCATTAGCCATACCTCATAGATGGGCTGACAAAAATCACGAGCGAACCACTTGCGACGTAGTTTATATTCTTCCCAAGCCTGTAACATTGCTGCACGGCTTGCAGAATATGAGGAGTTGAAATTCTTCATCAATACTTCGTAAGGTTGGTTAAGTGCAGCACCTACTTGTTTGATGAGTTGAGTACTAAATACTTCAAAAGTAGATTGAGCATTGGAAGCATCCACGCTCTTTACATCCACACCTTTCGGTAAGGCATTTAATGTACCCGGTCCTAAATTGTATTCTGATACATCAACTACTGGTTCCGTAGGATCATCAACACCATTGTCGGCCAACATATCATTTAACGAACCGGAGTTAGTAACTGCTTCCGTAAAAAATAGTGCGAAGTACGATTTAATAATTGCAGAAGTAAGCTCTGCATTTGTGTATCGATACACTTGCTTTAGTGTTTCAATAACTGGTGCTAAATAAGGTACCCCTCTATACTGCTCAGGTCTAGTATCGTTACTAATTTGCAATACATTAGGAATACTTGTACGTTTCCCGTATGCTTCAACTCTTGCCCATTTTGTTAACATGCTTGTAATTGGTTCACCTGGCACTTGATTAGATACCCAGTAGGCTACAATAGCGCCATCAATATCAATTTCTACACCATTCAATATGCGATTCCCATTATCTGGGTTAAGCGCTTCAACACCAGTTGGATCACCTGTAAAATATGTTGAACTAGTAAGCGGATTACTTACACGGTTACCTTCAATTAATTGAAGTCGCAATGTATACGGCATATCTGGTGTTGGTGGCTTACGTCTAAACACTGCGAAACTATCACCATCAGTAAGATATCCTTGATACGCTATGCTTTGCATGTCATATAAATTGTTCTTGCGGTAAATATCACAGTCTTTAGATTCAGCCCACAAGTCAAACTCTGCACGAACCTTACGAGCCCATGCTCTAGCCTCCTCTGCACTGATTCCCAATATTTGGAATTTAGGTCTAGGGAACACATTGAGACCTGCACCAACTGTATGAGTGGTGCTTGTATTGATTGCAGCCGTTCCGACTGGCGTATTGATGGCTAAATCTGCGGATCTATCACGCAAAGTTGATAGATTTGCTCCAATATCAGCCTTATACCCAAGTTTTCTAGGATTATATCCCTTCAATGATTTGTTATTATGAGAGGCTCCACCCTCACTATATCCGCTATTTTTAGCCCTCGGAGTGCTTATTTTAGCGCTAAATTTCTTGTTTTTTCTCGCCATTTTGCTCTCCTAATCTCTAAAAACTACCCGTTTTGACCTGTTTCCACGCCCATTATCGGTATCCATACCTGGTAATTTGGCACCTCTTGCTACTAAATCATCAATCATTTTCCTTACTTCAGCCAAATTTGCCCTTGTAAGAGTCCGATTTCCGATGGTATAGCTTTGTCCGGTCAATATTGCTTCCTCGGCTTTAACGTACCACTCTAACCGGACGTCAATTAGCCTTGGCTTACTTGAATAACTAGTTGCCATACATCCTCCTAAATATCTGCTGCTTTACTAGCTCTGCGAACACGTTTCCGCATTGGTTTTTTCCTTGGAGTAGTTACTGTTGTAGTGGAATGTCCCCCGCCTTTAACTACTTCCGCCAATCTATCCCAATCAGGATGGATTGAATTCATACAGGCTAGGTTATATACACGTAAATCTAATGGTTCATTACGAACCCCTGCTGTAGGTTCCCATATTTCATGGATAACGCCCTTACGTTTTACTTTCTTTTTGTGTTCTGAAATAATTCCCTTGAAATATAGCTCGTCGTACCCTCTAGTCCCTAATAATTCTTCATCCAATGGGAAATGAAAGTACTTAGCACCAGGTTCTTCGATAGCCAATCGGTTCATTACCTGCTGTTTGCCATCATCGACACCTAACATTACAAGTGGAATTTTGCTTCCAGAAGCTTTACCAATCTTATAATTTAAAGGTATGCCAGGTGTTCCGGCCGTACCTTTTATCGCGAATCGTTGCTTGCTAAAGTTCTTTTCACAATATTCATATACTTTTGACGTGTAGTGACCGCCGGAATCAATGAAAGCACGTGCTATTTTAAGGCCTGTACCATTTTTAAACCGATATATCTTATCTAACACCGCATCAAGTGCATCCCATGTTGCTTTATTATCAGGTTCCCCAAGGATAACGCCCTTACATATCCCCCAACATTCTTCGCCGTACCCCCAACCGGTGATTTCATACTCTAACCGATTATCTTGTGTATCTACGGCACCAGTTAGTAGTAATACACCGTCCGGAAGGTCTGCACCATATTTCTCACGGCGCCTAATGAATTGCTGATAGTCTTCGAATGCACCTTGTTGTGCGTATGATTCACCGAAACGCGTATTCATGACTACCTTTTCACGTGTAGGGTCGCCTTTAGCCTCTAGCCATTCCCGCATTATGTCATTCCATGTTAGCCATGGAGACGTGAATCCATTTACAAAAAAACTGCGTATGCCATTATGCAACGCAGCCGGGTTTTTCGATATGTACTTTTGAGGAACCTTTCGCATTTCATCTTCGGAAAATGTAGATCCGCAATCAGGGCACCGCCATTTTACATCACTAACTACAACAATTTTCCGACCTTTAGCATCCTTGTGTTCCTCTGTCTCACATTCCATCTCAGTATGTCGTATCAAATGGTACTCACCACAATTAGGGCACTCATGTTGCCACTCCTCCTGCGTGCCTGTTTGATACTCTACATCGATTCGTGAGCTACCTTCATTAGTCGGTGTAGAGAATAAGCCCATGACCCTGTTCCAGAACGTTGTCATACGTTTTGCAGCAAGGTCTACTGGGTCACCTTCTGTACCGGCACTATCTGGGAAGCGGTCAACTTCGTCCGCTAATAGTACACGTACAGGACGCGATGCCAATCCTGCCGGACTGTTCGCCCCACACATGATAAGACGTCCACCAGGGAAGAGTTTAGATAAGATTGTGTTCTTACCATCTCGTGTCTTGGCCCCGTCTTCTGATTTTGTTTCATAGAATACTTGTGAAAGTACTTTTGTATCACGGATCATCGGAGAGATACGAGACTTTGAATAATCTTGAGCCAATTCGATAGTCGGTTGAATCATCATCACTGCGCATGGGTCAAGATGAGCGTATCGCCCTAGCACATTATTCATTATGTCTGACTTTCCTATCTGTGACGCTGATTTAACCACTACCCGATTGATACCAGGTTGCGTGAAAGCATCCATAATATCCTTTTGATATGGTGCTCTACTCGTTTTCCAACGCCCTGGTTCAGCAGAAAGGCCTTGTGATAGCATGCGATAATCGTCAGCCCATTGGCTAACACTAGTTTTTGGTAGTGGTCTTAATCCCATTTTAGAGACATATTGCCACAATTCTTTTGCCGTTTTCATGCTATCACCTCCTTTTTTAAACTAAAAAAGCGCACCCATTTGTACGCTTAACCTTGTACCGTTTATAGATGTAAACATCATAGCTATTAATGCCTGAGTTTCGACATCCGTATGGCACACTACCTCCATATGTTTTATGTCATGTGCTGATATATTTAATCCTTGTCTATATTTATATAGGAATTCAGGCATTGCCTTTTCTATCATCAAATACAAATAAAACGGAATTACATTTCTTGGTTGAATCACCACATATTTTGCATCAACTTGTTGTGATGTATCTAAATATAATACCTCTCCTTTACTTGCAGATACTTGCAAGCAAATACAACCCTCCGGATACATTTTATTCTTCTTAGGACGCCCCAGTATATCAGCAACTTCCGTAATTTTAAATTTCTTGTAATTTTTTAACATTACACAAACATCTTTTGAAGTAAATACTTCTTAACATCTTCTATTTTTTTATCACAGCTTCTTGCTCCTCGATTGTACAAGCACTTTCAGAAGATATCAAAAACTCTGTAAATTCTTTTACAAATTCATCATGCTCTTTCTTTGCATCAGGATCCGTACAAACTAATTGCTTTAACATCTCCGCAATTTCTAAGCCCAAAGTACGACTTTCTCGATTAATTTCGTTAAGTTCTTTGGCAAGCTGTACCGCATCTGGTATTTCTTCAGGCTCAAAGCTATCAATATATCTAGGTATATTCAAGTTATAATCGTTTTCCTCTATTTCAGAAACAACAACTTTCCTTGAATACTTGTCAATATCAGAACGATTGTTATAAGTATCAATGACTTTTAACACCTGTTCTGATGTCATTATATTTTTGCTTTTATCCTTAATAAAATCTTTTTGAGCATCGATAAATAATATATCTTTATTTACCCTATTTTTCTTAAATACAAGTATACATACAGGAATCCCTGTATTGGTAAACAAATTAGATGGCAACCCTATAACCGCATCAATCAAATTATTTTTAATCAGATTTTGACGAATATCACCTTCAGCTTGTCCTCGGAATAAGACACCATGCGGTAAAATAAATACTGCTGTCCCATTATTTTTAAGAGAATAAATACCATCTAAAATAAAAGCATAATCTGCTTTACTTTTTGGCGCTAATTTATACCCATTAAAACGTTCATCATTAACAGGCACCCACGATAGACTATATGGAGGATTGCTAATAATTGTATCAGCCGAATATGTACCTTCATCTATACATACTTCTTTGATAATCTGCGGCGATTTATTACTAACCTCTACCCTATATTTCGCTATATTTTCTTGAGTTAGTACATTTCGTTCTATTACAACAGCAGGCACCCCGTTCATTACAAGATTAAAAAGTAAAAAACATATCGCATTTTTAGAATATTCCTCAAGCTGTAATACTACATCTGGATTATTCTTATACTTAGCTAACGAAAGACCACCTATACCAGCACATACATCTCTTACATATCCATTAGTGGATATACCTGCTACGATATCCATAACACTTTGAGGCGTATAGTCTTGCATATAGCTTTTTCTATCTGCTGCTTTTTCTTCAAATTCCTGTAATAATCCAGAATACGAATAACAACCACTCATATTCGCAATTAATCTTTCCAGTTTATTATGATCAAGCAACACCTCCATTAATGCACCTGGTATTTCATGAAGTTCACGAACAGATAAGGCGTTCATCATATAATCTAATATTGTCATTTTCGAACTTCCTCCTCATCTAATTCATCGCTATCCATGAATAATGACGGCGTATATTCACTTAATTCAGATAATTTATCCTCAATTTCTTGCGTTAACAAGTTATATGCTTCCTCTTTTGTCACATTCTGTAATTGTGGCGCCAGTTTTGTTGGCAATCCTAACAATTGTGTACGTAAATTAACAAGCATTTCTGTCATAACCTGTTCTACCGTATCTGCCGAGTACACTTCGCCATTCATTTTGGCCAGTTTCAGCTCCGCAATCTTGCGTTTTGCACGTTCATTCTTGGCCTTTTCAACCTCGAATACCGCATCATCGGAACTGCTTGCCTCCTCGGCAGAGGATTGCCCCTTATATTTGACATAATTGATAACGGATTTAATAACCAAAATCTGATTCTTTTCATCCGTCGCCAAAACCCCTTCTTGGAGCAGTTGCGAAACACGTTGACGCGAGAGTCCAAGTGCTTTTGCCAGGTTCGACTGCGAGGCCGTTGCTGTTTTTAAATCATCTGTAATTTTCACTTATCAATCAGCCTCCTTTCATTACCTGTATCACTAGCAAGGTCATAAAAAAATTAAAATCTAGGCAATTTTTGGGGTCTCGGCCACCGCAAGGCATCAGCTTTGGCCAGAAGGACCCGTAAAAAAATATCCAAATTTAAAATAATATATTCAATATTTAAAATTTATTTTTTATTTTTACGATGAGACAGGCGGCGCTCATCTTCATGACGGTGCCGTGCCTCATCCCTATCCACATGTCTCATCATATGATGTGCATGCGAACATGAACGGCAATAACCATTAGCTTTGATTACTATTCTGTTAGCACCACACATTCCATGATGATTATCTAAGCATGCAGTCTTATTGCATTTTACATTAGGCATACCGTTCACATCCTTTCATCACCTACTCAATACACACAACTCACAAGGTATAAGTGTTTCTTAAGGTTGTGTAGTTATATATTCAAATATGTCAAACATGAATCATTGATTTGTGAGTTGTGTGTATTCAATAGGCACCAGGGGGTGGGGGTATATCATATGTACAAAACAAAAGGCCCGTATAACTGAATGGTTACACGAGCCTAATATTTTGTTTTGGGTGATTTGGTGAATGATTGCTCAGTGGCAATTTTCACACATATATAATATCACATATCTAAATACCAGTTTGGTACTATTTGGGTCAGTTTGGTACTATTTGGGTCAATTCTTGACCTAATTCAATTAATGCTTCCTTTTTATATGACTGTACCTGTGTTTTACTATACCCTATAAATGATACCACACCTTTAAATGACATACCATTAACATATTCTTGCATCAATGCTATCTTCCCCTCAACACATCGTAAGCACTCAATATGTTTTCTTGCATCTTCGCGTAACTGAATCAATGCATTTGTTTTCTCAAGGCATTTAGATTCGCTTTCTAACATCTTAGCTATACTAGCTTCTAACCCTTCTTTAATACCGCCACCTGATACACGATCCTTACTATAATCTATTGCACTTAGTGACGTAATATCACTTCTTAATCGTTGTAATTCTCTTTTGGCTGATTGTATTTCTAAGGTGCATGATTTTATTGGCTTTAAATATTCAATAGCATTTCTTATATATTTCTTTTCTTGTTCTTTATCCATGTATCCGCATCACCTCCCGTTATAAATTTATCACCCTTTTATATGTCATATCCCATTGCTTTACGATTTATTACGTATATTGTTTCCGCATCAGTATGTTCTCTTTTAGCTATAATTTTTAAACAAGTTTCTTTGTTAGGCATGTTTCCTGCATGTGTATTGACATGACATTGACTGCATAATTGAATTAGATTTTCTCTGATATCTCCACCACCACTACCACGAGAAAATACATGATGTGGTTCTATATTACATAGTCTGCCACAGTATTCACAATGGTTTGTTCTAATTATTTTAATCATTTTTTTATCAATGATTCTCTTATGTTTAATCGCCATTATTTATTACCAGTGCTTCCAAAACCGCCTGTACGTTTCTTTGTAGTTCTATCCTTAGCCGTAATACGATATGGCATAATAATTAATTGCGCCAATCTTTCGTTCTTATTATATTCAAACGGCGTATCACCTAGGTTTCTAATAGGTATCATAATATGACCTTCGTTATCATCATTGTTATAGTAATCTGCATCAATAATACCTGTTCCATTCGCTAGCATGACATCATTATTAATACCCACACTTGATCTTAAATGCAGTTGAATATGTTCATCATAGTTCAATCTGCATTTAATGCCAGTAGGAATGAGTTTGGTTTTATGTGGTTCTACTACCCCTGTTTCATATGGCTTAACATCATATCCTGCTGCGTACTCTGTTTTTCGTTCTGGTAAATCAGCATCTTCATATCCTGTTACTCGTTCAAATTGATTTTCGTTCATTTATTTAATCCCCTTTTTTACATAACTTTCTTTTACTAATAGTTCACTATCGATTCACCCATTTCATACAGCCAATTTTCATAAAGTATTCAAGCTTATTCTGATTAAGCGGTATAGCTTCCTTTCTTGCTTTAGCTCGCTTTTTAAAATCAACTTGTTCAATAATGGCTCCATCTTTTCTCACCTTATATGTAATTAATATCAAACCGTTATTACCTATTGCATCTAATACCTCAGTCTTATTTAACGCGTATACTTCAATAGGCATTGCATAGTAGAGATATTTAACATTGCAGTTATCATGCTGATGATCTTTTTGAAAATCACGTCTGAAATCTTCAATACTGGTTTTTATTTCGACTTCAGTTACATACCTTGTTTTCAAATCAAAGTAGATGAAGTCTGCTTCATACTCGGTGTTACGTGGTCGCCACATAAGAACATTGGGAATACATACCTTTCGCAGGAACAACTTTTTTCCAAGAAGTTGCTGAATTTTGCGTTCAGTTAGTGAGTTCATATAACATCATCTTTCAAGCATTGATTACACGCTTTTTGATACACATCAACATATATTTCTTTCTTATCTCCACTATATGTAACTTCGATATACTCTTTGATATGTACACCGCTTACCAACGCTTTCCAGTTTTGTAATGTTTTAGAAAACCAAACTACGTACATATCCATAAGTGCTAATTCATTAGCGTTATAACCAAATTCATTAAATAATACTGTTCTTGCTGCATTGATTGCTTTTTCTTGTAATTCGTACATATTTACCTCTCTATATATTGCTCGCATCGCTTTAATATATCTTTCACCAATTCTAACGGAATATGTGATCTAGCATTATATCGATTGATACCTTTAACATTCATCCTTTCAAACTTGATTGTGTTTTTGATGTTATCTTTTAATAATTTCAAATCGATGTTGCTACCAAACTTTGTAGGTTTCTTAATTGGGTAATCATAGTTGTTGTAATAGGTTAGGTTTTCATACGGAATATCAAACCCTATTACATTTGCTATGTATTCCCATATTCTCCCATATGCAGGGTTTTCAATCACAAACACCCTAGGCTTATACCGCTCTATGATTTTCAATGTGTTGTATATGCACATCTCACCATTGATACGTGTTAGAAATGACTTATCATACTTGAATTGGTAGTTTTCATAATCGATGTGATTTCTGATTGTGAATTTACTTCCTTGCTCGTACTCACCAAATAGATTGATAGTCATATCCTTTTCTTGTTTCCAGCAAGCATTTCCACCTTTCATTGCACTTGCCACGCTCCAGCTTTCGCAAGGCGGACTAGCTAGAATAACATCAGGTCTATCTATCTTGTCTAACCGCTCCCATAGTGCGTTGGGTTTATGTAGCGTATTAATCGCAAGGTCTTGGTTTATACACGCATCACCAATTCCTATTGATATAATCGTGTGTTGCCCCCCCCCGTTTTCATGTTATATTCATCTACCGCTTGACAATAGCAGCCGTTGCCATCATCAAATAACCCCCATATATGCATAGGCTATTTACTTTCTTTCAATCTGAAACTTTCCGTAATAGGAACACCAGCCTCTGTTGGAATGTAAATGATTTGGTCTTTACTATCTTTCAAAGTATCAACCCATAACCAATGAATGTATGCCTCATTACCTTTCAATGATTGACCAATAATTTGATTGGCTTTTGCAGTACCCTCTGCACGTTTAACTTCTGCTTGTGCTAGGCTTTCAGCACTATCTAGTTTTGCCTTAGCCTCTAATACTGCAACTTGTCTATTTTGTTCCGCTCTAGCAAGTTCAGCCTCGCCAGCTTTTTGTTGTTGCCACACCATATACATCGGAACACCAAACGCAAAACTCCAAACTACCGCACCAATCATAACTACTACCAATAAAGCTGATACAATCTTATTCATGTTTATTTCTCCTTTTCCTTAAAAAATACTAACCATACTGTTTTACCTCTACGTTGTCCAAATATTGGCTCACTAGGAAGTAACCCTTTAACCATCGGCAACGTAATTTGTTCTTCATTCCATTTAAAGATTAACGTTCCGTTTTGTTTTAGTACTCGCCAACACTCTGATAGGCCTTGTTTTATATCATCTTGCCACGTTTGTTCTAACCGTCCATATTTCAATGCCAAGAATGATTTATCTCCAACATTTAATAAATGCGGTGGATCAAAGATAGCAAGATAAAATGTTTCATCTTCAAAAGGTATCTTGCGGAAATCTGCGATCACATCAGGTTTTACAATCAACTTCCTACCATCACATAGTGTTGTGTCCAATGTGCATTTATCCATGTAACAGGTTTCATTATTTTCTTTATCGAACCAAAACATCTTGCTTCCGCAACATGCATCTAGTATTTTCATATGCTATAAACACTTACTCCTTAACATAATCACCAATACGATATGGTTTTGTTTCTTCCACGATGTATTTGTTACATTCATAACCATGACGTTTTTCCCATTTTCTAAACACATCAGATAATTCTTTGGATAATTCTTCTAAATGTTCATATTCAACGGAATCTAAATAGGAATAGCAATGTCCCTCCAAATCACTATTTGCATCATCTGCTACTTGCCATGTTACTTGTTCGCCATAAATTTCAGCTGCATAGTAACTAGGGTGGCCAATATATACTTTTTCAAAAGTCGAGTAATTTCCAACATAATTACTACTATCTATATCAGAATAGTCACTGATATATTCCAAGTAATCTTCTATGGCATCTTTAATACTGCTTTGTGGTTCTCCTGCTATTTCACCATCTACCCAACAATATTTTGTTTTATCCTGTTCGAGCATTTTTAATAACCTCGTTTCTTCAAATATTGCCATACAGTACTAGTAGATTTATTAACTACTACTGCAATAGCACTTAATTTCAACCCTTGTTGTCTTAATTCAACGGCCTTATCTACCCATTTTTCAGGTACCTTATTGGCCATTCTTAATTTTTGACCACATGATTTACTACAGGTTTTTGTTGTATTACGTAATCTATATTCTGTTTTATATTTCTTTCCACATATTTGACATACCTTTTCAACCATCTGCCCTGTATGTTTATCTACCGCATCATATTTATGTTCTTTTACTCTCTTGTTTTTATCCTGCTTATTATCTTCCAAATTATATTTCCATATAGGTAAGTGTTGTAAAAAATATGGTACGTTGTTCATCGTTTATTTACTTCCTTTATCTGTCACATCTACTAATTGATAATATGCACATCACAGTTACACCTATACAGGTTCCAAAGAAACACCCTAATAAGAATATCCAAATCATGAATAGCTCCTCTTATTCTTCGTAGTCATCTTCTACATCGTCCTTTAAGCTAAAATCAAATTTTGCTTGTGCCCGTTCTCCTCTAATATACCCACGTATCCTTGCCTCTAGTTCTCTCAAGATACCGATGTCTTTCGTATCCATCACATCAAATAAAGTATTAACTCTTATCGCACCTGTTTTAAAGCCTATTCCTGCTTCTGGTGCCATTAAAGAACCACAAAATACTAACGACTCTAATTCATCCGTTTCTCTTGCATATCTTAGTTGTATTTTAGAAACATTAAGCATGCATTGTGTATCTAATTGACAGAGCTTTCCAAGATACTCTAATACTCTAGCTTCCATTCTTTTCCACGCATCATACAATTCAGGACTTTTCTCATCCTCAGACTTTATACGTAGATCTGCTATAGCACCTGTACTCAAAATATCTTCATATATAATATCCATTCCTACGCCATATGTTGCAAAACTCTTAATTTTCATTATTTCCCCTCCAATATAGCTATGCTTTCAGCAGTCCAATCATAAATATGTTCATTAGCTTCTTTGTAGAAGATGGTATCCGCATCAATTCGTTTATTTTGACCTTCTACATACACCTCTATAGTTGGTGTTCCCCATATACTAGTTGTATATGCCTCTTCATGAATAACTTCACCATGGTCATATATAATGCCAACCGTGTTATCCCAATCTTCTTCAATTCCCGCATATACAACACAATTACAGCCAATCTTAATAATGTGTCGTGCTACTTTTTCCCAATCCAAATTTCTTGGTTTATTTCCATTAAAAGCTGCTACATTACATTGATTAATACATTCATACGTATCCATGTTGTGTCTCCTAATCAAATACATTCCCTTTAATTTTTAGTTCTTCTGCTTCATTCACTATGAATCCTAAATCCCAATAACACTTCTGTTCACTCGTAATGACCGAGACACACCATTTCATATCTTGTTCGTTGTAAAATACCTTGGCTATAAATCGTCTGTTACAATGTGGCATTTTATATTCAATGATGTCGTTTTCATAAATCAAATCATCCGCATCATCTACACCATCTGTAGCCCTACAAATCGTATACTCCTTTATACTGATTGGTTTCTCATTTTCCTGATATATTTTACATTTCCCATCGTGTCTAATTGCTACACCATATACCCAATAATTAGCCGATTTTGCTTTTACATGTGTAATTCCCATGTTATTATCACCTACCTTGCCCTTATCACCCATAGTTGGGCTAATAGTGTTATGATTTCTTTTTTATGTGGTATATCTTTCGTTTCTAATTCTGTTACTATATCCGCTATATACGCTTTTGATATTACCGACATATTTGCATACCGCATCATCTTATCTGTTCTTGATTCCATATCATGCGCTCTCGTATTTATATGTTCCTTTTAAAATACGATAAGTTGAACCATATGAAATCTTGTATCTTTTAGCCATCTCCCTAAGTGTATAGTTTCCTGTTTTATAATCTTCACATATCTTATTTCCTACACTTTGACTTAATTTATTGTGTTTTAAGTCTTGCATATCTTTTTGTGAAATCGTCTTACAAGAACGTATGCCCATACATTTTAAGGCTCTAGTAATTGTCACATTACCATATACACAAGCCCATAATGCCAACCAATTTAATCTCACACCTGTAGGATCATTCCTGGTCATATTCCACCTAACCTTTCTTCTGTCTTTTTCTGTCTTTTTCTGTCTTTCTTCTGTCTTCATAGAGTTTACATCCACTGCAATACTTGGCCATAACATAATGTCTTTTAACTGCAATCCCCATTTGATTTGGACATGGTAGCATAAGCTTATGTTCATTAACGCATGTATTTTTAACAAATAAACCTCCAAATTCAGTTAATTGAATTGCATGTTTACATGTTTTTGCTTTTTTGTATTCATTCCGTCTTGCCACTACCGCATCAACCTTTCTGCTTTTCTCCTTGATTTACATCGTACATTTGTTTTATGTTTTATTTCTTTATCTGGCAGTGTCTCTGCGCTGCCTTTAAAAGGGAATTTGTTCATCATCACCAAATGTTTCAAAATTACTTGGCTCATCATCTTTATTCGATAAGCTTTCACCAATGAAATCTGCTACTACTTCAGTAACATATCTTTTTTCACCCTCTTTAGTCTCATAGGATCGTGTTTGTAGTCTTCCATTTACAATACATCTATTGCCTTTGATTAGCTTACCTACATTTTCGCCTAACTTCTTCCACGCTACACAATTAACATATGCAGTTTGTTCTTTTACTTCACCTGTACTCTTATCTACATATTCATTACTAGCAGCAATAGTAAATCTTGCTACAAGTGATCCGTTTTTTGTAAAAGTTACCTCTGGGTCACGCACTAAATTCCCCATTAATTGCACATTATTCATAATTTCCTCCTAATCTATCCGTTTATTCCAATATTTTTCACAAGCTAAATACTTTGTCGCTTCTTCGAAACATACAATAGCCGAACACTTATCACATACCACCATATAATGCTTTTCAGTAACTTTAATACCTGTTACCACTCTGATTGATTTATTCCCGCAGAATGGACATGGTCTCAGTCGATTTTCTCTTCGCATATATTTCACTCCATTTCGTAAGACGTATTAATCTATATGTTCTAAATGGATATCCATAATTATTGATACCTTCATATACGCTATCTTTATCCAAATAATAGCCTTGTGGAACTTTAATTTCTTTTCTCCACTCTGTAGCTTTAATGGTTTTACTTTCTACCTTTGGTTTATCCAAATTCGTACTTGAAACCCATTTCTTAGATGCGTGTGTTGGACTGCCTTGTATATCCATTTTTCGTTCTTTTATAAAATACTTAGCTAATCCAATTGCATCTTCAGCTTCTCCTCGGTACAGTTCTACTTTTGTATATCCATATTCCCATAACTGTTTTAGATTTTTAGTATTTAATCGAATACCTTGATTAAGTAGCATGTGAAAGTGTATTTTGCCTTGCCGTTCCATAATATAAATATATTTACAAAGCTCTTTTTCTTTCTTAAATCTTGCTCTCAACCTTCTAATAAATTTAGTCATCCTATTTTTTGCTTCAGTTTCATCAGGATCATCTCGAAATGTCAGCGTTAGATAATAATCATCTTCTACAAAATTCATATCGATTAATAATCTTAATTTCTTTTCAGCAATACGTATGTTATTTTTACGAATCATTTCAGGTGTTACATGTTGTTTTTCACTTCTAGATTTTTTTCCTAATTTACCTAGATACGAATTACCCGTAATTGAATCTGTAACCTCTCTGATATTCTTCGATTCTATTACTGTTCTCCTACGCATTTATTTACCCCTTATGTCGAGTTGTTAATATATCTATCAAGTCCCATAAATGCAGTTGAAACCGCATTTTTACTAGACTTTTCTCTATATATGAGGTAAACTATAAATAGGATTATTTATGGTTATATTCTCATATAACTACTTAATGACCGCCGTGTTATAGCACGGCGGTTTTTTATTTATTAAATTCACAATGCCATTCACCTTGATATCTCATTAAGTATTGGCATTCACTACAACATGTATCACATACACGCTTCTTTTCTTTGTGACATACAATTGCACAATGTATTGGTTTTCCACATATTGGACATTCCATGTTAGTTAATTGGTTGTACCAGTTATCCATCTTGCCACTCCCGTTTTAGTTGTGCTTCTACTAATCGGCACTGTAGTTTGAATACATTAATTGCTTCTTGAGCATTTAAATAAAGTACCTTAGCGGTATCTCTTCTTAACCTAAGCTCAGCAATATATTCATCCCCCTGTGCTAGATCACGTATCAACGTAACTGCTACTTTTTCCAATCTGGCCGAGGCTATAAATTTAGCCTTAGCCTTTTTATAAGCATACTCAGCATTTGCCAAATCAATTCCTCTATCTTTGGCTAAACGCAATGCTTTATTGAGTTCTACTTGTTTATCTTGTAAATAACTATATAAATCTGCACCATTCATCATTTTGATTGTTTGTTAAGTTCTACTTCTTCAACTAATTTATTTACGAGTGCTTCAAGTTTACTAATTCTACTTTGTGCATCCTTAGCTTCTTGAACATAATCGGAGCCTTTGCCAGTCTTAAACGCAACACTTACGTTGTATTGGTTTTCAGCGCCTAATGTAGCGCCGAAGCCTAACATGATACGTTCATTAGGTCTAGCGAATACACCAAGAGCCACCGCGTTACTGTTACGATAATGACCGTAACTTACCGCATAGCTGACCTTATCATTTCTGTTAAAGTCATGCGGATGTAATCCGGCCAATGCTGCGGAACTTGCGCCTAATTTATTTAGACGTGCATTTGTTTGATTGATTTGAGCCATGCCTACTTGGTTTTGCGCTCTTAATTGACGCATGTTAACCGCATCAGTATCTGCAACTCCATCCGCAACATCGTGTAGTTGTTGGCCACCTGCAGTGATATTTTGAGTTGTGAACTCAATATGCTTGCCGTTGCTATCAGCAACCATGCCATCCATGTTAAATTGAGCATTGTTTAAATTGTCTGTATTTTCTACTTTGAAACCATTAGCACCATAATTAGAGTTAATTTCTCCGTTAAATACATGGCTACCATTTTGGCCAATATAGTTACGTTGTGGATCATTAACCGTGCCAAATTGAACGGAATTCATATTAGTTAAATCTTTATTGACACTAACAGAAAATTCTTTTCCGCCGTCAATATTTTGTGTTCTATTAACAGTAGTGTTAGCCCCGTCTGCAACAGTAGTAAATTTTAATGCATTAATGACTGCATTAAGTTGGCTACCATTTACTGCGTCGGTAGATGTACCATCTACTCTACCTGCTGCCACGTTGGTTAGTGTTCTCTTATAGTTTTGAACACCACCATTACCAGCTTTATTATTGGCTCCAATAGATACAGTGCTGTTAGCTACACCGCCGGCAAAATCGTATTTCTCACCATTTATGTAAATATGATTGGTAGATACTACTTCTTCTGTGGTTGAGTTAGTTCCCAACGCTACAGAGTTTTGCACATCGGCTACGGTATTATTACCGAGTGCCAAACTATCTACTGCCACCGCTTGACTATGAGAGCCTAAAACAGTAGCACCTTGATTTTGAACAGTATTATTAGAACCAAAGGCTAACATTTCTTTATCAGTTCCTTGTACCTTATTGTTATAACCAACAACTACACCATGACCGCTTGCGACTGTTCCATTATTAGAGCCAACTACCGTCGCATTTTCAGCGTTAACAGTATTAGTTCGACCTAATACTACTGTTGACTCTCCGTTTGCGTATGCACCATTACCGATAGCAATAGTGTTATATGCAGCAGTACGAGCTTGACTACCGATGGCTACGGTATACTCGATAGTTGCTTCTGCATGTGCACCGTAAGCGAAACTATCACGGCCTAATGCTTTACTATTATTACCGCCTGCGAAAGAATTCGTACCAGCTGCAACATTGTTTTCACCGAATGCTACCGCGTTGTTGCCGCCTACTGTGTTTTGATAACCTACAACACCAACGCTTTTTGCGTTATTTGTTACCGTGTTATCGGTACCACCTATGAAATTGTTATCAGCTGCAAATACATTTACTGCTAAAGATGCGATTGTTGCTGTCATTAATACTGTTTTGTTCATTGTTTTTATCTCCTATATTTTGTAAAATACAGGTAGAGTCTTTAACCGAGTACTCTACCAAAAGTCCGTTTGCTGTCCAAGGCGATTAACGGACTTTTTTTCTTGAATAAAACCGAATTTCTCTTGCCCAGTAGTTACTTAATATTAGTAACACGAACCCGAGCAAGATTTGCAGGATTGCAGTATAGAAATCAATCCTGTTAATGTCTATAGAACCTATCGTCCCTATGATCATTAGGAACGCTACAGTTCTTAATACCCAAATCAACTTCATCATTGTTTATTCCTTTCTATTCTCCAATTCGTGCCTGGCACCGTTTGGCCAACCACTCATCAAATAACCGCGAATGAATTAATCTTTTACCACCACGCTCACCAATCTTCATGGACGGAAAATCAAAGTCTTCCGCCCATTGGCGAATTACAGCAGGTGCTACACTGGCTTGCTCTGCCGCTTCTTCAACAGTAAGGCAAAATTTTGTATCAAGCCGATTACTATTCATAGTTACCTCCTTATTCTTCCTTAATAATTCTCCATTTCTACAATTCTTATTTATTGCCACTAACTTTTGTTAGTGGCTTTTTATTTTTCCATTTTGTTTCACCTCTTCTAACTCATAACTTGTATATTATGCAAGTTATTATGTAAAAAAATATCTACTCGGCTAGAGCAGTCTAATTCAAGCCAATCACTAATCATTGTAGCCTCTACTACATCAAACTGTGTTTTTCCATTCATTTTACTGTTAATCGTTGTAATAGATACACCTAATAACTCTGCTAAATCCGCATATGTTTTCTTATGTTCCACCAACAATCCTTTAAGTTTTTCTAGTTTCATCTTTTCACCTCACTTATCTTGCATCTTATGCAAGTTTCTGATTACATAATAAGCCTATTAGAAAAACATGTCAACCGTACTATGCAAGATTTTATAAAAGTTTTATAATTTTTCTTGAATTTTATTCAAGTTTATTGTAATATAAGTTTGTAAGGGCGATTCTTATTTGGAGGCATATTATGAGTACCGATGAAAGAAATACAATAAACAAAGAAATAGGAGAAAGAATAAAATCCATTAGAAAACAAAAAGGCATAACATTAGCTGACCTAGGAGCAAGATTGGGTATTAGTGAAAGTAATATGCAAAGATATGAATCTGGTAAAATCGCTAGTGTTTCTATTGATTTTATTAATAGATTGGCTCCCATATTAGAAGTAAAACCAGAATGGTTAATCGGTTGGAATAAGGATGATACGCCACAAGGTTACTACCTTGATTCTGAAACTGCAGAATATGCTGAAATGCTTCGTACTCGCCCAGAAATGCGTATTTTATTCTCCGCATCACGTGGAATTTCAAAGGAGGATATGGAGAAAGCAGTAGAATATATCGAACTTCTCAATCTGAAACATAAATAATCTATTATAAGGGGATGTTATTTTGATTGTTAATATTATTGAGTGTGATATTCCATCCGTAAAAGCTATTTCATCTACTGGAGAAGATGAAGGTGTTCACAATATTTATATTCGTAAGAATATGTCCTTTGAAGATATGCGTAATGAAATCAGACATGAATTACTACATATAATTAATGATGATTTTCACATTGATCAACATGTCAATCTTATTGAGCATATGGTGAGAAGGAAAGAACTTACGGATGATTTGTTAGAAACCATAGATTTTTATCATCACATTATTTAACTATATAACTGGGGAGATGTTATTATGTTAAAGCTTTTAAAACGTTTATTTAGTTGTTTTACTAAACAATCTGCTAATACTACAGATACTCTTGAATTATCTTTCGAGGTAAATTCTAATTTTAATCACTCACCTATTTCTAACCATAGTCATAAACTATCTATCGATGAGTATTGGAATCATTGGTTAACTTCTAATAACAATTCTTTTCAACATAGAATTGAACGTGCTACATGGATTTCTTCTCAATCGATTAAAATGAACGACGACTTTTGTTATATTTCTGGCACTCAACCTCAACCATATATAGTGACACTATCTAGTTGTACCTGTGCTGACTTTCAAAATCGTCAAAATACAAATTTCGATTATCCATGTAAACATATGTGTAGATTAGCTATTGAAAATGGAATTATTTCTGCACATATTCATACAGATACTGAAATAGAAGAAAAAGCTATTCAAGATGCAAAAGCAGCTGAAGAACTTTCTGAACTTAATCGTTTACATGAAATAGAGCTAGATAAATTTAGATTATCTGCAACTGATATATCTAATATTCTATCCATCATTGATGAACCTGAGTTACCAATTCCAAATTTTAATGGTAATGCTGATTACTTCAGCTCAACTAGTTATGATAATAAAGAATCAAACTATATTGATAAATCTGATGAATTAATAGATAAGCTATCCGATCAACACGCTATTAATAAGATTGTTACTATAGTATCTCAAATACAAAATCATCTTGTTCAATTTAAAGAATTCCTCTATTCAAAAGGTGCCTGTGGTGTTGATGAATATAACTCTATGCATAGCAGTGACTTTGATGATGCTCGAGACCAAATTCAATCATTCTTATTAAATGACTACCCTGATAATGCCTATGATTATAATGAAGAACAAAAAGCAGTTGTAGAAGATAAAAATAGAATTAAACAAGAACGTATTGATAAAAAATCTATACTATCAGCAATTTCTCGCGAGCCAATAGCACAAGCTAGTTTAATCAAATCACTATTTCCTGATAACACATCATATGGTAAACGTTTATGTAATTCCTTAGTCAAGGAAGGTAAGTTACAACAAGTAAAACAAGGTAATCGATACTTTATTAATAAAGTATGATTATAATTTTGAATATAAAAAATAAGCCCTCACCGCAGTGAGGGCCATTAAAAACTACATACCTTAGAGGTACTTCATTTTTACTCCAATAACATTATACCATAAAACCTCTAAGGCTTATTAACTATGCCAAGGAGGTTATTTTTATGGCTAAAAAACGAACCGATGGACGCTACCAAGTATCCAAAATGATAAATGGTAAGCGTAAATACTTTTATGGTACTACCAAAAAAGCTGCCATAGAATCCATGGAGAAATACGTAAATACAAATCAAGCATGTGCTAATTTCGACGATACTATTTCATTAAACACTTGGATTAATATATGGCTGAATCTAAAGAAAAAGACTATAACCCCTGCCACATATCAAAGCTATACAGGCATTATTAATCGCTATATCAGAGATAAAATCGGTGGCGTGAAGTTAGCCGAAATTAAACCTAATACATTACGGTATGTCTTTGAATCAATGGGTGGATTATCATCAAGGACTATATCCTACACCATGACAATTCTAGGATCCATATTAGAGCAGGCGGTAAAAGATGATATTATTCCTAAAAACTATATGAAAAACATAGACCGACCAAAACAGGTTAAGGTTCGACATATGGTGACATTATCTGCAGATGAAGTTAAAGAATTTTTATCGAATATATCGAACACAGAACATCATGCACTCTTTAAATTAGCATTTGCAACAGGTATGCGTCGGTCTGAATTATTAGGCTTACGATGGTCTGATATCGATTTTAAGAAATCAACTATATCCATTTCACAAACAGCACTCAAAATCGGATCTACTGCAGTTATATCCAATACAACTAAAACGACATCATCAAAACGGATTATTGCTATTGATACGGAAACCCTTCAGGAACTTATGAAGCATAAAACAATCATTGATAAGCGTAGAATAAAAACAATGAACTGGATTAATAATAATCTTGTATTTCCTGGTATAAAAGGCGGTCCCCGTTGTCCTGATGAAGTCAGCAAGTTATGTAAGAAGTATGCCAATTTAATCGGCAAGCCATCTTTTACTATGCATGGTACAAGACATACTCACGCCACCCTTCTCATCGAAAATGGGGCCAATATGAAAGCCATACAAGAACGCCTAGGCCATGCTTCATTCCAAGAAACAATGGATACCTACTCACATGTGACACCTAAAATGGAAGATGACATCGTAGAACGTATCTCTAAAATATTCTGATGTCAAAATGATGTCAAACCACGCAAGACTTTATGATGTCAAATAAAAATAAGGGCTTACAGAATTACCTGTAAGCCCTTATTTAATCAGCTTGGTGCGGTTGGAGGGACTTGAACCCTCACGAGCGTACGCTCACCACCCCCTCA
>ERZ772979.235-NODE-235-length-44391-cov-24.029637_pt1 | contig 44391 bp, 38 predicted proteins | sample MGYA00511130_ERZ772979 | MGnify/ENA primary metagenome ERZ772979 (study PRJEB29015, sample SAMEA2738103) | human oral metagenome | biome: human oral; feature: human-associated habitat; material: saliva | place: China | collected 2186 ...
ACGTGCAAGCACCCGCGGGCGCACCTTCTGGAGCGCAGATTCACCCAGAGCGTCAGAACGCGACCGGAAGTTCGAGCGGCTAAGGAATGACTCCGGGGATGGTCACGAGCGGCACCTGCTCCAGAACCTGCGCGGTCGCGGTGGGGAAGATACCCAGCAGGAGGATGGTGCCGTAGGCCCCCAGAAAGATAGTGAAGAGCAGGCCCAGCATGATTTTCCCCTCCAGGTCGAATCCGGACCTGACGCTACGGTAGTGGGCGTAGAGAACGGGGGTTACAAGGGGTACGCCAAAGAGCAGAACCATCAGCAGGATGTAGATGGGGTTCGTGAAGTTGTAGACCACGCTCGTACCCTCCCCGGTGGTTCCTCGACGGTTTATCGGTCGCACCTTCGTTGCGCGGCCCTTCGTTCCCGATTGTACGGCATCGCTCGGTGCGGGAACGGGAGTGGCCGCCGATTCCTCGAGAACTGGAAAAGGGGCCGAAAAACGGTGAATTGTCGCCGAGACCCCGGAAATTTATTATGAATTCATCATAATATAATGATGAATTCCTCATAATAACGTGTAAAATGGGACCATGACCGACGTACACAACACCACAGACCTGAAGACAACCCCCATCCCAGAACAACAACTAGCCGGACCCGGATGCGCGCACCTCGCCGGGCTACCCGTCCTCTCCCCCATGAGCGACGAGCAGCTCGAGGAAGCCTGGACCACCGGCCTGCGCACCCGCGGACGCCGCGTCACCAAGCAGCGACTCGCAGTGCTCCACGCCGTGCAGGAACACCCACACTCCACCGCGGACACCATCGTGCAGGCCGTGCGCGAGCGCATCCCCGCCATCACGGTTCAGTCGGTCTACGTCATTCTCGCGGACCTGACCGATATCGACCTGCTCCGCAAGTTCGAACCGCCCGGAACCCCCGCCCTGTACGAAACCCGTACCGGCGACAACCACCACCACGCCTTCTGCGTGCGCTGCGGCAAGGTTGAGGACGTCGACTGCGCCGTGGGCTCCGCCCCCTGCCTGACCCCCAGCGATTTTCACGGCATGGCGCTCTTCAGCGCCGATGTGCTCTACCAGGGCGTCTGCACCGACTGCCAGACCGAGGAAGAGGCCAAGCTCGCCCGCGCCCAGCGTGAGGCGGCGGTCCACCTGCTGGGTAGCTAACCGTTAAGCGCGGCGGCGCCCCGCATCCTACGCGTCGGCTGGATCCCGGGGCACGCCCGCCTGTTAAAGACTGACCGCTAGAGACGACCATCGGGTCGCCGCTAGCGGTCAGCTGTTTTAAGTATGTTGAAGCTACATTCCAGGACGGGGCTGCGAATCCACGATCTCCAGCAGCTCACGAATCTGCTGGGCGCTCAGCACGGTCGAGGGGTTGATCGCGTTCACCTTCACGCTCGGGGCGCCAATCTCCAGCGCGTAGCGCAGAATCTCCAGGGCGTTCGCCGAACGCACCTCAATATGCGGGTCCAGCGCCGCAATCTCAATCGGCGAGGTGAAAACCAGCAGACTCTGCGGGTTGCCGTTCTCGTCGGGATCAAACACGAACGAGGAACCCGAGGGGTCGTTCGGGTCCACGCCCACCAACAGCACCGAGGCAGGAGACACGAGCGAACCCAGCAGCATCTGCATGTTGTCCTGGGTCAGCGCCATCTTCGCGCCATCGTTGCGGGGAGAGGTCACAATCCACTGCACCTGAGCGCGCTCAATGTAGCACTCGTGATCGGTTCCGGGATCGACCACAATCAGGTCGAGCGCCTCGTTCGCGAGGAAATCCATGAAGACCTTCATCGCGGGCTCGCGAAGAATCAGCTCTTCACCCTCGGATTCCTGGCGCACGTAGCTCTTACCCACGTGCTCCGAGGACGAGAAGACACACAGGGCCTGCATGCCGGTCTCAGGCATGCGAATCACCTGGTGGGTCAGCACGGATTCGGGGCCCATCGGGTCGGTCTCCGAGGGAATCAGCAGCGAACCGGTCGCGTCCAGCAGAACGTCGCCGCCGAGCATCGTGCGCACCACGTTAATGAGGGTGCGCTCCTGCACATCGTTCCGGAAGGTCTGCAGCGCAGCCATCAGGTAAGGATTCGGAATCTCGTGCTCGCTCGAGCCCAGAGCCGCTGCGGCCGAGTGGCGGGCGCGCCCCTCCATACGTTCGCGGGCCCACTCGGGCACGCGGGAAGCATCACGCGGGAACTCAGCCAGGTGCTCGCGCACGTCCGTGGCGGTCAGGGTGCCTTCGTTCTTCCAGTTGTCCGGCTCGTCGTCGCGGTTGTACGATGCGCCGACGCTGAACTGCGGGTTGGGCCAGCCGGTAGCCGCCACCACGATAGATGCGGTGAACCAGGTGCCGCGATTACCGTCGTAGGCTGCGCGTTGCAGCTTGCGCACCTCAGCGATAATGGGCGAACCCTCCTTGAGGGGACCAACCGTACCGATGTACTCCTCGCCGTCACGGAATTCGCGCACCCGCACAAAAATCTGCCCCGCAAGAGGCTTCACGTCGAGTACCATTTCGCTCCAGCCGGGGTCGGCGTTCACAACGTCGAGCAGCCAGCTACCAATGTTATTGAGCGCGTCCTGGATGCGCGCAGCGCGGCTACTCGTCTCGGTGAGGCGGGGTTCAGTCATGTGTTCATACATCCTTGAGTGTTGAATTACGGCGCGGCGGAGTGCATCCGTGATTGCATGTGAAAGATCTATGGGCTTGCAGTGGTGCCGGAAAAAGCCGCTCACTTCGATTCTAACGAACGTGTCAGCTTCACGGTGATAGTTTACGCCGAAAGATGTATGTTCGCCCTCTCCTCGACGCTCCTTAAAACCCCGAGTCAGACCTCCGCCCTCAACCTCAGCAAGAGGCTGAACCGAGGTCCGCGGCCTCCCCCGTCGAGCCCTGCCCGCCACGCATCCGTCGAAAGAGCGCCCGAAACGGGGGATACAGGGCAGATACACCCTCAAAAGGTTGATAATCTTAAATCATGACGAATTCTCTGCAGGATCTTATCGACGCATCGATTTTTATCTCCACCGAGTACCAGGCTCGACTCGCCGAGCTCGTGGGTACCTCCGAGTGGAACGTGGACTTCACTTCTCAGTCCCTGGACTTTGAGACCGTTCCCCCGCTCTCGCTCAAGCCGCACCTGCTGGGCACCGAATCCGAAAACCGCGGCACCTGGATTTGGTCCTGGCAGCAGCTGGGCTACTTCCCCGACTCCGTGGTTTCCGCGGCCATTCAGGCCCGCGAAGCCGGCGAGCGCGACGGCCTGGTCGAACTGACCACCGATGAGCTTCCCCTCTCGGAATCCCTGGCCCGCCGACTCACCCTGGCGGCCAAGACCCTGAGCGGTCTCTACGCCCACTACCCGCTGCCCGCCGGTGCCGGTGTGCGCGCGTGGACTCTGCTGGAGGGTCACGAGCTGGCCCTCGAGGCCCCCACCTACAAGGGCATCGGCCGTGTTATCGCCAAGACCCTGCAGAGCGAAGAGATTCACAACCAGGTTCTGGCGGTGGATTCCTACGCCCAGCAGCGCGGCTTCCACATTGCCTGGGATACCGAGGCAACCGCCGTGCTGACCGCAACCGACGGTGCACTGCGCCTGTGGTTCGACGACGGTCGCATCAGCGGTATTGAGGAGGCCGAGCCACAGGTTGGCCCCGAGGTTCTGGAGCAGTGCGCCGCCGCCGCGGCCCAGCGTCGCGAGTCGCTCGCAGCCGCCCGTACCGAGATTGAGCGCATCGCCGCAGCCGAGGCCGCCGCCCAGAGCGCCCAGCGCGAGCAGGAGGCCGCCGAGCGCGCCGCCGCCCGCGCCGAGGCCGAGCGCGCCGTCGAGATTGCGGAGCACGCACCGGTTGCTGACACCTACGAGGCACCCGCCGCCGAAGCTCACGAGGAGTACGAGGCACCCGTCGCCGAGGCTCAGCCCGCCCCGGTGGAACAGCCCGTCGAGGAGCACGAGCCCGAGCAGGCCCGCGTCTACACCGACGCCTCGATTGGTGCCGAGGACGAGCAGCACGTTGAGGCTCACGAGGCTCCCGCCGAGCAGGCACCGGCAGAGCAGCACGCCGAGGAGCCCGAAGCTTACGAGGCACAGGGCGAGTACACCGAAGAGGAAATCGCCGAGTACGTGGAGCCGATTCACAACGCCGGCGACGCCCCCGACCTGCCCGCCGAGCGCGAAGAAGCCGCTCACGAAGAGTACGAGCGTCAGCACTTCGAGGAGCCCCGCGAGGAAGAGCAGCAGAAGCCCGAGCCCAAGAAGAAGGGCTTCTTCTCTCGCTTCTTCGGCCTCTAAACCGAATACACAACACCCCGTCAGGCGCGGTATCCTCGTGGTACCGCGCCTGACGGCGTCCGGAGCACCTCTATCAGGTCCCCACGAGGATGTCTGCAGTGCGCGGGATTGATTGCGTGCGGCCCCAACCCTACGAATAACGCTCAAAGAACACGCACAGAAGAAAGTAGCTCAAGAAGAAACCATGTCAGAGACGCAGAAACACGCCACCCGTAACGGGTTTATCACCATCATCGGTACCTACCTCATCTGGGGTCTGCTCCCCCTCTACTTTGTGGTCATGGCGCCGGCCGGGCCGATTGAAATTGTCGTGGCCCGAGTGGTCTTCTCCCTCATCTTCTGCGCCCTGCTGCTACCTCTTGTTCGGGCAACCGCCGACTTCCGCCGAACCCTGCGGAACCGCCGCATCATGCTGGTGCTGACGACCGCCTCCATTCTCATCTGCGCAAACTGGCTCATCTACGTGGTGGCGACGACGACCGGCCACACGATTGATGTGTCTCTGGGATATTTCATCAATCCGCTGGTTTCGGTGGTGCTGGGCGTAATTTTCCTGCAGGAGCGGCTGCGCGCCGCGCAGTGGGTCTCGGTGGCGATTTCCTGTATCGCTGTGCTGATGATGAGCCTCATCTACGGGCAAGTGCCGTGGACCGGTCTGGGCGTGGCCTTTACTTTCGGCATCTACGGCCTGCTCAAGGCCCGTATCGCTCACGAGGTGAGCCCCATCGTCTCGCTGTCCCTCGAGACGCTAATCCTGGCTCCCTTCGGCGTTATTGCGCTCTTCGTCCTCAACGCACAGGGTCAGATGACCCTCTTCAGCGAGGGTGCCGGGCACTTCTGGCTCCTGGCTTCCACCGGCGTGGTCACCGTTGTGCCGCTCATGCTCTTTGCGGCGGCGACCAAGGCCCTGCCGCTCTCGGTTATCGGCATGGTGCAGTACCTGGGCCCGACCATCCAGTTCGTTCTGGCCATAACCGTGCTGCACGAGCACATGAGCCCCGATAAGGTGCTGGGCCTGGGCCTCATCTGGGTTGCGCTCATCATCTTCACGGTGGATGCGCTACGCGCCTCTCGTTCCTACCGTGCCTCCGCGCTATCGGACCCGGAGACCGGCATGATTCCGCTGGTTCAGGCGGAAAACGTACAGGCTGAGGATGCGCAGATTCTTCTGGAAGAGCAGGAGCAAACCCAGCGCTCCGAGAACAAGTAGTTCCCTCCCCCGTTCCGCCCCTTCAGCACGCTCAACACCCGCATAAAATACGGTGATGCCCCGCCAGCTATAAGCTGGCGGGGCATCACCGTATATCGCGTTTACGCTCTAGAGCTCGGAGCCCTGAGCCTCAGCCGCTTCGTCCAGGGCATCCAGGTCCGGATGGCGGTGCAGGTTCAGCATCGCCAGGCCCAGGCCACCCCAGATAATCAGGATGGCCACAATCAACATCACAATTGCAGAGATAGACATGAGGGCTCCTAACGGGTAATGGTCGTATCGACGTGGTCGTGCTCCACCTGACCGGCAATCACCGGAGGTGCCGGAGGCTTCTCAGCGGCACGAGACTTCTTCGACCAGGGCAAGAGAGAAACAACGATCGCGCCGACCAGCAGGAGCGCGCTCATACCCCAACCGAAGACTGCCAGCATATCTGCCGGATAACCCTCGTACGGAGTCTGAATCAGCTTGATGACGCTCTGAATCAGGGAGTAGCCAAGAACCAGCGGGGTCACGACGGCCAGCAGAGCCATCCAAATCTTACCGACCTTGATGGAGGAGTAACGGTTCAGGTGCTCGGCCAGGGCGGGCAGCGCACGCACCACGTACGCCACAACGATGATGGCGCACAGGCCGGCGGCCAGAATACCGAAGAGGTTCACGAAGTTATCGAGAATATCGAGCACGTACAGGCCGGTGGTGGTCGGCATCAGCAGCAGCGAAATCACGGCGACCGGAATAATCACCAGGGTGGTGGAGGCAAGACGCGAGGTGGCGAACTTGTCCTGAACACCCGCAATAATCACCTCAAGAATCGAGATGAGGGAGGTGAAACCCGCGAAGAGCAGGGAGCCGAAGAAGAGAATACCAATCAGCACACCGCCGGGAGCCTGAGAAATAATGGTCGGGAACGCGATGAACGCCAGACCAATACCGCTGGTCGCGACATCGCTCACCTGGGTGCCCGCAGCCTGAGCCATGAATCCCAGAGCCGAGAACACACCAATACCCGCAAGCAGCTCGAAACCGGAGTTTGCAAAGCCAACCACGGCACCCGAACCGGTCAGGTCAGCCTTGGGCTTCAGGTAGGAGGAGTAGGTGATCATAATGCCGAAGCCGATGGACAGCGAGAAGAAAATCTGGCCGTAGGCGGCAACCCACACATCCGGGTTAGCCAGCGAATCCCAGCTGGGGGTGAACAGCGCGTTCAGGCCGTCAACTGCGCCGGGCAGGGTCAGGGAGTAAATCACCAGGCCCACGAACATGACCAGCAGCAGCGGGATAAAGACGATGTTGGCCGCGCCAACGCCCTTCTGCACGCCCAGAGCCATCACAGCCAGCAGCACACCCCAGACGAGAACCATGGGAATCAGGATGTTCATGTTGAAGTCCAGGGAGACACCGGGGGTGTCCGCAACCTTCAAGAACTCACCCTGGAAGAACGCCTTCGGGTTATCGCCCCAGGCGTTGGTGAAGGAGAAAACCATGTAACGCAACGACCACGCCACAATAGCGGCGTAGTAGATAGCGATCACGAAGTTAATACCCATGTGCCACCAGCCGATGAACTCGGTCTTGCGGTTCAGGCGGCGGAAGGCCAGCGGCGACGAAGCACGCGCACGGTGACCAATGGCGTAGTCAAAGAACAGGAAGGTCAGGCCGGCGGTCAGCAGGGCGACAATGTAGGGGATCATGAAGGCGCCGCCGCCGTTGTCGAATGCGATGTAGGGGAAACGCCAAATATTGCCCAGACCAACAGCAGAACCGATGGCGGCAAAGATGAAGACGCGGCGGCTCGAGAAGCCTTCGCGCTTCGCGGGCGCCTTAGGGGTAGATGCTCCCATTGTTGTAAACCTCTAGATGTGGGGACGCGGATGGTTGGTGCGAGGGGAACCGCGGGGTGGCGGGACTTGCTCGCGTCCAAGAGAAGCGACGGCCCGTCCAACGCGGGGTGGGCGAGAGAGCCGTCGGGGGCCCAAAACGTGGTGGCACATTTTAGACATGACTCTCAGGTTTACCTTAAAGAGCGAGAACCGGTCAAGAAATTCCCACGCAACCCCACCATGCGAAATATCGGAACCCCGTTCAAACGAGACACGACACAAAATTCTGCCCGCAGATACGCCGTGAGGCCCCGCTCGTCCTGGTGGACGGGCGGGGCCTCACGGTCAAGAATCAGAAGGCAACCCTTTAGCTGAGACTAGCCCTCGCGGTGAACCACGGCGTGGGCGAAGGACTCCAGCGCAGCCTTCGCGGTGGAATCGGGTAGCGGAGCAATCGCCTCAATCGCGCGATCGGCCCAGTCGTAGGCAATCTGCCAGGCTTCCTGGGTGACCGGGTGGGCCGAGAGGGCTTCGACCGCCGTCTCCAGCGCCTCGTCGGAGCTGAGGTCGGCGTCCAGCAGGGCGCGTACCTCGCGGGCGGACTCATCGCCGGCCGCCACAGCGCGGTCCAGCAGGATGGTCGGCAGGGTCGGAACGCCCTCGCGCAGGTCGGTGCCGCGGGTCTTACCGCTGGTCTTGCCGTCGCTAACAATGTCAATCACGTCGTCCGCCAGCTGGAAGGCCACGCCCACCAGCTCGCCGTAGGTCTTGACCATCGAGATGACTTCCTCGGAGGCACCCGAAAGCAGGGAGCCGTACTCGCCGGCCGCGGCAATCAGGGAGCCGGTCTTGCCCTCGATGACGGCGATGTAGTGGTCGAGCAGGTCCTGGCCCTCGCGCGGGCCGGTGGTCTCGAAGAGCTGGCCGAGCACGAGGCGCTCGAAGGTCTGGGACTGAATTTTCATGGGGCGGGTACCCAGCTCGGACACCAGCAGGGAGGCGCGGGAGAAGATCAGGTCGCCGGTCAGAATTGCGACGGAGTTACCCCAAATCATCTGGGCGCTGTCCACGCCGCGGCGCTTGGGGGCGTCGTCCATGACATCGTCGTGGTAGAGGGTCGCCAGGTGGGTCAGTTCAACGACCACGGCAGCTTCGATGACGTCATCGTTGATTTCGCCGTCTACGGCTGCGCAGAGCAGCGCCAGCAGGGGACGCACACGCTTGCCGCCCGCGGAGAGCAGGTGGCGGGATGCGACGTCCGCAAGGTGGTCGGTCTGGGCGATTGCCTCGGCCAGGCGCTCCTCAATACGTGCGAGGGAGGAAAGAATCTGCGGACCCAGCTTGGGGTCTGCGGCAATGAGTTCGAAGCCTGCGGGAAGCTTCAGGTCGAGGTCTCCCAGCAGATCGGTTGCGGCAATGGGCTGCTCTGCGTTGCTCACGGTGTCTTCTATCTTCTTGGTGTTGGTGTCTTCGGTGGTGTGTGAACGCGGTGTCTATGCGTTGTGTGCTTCGGGCTTGAAACCGCGGTGAATGGCGACGATGCCGCCGGTCAGGTTGCGGTACTGCACGGAGGTGAAGCCCGCCTCTTTGAATTTCTGCGCCAGTTCCTGCTGGTTGGGCCAGGTGATGATGGACTCGGCGAGGTATTCGTAGGATTCGGGATTGGAGGAGATTGCGCGGGCAATCGGCGGGATCGCCTTCATGATGTAGTTCTTGTAGACCGCGCCGAAGGGGGCGAAGGTCGGGGTGGAGAACTCGAGGATGACGATGCGTCCGCCGGGCTTGAGCACGCGGTAGATTTCGCTCAGTGCCTTGGGGTAGTTGGCGACGTTGCGCAGACCGTAGGACATGGTCACGGCGTCGAAGGTTTCGTCGTCGAAGGGCAGGGCGGTGACATCTGCCTGCACGAAGGTCATGTCAGGGCGACGGCGACGGCCTACGTCGAGCATGCCTTCGGAGAGGTCTGCTGCGATGACGTCCACGCCGGCGTCAGCGAAGGGCTCGGAGGAGACGCCGGTACCTGCGGCTACGTCCAGCACTTTCTGGCCGGGGTGTGCGTCGACGGCTGCGACTGCCTGCTTGCGCCAGTAGATGTGCTGGCCGAGGGAGAGGATGCCGTTCATGAGGTCGTAGCGTTCGGCTACGGTATCGAACATGGCGGCGATGTCGCTGGTTTTCTTGTCTAGGGTTGCGCGGGTTGCGCGGGTGTTCTTCTCTGCGTTCACGCTCTCAATTGTGGCATGGAGGTTAGGGGATTCGATAGTTGGGTAAACCGTAGTAGTGTCGCACGGTGCGTTAAGGTGCGTTCTGAAGTGGTTTTCGAGTCGCTAATTCGGGGTTTTATTCAGTTTTCGGGGTGGAAATTATGCATATTCAGCAAAAATTTATGAATATTTATGTATATGCTTGCATTTTTTAACATGGGGGCGCACAATAGACCGTAGATTTCATAGAACACACCTCACACAGGAGCATCCCAATGAACACCGCAATCCTCAAGAAGGCATCCCTTAAGCCCCTCGCACTACTGGCAGTGCTACCCCTGGCACTGACCGGTTGCGTCTCCACCGCCAACGAGAACACCGACCCTAACGGCGAGGTCAGCCTCGTCAAGTCCGGCACCCTCAGCGTCTGCACCAACACCCCCTACAAGCCCTTCGAATACGAAGAAAACGGCACCATCGTCGGCCTGGACGCAGACATCGCCAACGCTATCGCCTCCGACCTGGGTGTGAAGGCTCAGCTGACCTCCATCAGCTTCGAGGGCCTGGACTCTGGCACCGGCCTGGCCACCGGTCAGTGCGATATCGCCCTGGCGGGTATCGGCGTGACCGATGAACGTAAGAGCAAGATGGAATTCACCACCGTCTACTTCGACGACAACCTGGCAATCCTGGTCCCCAAGGGTTCCTCCATCAGCTCCGCCGCAGATCTGAAGGGCGTGAGCGTTGGTGCGCAGCAGGCAACCAGCGGTGAAACCTACGCCAAGGAAAACGGTGCAGAGGTCATCCAGTACGAAGACACCTCCCTCATGTTCTCCGCCCTGAAGACCGGTCAGGTCAAGGCAGTCGCAGCGAACCTCTCCGTGGTGTCCGAGGCGCTGACCAATGACCCGGACTCCTTCAAGATCGCCTACCAGGATTCCGAGAACACCGAGCAGATTGCCGCAGCAGTTTCCTCCAACAACAAGGCACTGCTGACCAAGGCAAACGCCACCATCGCCAAGCTCAAGGAAAACGGCGAGCTCGACAAGATGAAGGCCAAGTGGGTGGGCACCACCTCCTCGTCCTCCGCGAGCGCCTCCTCCTCCGCATCCTAACTCCCTCATCGGTTAGTTCCTCCCCCAATTCAGGAGTACCCTAATACTTTTGGGTTGGGGAGGTCCCAGCCTTTTCCGCGAGCGTTTAGTACGCTCTTGACCAAACAGCACTGGATAAGAAAGCGCATGTCCTCTAAACTTTCCCCCCGCCAGAAGCAGAAGCTCTTCCGCTACGCACAGTACGCCCTTCTGGCAGTTATCGCCCTGGCAGCTATTCTTCTGGCTGACTGGAAGACCCTCAGCCAGCAGGTATTCAACCTGGACGTTGCGGCTCAGCAGTTCCCCGACGTCATCACCGTGGCGTTGAAGAACACCCTGCTGTACACCACCTTGGGCTTCATCGTGGGCCTCTCCGGCGGTCTGTTACTGGCGCTCATGCGTATTTCCTCTATCGCTCCCTACCGTTGGATTGCGACCCTGTACGTGGAGCTTTTCCGCGGCATCCCGGCGCTGCTGGTCTTCTTCGCGTTCGGTTACGGTATTCCCCTGGCGTTCAAGATCCGCTTCGTGGATAACCTGATTCCGGTGACCCTGTCCCTGGGTATGGTTTCGGCAGCCTACATTAGTGAGGTTCTGCGTGCGGGCCTGCAGGCGATCCCGAAGGGCCAGATGGAGGCGGCACGCTCCCTGGGTATGTCCCACACTCGCGCGATGATTTCAATCATTATTCCTCAGGCGTTCCGCGTGGTTCTGCCTCCGCTGACCAACGAGATTATCCTGCTGACCAAGGACTCCTCCCTCGTGTACCTGCTGGGCGTGACGGTGTCTCAGTACGAGCTGGCGAAGTTCGGCCGTGAGGGCCTGACCGCTGCTAACGCGGGCCTGACTCCCCTGGTGGTTGCGGGTCTGTGCTACCTGATTATCACTGTTCCGCTGGGCCAGCTCTCCGCATACTTTGAGCGCCGCACCCAGCTTGCGGGCCGCAAGTAAGCGCAACGACAGATACGGATTACGGAAGATACTATGACTGCTTCAACTTCATCCATGGCCGCCTCCTCGGTGCGCATTTCTAACCTGCACAAGTCTTACGGCAAGGTTCAGGTTCTCAAGGGCATTGACATGCAGGTCGAGCCAGGCGAGGTCGTGTGCCTTATCGGCCCTTCGGGTTCCGGTAAGTCCACCCTGCTGCGTTGCGTGAACCTGCTGGAGGAGCCGAACGACGGCACCATCATGGTGGGCGATACCGAGGTCACCGACCCGGACGTAGACATTAACCGCGTGCGTACCCACATGGGTATGGTGTTCCAGCAGTTCAACCTGTTCGGTCACCTGAACATTCTGGATAACTGCACGATCGCTCAGATTAAAGTTCTGGGCCGTTCCAAGGCTGAGGCGGAGGCGGTTGCCCTCGAGCAGCTCGCCAAGGTTGGTCTGGAGGGCAAGGAAGACCGCTTCCCGGCTCAGCTGTCCGGTGGTCAGCAGCAGCGTGTGGCTATTGCGCGTGCGCTGTCCATGAACCCGGACCTGATGCTCTTCGATGAGCCGACCAGTGCGCTCGACCCGGAGATGGTCGGCGAGGTTCTGAGCATTATGCGTAACCTTGCCGATGAGGGTATGACCATGATTGTGGTGACCCACGAGATGGCGTTCGCCCGCGAGGTCGCCGATAAGGTCGTCTTCATGGCCGACGGCGTGGTCGTGGAGGAGGGCCCCGCCGATCAGGTGATTGGCAACCCCCAGCACGAACGTACTCAGGCTTTCTTGGCGCGCGTGCTCGATCCGACCCACGCCGTAGTAGACTAGTACTAGCTCTTGAAAAACGTAGCGGGCGGTGCTGTACGAAACATTCTGTTTCGCGCAGCACCGCCCGCTTTTTAATGCTCTAGGTCGCGGCTGTTTCGGCTCTAGAAGATGCGGCGCGCCACCTTGTCAAAGAGACGATCGGGCAGCACGGTATGCAGGAACACGGAGGGCTTAGCACCGAAACCTACCAGGTAGCGGGTCTTGGGGCGGCGCGCCTCCAGGGCTCGCAGAATAGCGTTAGAGATAACCTTGGGCTCCGAGAGATTGGATGAAGGAGAGTAGAGCCTACGCATATTTGCCGCAACGCGCTGCGCCTGAGCCGCGTAGACGCCGTTTCGGGAGGATTCCTCGAGGTGGTCTGCCGCGATGAGCCCCCAGGGGGTTTTGATGCCGCCGGGCTCGATAATGACCACGTCGATACCGAACTCTTCAACTTCCATGCGCAGTGCATCGCTGAACGCCTCGAGGGCGTACTTGGTGGCGTGGTACCAGGCACCCAGGGGCGAGGTAATACGCCCCGCCATCGAGGAGATGTTCAGGATGCGCCCACTGCCCCGTGCGCGCATATGCGGCAACACCAGCTGGGTGAGGCGCGCGAGGCCAAAGAGGTTCACCTCGAACTGGCGGCGCGCCTCGTCGATGGGGACATCTTCAATGGCGCCGTAGGATCCGTAGCCTGCATTGTTGATGAGCACGTCAATGCGGCCTTCTGCGTCAATAATCTGCTGCACAGCGGCTTCCATGGACGCCTCATCGGTAACGTCCAGGCTGAGCGCTTTCACGCCCTCGGAGGCGAGCTCTTCAATCTTCTCAACGCGGCGGGCGGCACCGTAGACGGTATAGCCGTAGCGCACCAGTAGAGGCGCCACGTCGTAGCCGATACCGGAGCTGGCACCGGTGAGAAGAACGACGGGGCGTTGCAGTGACTTGGGCATTGCGTATCCTTTCGGGTTGCTCCCTGTGATGTTAGCGGGAGTGTACTTCTCAGGGTACGCCCGCGCGGGGTGTACGAGCGTGCAGAAAGCTCAGGGCGTAGCCTGAGGGTAATCTCCGCAGGCATATGTGAGGGCAGGAGGACAGACAAAAAGCTCGCCGCGGCATCCTGTGCAGATGCGGCGGCGAGCTAATGTTTTGAGGTCAGGGGTTTTGGGGTCGGGGATTAGACCTCTTCAACGTCAATATTGACCTTGGGTTCGGGGTGCGATTCACCGGTCAGCATGGTCACCAGCAGGGTGGAGTCCTTCACGGCGCGCAGGGAGTGCAACAGCTTGGCGGTCACGTGAATCGGCTTGCCGGGCACCAGGGTAATATCGCGGTCCTTCACATGGAAAATCACCTCGCCCTTGAGCACCTGCACGAAGATGGGGTGCACGCTGTGGTGCTCGTGCCAGGACTGGCCTGCAGCCAGTTCCATGAGGGTCAGGTTGCCGCCGTCGGCATCAACGATCTTGCGGGCCTGGGGCTTATCTTCAAAGGGGGTCAGCGCTTCGGTGAGCTGGGGGAATACGAGGACGCGGCCTTCATGGGTACCTGCCATGGTACGCACCTTTCTCTTCAGGGGTGAGTGAAAGGGGGAGCGCAACCCCCTCCCTAATATTGGTATTAAAAATACTAAATTTCTTATATTGTATTCCCCTCCCCGCAACAGGACAATACCTCAGCTCACACCGAGCTAAAACACCCCGAGCAGGGAGGGGAACAACATTTACTGATAACTCCACACCTTCGAATAAGCGGAGCGATTACTATTACGCGGACGTAGCAGGTTCACCATCAACGCCGTCGTACCAAAGCTCACCGCAATAATCATGCAGGTCGCTGCGGTAAACGCACCACCGGGAATCGGGGCAAAAATCGCAATCAGATACAGGATCACCGCGCAGAACGACAGGAACAGCGTCGCAATCGTCATCAACGGCACCAGCACCAAACCACCACGCGCCGGCACCGCAAAATCTGCCGGACGCACATAACGCAACACACCCATACCCACAACCGTCCAGATGGCGGTGACCAGAATAGCGGTCACCACATCCGCCGGGCGGTGCCAACCGTTAATAATCGTGGAGGCACCCGTCAGGCAGGTCGCCAACGCCGCGCAGAGAGCCACCGTGGGCCGCAAGAAACGAGGCGCCGCCAAAAAGAGCGCCGCGCCAGCCGCCGCCGCGAAGGTCGTGTGGCCGCTGGGCGCCGAGTTGCTCAGCGCCTCCTGAACACCCAGGTCGGGCTTCACGATCAGGTAGTGCTTGAGCAGGTACGTGCTCGTCACCGCCGCAGCCCCAACTAGCACGCCAATCAGCGAGGGCAGGAACCGGTGCTTCCAAATCAGCACCGCAATCAGACCCAGCACCGCAATCACACCAACAATCGTGGGCAAAGAATCCAGCGCCGTCAGGGTCGGACCGCGGTAACTCTTGAACTGGTTCGCGTACTCGGTGTACGCCTGCTCATCAACCTGCTGGCCGGTCGCCGTATAAATGAAGAACACGAACGCGCCATAGAGAGACAGACCCAAGAACAGCAACGCCATCACGTGACGCATCAAAATACCGGTACTCGGAAGATGATGCCCCTGCTCTTCGCCGGGACGATTCACCGGGCGGCCCGAAGCATCCACGGGAACCTGACCGGTCTGAACATACGCACCGTTCGGGTAGGCGGCGGCAGGATACGCCTCGGGAGGATAAGCCACCGGCTGCGGAGATGCCTGCGGAGGCATCGCGCGCGCGGGAAGAGGCTGCTGAGCGCCCATCTGAGGCGCACCCATTGGGGAGGCACCCATCTGATTGTTCAGCGGGAAACCGCTCACCGGAGGCTTCGGCGGGTCCAGACGGCGCGTAGCCTGCATCGGTTCATCCGCGCTGTAGTTCCCCTGAGAGGCGCGTTCCTGCGGCGAGGGAATCGTCTCAGGAATCTTAATGGGGGCACGGTAGGCGCGCGGCAAAGGACGAGTCGCGCCAATAACCTCTGAGGTGTCGGGGTGCGAAGAAATAACTTCGGTATTCGCAGATTCAGCGTTCGCGGAACCGGTATTCATGGAACCTGCAGGCGCAGTTTTGTTAGCCGGCGAGGAACCGTAATCCGTCAGAACTTTCGTACGGTCATCACTGTGCGCAGCGGCATGGGTAGCCGTTTCGTGGGAGGCGAGCACCTGGGTAGCATCCTGATAATCAGAGAGCACCGCAGTCGGGTCCTGATAATCAGAGAGCACCGCAGTCTCATCAGAGGAAAACACCGTAGTGGGCGCATTGTCAGCAGCGGCCGCATGCACGTCAGCGGGGTGAAGCACACTGGTAGCATCGAGGTTTTCGGAGCTCTCCCAACCGGAGTTTTCCGAACCCGATGTATTTGCCGGTGTTTTCTTCTTCATAACCCTTTGTACCTTCTCGCCCTCACGTCTGTTAGTGATACCCGAGCCCGCCGATGCCAGCCCCTCAAAACGGTAGCCCCCAAGCTGCCGTTTTATGCGAAGCACCGTCCGAGTTCTCGGGCGAATAACTACCTACTATCCCAGGTTAAGCTATGAAAAACTAAAGTTTTTTCGACCACAACCTGAGAGTTTCCAGAGAATGCGTGACAGGGTGCGAGCGCACCCACCCGCCCCCAGAATGTTATGGTGAGCTCATAGCGCATCACAGAAGGGCAGATACCTTGAACACCAGTATGAGCGTGCCGCCTCTCGGCTACGGTTTTCACCTCACGAACACTCCCCTGCCGCCACTGCAGGAGGTTCTGGAGAACCTGTTCACGGTTGAAATTCCGATGACGGTCACCTTCCGCGGGGTCAACAGCCGCCAGAGCGCGCTGATTCGCGGCCCGTACGGCTGGGGCGAGTTCGCGCCCTTCCTCGAGTACGGCGTGCAGGAGTCTGCCGCGTGGCTTGCCTGCGCGCTGGAGGCGGCGTGGTTGCCCACCCCGGAGCCGGTGCGTACGCGCATCCCGCTGAACGCGACCCTGCCCGCGGTACCCGCCGAGCGTGTGCCGGAGGTGCTCACCAAGTACGAGGGTGAGATTCAGGAACTCAAAATCAAGGTGGCTGAGAAGGGCCAGAGCCTCGCCGACGATATTGCCCGCGTGGCGGCGGCGCGAGATGCGCTCCCGAATGCACGCCTGAAGGTGGACGCGAACATGGGCTACACCCTCGCCGGTGCCCTTGATGCGCTGCGTAAGCTCTGCGAGTACGGCATTATCTACGCCGAACAGCCCGTGGCATCCATTGAGGATATGGCTGCGCTCCGCTTTGCCATTGCTAAGGAGGGGCTACCCGCCCGCATTGCCGCGGACGAGTCGATCCGCAGGGCGGAAGACCCGCTGAAGGTGGCGCGCGCGAACGCCGCAGACCTGATGGTTATTAAGGCGGCGCCGCTGGGCGGTGTACGCCGTGCGCTCGCGCTGGTGGAGCAGGCGCAGCTTCCGGCGGTGGTGTCTTCTGCACTGGAGTCTTCGGTGGGCATTGCCACCGGCGCCTCGCTAGCGGCTTCCCTGCCGACTTTGAAATACGGGTGCGGTCTGGGCACGGTCTCTCTCATGGCTGAGGACGTCACCGACGAGCCGCTCATCGCCCGCGACGGGTTCATGGATCTGCGCACCATCACCCCCAGCCTGCAGCGCCTGGAGCGTCTTGCCACCGATGAGCAGACCCACCAATGGTGGGTGGACCGCGTCACCGCCTGCTACCGGGTACTGGAACGCGCCTGCGGACTCTGAAGACTGCAGTTGTCAAGGTCGCGCCCGTGAAGGGTAACCATAACTGAATGAAAAACCTTACGGCATTAGAATGGTACGGTGACTGAAAACCGCTCAACCCCCGCCATGCTCACCGCAGTATCCGTGCTCGATTCGCTGATTCGTGCCGGTATGCGGCATGTTGTCGTGTCTCCGGGATCCCGTAGCGCACCTCTTGCGTACGCTATTGCCGCCGCCGCTGAAGCCGGCGCGCTCATTGCGCACGTGCGCGTGGACGAGCGAAGTGCAGCCTTTACCGCCCTGGGTATTGCCAAGGCATCCGGTCAGCCCGTGGGCCTGGTGTGCACCTCCGGTACGGCGCTGGGCGAGTACATGCCCGCCGTCATGGAGGCGTACCACGCCGGCGTGCCCCTGGCGGTGCTGAGCGCGGACCGCCCGGAGCGTCTGCGCGGTAGCGGCGTAAATCAGACGACCCGTCAGGCGAGTTTCTTCCATCCTTTTGTGCGCGCTGAAGCTGATCTGACCTCCTACCCCGAGCAGGTGGAGGGTGAGCAGACTCAGGCTTTTGCCGCCTGCCTGAATGCGCTGACCGGTCGTAGCGCCGAGCACTGGCGCAAGCAGTCTGCCGAGCCGATTGGCCCGGTGCACCTGAACATTTGTTTCGATACGCCGTTGACCCCCTCGGGTCGTTTTGCGCAGATGCTGCCGCAGTGGGCACAGAGCCTGCTGGAGGATTACGACCCGCAGGCTGAGGGCCGTGCCCGCGCCGCCCGCGCTGAGGGTTCTGGGCTCTCCAGCGCTGAGCAGCGTTGGCTTCTGGATTCTTTGGAGGCGCAGGCGGACCTGGCGGAGTTCACCCCGGCGCACCGCACCGTGGTGGTTGCCGCTGACGGTGCCGGCGAGTTTGCGGCGGAGTTCGCGCGCGTGCTGAACCTGCCGCTATTTGCGGAGCCTTCCTCCGAGGCGCGCCACGGCGCAACCTCCATTCCTCACTACCCGCAGCTGCTCGCTGACGGTTCGTTCGCCCCCGCCGCCCAGATTGAGCGTGTGGTGCTCTTCGGCCACCCGACGCTCTCGCGCCCGATTACGGCACTGCTGGAACGCGAAGATATTCAGTGCGCGTTCTACGCCCCGCGCCGCGCCAGCTGGTACGAACCGGGCGCTCGCTCCTTCGTGGAGCTGCCGACCCCGCGCGAGCTCGCCGAGTTTGCGTGCGCATCCTCTGCTACCGCTGATGAGCTGGTGGCCGAGCTGAGCTGGCTAGAGCAGTGGGTTGAGCCCGCCCACGAGCTGCAGGATGAGTGCCTGCGCGCCATTGCCGCCTACGAACACCCCGGCGCTGAGAGCTCGGTTGACTACACCGATTACCGCAACCGCACCGCTGGCCGCTCCTACGCCCGCCGCGTCTGGCAGGATGCGGTGGCTCAGCGCCGCCTCATGGTGCTGGGTTCTTCAAACCTGGTGCGTGATTTGGATGCGGCTGCCCCCGCCCTGGGCGAGCCCGCCCCCGCGCGCGTGTTTGCTAATCGCGGTCTTGCCGGTATTGACGGCACGATTGCGACCGCTATTGGCGTGTCCCTGTCGGGCTACTACCCTGCCGGTGTGGATGAGAACTCCCGCGCGGTTATTGGTGGTGCCGCCCTGCCGGTGACCCTGCTGTGCGGTGACCTGACCTTCCAGCACGATGTATCCTCGCTGAACCTGCCGAATACTGAGCTTCTGCCCGAACTGCGCGTTGAGGTCTTTGACGATGCCGGCGGCGGTATTTTCACGACCCTTGAACACGGTGATATGGCTCGTCAGGAGCAGTTCACTGCGGCTGTGGATCGTTTTTTCACGGTGGCTGCCGCCCCGAATACTGATTTGGCGCGCATGGCTGCCGGGTTTGGCACCGAATCGGGCGTTGAGGTGCGCATTCACACACCCTAAAGCTGTTTCTAAAGGCAGCAGGCTAAGCCCCGTGCGCAGGGTTGACCGATATACTGAAAACTACCTGTGCCATAGCCTTCCGTGGCTGAACGCTAGCCAGTCGTAGCGGTTTCACTCGCCGCTGCATTCGCGTTTTTTGCGCACCTGCTGACGTAAGGCACCCTATCTATCATTTATTGACATTCACGCTCTTGCCGCTGATGCACACCGCCCGCGACCCGAGGTTTTACCCCGGCGAGCCCGGCGCATGCGGCAGACTTTGCTCCCAAGGATTCTCATGAGCTCACTCGATATTATTGTTGCTGTCCCCTCCGGAGCCGGTTGGGTTCCCGTACACGCCATGGCGGAGCTTCTCGCCCGCTACACCGGCGGCACCGTGCACACCGTGGATGTGGGCGCATCCCTCAGCAAGGAAACGAAGCTTCTGGCGCGTCTGCCCCGCCTCAAGGGCGGCTCGAAGCGTTGCCTGGTGATTGCTTCTGATCCCGGTCAGCTGTACGCCATTTCGCAGCGTTCCTTCGCGTTCCGCCGCTACGGCGCGATCTACGGCTGGGTGATTGATAGCTTCTGGGATGACCGTATTCCCGCGGTGGCTAAATCCTCCACCTACGACCGTATTTTCGTTGCGGACGTTGATGACGTTCAGCCCTGGACCGCTGCGGGCGTGAAGGCCCCCGGCGTTCTGCCCTGGGGCGCGGATGTTTGGAGTGCTTTCTCTGACCGTCTGGCTGCGCTGGGTTCGAAGAGCACCGACCTGCTGCGTGTGGGTCGTCAGCCCGCCGCCTACGAAGATGACGAGGCGACCGCCGCCCTCGCCGCTGAGCTGGGTCTGAGCTTTGAGGGCCGCCCGCCCTTCGGCGCAAATGACCGCGAGTCGGCTCAGCACCTGCAGGATTCTCTGAACCGCGCGAAGTTCCTGCTAGCCTTCTCTACCTCGGTGAGCCCGGCACCGTACACTCACCCGACCAAGGAGTACATCACCGGCCGTTGGACCGATGCGCTGGCTTCGGGCGTGACCGTGGTCGGCAAGGTCCCGAACACCACCACCGTACGTGAAATCCTTTGGGACGGCGCGACCATCGACATTGATCACGCGGATGCACGCGCGGGCCTCGCGCAGGTTGCCGATGCGGTCTCCCGTTGGACCCCCGCACAGGGTGAGCAGCAGATTCGTCAGGCTCTGCAGCACCTGGATTGGCGTCACCGTTTCGTGCAGCTTTGTGAAGCGATGGGTGAGGTCCCGGCTTCTTTGGCGGCTGATTGCGAGGCAATGCGCGCCCAGTACGTTCAGCGCTAAATACGTGCCCTAAAGTTATGGGCATATAAAAGGTGAGGGCTGGTTTCTATCATAGAAACCAGCCCTCACCTGTATTTATGCCCCATGAGGCATATTGCATACGGGGTTTTAGTACGAAGCCTGACCCAGCGTAATCGGACCCGTGAAACCACTGGTGTCCGGATGCTCCGCATCGAGGTATGCCGCCACCGGTGCGCCTTCAAGCTGAGCCAAACGATCCAGCAGGAAGCGCGTAGCACCCGGTGCGTACGGCAGCTTATACATTGCCGCGGTCGTCGCCTCGTCATCACGGTCCAGGGTGGAGGAACGAATCGACTCAATAGCGGTCACCATGGTGTTGCGTTCACGCTCCACGAAGGTGCGGTCTACCGGCTCACCGTTACCGGGCACAAACACGCGGTAACGGTCAAATTCGAGCACGGCACCAAGAGTGCCAATCCAACGGTCGGGGAAGGAATCCTCGAAGTAGGGGTCGGTACCCTCTTCAATCAGACCACCCATGAAGAGCACATCTTCAATACCGACCAGAATGTCACCGTCGGTGTGGCCGGGACCCATGTACATGAGGGTTGCGCTACGCTCACCCAGATCAATGGGGGTGAAGGTAATACCGTCACCGCTATTGGCGACCAGGCGGTTGGGGACAATAATGTTGGTGGCTGCACCCTGATGGTGCGCCATTTCCGGTTCGAGCGTCTCGACGTAGGGACGCTGCGCCTCACCGTATTTACGAATTGCGCGCGCGGCGCGAGGATGCGCCCAGAATTCTTCGGCACCCATTGCCGCGAAAACATCGTTACCGAAGAAACGCTCATAGTGTCCATGAGTGTTTACGACGGTGATAGGAAGGCGCGTGAGACGGCGAACCTCATCATAGATTTCGGTTGCCTGACGGGGACCTGCGCCGGTATCCACGACAAGTGCCCGTTCCAGTCCGAGGACCAGTCCGGTGTTCAGTCGGTAGTTGTCGGTCGCAATACGGTACACGCCGTCTGCGAGTTCAATAGTACGAGCCATAGATACAACCCTACTGTAATTTTTGGTACTTGCGGGGCTATTCGGGCTTCTGGAGAACATATTTTTGCACTATTGCACATCACTAAGGGCATAAAAGTGCATCATTCCGCATAATTCTGCCTCTACGGGCAGGTGGCACGTGATGCTTGACAACCTCTGCAGATTGATTAGTCGGGTAGCGCGTTCTCCCAGCTAGTCCAGCTCTGATTAGGCTCTGAGCAAGAACCAGAAATCACGCCCTATAGGATAGGAGTATGACTTCTTCCCCTACCCCGTCTTCTAATCCCTCAGCTCAGCCTTTCCCCAGCGGTACCGGACGCTACGCCCCCTCCCCCTCGGGGGATTTGCATCTGGGTAATTTGCGTACCGCTATTTTGGCGTGGGCGATGGCTCGCCGCGGCGCCAAGCCCTTCTACCTGCGCGTGGAGGATCTGGACCGCGTGCGCCCGGGTGCTGCGGAGCGTCAGATTGCTGATCTGGCGGCACTGGGTCTGGATTGGGATGCAAGCCCCGGCGCCCCGGCAGAGCGTGTTGAGGGAGCCGAGATTAAAGATGCGGGCGTACTGTATCAGAGCACGCGCCTTGCCGCCTATGAGCAGGCGGTTGCGCAGCTGCGCGAGACGGGACTCGTCTATGAGTGTTTCTGTACCCGCCGCGAAATTCAGGAGGCGTCGAGCGCCCCGCACGGTGCGCCGGGCGCATACCCGGGGACCTGCCGCGAGCTGAGCAAAGCGCAGCGGGAGGAGCGCAGTGCTCAGCGTCCGCCAGCTCTGCGTCTGCGTGCCGAGTGCACGAGCTACACGGTGCAGGATGATTTTTACGGCACCTACACGGGGCTGGTGGATGATTTTGTGCTGGTGCGCAATGACGGCACCTACGCCTATAACCTGACCTCCGTAGTGGATGATGCATTTGTGGGGGTTGAGCAGATTGTGCGCGGTGATGATTTGCTCCCTTCGGCGCCTCGCCAGTCGTATTTGGCGCAGCTTTTGGGTTTGGCGCAGCCGCGTTACGCTCACGTGCCGCTGGCACTGAATGAGGAGGGTAAGCGCCTGGCGAAGCGTGACGGGGCGGTAACCCTGCCGCAGCTGCGTGAGGCGGGTGTCGAGATTCCGACGATTTTGGGTTGGATTGCCGCGTCTATTCCGGTGTATAACGCTGATGGCTGCGCCCATTCCGCGGATGTTCCGGTGCCCAATGCGGCGGCGATATTGGAGCGTTTTGACCCGGCTCGTATGGCTTCTGAACCGTGGGTCGTGAGGAATCTCTAAGCCTCTGTGACATTGTTGTGTAACAGTTCAACACTCCGAACGGCTTTTAAATTTTTCGTTTAATTCGTTTTAGATGCATATGCCATTGAGCGTTTGCGTTGCTTTTCAACTACATATCTTTCACTCAAGTGCCCGAAACCCTGATTTTCAGGGGTTTTTCGGGCACTTTTTCGCACACGCTCCCACATTGCCCCACGTGTACGACCAAGGAATTTACACAGAAAATACATATTTATTCTATAGCTTCTCATTCCTAGACGTCAAATAGACTTTATTTTCAGCCCCTCAAAGCCTAGACTGTATCCTATGCCACTCATAAAGTTATGGGGTAGCGCATAAATACACACAGGCGCACACTATCACCAGGAGAGAAGGAACATTATGGCCGCGAGTACATACCAGGTCATCGCGCTGGCGATTTATTTTGTTGCCATGATCGCAATCGGCCTATGGGCAAATAGCAAAAACAACAGTCTTGACGACTATGTGTTGGGCGGGCGACAGCTCTCCCCCACCGTCGCCGCTCTCTCAGCGGGCGCCTCCGATATGTCCGGTTGGCTCCTCATGGGTCTGCCCGGCGCCGTCTACCTCAGCGGCCTCTCCCAGGCGTGGCTCGCCGTCGGTCTGACCATCGGCGCATGGTGCAACTGGAAGTTCGTGGCACCGCGACTGCGTAGCTACACCGAAGTAGCAGGCGACGCCGTGACCGTCCCCGTCTTCCTGAGCAACCGCCTCCATGACACCAAGCGCGTGCTGCGCATCGTCTCCGGCGTCGTGATTCTGGTGTTCTTCACCTTCTACGTCTCATCCGGCATGGTGTCCGGCGGCCTGTTCTTCAAGTCCTCCTTCGGACAGGAATACCACACCGGTATGCTCCTGCTGGCAGGCATCACCGTGTTCTACACCTTCTTCGGCGGCTTCATGGGCGCATCCTACACCGACATGGTTCAGGGCCTGCTCATGCTCGCAGCACTCATTGCCGTTCCCGTCGTCACTATTATTAACCTCGGCGGCGTGGGCCCCGTGGTTGAGTCCATCAGCCAGGTAAGCCCCGACGCGCTGAGCATCTTCGCAGGCACCACCTTCGCCGGTATCGTTTCGTCCCTCGCGTGGGGTCTGGGCTACTTCGGCCAGCCGCACATTATCGTGCGATTCATGGCAATGCGCACCCCCGCAGACGCTAAGTCCGGCCGCCGCATCGGCATCAGCTGGATGGTCCTGACCGTGTTCGGCGCGCTGAGCGGCGCGTTCATGGGTATCGCATACTTTGCACGCCACCCCGAGGCGTCCCTCACCAACCCCGAAACCGCTGAGTCGGTCTTCCTGGACCTCTCCCAGATTCTGTTCCACCCCCTCGTTGCGGGCCTGATTCTGGCTGCGGTTCTGGCGGCAATTATGTCCACCCTCTCCTCGCAGCTGATTGTGTGCTCCTCCGCTCTGGTGGAGGACCTCTACGGCATCTTCTCCTCGAAGAAGCTCAGCGCATCCAAGTCCCTGTGGCTCGGCCGTGCAGGCGTGGCAATCGTGGCACTGGTCGCCGGTGCCCTGGCATGGAACCCCAACAGCTCCATTCTGCAGCTGGTCGCATTCGCTTGGGCTGGCTTCGGTTCGGCATTCGGCCCGACCGTTCTGCTCTCCCTCTACTGGCGTAAGCTGACCACCCAGGGTGCACTTGCCTCCATGATTACCGGTGCCGTTGTGGCATTCGCATGGGGCCAGAGCCCGATGAAGTCCGTGCTCTACGAAATGGTTCCCGGCTTCGCGTCGGCTCTGCTGGTCGCAATCATCGTCTCCCTGGTCACCTACAAGAAGAACCAGGTCATTGACGAAGAGTTCGACCGCGCGGTAGAGCTCGCAAAGGTCAAGTAAAGATTTGACTCAATAAACCTCCGCATTCAGCGGATATATCGAGGACAGCTCAGCGAACCTCCAGAACCTTTATCGAAAGTGAGGACGTAGGTTCGCCCCCATCCCCGGCAGCCCGGTACTACAGCGTGTAGTGCCGGGCTATTTCCTTTTCCTTGAGAAAGGTACCAGTTTTCTGTTCCTCGCTTATATCAAGAACAGCATGATATATTCAAATCATGAAGATTCTTAGTTTCAGAGTAAAGAACCACAAGAGCCTCAGGGACGAGACTGCTTTAGAGCTTCTAGACCCGTCCTTTAAGACGCTCACTCCTAGCTCAGGTAAAACCTGGGACGATTCCATACATACAGTAGCAGGTATATTTGGTGCCAATGCATCAGGAAAATCCAATCTTCTTGATGCTCTGCAGTACTTTATAGCTGCAGTCAGGCACTCATCTACGTTATGGCAAAATGGCAAGAAAATTCCCTACGCCCCTTTTAGGCTAGACCAGAAAAGCAAAAACTCAGATAGTGTTTATGAACTGGATTTTCTTATCGATGATGTGCGTTATCGATATGGTTTTGGAACATCTGCACAAGGTATCACGTTTGAATACTTAGACCATATACCAAACAAGCGATGGAAAAAGATATTCACACGAGAACGCCTAGACTCCGGGGAGTACAAAGCTTCATTTGCAAGTGGAATTCAGAAGATAGAAGTAAGTAGCCGCGAACTTATACTTTCCCGGGCTGGAACTCTCAATCGAAACGACTCAATTCAGGAGATTTTTAAAAACATTTCGAACGGTATAGATTTTATTTCCCTTCCTAAGAATCAAAACTCTCGCATTAATAGAATCATAGCCGCTTTGGATGAAAAATCTATCTCATTTAACGAGATTGAGTCACTCTTGCAAATTGCTGATATTGGAATCCAGAAAGTCGATTTGTGGCGACATGAAAGTGAATATGACCCTAATAATCCAAATAGTTCCGACCCTAACATTCCACCAAAAATCATATTTAATCTCATGCGAAGCTTATCTTCTACTCAAGATTCGAATCAGGGCGATGAGACTAATAGCACTGAAAAACCAAGTTTACAAAAACTAATCCAACGTCGCCTAGAATTCATCCACCATTCCAGTGACGCTAACCCATCTCCCTTATATTTGAATGATGAGAGTGATGGAACCTTGGCCTGGTTGGTGGTATCTTTTGCTGCGCTCAAGGCTATCCGGTCTGGGGGAATTGTTTGTGGGGATGAGCTAGATTCTAGCTTGCATCCATACTTGGTATATCTTCTTATCCGTCTATTTACAGATGAATCCATTAATACCCAGGGCGCCCAGTTAATTTTTACAACTCATGACGCTACAATTCTAAATCAGCAAGAACAACTTGGGCTAACCTATAACAATATATGGTTTACTGAGAAAAGCCGAGAAGGAGTCACCGATTTATTTTCCTTAGGAGATTTTCCCCATAAGGATAATAAGAATATTGAACGCCTCTACTTATCAGGAGTATACGGAGCGGTACCCTTTACAGCAGCCAGCCTGTTTGAACCACTTGTTAATTTTTTTCCCTCTGACTACATCACAAAGGGGGATATTGATGAGCGGTAGGCGTAGTCTTCGACGAGACCCCCGTAAACCTCGTGCTATGAAGAAAAAAATACTTATATGCATCGAAGGAGAAAATACTGAAAAAATGTACTTTGAGACTTTAAGGCAACATATTGGATCCCCAGCAAAAACCAGTGTTGATTTTGACATTAAAAAACCTAGCGGATCGGACCCAATGAGCGTCCTTAAAGGATGCATAAATAATAAAAAAGAATATTCTGACCGTTTTTGCGTCATCGATGTTGACCAGCACCAAAATTTAGAGGAAGCTCTTAGTCGCGCAGCCAAAAAGGGCGTCTCTATAGTGGTTACAAATATCAAATTTGAGGTGTGGCTCCTATGGCATATTGATGATTTCCCAAATAGTTATAATTCAAGTTCTGACATAAATAACCAGGTAAAAAATGTATGCAAAAAATTCCCCTTTATGACAGGCCGGAACTACAAGGACTTGCATGATAACTTTCCTATTGGTAATTATCATGAAGCAATAAATAGAGCTAAAAGAAGAGACCCAAATATGGCTTTTAACAGGAAGGGCCCAAATCCCTCCAGTGCGATGCCGCTTCTAATCGATAAAATTAAGAATGGATAAATAACATCCATTTCATATTGAGCAGCCCGGGCCGCACACACGCGGTCCGGGCCTTCTTATATGCCCGGGCAACGTAGAATAGGGTCTATGACTGCACAACTTCCCGAAAAGGTCTCGGACATCTTCAACCCCGCCGACTGGCGTGTCGTCGAAGGCTTCGAAGACTTCACCGACATCACCTACCACCGCCAGGTTGAGCGCGACGAAAACGGCGAAATCCTACGCGATCTGCCCACCGTGCGCATCGCGTTCGACCGCCCCGAGGTCCGCAACGCATTCCGCCCGCACACCGTGGACGAACTCTACCGCGCCCTCGACCACGCCCGCATGACCTCCAACGTAGGCACCGTACTGCTCACCGGCAACGGCCCCTCCGCCAAGGACGGCGGCTGGGCATTCTGCTCCGGCGGCGACCAGCGCATCCGCGGCCGCGACGGCTACCACTACGCCAGCGGCGACACCGCAGAAAGCATCGACCCGGCACGCGCAGGCCGACTGCACATCCTGGAAGTGCAGCGCCTCATCCGCACCATGCCCAAGGTCGTTATCGCCCTCGTCTCCGGCTGGGCAGCAGGCGGCGGCCACTCCCTGCACGTGGTTGCCGACCTGACCATCGCCTCCGAAGAGTACGGCAAGTTCAAGCAGACCGACGCAACCGTCGGCTCCTTCGATGCAGGCTACGGTTCGGCGCTGCTCGCACGCCAGGTGGGTCAGAAGTTCGCCCGCGAAATCTTCTTCCTCGCCAAGGAATACGACGCACAGCGCATGTACGAAATGGGCGCAGTCAACGACGTCGTCCCCCACGCAGATCTCGAGAACAAGGGCCTGGAATACGCGGCGCACATTGCCCGCCAGTCCCCGCAGGCAATCCGCATGCTCAAGTACGCCTTCAACCTGCCCGACGACGGCATGCTCGGCCAGCAGGTCTTCGCCGGCGAGGCAACCCGCATGGCGTACATGACCGACGAGGCTGTGGAGGGTCGTGACGCGTTCTTGCAGAAGCGTGACCCGGACTGGTCCAACTACCCCTACTACTTCTAAGAGACAGCCCTTCTGCAGAAGTAGTTTCAGATGTATAGGCTCGGAGCCGGATTCAACCCTGATACCCTCAGCTAAGAATCCGGCTCCGGCGCATTTGATGCCGCACCGGCATATGACACCGGCGCATAACAGCACGCAGCCGCTACAAACAGCCGCTAAGGATTTAGCCATGATGAACACCCCCGTACCCGGGCTCGCGCCCTCCCCCGCCCCGCAGGAGGCTGCCCTGCACCCGCAGGCGGTACAGGTGCGCGCCGATCAGCCCGCCGACCCTCACGCCATGCTGAGTGCCTTTGAGCAGCTGCTGGACGGGTACGCGGCGGATGCCGATGCGGCTGCGGAGCCTATTGCCCTGGTGGTGGGCACCTCCGGATCCACCGGAACCCCCAAACGCACCGCACTGACCGCGCGAGCTCTTGCCGCCAGTGCGGTAGCCACCGAGCGCTTCTTCGGCTCAAACTCCGATGCGGCATCGCAGTGGCTCCTGGCTCTTCCGGCGCACTATATTGCCGGCGCGCAGGTACTCGCCCGCTCCGTACTCGCAGGTACCGCCCCGGTCATTGCCCGCTCCGTCATTGAGCCCGTGCACTTTAGCCCCGAGGTGTTCCTGCAGACGGTTGAGCACATGAGCTCGGCACGCCGGTTTATCTCCCTGGTGCCCACCCAGCTCCATAAGCTGCTCGAAAGCGCGGACGCCGATCCGCACCTTGGCGCTGAAATTCACGAGGCGCTCGGCTCCTTCACCGGCATCCTGCTTGGAGGCGCCCCCGCCAGCGCCGACCTGCTCGCCGCCGCCACCGCCCTGGGGCTGAACACGGTGACCACCTACGGTAGCGCCGAAACCGCCGGCGGATGCGTCTACTCCGGCTCCGTACTGCCCGGCGTGCGGGTTAAACTCGTCCCCGAAGAAGGTATGCCCGCCGTGCCGGATATTGAGGGGAAGTCGGCGAATGAAGAGTCTGTGCAGGTGGGTCGTATTTGGATCAGCGGCGCGCACCTCGCCAGCGGCTACATTGGCGACGCCGCCCGCACCGCCGAGCACTTCTTCACCGCCGCCGACGGCACCCGCTGGTACCGCACCGACGACTACGGCTTGCTCAGCCCCGCAAACGACCCCGACAGCGCTACGCACGGTAGCGAGCAACGCCTGCAGGTGCTCGGTCGTAGCGACGACGTACTCATCAGCGGAGGCGTAAAAATCTCCGCCCGCGCCGTGGCGGCCGTCCTCGAAGAGCACCCCGCCGTACGCGAAGCCTGCGTAGTCGGCCTGCCCGATGCCCGCTGGGGCACCGCCATTGCCGCCGCGGTCACGCTCGTACCTTCTGCCGATGCCGCGGCTACACTGGTACCTTCTGCCGATGCCGCGGCTACACTGGTACCTTCTGCCGGCGCCGCGGCTACGCCTACTGAGATTCACCCCGCCCTGAACGAAGAACTCTGCGCCCTGCTGCGTACCCGCTGCGCCGAAAAGCTCGGTGCCCCCGCTGCCCCCAAGCAGCTGAGCATCCTGCCGGATTTCCCGCTCACCAGCACCGGCAAGCCGGACCGCGCAGAAATATACAGTATCCTGGACAGAGACTATCGTCAGGGCTAAAGCAGGCTCATCCGCGGGTTTTCACCCCGCACACGCACCCGCCTGCACGCCCTGACCGTCACGCACAAAACACACGCATCTACGCACTTAGACCCGGAAGGAACCCCCGTGGCAACTGCCGCCCAATGGATTGAAGGCGCTCGCCTGCGCACCCTGCCGCTCGCCGTCGCCCCCATTATTGCCGGCTCAGCTGCCGCCTACGAGGTCAACGAATTCAAGCCGCTCTACGCGTTCTTGGCGTTCCTCGTCGCGTTCTTCCTGCAGGTCGGCGTGAACTACGCCAACGACTACTCCGATGGCATCAAGGGCACCGACGAAGACCGCGTGGGTCCGCTACGCCTCGTCGGTTCCGGCGTGGCAAGCCCCCGCTCCGTCAAGTACGCCGCCTTCGCCTGCTTCGGCCTCGCGATGCTCGCCGGCCTCGCCCTGGTGGCCCTGGCAAACCAGTGGTGGTTCCTGGCGATTGGCGCCTCGAGCGTCTTTGCGGCCTGGGGCTACACGGGCGGCAAGCACCCCTACGGCTACATGGGCCTGGGTGACGTGTTCGTCTTCGTCTACTTTGGTCTGGTCGCAACCCTGGGCACCCTCTACACGCAGGCGCACACCCTGACCCTGCTCGGCTGGGTCGGCGCTATCGGCATCGGTCTGATTTCCTGTGCGCTGCTCATGGCGAATAACGTGCGTGACATTCCCACCGACATTGAGGCGGGCAAGCTGACCATGGCGGTCCGCCTGGGCGAACGCTGGTCGCGCATCACCTACATCGTGGAGATGGCGCTGGCACTGGGCCTGGGCGTACTCCTGCTCGATGAGAACCCCTGGTTCCTGTTGATCTTCCTGCTGGTCGGCCCGACCATCCACTCCTGCGTGACCGTGTGGACACGCGGCGGCCGCGACCTGATCCCCGTGCTCAAGCAGGCGGGTATCGTGGCGCTCGTGTACTCCGTGATTCTTGCCCTCGCCGTGTGGCTGGGCTCGCTGGATATTATTAGCCACGAGGTTCAGGTGTTCACCGGCTACTAAGCCGACGTACAAATCTGCGCCGGATTACCGCGCCATTACGCCGCTAGCGGGCACCCGGTTCACAGTTCCGCAATAACGCGGCGGTATGTCATAGTAGTGCTTATGATTCGAGCCATGCTGATTATTGGCGGCGCCGCCCTCATCGTGGGGCTGACCCTCTACACCCTCTTGGACGCCGTCCGCACCCCCGCACACGAGGCGCGAACCCTGCCCAAGTGGCTGTGGGTTCTCGTCACCCTGCTCTTCCCCGTGGTGGGCCCCATCATGTGGCTTATCTTGGGCCGCCCCAAGGCACAGCCTGCAGCAGGCGCTCCTCGCCCCGGATTCGGTCAGCGACGCAGCACCCCGGCGCCCTCGGTATCTTCCCCCGACGACGATGAAGAGTACCTGCGCTGGCTCAAGGCAAAAGCAGAACGCGAACGCCGCAGCCGCGAAGCAGAATCCCAGGACAAACAAGACCCCGAGGACAACACTCCTGGTCAAAGCAGCGGGCAGAACTAGTCAGGACAGCTAGGTTTGCAGCTCGCACCCCCTCAAGGTTTACAGCAAGAGGCTGTGAGCGCATCCGCAACGGATGGGCTCACAGCCTCTTACTATGCTCAAAAACAGCTTCAGGAACTAGCTACCGGATGTTTCAGCTACCGGGCAGCTGAATCACGCCACCGTACAGCGGCGCGGCAGGCTCCGAATACCCAACAAAATGCGGCATCTCATGCTCAAAATCAGTGGTGCTAAACGCCAGAGTCGTGATCGACGCCAGGTTGCACTCACGGGCACGCGGGTCATGCTGTAGCATGCGGCCCTCAACCCCCAGGCGAGTAATCCAAATCGGCAGCTGGTGCGACACAATAATCGCCTCCGCACCCTCGCCGCCGCGCTCGTAGGCGGTACGCGCCGCATCCTGAACAGCTGCAGCCATACGGCGAATCTGATCCAGGTACGACTCACCCCAGGAGGGGCGCGCCGGGTTGTACAGCTTCGTCCAGTGACGCGGGTTCCTCAGCAGCTCCTGCGCGTTCACGTGCAGACCCTCAAAGTAGTTATCCGCCTCAATGACGCGCTCATCCGGCTGCGCAGTCAGGCCCAACAGTTCCTCAACCGGGGCGGCAGACTCACGGGTACGCTGCAACGGCGAGCAGACCAGATGCACGAAACGGGCGCCGCGCTCAGCACGAGCCGCGAACTCCTCAGCACTCAGACGCACCATCTGCTGGCCCTTATCGGACAGACGGTAACCGGGCAGACGGCCGTACACGATACGCTCGGGGTTGTGCACCTCGCCGTGACGCATGAGGTGAACTTTAATGGTGGAAGTTTCAGTCATAATCCCAGTCTCTCAGATAGCGCGCCGCACCCCAAACAGGTGACCCGCACATACGCTCTACAAATACAAAACCCGGCGTACAAAACCCGGCCCGCAAAAAACTGCAGGAACGCAAAAACCCCGCCTCTCCATACGGAGGGCGGGGCGAAAGAAGTCTATTTACTTCTTGTTGCGGCGCTGGTGGCGGGTCTTACGAAGCAGCTTGCGGTGCTTCTTCTTGGACATACGCTTGCGGCGCTTCTTGATAACGGAACCCATAGGATTTCCTCACTTTACTCGTACCCGGCCGAGCCATTCGACTCGGTAGCTACCCGGGGATATTTATACCGGTATAACCGATCCAAAACGCATTTTAGGCACAGAAATACCCTTGCGTTTTAGAGCGCTACCTACCTAGAGTACTAGGTTTACCCCCATTTTCACCATTCGAGAGCGGCTTTTCAGGAGTTTTTCCCTGAAAATCCGCATTTCCCACAGGTATATCCGGGGTATCTCGGGGCAAAAATGGGATTCGGTAGCCCTAACGGCGCTTCTTCTTCGACTTCTTCGAGCCTTTAGCGCGGCCATGAGACAGCACCGAACCGGAAGAAGCTACAGCGCCCTCAGCAGTGCTCTCCTCAGCCGGGGAGTCGGCCTCTACCGATTCCGCAGCCGATTCCTGCGCGGGCTCAGAAGCCTCAGTAGGTTCTTCAACCGGCTCTTCCACCGAAACCTCTTCAACGGCGCTTTCCTCAGCTACCTCTTCTTCAGCCGCCGCGTGCAACGCCTTCAGACGCTCAGCACGCTCAGCCTCGGCACGAGCCAGCGCCTCCTCATCAATAGCGGGCTGGGGCTCGGGCTTCGTTTCTGCCTTCAGAACCTGCTCCTTCTCAGCGCTCTCCTGAGCTTCATTAGGTTCGTACACATCCACACCGAAGAAACGCTTCATCTTCGAGAAGATACCGCCGCGCTCCTGCACCGGCTCATCATGCGGAAGCTTCTCGTAGGTATCGTGAATGGTCGCAGCCGCTTCAAGACGGGTAGGCTCAGCAGGCTGAACCGCGGGCACCTCCTGGCGTGCAGGGGCACGCAGAACATTCTCAGCCGACTCAGACTCCGCAGGCGCAGCGGCAGTCACAACAGCCGCAGGACGCGCAGTACGGGCAGTACGGGCAGGTGCAGTCAGCACCTTACTGCGATCCACGGGCTTAATGATGGTCGCACGCACCGGAGAAATAATCTGACCGCTACGACGACGCGGAGCCGCCGTAGAAGCGCGCAGAACCTTCGCGGGGCCCTCAACCTCTTCCTGCGCGTACGCGGCAGGGACGCTCGGCAGCTGACCGCTGGGGGTCTGGGAGCTGAGAGTCTGCGAGCTGAGGGGCTGGGAAGCGAGAGTCTGGGAAGCGAGAGTCTGGGAAGCGAGAGTCTGGGAAGCGAGAGTCTGGGAGCTAGCCGCTACAGAAGCAACCGGTGCCGCAGAAGCAGTCGGGGTAACCTGCGATACCGAGGTGCTACGGCGCGGGGTGCCGAAGCTCAGCGGCACATCCGCGCTCACCGAATGAGCGGCAGGCTGCGCGGGGGTAGCGGCAGCCGCGGCAGGTGCGGGCTGAGACGCAGCGGGAACGGAACGTTCTACCTTGTCAGGGCCAGAAGCGTTAGAGCTAGAAAGAACCTCAGCAGGTTCATCAACCCGCTCCACAGGAGTCTCAGCAGCAGTCTCCTCAATGTAGACAATATCGCCCTCAGGCACCGTGTACTCCACGACAGAAGACGGAGCAGAAGCCTGAACAGGCTCAGCCGCAGGCTCCACAGAAGCGGGTGCCGCAACAGGAGCATCCGCGGCAGGAAGCGCCCCCACATCAGCGAAGGACGGGTCATCCTGCATCAAATCGTCAAAGTCATCAGCGGCAAACTCATCCACATCAACCGGCGCAAATTCAGAAGCAATCGGCTCACCCGGCAGACCGTTCGCAGAGGTCGCCTCCTGCTCCAGGTCAATACCGGCGTCGGAATACATGCCGCGCAGCTGACCAATCACCATGGCACGAGCCGTCGCCGAATCGCCAGCCTTCAGAGCCTCCGCAATAGCGCGGCTCTCAGCACGCAGACGCTCAACAGCGCTACTCCACAGCGGCATACGACCCACCAGAGACAGCATCGACTCAAAGCTCGGCTGACGCACCGATGCGAGCAGACCCACCAGCAGCTCGTTACCACCGCAACGCATCACCTGGTGGTGGAACGTCAACAGAAGCTCCAGGAAGTCACGAATCGACAGATCGAAATCTTCCATCTGCTCCAGGACCTCATCCATCTCCGCGAAGGAGGCGGTCTTCGGGTCAATACGCGCAATCGCCCAGCTTTCCAGCAGAATACGAGTCTGCACCAGGTCACGAGTCGGGTAACGCGAGCTGGACATGTGCAGGCGCAGAGCAGCGCTAGCGGCGGAAGCCGGCTCATCACTCAGATGCACAAGCATTTCCTTGCCGCGACCGTTGTACAGCTGCACCAGATCCATATCTTCCAGGGTGCGCAGAGCCTCGCGGGTACGGGAACGACCCACACCAATAGCGCGCGCAATTTCGCTATCGCTGGGCAGATCCTGGCCCAGCTGAATGTTGCCCTCGAACAGTTCGTTCTCGAGCCAGCGCAGAATTTTACGATGAATAGCCACGTGAATGCGTCTTTCGGTCAAAAAGTGAGTGAGAGTGTGTGTTTTACAGAGAGTTAATGCCGGAAGTGATCGGCAGGGCAGACCCTAGCCACCCGTCTTAGCGGCGGCGGCCACGCAGGAAGCCGAAGAGACCACCGCGGTGGTTATCCTTCGCCTCAGCGCTGTTCGTCTCAGTGCTGGGGCGGTACACCGAATCGTAGGAGGGCATGGTCTGGTACTCGGGCTCCTCAGCGGAGGTTTCAGCCTTAGCAGGCTCACCCTCGACAGGCTCATCTTTGGTGAGCTCATCATTGGCAGGCTCGCCCTCACCGAGTTCAGCCATCTCAGTAGCTTCTGCGGGCGAAGCTGCTTCCTCAACAGACTCAGCCTCAACAGACTCAGCCTCAACAGATTCAGCCTTCACGGGCTCTTCTGCCGCGGCTTCATCCACTACGTTCTTCTCAATCACAGACTTTTCAGCGGCAGAATCCTCAGCTGCAAATTCCTTGCGGGTTGCTTCTTCCTTGACGGATTCAGCGGGTGCAACAGGCTTCTCAGCTGCACCCTTTTCGTCGGTAGCCTTTTCCTCGGCAATCTTTTCAAGCACAACAGCCTCGGGGATCACAGGGATAGGCTGAATCGAGCCACCCACAACCGCAGCGGGGTCGATGCCATAAGGCGCCACAGCCGCAGGCTGGGGGAATACCACCGGCTTCTGCGCTACAACAGGATTAGCCTCAGCAGGTGCCGCAGGGGTAGCGGCCTGAGCGGGGGTTGCCGACGCCGCGGGGGTCACCCCAGCGTCGTAACCGTAGGCTGCGGGAATGAAGGGACGCATCGGGGTGCTATCCACTGCCTCTTCCTGCGGGGTAGGCTCAGTAGCTCCTGCCTTCTCAGCGACAGCTTCGGAAGCGGCACTCTCAGCAGCCTGCTCCGCAGGGCGCGAGTAGATGCGCGCGCTGGGGGTCAGGTACTGTGCGCGGGCGCGCTGAATGCGAGCCTGCTCGATTTCCTCGGAGGTGGGTGCCTCAACGGTGAGAGTTTCGGAGTCGGTCGCCTCGGGCTTCGGAGCACTCTTTTCGGAGGTCTTCTCGACCGGCTTCTCAGCTGCCGTCTTGTCGGAGGCAGATGCAGTCACGCCACCGGGCAGTGCCACGGGCACGTGCGCTTCGCTGGACTGACGTGCAATCTGAACGGTCTCGTTAATCCACTCGGTTACGGTGGCGAATACGTCCGGGTTCAGGGAGTAGAGGCGACGTTGCCCCTCCACGGTCACGGAGACCACATCTGCATCACGAAGGACTTTCAGGTGCTTCGAAATGGTCGGCTGGCTCATGCCCAGCTTTTCAACCACAGCACCCACCGTGTGGGTTTGCTCAGCGAGAATACGCACAATTCGGCGGCGAGTCGGATCCGCGATGACAGAAAAAACATCAGAATGCATATAGCGATTATGACATATAAAGTGGCGCCTCAAGCTTAGAATGAGGCTGATACAGAAATTACCTTCAAAAATTCTGAAAGATCCCTAAGCACTAGCCCAATATGGAGCCCTGAAAGGGAGAAAAGCATGAAGTGCCTATCACATCTAATGAAGATTTCCTGTATCTCATCCTAGGCATATGCGGGCCGACCAACCCCTCAATACTTATATAGCTAATATAGAATATATAGTTTTCGTGGTTCCACCCACAAAACCAGCCACACGTCTCTTCCAAGCTCACATATTTACCTCCAAACCACCAGAGCCTCAACCTCCTCAGCAGGCACCCGGCGCGATACACTAGAAGGCGTCAAAACAGGCACATATCCGCCACCCAACACACCAACACCCAGACACCCGCTGAAGGAGGCGCATGGGACGCATCATCCGCCGCACCCGGCGCCGACACCACCACCCCCAGGGCCAGCTCAACCGCCGCTGGGACACCCTCAGCGGCACCACATCCGTGCCTCAAAAGCAGCAGGTTCACCGTAGCCGACGCGACCGCCTCGAGGCCGAAAACCTTAGCATCCTCACGAGCGTGCCCGGTATTGACCTCGATCGTCTGCTCGCCCTACGCGACCACGTGAGCGAAACCTCCGAGGTTCAGCGTAAGCGCGCCCCCATGGGGTTCAATCTGCAGACCCTCGAACGGTTCCGTGACTTTATTGACGTGACCGTTCTTGCCTCGCCTTCGCGCACCGCAATCACTGCGTTTCTGCTGGTCATCATCTTCTTTACGCTCACCTTGCTACTGCCCATCTCCTCCAATGATGGGCAGCCCGCGCCTTTCCACCACGCATTTTTTACCTCTACCAGCGCGGTGACGGTGACCGGCCTGACTACCGTCTCCACCGCCGAGCAGTGGTCCACCTTCGGTCAGGCAATGATTCTTGTGGCTTGTCAGGTCGGTGGTTTGGGTACTCTGACCATTACCTCCCTGCTGGCGCTGGCTATCGGCCGTAAGATGGGTCTGCGCACCAAACTCATCGCACAGGAAGACCTGAACATCAGCCGTCTTGGTGAGGTCGGTGGCATCATCAAGAGCGTCTCCTATGCTTCATTCTCCATCGAGGCAATCATTGCGCTTGTGCTGATTCCTCGTTTCCTGACCCTCGGCGAAGACCCGTTCCAAGCCATCTGGCACAGCATCTTCTACGCTATTTCAGCTTTCAACAATGCCGGATTCACCCCGCATTCCGACGGCATCGTGCCCTACGGCCATGATCTCTTCCTGCTCGTACCCATCTGCATTGCCGTGTTCTTGGGCTCGCTCGGTTTCCCTGTTTTCATTGCGATTCAGCATCATCCTTTCCGCCCCCGCCACTGGTCGCTCACCGCGAAGCTGACCACCGTGACGACCCTGTTTTTCTTTGCTTTTGGCGCGTTCTTCTGGGGTCTCTTCGAGTGGAACAACCCCGCCACCATCGGCGACTACTCCGCAGGTGACAAGGTTCTGAACGCCATTTTTGCTTCTGTAATGATGCGTTCGGGCGGCTTCAATCTGGTCGACATGAGTAGCATTACCCCCGTCTCCACGCTCCTGACGGACATGCTCATGTTCATTGGCGGTGGCTCCGGCTCGACCGCAGGTGGCGTGAAGGTCACGACCATCGCCGTGATTGCCCTGTCTATCCTTGCTGAGGCGCGAGGCGATCAGAAGGTTGTCGCGTTCAACCGCACCATCCCCGAGTCCTCCCTGCGTATTGCTATCTCCGTGATTGTTATGGGTGCTACCGTGGTAGGTGTCGGCGCCGCGTCGATTCTGATTATTAGCGGCGCGGACCTCAAGGAAGTCATTTTCGAGGTCATCTCCGCCTTCGCGACCTGCGGCCTCTCGAATGGTCTCTCCTCCAGCCTGCCGCCGGCGGGTATCTACGTGCTCAGCGGCCTGATGCTCATTGGCCGTGTGGGCACCACAACCGCCGCGACCGGCCTGGCGCTGCGTTCACGCCGCCGCCTCTACAAGTTCCCCGAAGAAAGGCCCACCATTGGCTAGTGCACATAACGCCCCCGTCCTCGTGATTGGTCTGGGACGCTTCGGCTCCGCGGTGGCGGCCCAGCTGCGCCTGCAGAACAAGGAGGTCCTTGCTATTGAGAAGGACCCCGAGCTGGTGCAGAAGTGGTCCGGCGTGCTGACGCACGTGGTCTCCGCCGACGCGACCGATATTGACACCCTGCACCAGTTGGGTGCGGACGATTTCGGTTCCGCCGTGGTGGGTGTGGGCACCTCCGTGGAGGCGTCCGTGCTGATTACCGCGAACCTTGTAGACATTGGTGTGGAGCGTATTTGGGCGAAGGCTATTACCCCCGCGCACGGCAAGATTCTGGAGCGTATTGGCGCGCACCACGTGGTCTACCCTGAGGCGGACGCAGGCCGCCGCGCCGCGCACCTGGTCTCGGGTCGTCTGCTAGATTACATTGAGTTTGATGACGACTTCGCGATTGCGAAGATGCGCCCGCCGAAGGAAACCCACGGCTTTACCCTCGCCGAGTCGGATATCCGCTCCAAGTACGGTGTGTCCGTGGTCGGTATTAAGTCGCCCGGTGAGGACTTCACCTACGCGGACGCGACCACCCGCATTCACTCGCGCGACATTCTGATTGTGTCCGGTCAGGTGGACCTGATTGAGCGTTTCGCGGCGCGGCCCTAAGCGCTTTTTTCCTCGCTGCGGCGGTTATCTTCCCCAGCTCTGCTGGTTTTGAGGAGCCCGCGTTTGAGCAACCCACGTTTGAGCAGCCCGCAAATAGACATAGAAAAACAGCCTCTTCCCGTTCTGCCAGGAGGAGGCTGTTTTTCTGTAGTTTCAGCTAGTCAGGGAGATGCTACCAGACGGTATTAGTCCTCGTCAGCGGTGTACAGCTGGCTCATTTCCGCCGAACGTGCCGCACAGGCGCGCATCGCATCCTCGGTCAGCTGGAAGAGGCCACCGTCCACGAAGGTGTTCAGTGCACGCTCGGTGGTGCCGTTCGGGCTGGTCACGGCGCGGCGCAGGGCGGGCGCATCCGGGTTGGTGTCGAGCAGGAAGCCCGCACCGGCAACGGTTGCGCTGGCAAGCTTGAGGGCGGTGTCTGCATCCAGGCCGAGCTTCTCGCCGGCGGCTGCCATCGCCTCCGCAAGCAGGAACGCGTATGCCGGGCCGGAGCCGGAGACGGCGGTAACCGCATCCATCTGGTCTTCGCGGACCTCAACGACCAAGCCGACGGTGCCCAAGACCTCTTCGACGAGCTTCTTCTGCTCGTCCTTCACTGTGTCGGTAGTGGAGATGGCGAGCACGCCCTTGCCCACGGAGGAGGGGGTGTTCGGCATGCAGCGAACAATGGGCTGACCTGCGGGAAGGCACTCGGCGAGGGTTTCGAGGGTCACGCCAGCAGCAACGGACACCACAACAGCATTAGGCGCGAGGGCGGGTGCAATATCGCGGGCAAGCTCAACGATGCCGTAGGGCTTCACGCCGAGTAGCACGACGTCTGCGTGGGCGGTTGCCTTGTGGTTGCCGTCAGCTTCGCCGCCGGTGGTGATGATTTCTACCCTGTCGCCGAGGCGCTGGGCGAGGGCGGCACGAGATTCTTCGCTACGCACGGTGGCGCGGATGTGGGCGGGGTCGTGGCCTGCAGCGAGCAGACCTGCGGCGATGGAGCCGTTCATGGAGCCGGTGCCGAGAAAAGCAATAGTTGCGGTCATCGTTGATCCTTCCTAATGGGGTGCCTGCGCCGGGTGCCGGCAGGCGTGCCGCCGGTGTGTTCCGGGGGCTACTGTTCGGTGCGCGGCGGGCGCGTGGAGGCGTACCCTTCCAGCATAGCGGGTGCGGCTATGGGCATGTGACCTGGCTCTGTTTCTTCCGCGTTTTCTGAGCGGCGGCTTCAGGCTCCGCGCCTGCGCACTACCCCGCCCCCTCATATACCGACGCCAGTTCCCCCCCCCATACACCGGCCCCATGTGCCACCCCAGCTTCTCACCTCGTGGCCCGCCCAAGAGACATAAAAGTGCGGGCGTAGAATGAAAGCAGCTTCACCCGCGGCAGTTTGTGCCGGGTATGAAGCCTCGAACACCACACAGCACGCAACACACAAATTTTTCTATGTCTTCTCATACTGGTTCTTCCTCGAATAGCCCGCAGAACCCTGCGGGTTTCCGTTCTTTTTCGTTTCGCCTCCTGCTGGGGCTGACCATTGCCGCGCTGGTCACGGGCGTGTTCAGCGGCTTGGGTGCGATTGCTCTGCATTATGTTCTGGACTTTATGCAGGAGCTAACTTTCGGTCAGGCTGAGGGGCATCACCCAATGGTGACTGACGGCGCCGATCCTGCGCGTCGTGCTCTGGTTTTGGCGGCGCTGGGCCCGTTTGTGGCGCTGGTGTGGTACTACCTGCAGTCCGGTGGGCGGCGTGTGGTCGGCGTGAAGTCACAGATTGCCGGTGCTACCGAGGAGGACCGCACCCCGTCGCTGTGGCGGCAGATTTCGCATTCGGTGATTCAGATTGTTGCTGTGGGTGCGGGCTCTCCTGTGGGTAAGGAGGTCGCGCCGCGTGAGCTGGGTGCTTTGGCGGCTGGCCGTACCTCGAATCTGCTGGTGCGTCTTGGTTTTGTGGGTGCTGACGATGCCCCGCTGTTGGGTGTTCGTGAGCGTAGTCTGCTGGTGGCGGCGGGTGCGGCGTCCGGTTTGGCGGCGGTGTATCAGGTGCCGATTGGTGGCGTGGTGTACCTTGTGGAGGCGATGGCTGTTGGTTTGAGCTTGCGGTCGCTGTATGTGGGTGCGGTGACGGTGTGGACGGCGACGGTCACGGCGAATCTGGTGATTGTCAATGAGCCGACGTACCCGGTGCCGCAGCTTCCGTTGGATGCGACGACGCTGACGGTGGCGGCGCTGACGGGTGTGGTGTTGACTCCGTTGGCGTTGGGTTTTAGGGCGTTGTCGCAGCGTGCGGAGAAGTTGAAGGCGAAGGATCGTTCTCTGTTGTGGCGTATTCCTGTGGCGTTTGCGCTGGTCGCGGTGGTTTCGCTGTGGCTTCCGGAGATTCTGGGTAATGGTCGTCTGCTGACTCAGCACACGTTTAATGTGTCGTTGGATGCGGCGGCGGGCGGTTTGACTGCGGCGGCGGCAGTGTATGTGTTGGCGTTGGCTGTTGCAAAGGCTGCCGTGGTGGTGTTGAGTCTGCGTTTCGGTTCTTATGGCGGTACGTTGACGCCGGGCTTGGCGTTGGGTGCGGCGGCCGCGTTTAGCGTTGCGGCGCTGGTACTGTGGGCGTTCCCGGGTTTGGGCGGGGTGCCGGGTGGTGCGTCGATGGTGTTGTATGCGGCGGCGTTGACGGGTACGGCGGCGTTTTTGGGCGTGTCGATGAATGCGCCGTTGTCTGCGTTGACGTTGTTGATTGGGTTTACGGGTCAGGGTGCGAGTGCGTGGCTGCCGATGGCGGTTGCGGTGGGTACGGCGGTGCTGACACGCTGGGCGTGGATGCGGGCGTTCGGTGCTAAGAAGTAGGTTCTGACAGGTGGCGGACGGCCCCGGATGCGTATGCGTCCGGGGCCGCCTGCTTTTTAGACCGAGGTTTTCGATAGGTTAGTGTCTTCACCGTGGGTCTTTAACCCGCAGTGAAGACACTAACCTATCGACGAAAAGGCTAAGGCATAACCCATACCCAGCTCTCACCTATCTGGCGCAGACGGAGATTCGGTCATAGATTACAGATGCCCCCCCAATAGCGAGAAGCCACATGTGTTTCGAGAAGCCACCATTATCGTGGCTTCTCGAAACACATGTGGCTTCTCAACGTTTACCCTTGCGGAGAGGCGCTACTTATGGCCTTTCATTCGTAGACGATTCCATCATGATTTATACTCCAGTTTTTTTCTTTATGTCAGATTCATCTCCCAACAGTTCCTCATCTGTAGCTTTAGATTCGATAACATGAATTTCAGATTTATAATCTGAATAATATTCATCGATTTTCAGCATCAAACAATAGATATATGCAACAAATAAATATTTAATGTTCCGGATATCATATTGGTTGGAAAAATCAGTATGAACAAATTCAAGTGAATATTCCGTAATATCATCTATATAGACAGACCTTACCGCAACCCTTAAGAAAAACGACAACAGATAGACTGCAACACTGAAAACAAAGATAAACGCTGTCCACAACAGATACAGCACAGAATTCCCACCTTCTAAAATTCCATTTTGAAAAGCTCGTTCAAGGAATGCAAAAAATGTAACCACAGAGAATCCGGCAAAGATTATTCGAATAATTAACTTACCCAAAATATCCCCAAAAAAGGAACGCAAACGCCACAGATTTTTCTCCAGTTTCCCCAACTGGCCCACAATCATTATTCGTATATCTTTATGCAAGTAGCCAGTAAAACCCCAACAAATAAGTATTTCACTTAATGAGGCCAGGACAACTGTACCCAATGTAATACAGGTCCCATTAAAAAAGCCTAGAAAAATCAGTGAAATAATATAGAATATAGCAATAGAGAAAATCCAAAAAATTAAAATCCAACGCACTACGCCAAATTTCCTGTAACTAATTAGATTCACTCTAAATTTAAATCCTGAATAGTTAGAGTCAAAAGCAAATCTGCTAGCGTATCCCGCTGCTGTGCCGTACTTATAGCCAAGCCTAAACGGCCTACGGCTAGATTCCTGAGCCTCTTCCCATAATTCCTGAGATAGTTTATACTCAAGTTCCAGAGACCTACCATCATTTTCACGAATACGATTTATCTTCCGCAAGAAAGAAGCATTCCGAACGAGAATGTCTTTTTCGTTCTGAGTTAATAATAGTGCCGAGGATAAGATAAACCATCCCAGAGAAAGCAGAGACCATAGTGGAACCTCCCCATATCTAGATAAATCCATATCCGAAGGTATAATTAATTTACCCCACCCAGGGCCATATTTCCACGGTCCGAAAATTTCAGGCGCATACGAAGTTCCTTGAAAATACCCAGCAAATAAGCCATGCCAAAAATTAAGAGTAAATACAGTAAAAATAATCCAGCTAACACTTTTAGCAAAGCTCCTATACACTGCACGCTTCGCATCTCCTGAGACACTATCATCACCATCAGCAAATTTACCGACACTGATGTATAAACTTAGAAGAATACTCGCCAATGAAATAATCATACTTGTGCGAATATCAAAAATGAAGTATGGAATATTGAAAATATACCCCCATCCTTGAATCGCTTCTTCTGTTGGGGTGGCATTCGGTATTGCATCTAAAATTGCATAATAAATCATTCCGATTAGATAAATCGCCGAAATTACCAAAAATGCTTTCAGTGGTCTTACTATAATATTTTCCCAATATATTTGTTCCTTCTTTTCTTCGTGTTCTTCGCCCCAGGTGTTGTTGACCTCGTCAATAACATCTTGAATTTTCATCGGTGATTGTTCCTTTCCTACATCGTTGTCGGCGGGTTATATACAAAAGAAATGCGGTGACCCCGCAGGCCGGTGCCCATTACGCACCCGCCTGCGGGGTTCATCATCATGTTCTACTCACCCAGGAGGGTCTTCGGGTTGACCGGAGTACCCGTGCCCTCCGCCAGGTGCTCAATACGCTTCAAGATCAGGCCCTCACGCAGCGCCCACGGGCACACGCGCATCGTCTCAACCCCAAACGCCTCCATCGCCGCCTCCGCAGCGATAGCGCCCGCCAGCATCTGCTCCGCACGCGCCTTCGAAACACCCGGCAAATCGCTACGCTCAGACACCGTCATCGCCTCCATACGACGAGTCCACAGGCGCAAATCCTGCAGATGCATCTCACGCTTCACATGCGGGCCCGCCGAATACGGCGCCGCACCACAAATACGCGCCAACGAACGGAACGTCTTCGACGTACCCACCGTCATATCCGGCGCACCATAACGCAGCAAATTCTCCGCCACCGGGGCAATCTGCTCACGCACATACTTACGCAGACGCTTCACCTGCTTCGGCTTCGGCGGCTGCTCATCAAAAAACTCACGCGTCAGACGACCCGCACCCAACGGCACGCTCATCGCCGCATCCGGCAACGCATTCGTACCCGTCGAAAACTCAAACGAGCCGCCACCAATATCAAAATCAAGGATGCGGCCCGCACCCCAGCCCTGCCAGCGGCGCACCGCAAAGTACGTAATCGCCGCCTCCTGATCACCCGAAATACCGTTCAGGCTCACGCCGGTCTGCTCACGCACCTGATGCAGCACCGCCGCACCATTACCCGCCTCACGGATAGCGCTCGTGGAGAACGCCAGCAGGTCCTCCGCCTCATTCTCGATGGCGAAGTCGCGGGCGCTGGTCACGAAGCGGGTCAGTGCGTCCGCGCCCTCCTGCGAAATATTGCCCTCAGCGTCGAGGTACTGCACGAGCTGCAGCGGAATCTTGTGCGATGCGTACGGTTCGGGGCGCGCTCCAGGGCTGCCGTCAATCAGTAGCAGGTGGACCGTATTCGACCCGACATCCAGAACTCCCAGGCGCACGATGCGCTCCCCTCCCCCGCCCCGCGGCGGGATACTATCTGTGTGCGGTACCGCAGGTGCGGCGCCTCTTCCAGTCTGTCAGAGGCGCGGCTCACTCCGCAAACAATCCGGGCGGATGCCCAGCATCAGCACAG
>ERZ772979.236-NODE-236-length-44339-cov-26.413784_pt1 | contig 44339 bp, 32 predicted proteins | sample MGYA00511130_ERZ772979 | MGnify/ENA primary metagenome ERZ772979 (study PRJEB29015, sample SAMEA2738103) | human oral metagenome | biome: human oral; feature: human-associated habitat; material: saliva | place: China | collected 2186 ...
TTTGAATATTCTGAGCTTCTTCCGTGGAAGCATAATCGAGCAGTTTGCGGTCATCAGTGACTAATGCGTGCATGGCGCCATGTTGGGCAGCGGCATGTACGTGAAGATCATCCGTATCGGGGAAGGAAACATGAGCTTCGACAGGAAACCCGGAGATGCACGAGATGCAGGACCTGATGATTTGTTGCTTCCAGTTTTCAAGGACAACATCGCTTATCGCTGGATTGGCTCGACGAACATGGTAGCCGAACTCATCCATAATTCCACTGGAGACGTGAGGCGTAAAGAACTCGTATTCACTCTTCACTGCCAACAATAAAATCCAATCCCGAAGAGTTTTGGACATCAGAATATTTGTATCCAGCAGAACAGAGTATTTGGAGGCTACCATGCGGGCCCTCCGAGGGCATCAACAAGACCGTGTTCATCCTCGAGTTCCCAGAGCTCTTTGAGAGCTTGCTCCTTCTGAGCAACGGTCTTCTTGAGAAGTCCCTTACGGAAAGCATCAGCATCCTCGGTGCGGATACGGAAGTGGCTACCCACCTTATGCGCCGGGAGGTCACCAGAGCGAATAGCCTTCATGAGTGTCGGGCGTGAAATACCGATACGCTGCGCCGCAACCGTCGTCGTCAAATCGTGAGGGACAACCTGAACATCGATACTTTGCCCGTTAGCCAGGGCATGCAGGACGTGCTGAATGACCTGGTTGAGGGCATCGCCAAGCTGCTGGCTTTCTCGGCCCGAAACGGTCAGCTCAATGGTGGTTTCTTCAGAGTTCTTAAGGATTTCCCGTGCCTCTGCGCGAGCCTGATTGAGGGTATCTTCCTCCAGAGGGTTGGTTAGGGTGGTGGTCATTATCTTCTCCTTGGTGCTGTTGCCGGCAGAGTCAACGTCCGAAGATGCCACGTCGGTGGGGTGCATATTATTCGGTTGGAGGCTCATTCACGGTTGATACAACCCTACCCCTATCTGAAATAACTGTAAAGTGTTTCAGTTATTTCACCTGTGCATCGATAAAAGGGAGGGGCGGCGCCGGATCAAACCAGCACCGCCCCTTACCGAAGCGTGCAGCTCACAAACGAGCTAAACCCTAGCGGCCAGTACCACCGTAAACAGTAGCCTCACCCTCAGCATCCAGACCGAACGCAGTGTGCACCGCGCGAACAGCCTCATCCAGCTTGCTCAGCTCAGTAATCACCGAAATACGGATCTCAGACGTCGAAATCATGTCAATGTTCACGCCAGCAGCCGACAGTGCATCAAAGAAAGTGAACGAAACACCCGGGTTAGTCTTCATGCCCGCGCCAACCAGCGACAGCTTACCGACCGACTCGTTGTAAATAACCTCCTGGAAGCCCAGCTCAGCCTGCGCAGCCTTCAGCGCCTTCAGCGCAGCATCGCCCTGAGCCTGATCCAGAGTGAAGGAAATATCGGTCACGTTCGGGCGGTCAGTCGGCACGTTCTGAACAATCATGTCCAGGTTAACCTTCGCCTCGTTAATCAGGCCGAACACCTTCGCTGCCGAACCGGGAACGTCCGGAACACCAACAACGGTAATCTTCGCCTGGCTACGATCGTGTGCAACACCAGAAATCAGGGGCTGTTCCAAGGGAATCTCCTTCAGATGGGTGGGGGTCAGTTCCGCGGAGTCCTCCGGGATCACAATGGTGCCTTCAAGGTTCGAGAACGAAGAACGCACGTGAAGCTTCAAATTAAAACGACGAGCATACTCGACACTGCGCAGGTGCAGAATCTTTGCACCGTTAGCCGCCATCTCCAGCATTTCTTCACTGGTGACGGTGTCCAGCTTGTGCGCGGTCGGCACGATGCGCGGGTCGGCAGTGAACACGCCGTCCACATCCGAGTAAATCTCGCACACATCAGCCTTCAGGGCAGCCGCCAGTGCAACAGCGGTCGTATCGGAGCCACCGCGGCCCAGAGTCGTAATATCACCGCTCTGACGGTGAACACCCTGGAAACCAGCCACAATCGCAATATTGCCAGCGTCAATCGACTCACGGATACGCTCCGGGTTGACCTCAACCAGACGCGCAGAACCGTGCACGCCGTCAGTAATCATGCCAGCCTGAGAACCAGTGAAAGACTGGGCCTTAGCACCCAGGTCGTTAATAGCCATCGACAGGATGGCAGTCGAAATGCGTTCACCGGCAGTCAGCAGCATGTCCAGCTCACGAGAAGGAGTGACATTGCTGGTGACCTCTGCGGCAAGGTCGAGCAGCTCATCGGTGGTGTCACCCATAGCGGACACCACGACGACCACATCGTTACCTGCCTTCTGAGTGTCCACGACGCGGCGGGCTACGCGCTTGACGCCCTCCGCATCCGCTACGGAGGAACCGCCGAACTTTTGGACGATCAGGCTCATTGAATTCTCCAGGTCTGTTATATCTGTGCCGCCGGCAGAGCGCCGGCTCCTCACCTATAGTAGACGGCGTTCAGGCCGGGCGGCTAACTTTCCAGCCGTATGTATTGACTCGTGGAATATTACCGAATGTTACGCGGGTCGTGGCGGGCCCGGGAGCGCGAACCCTACCGCGCACGTACTAGTGGTGGAAGGCTAGGTCCACGGGTTCACGTAAGTCACGCCCGGCAACGGCGGAACGTCCGGCTTCGGGGTGCGTAACGGGGCGTTCTGAATAGTGCGGATCTTCTCCTCGTAGTCGGGGGCGCGGAACACCTCCGGCGCATCTTCTGCCTGCTCGGTTACGGGTGCTTCAGTCGGTTCGGAGGTAGCGCTCGCCGGGGCCTCCTCGCTGGAGTCTTCGCCCAGGTCAGGGGCGGATTCTGCGACGGTTTCAGCATCGGCAGAATCGGCGGGTGAGCCCTCAGTGCCGGATTCCTTGTCGCCTGATTCCTCAGCCTCCTGGAGGACCTGCTCAATCAGTTGCTCATCTACCGTGCCCTGCACACCCTCAGTGGCGGGCGTCGCCGGGGCGGAAACGGCAGAATCCTCAGAATCCAGGTCATCAAACATGCTCGAATTCCAACGGCGACGACTCTGCTTCGCCTCCTGAGCCTGAACCTGAGCCGCCTGCTCACGCTCCTGCTCCTCCTCACGGTTCACGCGCTCAAAATCCTCGGCGGCAGTATGCGCCGCCGCCGTGCCCTCGCTAATGACGCGGCGGCCCTCCAGCGCGCGGCCCAGGGTAATCTCGTCCGCGTACTCTAGATCGCCACCGACCGGAAGACCCGACGCCAGGCGCGACAGACGCACACCCAGCGGCACGAGCATGCGCGAGAGGTAGGTTGCGGTTGCCTCGCCCTCAAGGTTCGGGTCCATCGCCAGAATAATCTCCTGGATACGCTCATCCGCCAGGCGGGACACCAGCTCACGAATACGCAGCTGCTCCGGGCCCACACCCGCCAGCGGGTTGATAGCGCCACCGAGCACATGGTAGCGGCCGGTAAAGGAACGGGTGCGCTCAATCGCCACCACGTCCTTCGACTCCTCGACCACACACAGCACGGACGGGTCGCGGCGCTCATCACGACAGATCGTGCACAGCTTCGTCTCGGAGACGTTACCGCACTCCTCACAGAAACTGACACTGGTCTTCACCGTGGAAATGGCGTTGGCTAGGCGCGCCATATCGGCAGCATCCGCATTCAGAATGTGAAAAGCGATGCGCTGAGCCGACTTGGGGCCCACACCCGGCAGGCGACCGAGCTCGTCAATGAGGTTTTGAACTGCTCCCTCGTACATGGCTTCTCCTTCAGATGCGGTGTGTTGTGCTGGTGCGTTGGTGCGCTGTTCTTGGGCGACGTTATGAGTATGCACCCAACCCCTGACAGTTTAGGGGCGTTTCGCGTAGCGAGTATGCGACGGGAATGAGCGCGCCCGCCATCGGTGCGATGGCGGGCGCGGCACCTACAACCCCGGACTAGGGCTGGTGCAGGGGGTATTCGTCAATGACGGTGCCACCAATAATTTTTTCGATAGCGCGCAGACCGATGAAGGTGCTGTTTTCGACCTTCTCATCATCCTCAGAGACGTAGTCCTCATCGGATGCGGCGCGTGCCGGGCGAGCCGGTGCCGCCGGCGCGCTGGGAGTCGGTGTGGCAGGTGCGTTAGAAGCCTGCGCTGCCGGTTTCTCATCGCTTGCCGGAGCAGTATCAGCCACAGCCGCCTGCGGTGCCTCTGCCAACGGACCAGCCGGCGCGAGGGGTTCCGCCGGAGCAACCGGAGCAGCGAGGGGACCAGCAGGCTCAACCGGAGCAGCGAGGGGGCCCGCCGGGGCTACAGGCGTAGTCGGCACTACGGGCGCAGCGGGTGCCTCAACCGGTTCAGCGTAGGCAGGCTCATCCTCAAAAGGGGGCTCCTCCTCATACGGAGGTTCCTCCGCGTGAGGGGGCTCCTGCGAGAACGGGGGCTCCTGCGTGTACTGGGGATCCGGGGCATGCTGGGGTTCCTGTACATGCTGGGATTCAGTAGCGCTCTCCTGCTGCGGAACTCCACTACCGGAGGCCGCAAAGGAATCACGCTCACCAAAACCACCCGCCGGAGCAACCGGAACCTGCTGACCTGCCGGAACCTGCGGAGCAACCGGGGGCTCAGTCGCAAGCGGACCAGCCGGTGCCTGCGGTGCAGCCGGGGCAATCTGCTGAGGTGCTTCCTCGGGGGCGCTCTGCGGAATCGGGGCAACCTCCCACGCACCCAGGGGTGCATCCACGCTCGTAGACTCGGGGGTGTTTGCACCGGTCAGCGGCTGACCGTGGCGACGCCACGCATCCTCACCGCCGCGCGGACCATCAGCCAGCGGGGCCGGCTGAGCGGGCTGCGGGGGAGTCTGCTGAACGGGCTGCTGAGGCGCCTGCGGGGCAACAGCGGCCGGAACTGCAGGCTGCGCTGCGGGCTGAGCAGCAGGGGTAGGCTGAGCTGCGGGCTTGACCTGCTCACCGGGCTTCGCCACCTGAGCGTGAATGGTCACCTGACGGCGCAGGAACTCACTCACGCGGGCAGTCAGCTCGGGCACAAAACCCTTGACCGCGCGCAGAGTCGCAATGTCGGCGCTCATGTACAGGGTTGCGCCGTCCATGCGGGCGGGGCGAACCTTCATCAGCTGCTCCGCCGCACCCGGAACGCTCATTCGGTTAAGAATGGCGCGCCAATTACCCTGAACCGCAGCCAGCGGATCGTTCGGGTCAAGCTTCAGAGGCGCGGAGGGGGCACCCGCCGGAGTTGCTGCAGGAGAAGCCGAGGCATTCGGCGCCGCCGGAGCATGAGGTGCCGCCGGGGTGTTACCCGCTAGGGGAGCACCAGCCGCAGGGGCCTGCATGGTCGGTGCCAGAGGTGCAGCGCTAAGGGGCGCGCCCGCCAGCGGGGGAGCACCCGCGCTGGCATGCTGAGAACTGCCCTGCTGAGGGGCTGCCTGCTGAGAAGTAGGCTGCTGCGCGGCCGGAGCCGCCTCCTGAACCGGGGCGCTAGGAGCCTGCGCATGAGGCGCCTGAGTCTTAGGCGCCAGGCCAGCCGCCGCCATACCCGCCGCACGAGCAGCAGACATGCCACCCTGCGCCGGACCAGAACCAGCAGGAACCGAACCAGCAGCACCAGAAGCCACGCGACGCTCCAAAACCTGCAGGCGAGAAGCCAACGCCGCAACCTCCGCGCCACCGGCGGAACCCTCCACCGCAGGCAGAAGCAGACGAGCACACAGCAACTCCAGCTGAAGCTGCGGATTTGCCGCACCCGTCATACCATTCAGAGTCTCATTCGCCGTACCCGCAGCAACCGTCAGCTCACGCTCACCCAAAGCCTGAGCCTGCTGAGCCAGACGCTCCAACTGATCCTGCGGAACACCCTGCAAAATCTGGCCGGCAGCCTGCGGAACAGCCTTTACCACAATCAAATCACGCAGGCGCTCCAGCAGATCCTCCACAAAACGGCGAGGATCCTGACCGGTCGCCACCACACGCGACACCGCACCAAAGAGAGTCGGCGCATCCTTCGCACCCAACGCCTCAATGACCTCATCCAGAAGCTGCGCGTGGGTATAACCCAGCAGCGCCACCGCACGGTCATACTCAATACCGTTCTGCGATGACGCACCAGCCATCAGCTGATCAAGAATCGACAGCGAATCACGCACCGAACCGCCACCAGCACGAATCACCAGCTGCAACACACCCGGCTCAACCGGCACCTGCTCCTGATCGCACAGACCTTGCAGGAACGGCAGAAGAACCTCCGGCGGAACCAGACGGAACGGGTAATGGTGAGTACGCGAACGAATCGTACCCAGCACCTTATTCGGCTCAGTCGTCGCGAAGATAAACTTCACGTGCTCCGGCGGCTCCTCCACAATCTTCAGCAGCGCATTGAAACCCTCACGGGTCACCATATGCGCCTCATCAATAATGAAGATCTTGTAACGGTCACGCACCGGCGCCAAAGTAGCGCGCTCACGCAAATCACGGGCATGATCCACACCGCCGTGGCTCGCCGCATCCATCTCAATCACGTCAAGAGAACCGCCACCATCACGCGAGAGCTCACGGCACGAATCACACACACCACACGGAGTAGGAGTCGGACCCTGCGCACAGTTCAAGCAACGCGCCAAAATACGCGCCGACGTGGTCTTACCGCAACCACGCGGACCCGAGAACAGGTACGCGTGATTCACACGGTTCTTCTCCAAGGCGACCATAAGAGGTTCGGTCACGTGCTCCTGCCCGATAACCTCAGCAAAGGTCTCGGGACGATAACGACGATAAAGGGCAGTGCTCACGGCAACCTCTTCAACTCGGGGGTGCGGATAGGACAATCCCTACCATTTTAGACGCTTTACCCTCGGCCCGAGTGGCTGACAGTCACCGGCGAACACGCCACCGCACCACCGCCACCGTGACACCTACTATGGACGCTTACCCGGGTGGCATGTACGCTCACAGAAATACCGCGGACGCACCGAATTCCCAAGAACCCAAAAATCCGGTACACTGGTTCTTGCCTCTTACGTGGCGTTATCTTGGAAAACTCCCCCAGGACCGGAAGGTAGCAAGGGTATTCGAGCTATGACGGGTGCGTAGGAGGTTTTTTCATGCCCAAAAACGGGTACCTGGATAGCTCGCACCCGTCATATGCACTACGTGCCCGCTCCGCTAACGCTCCGCGGCTTCGGATCCGGATTCCGCCTCTCTAGAGCTCGGCGGCTTCGACGCAGGATTTATTACCTCGCGCGCTCGGAATCCTGCGCCTCAGTTCGCGAGCTCAGAATCCGGATCCTCAGCAGTTGCGTAGGAGGTTTTTTCATGCCCAAAAACAAGGGCACAAGCACCCACAAATGTGCTTTCTGTTACTTTTTCCATCCAGGGCTTGCACGTTTCGCAAAAGCGTAGTAAAGTTTTATTCGTTGCCTACGCAATGCGTAGAAAACATAGCTGGAGGATTCGCCTAGCGGCCTATGGCGCACGCCTGGAACGCGTGTTGGGTTAACAGCCCTCGGGGGTTCAAATCCCCCATCCTCCGCCACCGATCCCCGGTCTTAGATTCTAAGACCGGGGATTTTTTATACCCCTTGGTACTATTTCTTCAGAATCCCACGGTTACACGCGCCGCCGAGGCGCCCCATACCTGCAGAAAGCACCACCATGATCTTCAAAAAAGTAGGCGACAGTCGCCCCTACCCCCAGCACGGCATGACCCACGCCGACTGGGGAGGAATCCCGCCGCAGCAGGTACGCCTCGACACCCTCATCACCACCCAAAAAACCCTCAACCTTGAGACCCTACTCGCCGAAGACTCCACCTTCTACGGCGACCTCTTCCCGCACGTGGTCAAATGGGGCGGCGAACTCTACCTCGAAGACGGCGTGCACCGCGCACTGCGTAACGCCCTGCACCGCCGCGCCGTCATGTACGCGCGCGTACTGGACCTGGATTCCATCTCCCCGGCACTATTGCCCAGTGCGTAAAAACCTAACCGCGTAAAAACCCACCCGAATACAGAAAATGCCGCGGACCGATGCGAGAAGCATCAGGTCCGCGGCATTTTTATTGACGTATAACTGCGCTACGTTCCGCTGATCAGGGATGTCACGTTTAGGATGCGACCTTCAGGTTCGCCTCCTGCACCGGAGACTGCTCCGGCAGAGACTCCTCGGAGTCCAGACGAACAGGGTTACCTTCGGCATCGAAACGCGCGCCCAGGCCCATCTGAATAAAACGGATAGTATTCAGAATCTGGCGCTCACGGGTTTCCTCGTCCGGTGCGTCCTCGGCGCGACCGGCGCTTGAGGAGAGGGAACCGTGCACGAGCATCGCCAGTTCGCGAATGTCGTTCTTCGGAATGTAGTTCTCGGCAATGGCGGCAGAAAGAATATGCGCGAGCACCATCTGTAGCTCGTGAACGTGCTTGCCGAGCTTCGCGTAGGACTCGGGGGAGAGCATGGAGCGCATCGCAGGGCCCGGCGGCAGGTGGCGGCGCGCCAGGTCGTTGATCTGCAAGCGAATGTAGACCGCGAGCTGGTCAATCGGGTTTTCGATGCCCTCCAGACCGACGCGCAGCTCGTTGAGGAAGCGTTCGGTCTCGTCCAGGGCGTAGGCGACCAGCAGTTCGCCCATGTCGGCGAAGTAGTTGTAGACCGCGGTGCGGCCGATACCGGCGTTCTTGGCGACGTCTGTCATGGTCAGGCCGGAGAGGCCGCGGTTGTAGAGGATCTCGCCGAAAGAGTTGAGGATGGCGCGCTTGGTGTTTTCGCGCTGGGCGGCGTTGGTTGCTGCAGAAATACGAGGCATAGTGACACTCTACCCCAAATCGTCAGCAAATGACGAATTTATCGAATGTGTCACCAAGAAATTTGCCCAATCCATGCGAATTTTCACAAATATGACAGAACGACTGGCACTACAAGAAGCCCAAACGCGTAGCCGCCGCCAAATCAGCACCCACCAACGACGCAATCGGATACCCCGTATGGCCACGCCCCGGAGTCACCTGCAACAAAGTCCGCGCCCCCAAACCCTCGTAGAACGCACTACCCTCCTGCACCGCAATGCGCGCCGACCAACTCCCCTCAGAACTCGTCGCCATACGCCGACGACCCGACGGCGAACGACCATCCAGCACACCCACATGCCAACTCATCAACAGGTGCTCATGAGAGGAAGGATTCAACGCCGCCCGTTCACGCACCCGAGCCGGCACACCGTCGGCACCGCCGCCACCGATGAAGGTCGCGCCGCCTCCACGAATCCAGTCAATATCGTGCGACAGCAGCTCGTAGCTGAGAAACTCCGCACCACCCGAATAGCCCGCAAGCCAGACGCGGCTCATATCCACCTTGTACGCCAGAGCGATCTCCTCAATGAGGGCGCGAACCATCCTGCCGTTCGAGCGGGCCCGAACCCACCAGTTATAGGTCAGCGGAGGCGCATAAGAACCGGTATCGGCCAGGCGCGACTCCCGCAAACTACCCGGCGACAGCACCGGCACGGACAGCATGTTGAACCCAGCCGCCACCTGCGCCAACTCGGCGCGCAACGGGGAGTCGCGGCGCAACAGGCGGCTACCGGCACGCGAGAGATGATCACCATCAAAATAGAACAGCACACCGGGCGCAGACTCAGACTCAGACAGAAGGTGCAGGTTATCGACCCGGTAGTAGATATTGCGCCCGCGATGCGTAAACGACCGGTAGCCGAGCAGCTCAGACGAAGCCAGAAACATCGGCTCCAGCAGGGAAAGGCCGGTGCGCACAGCCTGCGCCGCATAGGTGACCAGCGGATGCAGACGCGGAATATGCGCGCTCAGCCGCCGCTGGTTACGGTGCCGCCGCCTCCGCACCTGCTGTGAAGAACCCCGTACCGACCGCCGAAGCGAGGCGCGTAGCGCACGCCCCGCCCCCAGCAGGGATACCACCTGCTCAGTGCGGTGAATTCCGTGGCCCAGATTCTTCATACATTTATTGTAAATGTGCGGTCAGGAAGGCTGGCGGGGTGGTCATGAGCGTCCACACTCTTGAACGAAGTCCGTAAACCTGCCGCCGCCACGGCATATAGGTACTATTAGATAGGCTCGGGTGGCAGACGAGCCGGTGAGTAGCGCCCTGCATAGCGCACTCACCCACCACACATGAGGGCTCGTACCCTACGTGAAGAAACACATCGCATGAAGAAAGACTTGGGGAAAGTAATGGCTAAACCCGTTAGCGAATCTAAGGCTCAGACGAGCACCGTTACGGTGCCCTGGGCTGGTCGCCGCGGCTACTTTGATCTGCTGCTGGGCGCGTCCTGCGTCATCCTGATCATTTCGAATATTGGTGCAACCAAGGGTGTGGAGTTCGGTCCGCTGCCCTTCGAGCTGCCCCTGATTGGCTCGACCATTGTCACCGATGGTGGTTTCTTCCTTTTCCCGCTCGCCTACGTGATTGGCGACCTTCTTTCTGAGGTGTACGGCTTCAAGCGTGCCCGCCGCGCGATCGTGGCGTCCTTCGGCGCGGCTGCTTTTGCCGCCCTGTGCTTCCTGCTGATCGTGCACCTGCCCGCTGCGAGCTTCTACAAAGGCCAGGAATCGTTCGAGCAAGTTCTCGGCCCGGTCTGGCAGATTTTTGCGGGCTCCCTGCTCGGTTACCTCTTCGGTCAGACCCTGAACGCCTGGGTCATGGTGGCAATGAAGAAGGCAAGCAAGGGCCGTTTCCTGTGGCTGCGTATGATTGTCTCCACCCTGGTCGGTGAGCTGCTTGATACCGTCATCTTCTGCTCCATTGCGGCACCGGTGCTCGGCATCGCCACCATGGAAGCATTCATCAACTACGTACTGATTGGCTATATCTATAAGTGCCTGGTCGAGGTGATCCTCATGCCGATCAGCTACCCGATTATTGGTTGGTTCAAGCGTCACGAACTCGAGTACGTGTCATAAGCTAACCTCCTGACAGCTGATGTGCAGAGCCGCCCGGCCTAACGACCGGGCGGCATTGCCATTTCAGCTTTATCCAATACACAGCATGTCTAAGAAAGAGATACGTTATGTCTAAACTGCAGGGGAACACCCCCGAGCAGTCGGAGAAGAACGACTCGTTGAATCGTTCCCTCTCCCACGGCCAGTTGACCATGATTGCGATGGGCTTGGCGCTGGGTACGGGCCTGTTCCTGGGCTCCTCCTCCGCCATTAAAATTGCGGGCCCCGGCGCAATCCTCTCTTACGCTATTGGTTCGATGATTGCGGCAACCATTGCTGCGTGCGCGGGCGAAATGTCCGTGCGTCACCCCGTCCAGGGCGGTTTCGGCACCATTGCGAGCCGATACCTGAACCCCTTTAGCGGCTACCTGACTCGCTGGGCGTATTGGGCATGCACCGTGCCGCTGGCTGGTGCTGAGCTGGTGGCGGTTGGCCACTACATGGCGTACTGGTTCCCGGACGTTCCTCTGGCTGTGTTCGTTGCTCTCTTCGGTGCGATTATTCTGGTGCTGAACCTGGTGAGCGTGAAGTCCTTCGGCGCCCTGGAGTTCCTGCTCTCTTCGATTAAGGTTTCTGCCGTCATCGTGTTCATGGTGATTGGTGTGCTGCTGGTGTTCGTGGGTCTGCCCGGTCACGCTGCGGCGGGTACCGCAAACCTCGTGAACGACGGCGGCTTCCTGCCCAACGGCCCCGCATCCATCTGGATTTCGATGGCTGTTGTCATGTTCTCCTTCGGCGGCGTGGAAATGATTTCTCTCTCCGCAGCGGAGGCGAAGGACCCGGCACGCTCGGTGGCAACCAGCGTGAAGGCAATGATTTGGCGCCTGTCCACCTTCTACGTGGTGTCCATGGCAATTATTCTGTGCCTGGTGCCCTGGCAGACCGCCGCACAGAACTCAGAGCTGACCGAGTCGCCGTTCGTGCTGGTCTTCTCTGAACTGGGCATCCCCTTCGCGGCGGACATCATGAACTTCGTAGTGCTCGTTGCTGCGCTCTCTGGCGCTAACGCATCCCTGTATGCTGCAACCCGCCTGCTGCACGCTCTGGGCTCCGACCGTATGGCTCCCGCGGTGGCTGCCCGCACCTCCTCGCGTGGCGTGCCGGTCGTGGCTCTGCTCATCTCCTTCACCGGCGTTGTCGTGGCAACCGTGATGGCTGTTGCCAAGATTGGCGACATCTTCGCCCTGCTCATGGCGCTGGTGACCCTGTGCATCCTGGTCGTGTGGATCATGATTCTGCTGACCTACCAGGCGTACAAGAAGGATCAGAAGGACGCCTCCTCCTTCACCGTGCTTGGTGGCCGCGTCACCGCAGGTCTGGCTCTGGCGGGTGTTCTGGCGACCCTGGCGGCAATGTTCATGCTGCCCGGCTCAGGTGTTCAGGAATCCATCATGGTCGGCATCGTCTTCTTCGTGCTGATTTCTATTGGCTACGCCATCTCGTCGAAGGTTAAGGGCGGTTATGAGCGCCCCGACCTGGACGCTATGCACGCCGACGAGAACACCAACGCGGCACAGCACTAAATAGCGTGAAAGCCTCGCGAGGCTAAAACATAAGAAGGCACCGGATGGGGGAGCACCCCCGTTCGGTGCCTTTTCGCTTCTGTACTCTAGACGGCGCCGTTCTGAGCGATGTGAGTGTGCCCGTAGAATAGTTAACTATTCGTACCCGTCAACGCGGCTAGAAGCCGCAGAAGCCGGGTGCGAGCACACATTGCACATCACGCCCCTAAGGCGTACTGACGGAAGGCACCTTCGTGTCCCACAACGACGATACCCGCAGCCACGCTGCAGCGGGGACCGCCGGATCGCGCACCCTGAAGCGTTCTCTGTCCCACGGACAGATGACCATGATCGTGATGGGTTCCGCGCTCGGTACGGGCCTCTTCTTGGGTTCGGGCACCGCCATTGCGATGGCTGGTCCCGCAGTCATTCTCACCTACGCTATTGGTTCTGCGCTCGCTTCGGTGATTGGCGCGGCAACCGGTGAAATGGCGGTTCGCTACCCTGTCCGCGGCGGTTTTGGCACTATCGCTACCCGCTACCTGGGCCCCTTCGCGGGCTTTTTGACTCGCATCGCATACTGGACGGCTACTGTTCTGATTGCTGGCGTTGAGCTGGTGTCGGTGGCGACTTACCTGAATTATTGGTGGCCGCAGCTTCCGCTGTGGGCGGGTATTGCCGTGTTTGGTGTGGCGCTGATTGTGCTGAACCTGACCAGCGTGAAGTCTTTCGGCATGCTGGAGTTCTTCCTCTCGTCCATTAAGGTCATTTCGATTGTTGCCTTCCTGCTGGTGGGCCTGTGCCTGATTTTCTTCGGCCTGCCCGGCCACGCTGCGGTGGGTACCGCGAACCTCTTCAATGACGGGGGCTTCATGCCCAACGGCCCGCAGTCGGTGTGGCTGTCGCTGGCTGTGGTGATGTTCTCCTTCGGCGGTATTGAGATGATCTCGATCTCTGCTGCTGAGGCAAAGGACCCCTCCCGTTCGGTGCGTTCCTCGGCGAAGGCGATGATGGTTCGTTTGGCGACCTTCTACGTGCTGGCGGTCCTGATTGTTGTGGCTGTTATTCCATGGCGTTCGGCATCGGGTCTGGGCGACGCTGTGGAGGCATCCCCGTTCGTTCTGGTCTTTGAACAGCTTGGTGTTCACGGTGTGGCACACTTCGTGAACTTTGTGGTGCTGATTGCGGCACTGTCGAGTGCGAACGCGAACTTGTACGCGGGCGCGCGTCTGCTGCACTCGTTGGCGGCTGACGGTATGGCGCCTCGCCAGCTGGCTCAGGTGAACAGTGCCGGTGTTCCGGCTCGTGCGGTGTGGCTGTCGACCAGCGGCATGGTCATTGCTATTCTGCTGGCGCTGTACAGCCCGAAGGAAGCGTTCCTCTCCATGATTTTTGTGATCATGGTGTGCGCCCTGACCGTGTGGGTTCTGATTCTGTTTGCTTACATCGTGTACAAGCGTGTTGAGCCTGCAGCCAATGGTTTCCGCCTGTGGGGTGGCCAGTTCACCGCGGCGGTTGGCGTTTTGCTGCTCTTCGCGGTGTGGGTTGCGCTCTTCATGGTGCGCGGTTCCATGGTTCCGGCAATTGTGGGCGTGGGCTACTTTGTGGTGCTGAGCCTGCTGTACTTTGCTCGTATCCGCCACACTCACGTGATTGATGAGCAGACCTTCGTGGAGGCTCAGCAGGCAACCGGCGAGTACGACGCCATGAAGTACGACGCTGATCATGCCCTGGAGACTGCGGCTAAGCTGGGCCGTTAAGGTTCTGTAGCTGCCGGGAGGGCCGGTGTTGGGGCCTGCAGAGACTCCAACACAGTAATAAACGAAAAATACGGAAAATTTCTGGAATTCCTCGTAATAAAACCGTAAAAATGCAGTTGGCCCTCAGGACGGGTCTATCATGGACAGTGAACCGTATGATCTTGTATGCGTTCAAATGTCTGTGTGTTGGATGAGGCTCGAAAGCATCGTAGCTTTCGAGCCTCATCGCTTTAACTATCAAATATATTTCTAGCCCCCGAATCATTATCAGCTGATTCATTTGTTGTACCTTGCGGATTTGTACGAATAGCCGCCTTACAGCGGTGGGGGAGTAGAGTTAAAACCATGCAAAGCCACGAAAAGAACCGCGAAAACACCCCCGCCTCTGAGGTCGGTACCACCGACGAACTGCTGGTGCACGTACCCGCACGCTGGGGCGATATGGACGCCTACGGGCACGTCAACAACGTTGCCATCCTCTCGGTCATGGAAGAAGCCCGCGTGGCGCTCTTCGGCCCGCCGCCCTCCTCCGGGCAGAAGCCCACCGTGGCACCGCAGCCTCCGATTCCGCTTTTCGACCTGGTTGCCGAGGGCGTGCAGGCGCTTATTGCCGAGCACGGCATCCGCTACCTGGCTCAGCTGCCCTACACCGGTGAGCCCGTACCCGTGCGCCTGAGCGTGGAGAAGGTCAGCGCCGCATCCGTGCGTATTGGCTACTCGATTCTCTCCCCGGTGGACGGCCGCGAATGCGTGCGTGCCTTTACCGTGCTGGCGTTCTGGGATTCGGTTGCGGGGCGTTTGACCCGTCTGAGCCCCGAGCAGCGTGAGCTGTTGAGCTCCTACCTGCCGCAGAAGTAGGGGTAGATACCGGCGCTCCGCTGTAATAAACCGAATCTTGAACGGGGTTAAGCGTATGCTTTAAATACCTTCTGCAAAGGGTGCAAAAGGTTCATTCCCGGGAGAGATAACGATGTCGTTCCACCACACTCAGGCAGACCCCACCGGTTGGGGTCGCCGCACGATGCGCGCCACCGGATGCGCCGCCGCCCTGCTCCTCGCTCTGACCGGCTGCTTCGGCGGTTCTCAGAGCGAAAACTCCTCGTCGACCCCCAGCCCCTCCAGCACGGCTAACCACTCGAAGTACCCGCTTCCTTCCTCCACCGCGTCCCCGACGCCGACGAAGAAGACCGAGCCGACCGTCACCGAGACTCAGGCACCCGCCCCCAGCGAGAGCGCCGAGGCGAAGGCGTCCGAATCCTCCGCACCCGCTGATGCAAATGCAACCCCCGTCGCGGCAGCAACCCCCACCGGTGACACTCCCCGCGCGCCCGAAAAGGTGGAGGCTGAGCGCGCCTCCGCCGGCGAGCGCTGTGGACACATCGGACGCAAGGGCTACCTGAAGACCGGCGCGGAAATCATGGTGCTGCGCGGTACCGTGGACTGCGCCCACGCCCTGGACGTGCTGACCGAATACGTCACCACTCCGCGTGCCGACGACAACCTGACCCAGCACCAGGTGGCGAAGGTTCAGGATGCCACCTGCTACTGGAACCCGCAGTACGAGATGGCTGAGAACCGTCGCGAGGATCGCGGCGCCCCCGAATGCACCATTGGCGAGGATGTCGCTTTCGTGGCGCGCCTGCAGAATCCGGATGCCCCCGAGATTCCGTTCCTCATGGAGCCCTCCTACTATGATTCTGGCGCTGGCTATTACCGTTTCAAGAGCGATGACGAGCGCACCCTCTGCGAGCTGAACCCCGCGGACGGAACCCTGGTGTGCGAGCGCCGCACCGGTGAGCAGACCGGCAACGGTAACGGCGCGGTCGGTCGTACGTTTGCCGGCCCGGTGGAGGTAACTCGCATGAACTTCAAGACCGGCGCCAGCGAGGTGAATACCGTGAATGAGTCCTCGGCTCTGCATGCGGAAACCACCATCGCAAACACGAAGATGATGCACGCCTTGGATGTGGTGACTGTGCCCGCTGCTGAGGGTAAGCAGCTGACCTGCTTCGGTGAGAGTGAGACTGGCTCGATGACCTGCCATGACGGAAACGGCCACACTATTACGGTGGGCGGCAGGCACGAAGGCTAAACACCCGTGCCAGAGGCAATGAGTTGTCAGTGAGCTGTCAATGAGTTGTGAAGAGCTAAGGAGGGGCTCCCCGCAATCCCGGGGAGCCCCCTCTTACTCTGCCCCTCTTATTGCGTTCCTCGTGTTGCGTTCTTCCCGCTGTGCCCTAGCGGGGGCACCCTGCGGGTTCCTAAGATGCCGTATAGCTAGCTCACAGGTAGCGTCTTTAGAATACTGGTTAGGAACCCGAACCGATGACGCAGAAAGGTCACCATGCATCCGGCACAGAAGCACTCTACCCAGACTTCTACCCAGGCTCGTTCTACTACGCTCCGCACCGCTAAGCGCTACAGCCCCGTAGCGCTCGGTGCCACGCTGCTGCTGGCGCTGTCGGCATGCTCCGGAGGCGCTACCACCGCCTCCCCGAGCGCCACCGCAACCCCTAGCCCCAGCGCTACGAGCGCGAAGGCAACCGCCAGCCCCACCCGCACCGCAACGGTCACTGAAAGCACCCCGACTGCCGGTACCGTGCACACCCCCACCGCGGCGGCTACCGTGAGCCCCGGAACCATCACCACCGCAAGCCCCACAGCGACCGCGCAGGCGAGCGCAGCGTCGAGCCCATCCGCATCGGCTAAGGCAAATACTTCGGCGAAGGCGTCGAGCACCGCAAGCCTGTCCAGCTCGGATGTTCAGTCTGCGGGCGGTAGCTGCGGCAGCATGGACGCTACCGGCTACCTGAAGCACAATGCTACGGTTCAGGTGGCTTCCGGTGCGGTGGATTGCCTGTTTGCGCGTGAGTTGATCCGCCAGTTTGTGGTGCAGAACCCCGCCGAGGTGACCGATAAGGCGAATGGTGAGCGTACCGTCATGTCGGCGCGCTGCTACTGGAAGCCGGGCGACGGTGCGGATCGTGCGACCCCCGAGTGCGTGTCCCTGGATGGTGGCAGCACCGTCATTACCGTGAAGCTGACCAACTAGTTTACGACTCACACCCGGCAGGGCACACCCCCAGAAGGCACGGGTGTTAAACACAAGCGCCGCGTTGACGAATCATTCGTCAACGCGGCGCTTTCGTATCTCGAAGCCATCTCAAGCAGCTGGCGCGGCGGGTTTTAGAGCTCTCCGCGGGCACGGGCGGCGAGCACGTCATCCAGGCGGGCGAAGGTCGAACGCCAGGTGGTGCGCACCTCCTCGTGGACCGAGGCGGGCATGGGGCCAATCTCAATGACGATGCGGGTACCGGAACCCACGCCGTCGGCGGTAATCACGGTTTCGGGGAAGAAACGGTGACGCTGGTACACCAGCACGCTACCGGGGTTGCCCAGGTGGTCGGGTAGCTGCTCGGCGTATTCGAGCTCCTTGAACGGTTCAATGCTCAAAAAGCGGCTCTGCAGAATGCAGGATACCGAGGGGTCCACCTCGTTGATCATGGACAGGCGCTGAATGCCGCCGACGACGGGCTCCACGACAACGTCGGTGGGGCGCACGTGCCAGCCGGCGGGGCCGTACCAGCGGACCAGCAGTTCGGGGTCCAGGTAGGCGCCGAAGACGTCCTCGACCGGGGCTGCGATCTCGTGGTCGAAGACGAGAAGCTCCTCATCGGGAACATGAGTGATGCTCATAGGGTTCTCCTTAAACGGGTTGAAGAGCGGGTTTAGGGCTTCTTGCCGGAGTAGTAGTTGCCGAGGAACTCGTCACGGTACTCGAAGTAGGTGCCGTCCTTGATGGCTTCGCGGGCGTCGTCCACCATGCGCACGATGAAACGCTCATTGTGGATGGAGGCGAGGGTCGCCGCCAGGCGCTCGTCCGCCTTGAAGAGGTGACGCAGGTAGGCGCGGGTGTAGTGGGTGCAGGTGTAGCAGTCGCAGCCCTCGTAGATGGGCGAGAAGTCCGCCTTGAAGCGTGCGTTGGTGATGTTGTAGCGGCCGGTGGGGGAGTAGACGGCGGCGTTGCGTGCCACGCGGGTGGGGGAGACGCAGTCGAAGGTGTCTACACCGTTCTCAATGCCGACGAAGATGTCGTCGGGTTCGGAGATACCGAGCAGGTGGCGGGGCTTGGATTCGGGTAGCTCTTCGGCGCACCAGCGCACGATGGTGCCGAGGTTTTCCTTCTCTAGCGCACCGCCGATACCGAAGCCGTCGAAGGGCATGGAGCCGAGGTCCTGGCATGCCTTGCGGCGTAGGTCCTCGTACTGTGCACCCTGAATGACGCCGAACAGTGCCTGGTAGGGCTTGCCCACGCGCTCTGCGGTCAGGCGCTGGTGCTCGGCAATGCAGCGCAGCGCCCACAGGCGGGTGCGTTCGAGCGCCTCCTCCTGGTAGCCGCGGGAGTTGTAGAGGGTGGTCAGCTCGTCGAAGGCGAACATGACGTCGGCGCCGATCTGGTGCTGAACCTGCATGGACACCTCGGGGGTGAAACGGTGGATCGAGCCGTCAATGTGCGACTTGAAGTTCACGCCGTCGTCGTCAATGTGGGCGAGGCGTTCCTTGCCCTTCGCCACGTCGTCGTCGCCGAGGGGGCGGCCGTCGGCGCCCTTAGCATCCGCGACGGTACCCATGTCGATAACCTTCTTGAAACCGGAACCCAGGCTCATGACCTGGAAGCCGCCGGAGTCGGTGAAGGTCGGGCCGTCCCAGTTCATGAAAGCACCCAGGCCGCCTGCCGCGTCGAGGATTTCGGGGCCGGGCTGCAGGTACAGGTGGTAGGCGTTGGAGAGCAGAGCCTGAGCGCCGAGCTCCTTCATGGATTCGGGCAGGACCGCCTTAACGGTTGCCTTGGTGCCCACGGGGGTGAAGGCGGGGGTCTGAATCTGTCCGTGCGGGGTGGTGATGACACCGGTGCGTCCGCGGAACTGTCCGCCGTTGGCTTCTACACGTTCAGCGCTGGGGGAGGCGGTGTCCGCCAGGCGGCTGGTGATGGTGAAGCCAAAGTCCTCGGTGGGGAAAGAGTTATCTAGAACGCTCATTCTTCTCTCGATTGTTTGCTTTCCGTCTGAATGTCTACACCCTAGCCTACCGGAAAACCCCGCCTCTCTTGCTGGAGGCGGGGTTTGCACGGATACTATCAGGCTAGGGTACTGTCAGGTTGGGGCACAGCCAGACTGGGGTATAGACAGGGTGGCTGGGTTTAGCTAGCCCTAGCCGGCGAAGTTAGCCGGTGTAGTTAGCCAGCGAAGTCGCCGAGCATATCCACGGTCGGCACGAAGAAGAGGGTGCCGGTCACCGCGGTGCTGAAATCCAGCAGGCGGTCGTAGTTGGCGCCATCCACTCCCATGAACATGTTCATGAGCATCTTCCGGACGGTCGAGAAGGTGCTGGCGTAGCAGATGAAGTAGGTGCCCAGCTCGTTGTTACCCACGGTGCCGAAGGGCATGTTGTCGCGAATAACCTTGAAATCGTCACCGATATTGGCAATAGCGGAGTGCGAGTTGGCGGGTTTCTCGTCCTCGCCCATCTCGATGTCCTCGTGCTTGGAACGGCCAATGACCTTCTCCTGCTCGGAGACGGGCAGGGCGTTCCACGCGGTCATGTCGTGGATGTACTTCTGCACGAACTGGTAGCTGCCACCCCTGTACATGGGGTCATTGTCACCAATGAGGCCGAAGTATTCGCGCGCCGCGGGAGTCTGCGGGTTCTCGGTGCCGTCGACAAAACCGATGATGGAGCGGCCGTCCCAGTAGCGGAAACCGTGCACCTCCTCGAGCACCTCGGCAATATCGCGCAGAGCCGCGGTAATAGCGGACGCCATATCGTAGGCGACGGACGGCTGAGTCGCGCGGATGTGGAAGTGCAAATCGCCGGGAGTGGACACCGCGGTGTGCTTATGGCCCCTAATCTCCTCGAACTCCACGAGCTCCTGAGGCAGCGGCTTGGGCAAATCCAGGGTCAGCCACGCGCTGTGGCTGATACCCAGCACAATGCTGGCGTTCTCGGGCGAGTAACGGTTCGCGGCGGTGTGGTTGAGGTTAATGACGAGCCCGCAGAGGTTCTGGAACCCCTCAATGAGCGCATCCTGGCTGAGGCCTTCCTTGAACTTCCACACCATGAAAATGGTGTTAGCGTTCGGGCTGGCAGTGACCTGTTGTGATTCTGAAGCAAGCATAAAATTCACCGTACGCCCGTGTGTACGCCCCTGCAATGAATCTAGCCCTAACCTTCTGCACAGGCCCTAACCTTCTGCGCTGAACGGAGAAGATTAGGGCTGGGAATATAAAAGCCGTGCTTTAGAAGCCGTGGGAGGCGAGGTCACGGGCATGCGCCAGACGCGCCGCCGTCTCAAAAATAGTCCACGCCTGGACCTGAGCGGACAGCTCCACCGGCGCACCGGGCTTCACAACCTTGCTCATCGGCTCGGTGAACCGCGGGGAGAACTGCACGAGCGCCTTACCGCGAATCTCATTCGGGTCGATGCCGTACTCGTTCATCGGCAGGTTGGGGTCGAACTCGCGGCGGCCCTCCCACAGGGCACGTGCGGTCGAGTACACCAGGGTCGAGGCGAGCGCGCGCGCCTCACCGCTGAGCAGCGGCGAGGACGCCGCCATACCCAGGTAGCGCACGAGAATGCCGGTGAACAGGCCGCCGTCGCCGTCGCCGTGCGAGATGAGGATGCGGCGGCGCGCACCGGAGAGGAACTCCACCTCTTCAGTCATATGCTTGACGATGCCGACGATGAGGCGCTCGGCGCGTTCTGCGGGGTCCACCTCGCAGGGCACACCGGATGCGGCGAGGCTCAGTAGAGCACCCAGGGCGGTTCCCTGGTTGTAGGTAAATTCGCTACGTTCGTATTCGTACTCGTCGCCGCGCACGTTCACGCCGTCAATATAGAGCGAACGTTCTGCATCCCAGAGGGTTTCGTTCATCCAGTCCATGAGCGCGGCGGCAGTCTTCGGGTCGCCCGCACGCACATACGCCAGAGCGGTCGGCGCGGTTGCCGCAGCATTCACAAAATCACGCTTGGACTTGCGCCAACTCATGCCACCCACCGGGGAAATACCCTTTGCCAGCTGCTCAAAGAGAGCCGCGCCAGCGTCCTGAGCGGCGACGTCATTAGCGCCGGTCAGCTCAATGCAGAAGGAGTTCATGCGGCCCACCGCGAGGGTCAGCCACGCCATATCGTCAAAATAATCGTTCGCGAAGCGACCGTAATTACGCACGTTAATGCCGCGCAACAGCGCGCGGGCGCGGTGCAGCTCTTCCTGGGCGGCAGTAATATCGCCCTCGCGCAGGTGACGCTGACCGGCGTCAATCACGCAATCCAGCAGGTGCGCCTGCCACCAGTAATGCCAAACGTTCAGGCGCTGGCTCAGCGGGCGCGGATCCGGCACCTGCACCGAACCGATGAGGGCGCCGGGCACGCCGAGGATGCGATGCACAAAGGTATCGGTGACGCTGATGGCTGCGGCAGCGGCGTGCGAGGAGGTGCGCTGGGCGTACTCGCTCATCGACTCCAGAGACTGCTCGTTGTGGGAAGACGGCTGGGAATTCATGGACCCTCTGTAGTTGCGGTGAAGTATTACGTCTGAAATTATCCCACTTTTTGCCCTCTGAGCGCCCGGATGCTGTGGGCGGGCTCTCGGGTGTGATCCCTTTTTGAGAGCCCGCCGAGAAGATGCACCGCAGGGAACGGGGTGAACGCCACTCAAAAACCGGTTAGGCGGCGGCAGTCAGCGAACGCTCGCTGTACAGGTCCACCCGCTCGCCGGTGATGGGGTGCTCAAAGTGCAGGCTGTACGCCAGCAGCTGCAGCGGGTACTCGGGGCGGTCTGGGGCGTCGGGTAGCACCCGCGGGTAGAGAACATCGCCCAGAATGGGGGAGCCCAAAAGATTCAGGTGCGCCCGTAGCTGGTGGGTCTTGCCGGTGTGAGGCGCCAAATCATAGAGCGCCCATTCTCGTTTTTCGTTGAGCGTAGGCTCGGCCCCCCACCCCTCAACAGCCTGAGCACTCGGGGTGAAAGTCCGCAGAATCTTCACGGTCGTCAGCGTATTCGGCTCCACACCCTGCGCCGCGCACTCTTGCTCAGACAGCTGCTGAACCTGCAGCTGATCACGAATCTTCTGAATATGAGAACGCACCTGCAGACCCTCCGCACTTAACGCCTGCTCGGTGGCGGATGCGTCGGCGGGAACCGGTGCCACGGCGCGGTAGGTCTTCGACACCTGACGGTGCTGAAACATCATCTGGAAGGGGCGGCGCGCCTGAACCGTCTTAGCAAAGAGCAGCACGCCCGCGGTCGGGCGATCCAGACGGTGAATCGGAATCAGCAGCGGGTTCTGCTCACGCACCCGCAGCTTCGTCAGCGCGGTCTGCGCAATATAGGAACCGCGCGGGGTGGTCGGCAGAAAATGCGGCTTATCAATCGCCAGCACGTGCTCATCCTCGTAGAGCACCGGCATATCGGAGGGTAGCAGCGGCTCGTCGGCAAGCTCACGGAAGTACCAGATGCGCTCGCCCGGTATATACGGGCTATCGCTGGTCAGAATTGTGCCGTCGTCCAGGCGCACCTCGCCGGTGTTGAAGCGGGCGTGAATAATCTGCGGGTCGTTCGGGTAGAAGCGCGCAATCAGGTAATCCGCAATGGTTGCCGGGGCCGTATTGTTCGGGGTGAGCTCGGCGGGGAGCTCCTCCATTAGCGGCAGGATCAGCTGAATCGGGTCGATACCGTTCTTCTGAGCCAGCGGAGGGGTCAGTAGGCGGCGATGCGTGCGGCGTGCCGGTTTCGCCTGATAGACGGCGCCGGACTGCACTCCCTGCTGCGTATCGGGCTGAGAGTTGGGCAGTAAGCTAGGCTGCGGGCTGGACTGCGGGTGTGCGGTGTTCTGTGCGGGCATGGCTCTACTCTACCGCCTGAACCCTATCACCTGAGCGGGGCTGGGATCGAGGTAAGCTGAGCTGGACTACCTACCGATGAGGTGGCCAGAAATATTGCCGCGGGGTTGGGTTTCGGGCTGCGGAATGCAGTTTTGTCTGACACTCATGAATGTTTGTGTGAATGCGTGGAACAAAAAACGAAAACTTCACAAATTTTTGAAATTATTGGACATTTAATTTAAAAAAAATGCATTAATTTTACAAAAAACAGCGTTTATGTGCGGTATTTTCGAAAATGCTGTCAAATCGGAAACTAATAACCCTCAATTTAGCTCCCGTGGTTTTTCTAAGTATAAAAGATGTGAAGCAAATAAATACCTGCTAACCTGGGCATCCTACGTCATAAACGCCTTAATAAAGGCTGAAAGTAGCCTTAAAGCGGTACGATTAAGACACAGAAGTTCGATATTTCGAACGAAGGGGTCGAAATGGGACAGAAGCAGCGCAAGGGCGCAGAGATTAAAGGAACACCCCCGATGACGGCGGTGCAATCGGACAATTCCAAAGCACCGGGAAATGCGATAGGAGAGGTTATGGAACATTCACAAAAGAATGCGGAGCCTCGCACCGGTGCCCTGCGCATGGAACCGCACGAACGCGAAGAGCAAATTCTGAAAATTGCTGCAGAACATTTCGCTCGACGCGGCGTGCTCGGTGCCTCCATGAGTGCTATCGCCCGCGATGCAGGCATTACCCGCGCCCTGCTCTACCACTACTTCCCCGGCAAGGACTCCCTGGCGGCAGCCGTCACCCGACGCGAAGCCAACGCAGTCCTCGAAGCGCTCGGCGAGCATCACGAAAACCCCGAGGAAGCACTCCGCAGGGCGTTGCGCACCTACTTCCTCGTCGTAGCCGGTGTCCCCACCCCCGGTGGGGAGGACTTCCCGAACAACCCCACCGACTACCTCGAATGGATGCTTCAACGCACCGGCATGCCGATTAATGACCGCACCCGCGTCATCCTCGGAGGCTGGTTGCAGCTCGTCGACTACTTCGCCCTGCACGTCGTGCAGCTCAACCCCCGCGATCAGCGCACCGTTCGCTCCCGCGGGCTCGGGCTCGAAGAAGCTATCGACCTGTGCCTGGGTGCCGTGGACACCCTCACCGGCGGCTACTAACCGCCTCAAGAGGTGACAGGTCAACATAGGACTTCCCGCTCCGATGTTTGGTTATGTGCTCCACGGCAAAGGCGACGTGGACATCCGGGCGGTTATTCCTCCGTCGCGCCGCTTGCGACGTGGCGGACTCCGGGAATACCACCCGGTTCGTGAGTAGGGAAACATAATGCCCCGTACCCCCTTCCGTGAGGGTGCGGGGCATTATGGTGCTCAGGTTGAGGTTGAGGAAATAATTTAATCTGAGGCTAAGCTTGAGGCTTTGCCTGCTCTAGGAGGTTCTACTCAGTCTAGATGGAACGGCGCAGCGACAGGCCACGAACCGTCGCGTAGAAGCCCTGCGCCTGCAGTGCCGCACGTAGCGCCTCCACCGGATGCTCCACAGCCTCGCCGTCGGAGGTGCCCGATGTGAATAAGCCCAGCGTGTGGGTGCTCAAAAGCTCCACATCGTTGACCTTCTCCACCGAAATCTTCTCCGCACCACCGGCGGACACCAGGCGCGCCAGGGCGGGGGCTGCCGCCTCCAGAAGTACCGGGTCGGTGGTGAAAGCCAGCAGGGTCTTCGCGCCACGCTCCACGTACAGCACCGGTGCGCCGTCCACCAGCACCACGCAGGCGCCCGCCTTGCGTGCCGGGCGGTGCTTGACCACTCCCACACCCTCGCCCGCAAAGGACGGAATCGCGGGCCAGCTCAGCGCCGCACCGTACGGGTTCGCCGGGTCGGTCGCCGCCAACAGGGTCACCGTGAACGTGCCGTACACCTGTTCCGTATCGGTACGTTGCGGGTTGTAGGCGCTCGCACCAAAACTCTGTGTCGCACTAAAATTCTGTGGACCTGCGGGAATACTGAGGTTATCGGCGGTAGAACGCAGCAGGTCCACGGTCGCGGGGGCGGCGAACTGCGCCGCACCCAAACCCTCAATAAAGTATCCGCGACGTACCAGCGCACGATCCTCAGCCGCCGAATAAATCCGGTACAGCTGCGAGAACCCGCCGGCAGAATCCTCCACCTGCAGGCACCCGCGAGTCAGCACACCGTAGCGGTCCAGCAGCAGGTCGGCGCGTGCGAGCGCCGCAACGGTTGCTTCCACCGGCTCCTGAAGCAGCGTGTCCACGCGCGAGAAGCGGCCGCTATCCTGCGGGGCAATAGTGGGGGCGGTATGGAGCCCGCCGCGGAGGGAATTACCACGAAGGGAACGCAAGCCCCGCCCGGCGGCAGGGGCAGAGTAGCCGCTGGAACTATAGCTGTCAGCACTGTAGTTGTCAGCACTGTAACCGCCCGCCATGCCGTTACCCATGGAGGCGCGCGCCGCCGCAATACGACCCGCACCGCGGCGACCCACCCGCGACAGACGCGCGGGGGCAGCCGGGGTCGGATGCGCACTACGGACACCGGCAAGCATCGCCCGAACCGGCGCGAAACTATCGTTCGTCACCGCACCGGCCCACACCAGGCGCCACAGCGCCGCCGAAACCTCCGCCGCATCCGGGAAAGTCACCACCTGACCAGAAGGCGCCGCCGCGCTCATCAGCTGCGCCACCCGCTCACGCAGTGCCGGCACGAACAGGCCGCCGTGAGCCAGCGCCTCATAGATGGCGTGCTCCAGCGTGCCCGGAGCGTGCAGTGCCTCCCAGAGCTCCGGGTTCTCCGCACGCACCAGCTGCTCCGGGTATGCCTCGCCCACAGTCAGCGAAGAACTCTCGCTCAAATGCAGGCGAATCCAGCCGTCAGACTTCTGCGCGCTACCGCCACCGAGCTGGCCGGCGCCGGTGAAGAACACCCTGCCGCTCGCCATGAGCTCGTCCAGCATGTGCGGCTGGTAGCCGGGCACACGCGCCGGAAGAATCAGCGTCTCCAGCGCGGAAGCCGGTACGCGCACACCCGCCAGCTGGTCGATGGCAGTGAGCAGATCCTCCGTGGCGGAGGCGGAGTCCTGACCCGCATGCGTGGTGACGTTTTCTGCCGCCGGGTTGGGTTCCGCTGTGCCGAGGGGTGCCACCCTCTCGCCCACCACCGTGGCGGCGCGGCGGGAGGGTATGAACGCACCGTAGGCGCTCGCCTCCGGCAGGGTCTGCGCAACCCGCACGGATAAAGAACGAACGTTCTGCCATGAAGGCAGGAAAACGCCGTAGACCTGCGCCGATACCGGCTCAATCTCCTCACGCAACGCCGCCAGGGAACGGGCGCGAATCGTGCGCAAAACCTGCGCGTCCACCCACTCAACACCGACTGTACCGGAGGCGCGCAGCACTTCGGGCAGGAACTCGCCAGAGCTCAGGCGGCGCTGCTGCTGAAGACTCTGCAACACCGGAGTCAGCACGCCCACACCCACCGGGGTCAGGCGCGAAAAATGCTCCGCCGTCTGCTGCGCCGTAAAGGGAATATGGGTGCGCGCATAGCGAGAAACCAGATCCTCTAAAGGCGCCGCGACCGGCTCCAGGAGGGCAGCAGGAAGCGCCGCGGCGGGCATAATGCCCAGTCCATCGCGCAGGCGCGCGGCATCCTCAACCGCCGCATAGTACAGCTGTGGCTCGGCGGAATCACCGGCAGCTCCCATGAACCAGAACGCGCGGTGCGAACGCACCAGCTCCTCCGCCAGGGCGCGCGCCTCAGCCGTGCTGGCGTGCGCGCCGGAACCCTCGCCGTAGTTTTCAGCATCCTCGGACTCGTCGAAATATTGAGAACCGTGCGCCGCAGATTCTGCCCGCAAACGCAGACTCAACTCCCGCGCGCTCAACGGACCCAGCTGACGCAAAAGATCTGCCACACCCTCCACACCGCAGGCGCGGTAACGCTCACCCGTGCGCTGCAGACACTGCTGAGTCTGCACCAGAACCGCCGGATCCAGCAGGTCACGCAGACCGCTCGACCCCAGCAACTCAGCCAGCAGTGCCGGGTCCAGCGACAGTGCGGCGGCGCGGCGTTCGGCGGCGGGCGCATCGCCGTCGTAGAGATGCTCGGCAACGTACTCAAAGAGCAGAGTGCGCGCAAAAGGCGAAGGCTCGTTCGTCTCAACCTCCAGCATGGACACCGCCCGAGACTGCAACGAACGGTGCACCTGAACCAGCGCCGGAACATCGTACACATCCTGCAGACACTCGCGCGCCGTCTCCAAAAGCACCGGAAAATCAGGGTACTTACGCGCCACATCCAGCAGCTGCGCCGCACGCTGACGCTGCTGCCACAGCGGGGTGCGCTTACCCGGATCACGGCGCGGCAACAGCAGGGCACGCGCCGCATTCTCACGGAACCGAGACGCAAAAAGCGCCGAATCGCCCACGCGTTCGGTGACAATCACCTCCAGCTCGTCCGGGTCGAAAAGGAACAGGTCAGCGCCGGGCGGCACATCCTCCATAGCGGGCAGACGCAGAATCAAGCCGTCATCACTCGCCATGACGGAGGCGTCCACCCCGTACCGCTCCTCAATGCGGGCGCGCACCGCCAGCGCCCAGGGCGCGTGCACCCCGTAGCCGAGCGGCGAGTGCAGGACCACGCGCCAATCACCCAGCTCGTCGCGGTGCCGCTCCACAATCATGCGGGTGTCGGAGGGGACCGCCCCGGTGGATTCGCGCTGCTCACGCAGGTAGGCGAGCAGGTTGTCGACCGCCCAGGTGTCCAGTCCGAGCTGTTCGAGCTGCTGGCGGGCGGCGGCGCTATCGGTGGCGTCCAGGCTGGAGAGGGCGCGCGTAAACGCACCCGTCTGCACGCCCAGGGCGTAGGGGCGGCCCATGCGGTCGCCGTGCCAGAAAGGCAGGCGCGCGGGCTGGCCGGGCGCGGGGGAGACCCGCACCGCGTCGTGCGTAATTTCTTCAATACGCCAACTGCTCGCGCCGAGAGTAATGACCTCGCCGGCGCGGGATTCGTACACCATTTCCTCGTCGAGCTCCCCCACGCGCTTGGGCCCGCGCTCCTCATCGCCGCTGACCAGGTAGACGGGGAAGAGCCCGCGGTCGGGAATCGTGCCGCCGCTGGTGACGGCGAGGCGCTGCGCGCCGGGGCGGCCCTCAATACTGCCGGAGGGAGCCTCCTCGGTGGGGGTACGATCCCAGATGATGCGCGGGCGCAGTTCGGCGAACTCGTCGGAGGGGTAGCGTCCGGCGAGCATTTCGAGCACGGAGTCGAAGAGGGCGCGCGGCAGCTCGGCGTAGGGTGCGCTGCGGCGTAGCGCCTCGTACCAGGAATCCACGCTGATGGGGCCCAGTGCGCAGGCGGCGACGGTCTGCTGCGCGAGCACGTCCAGGGGATTGGTGGGGATAGTGAGCGGCTCGAGGGTTCCGCTGCGCATTCCGGCGAGGGTGACGGTTGCGCCGAGCAGGTCGCCGCGGTGCTTGGGGTAGAAGAATCCGCGCGAAATTTCGCCCACGCGGTGTCCTGCGCGACCCACGCGCTGCAGTGCGGAGGCGACCGAGGGAGGGGCTGCCACCTGAATTACGAGGTCCACGTGGCCCATGTCGATGCCCAACTCCAGGGAGCTGGTGGCGACCACGCAGCGCAGGGCTCCGCCCTTGAGCGCCTCCTCAATGAGGGTGCGCTGTTCCTTGGACACGGAGCCGTGGTGCGCGCGGGCGAGCGGCGGCACCTCGGAGATATCGCAGACGCCTGCCGCGTAGTCTTCGGGGCTGATTCCCTGCTTCGCGAGGACACGGCGCAGGTGAATATCGTTGAGCGCCGCGGTGAGCTTTTCCGCTAGTCCGCGCGAGTTAACGAAAACAATAGTAGAACGGTTGTTCTCAATATGATCGACGATGCGCTCCTGCACACGCGGCCAGATGGAGGTCTCGGGGCGCTCGCTATCGGCGCTGTCTCGCAAGGCCTTTTCTTGCGGTGCTCCTTCACGCGGTGCCCCTTCTTGCAGTGCCCCTTCTCGCAATACCTCTTCCGGGATCGTGAGCGTATTTTTAGGCGCGGCGTTATCACCCTGTCGCTCCGGGTTTACCTGTCCGGTCGCTTGCCCGGTTTCCTGCCTGGTTTCCTGTCGGGTTTCTAGTCCGGGGAATACGCCAATGGCATCTTCGAGGGTGTAGGGCGCGTTCGCCGGGGTATTTACGGCACTGGAGATATGCTGTGTCGAGCCCTGTGGCGAGCCGGCAGAAACCGAACCCCCGCCGCCCGGCACCTCCGAAGGCGCATATTCCGAGGGCGCGTAAAGCCCTTGCCCGTAGTCGTTGGCGCCTCCGAGTGCCGCCATATCGGGTACGGGCACGCTCAGGCGCAGGTCCCATTCTTTGGCGACCGGCCGGCTCATGATGGTTACCGGCTGAATGCCGCCGAGGAACCGGGCGACCGCCTCCGGGTTTTCGACGGTTGCGGAGAGGCCAATACGCTGTGCGGGCTTTTCGAGGAGCGCGTCGAGGCGTTCGAGGGAGACCGCCAGGTGCGCGCCGCGCTTGGTGGCGGCGAGGTTGTGAATCTCGTCCACGATCACGGTGGTTACGCCCGTAAGGGTGTTGCGGGCGGCGCTGGTGAGCATGAGGTAGAGGGATTCGGGGGTGGTGATGAGGATGTCGGGCGGGTTGCTGATGAGCTGGCGGCGTTCGCGTGCGGGGGTGTCGCCGCTGCGCACGCCCACGCTGATGCTCGGTTCACCCGTGTTGTTTCCGCTTAGGCGGGTGATTCCGATCAATGGTGCGCGCAGGTTGCGTTCGACGTCGGCGCCGAGTGCTTTGAGGGGTGAGATGTAGAGGATGCGCGTGCCGCCTGCGGTTCCGGCTTCGTGTTCGCGGTGCAGGGCGTCGAGTGCCCAGAGGAATGCGGCGAGGGTTTTGCCGGAGCCGGTGGGGGCGATGATGAGGGTGTTGTTGCCGTTGCGGATGCTCTCCCAGGCGCCTTCTTGGGCGGCGGTGGGTGCGCTGAAGGTGGCGCGGAACCAGTCGCGTACGGGGGTGGAGAAGGGGGAGAGTGCATCGGTCATGTTTCAATTATGACGCGTGTTACGGGTCGCTTGATATACGGGTGGTGCGGGGGTGATGATGGCTTGACAGGTAACATACAGGCCCCATAATATTTTACACGTAAAATAATTTGGGAACTCAGTAAAGGAACCAACATGACCCGCCTAAACGAAGAACAGCTCGTCGCACTCTTCCACGAGCCTCGCACCGCCTACACCTTCACCGACGAGCCCGTCACCGACGAACAGCTGCACCGCATCCAGGAGCTCACCTTCTACGGCCCCAGCGCCTTCAACAGCCAGCCCCTGCGCATCACCTGGATCAAGAGCCCCGAAGCCCGCGAGCACCTCATCTCCTACCTGGTGGACGGCAACAAGCCCAAAGCCGAATCCGCACCCATGATCGCGCTGCTCTCAGCAGACCACGGTTGGGTCGAGAAGGCCGACACCTTCAACCCCCGCTCCGCGGAGTTCATTAAGGGCTACTACGCTGACGAAAACCTGGCCAAGCCCACCGCCGACCTCAATGCACACGTCCAGGCAGGCTACTTCATCACCGCGATTCGCGCCCTCGGCCTAGACGCCGGCCCCATGACCGGTGCAGACTTTGAAGGCCTGAAGAAGGAATTCCTGGCCGGTACTAACGAGCAGCCCTTCCTGGTAGTCAACATTGGCCACGGCCTCCCCGCCGGCTACGATCGCCCCGTGCGCTTTGGTCACGAGGACGTCACCCGCTCCCTCTAAGAGCACGCGGATACGGCATCGCTAAACACTAGGCTTAAAAATAGTTCAAGGGCGGTTCCCCATCACGGGGAACCGCCCTTGAACTATAGGTGCACAAGTGAACTATAGGTCCACAAGAGGCGCCAGAGTATTCACATCCGCAGTACCGCTTTAGCGGGCACCAAACTGACCCACCGACAGCTGCGGAACAGACGAGGAACAAGCGGTCGTATCCAGCGGAACAATTACACCGCCGGAACCCGAGGGCAGACCCACCAGGAAGCCCTGAACCGGTCGGCTACCGCAATCATCACCGAAGCGTGCCGGGTACACCGAACGCAGTACCGCGGTGGTGCTATCGCCGGGGTTAAGGGTCACGCCCGCAGAGTTCATGTACTCATCGGAGGTGGAAGCCTCACGACCAACCCAGGTTCCCGAAGGACCCGCATGCACCACACGCGGGTAGCCGCGCAGGGTACAGGAGGAGTTTGAGGAATTCTGGAAGTACAGGGTGTAGTTTCGGGCACCGGGGGAGCCTTCTCCCACAGCAACCGAAATGTTCAGGTCATCCAGATCGCACTGGGTCGGGCCCTCAGCAACAGTATTGCTGGAGGAACTAGAGGACTTCTCCGAAGAATTCGAGGAATTGGAAGAATTCGACGAGCCCGAAGAACCGGAGGAGTTCGAGGAGCTACCCGAAGAGTTGGAAGCCGACTGTGACGACGAGTTTGAGCTCTTCTGAGAATCTGCAGAGTCGTCTGACTTGTTCTGATCGGAACCCTCGCGGGAGGAATCAGAAGAATGAGAGTCAGAGTTCTGCTTCGACTCGTGAGTCTCGGTGTGGGAAGAAGACTCGGAGTGCTCAGAGGAAGATTCGCGGTGCTCCGCATCAGGCGAATTCACCACGGTAATGGAGCCCGGAGACACAGAAGGGGCAGCCCCGTCGGAGGCTACTCGAATCGTACCGGGCTTGACCGAAGCCGAAGCACTCGGCTGAGCCGAGGTGCCTTCAGCTTCCTGACCGGCCTGGGACGCGCCGCATCCACTGAGCGCGAGCACGCCGCAGAGGAGGGTGGTTGATGCGAGTACCTGAGCCGATTTAAACATGATTACATCGCCGCCTGCATTTGGATTTCTGCTCCGTCCATACCGGGGGCGTACTCGACCTGGCAGCACAGGCGAGAGTATTCGTTGGCGACATCGTCAACCATGTCGAGCAGATCCTGCTCAGCTTCGGTGCGTTCACCGGAAGCTTCGAAGTGCTCGGGGTCGATGAAGCCGTGGCAGGTAGCGCAGGATGCGTTACCACCGCAGGTTGCGAGGACCGGCACGCCGTTAGCCTGGAGGGCTTCCAGGAGGGTGTGGTGGTCTTCCCACTGAATGTCGTAGTTTACGCCTGCTTCGTCAGTGACCTTAATCGTTACGCCCATGCGTTCTCCTTCTTCTGTAGTGATGCGTTTCTATTGTAGAGGTAGGGGCTGTTATTCACCGTACTTTGTGGCGCATCCCCAACCCTACCGTCACGCATATCACGGGAACGCATATTAATTTTTATGCTGAATAGCATGTCTGTATTGCCCCCAGTCTACCCCGTATTGCCCTGACAATGCGGGATATCAGCGCCAATGAATACTGCCCCCAGATGCAAAGACATGCTGGGGGCAGTATAAAGAACCGGCGCGCAGGCGCGCTTTAACGGTGACGAAGACCTACTCTGATTCCTTCTCCGCAGCCTTCTCGGCCTCCTGCTTTTCGGCGCTGCGGTGATCGGCATTCTGGACGCTTCCAACGGGGCCGCGCACAATACCGCGCACGCTATCGCGCGGATCGGCGTAGCGCAGGTCGATACCGAAGGTATTGCGGATCTGCCGTGCCGAGTTCAGGTGCCAACGCTGCGAATCCGAGGGGGTCACGGAGGTGACCGCCTTCTGGCCCGGAGCCAGCTTCTCGTGGCGAATATCGTAGTGCTTACCGCCCATGGTGATGGTGAAACCGTGCTCCTGCAACAGCTGCACGAACGCATCCACATCGTGCGGGATCTTGCGGCCGCGCTGCCTCTTCGTGCCGCTCATCCTCGGCTGCGACTCGAAGGGGTTGCGGCTGGGCGCGGTGCCGCGACTAATACGAATCACCTGCTGGTCGGAGTGCGAGAACTCCACCTGGTAACCGTTGAGCGAGTACACGGTGCGGCTACTGCCGGGAATCGGGCGGCGGTCCTCAGCCTCATCGAGGATACGGGCAATGTACTCGCCGGTCAGTCCGAGCGACTTGAGCTGAGCCTGAGCCTCGGGGGAGAGCTGGTAGCCTCCGGCGAGAGCCTGTAGCGGGCGTAGCGCGAGCACTTCGGCGGTCAGGGGGTTGAGCACCACCTGGTAGCCTTCCTCTTCATGCGTGTAGAGGGTGACTTCGCGGCCGTAACGGTTCTCCTGCGCGCTTTCTTGAACCACGGTGCTTGCGGGGGATTCGATAATGTCCAGAAGCAGCTCGTAGGTGAGCCCGTGGCGCATCATGTAATCCATCACGCCGGGGAGCACACCGTAGATGCGGCGGCGCGGCGGCACGTCACCGTAGAATTCCTTCTCGATGCGCGCGGCAATACGCTGGTTCTCCAGCGGCACCTCGGTTAGCGGAATGAGGCGCTGGTTGGAGGGGCGAATCTTGGCGCGTGCGGCAGCGGGCTTGGGCGCCTGACGGTACGCGTCCACGAGCGCCTGCTGTTGCTCCACGAATTCCTGGGCAAGGAGCGGTAGGAGGGTGAAGTAGAGCTCTGCCGCTTCGGGCTTGAGCGCGCCGTTCTCATCGAGCAGGGAGGCGCCGTCCTTGGAGAGCAAATCCCAGGGCCTATCGTGTACAGGGCTCTCTTCGGTGCCCTGCTCATCGCGGTAGCTATAGGCGGCGAGGGAGGCAAGCTCCTGCAGGCGAACGTACACCTCAAGAGGAACGGTAATCTGCTTAGCGGACATTATTTCTCCTCCTCGGTGGTGTTTTCTGCCTGGGCTACTTGATGTTCTGCCTGCTTCGCCAGGGTATTACTGAGCTCTTCCAGCTGTGCCTTGCGCAGGTTCTCCGCGTGCAGAACATGGAAATCCGGGGTCTTCGCTAGAGCCTGAACGGTCCGCTCATCGGGCGAAATCGCAATTTCCAGACCCTGCGCCGCGTAGATACGGGTCCAGCCTTCAGCCATGCGCACGCTCTCGGGGCTACTCAGCGCCTGAAGCATCAGATCGAAAACGAACGGCGGGTTCTTCTTCAAGAAGGTGCGGGCGCGCTCGCTGAATTCGAGTTCCAGGGCGTTGAGCGAGTTGTATTTGCCCTGAGCCAGGGCGGTTTGTGCTGCTTCGTTGTAGTCGGCGTCGTATTCGTCAATGACGGTAATGACTTCGGCGGAGGCGGTGTTCAGATCAACGCGGTAGTCGTCGTGCGTGAAGCGAATCGTCCAGTCGTTGATGCGTTCGGCTTCACCTTCGCGCAGGATGGTGCGCACGAGTTCTTCGCTGATGTTTTCGCGTTCGAGGCGGGCGCGCAGGCTCGGGCGCAGGCGGTAGCTGCGTTCGCGGTCCTCGGCGGTAATGGCGCGAGGTGCGGCGGCTACCGGTTCTGCTACGGGTGCGCTCGGGGCGGACGCGGCAGGCATCGGTGCACCGGGTTTTGGTGCACTCGGCTTCGGCGTGGTCGGCTTCGGGACATTCGTCTTTGGGGTAGTGGGCGCGCTCGGCAATGACTGGCTGAGCACGGGCGACTCGTCAACAGGCGCCTGCTCGCTAGCTACTGCCGTATGAGTAGCTTCTGCGGCTTCGGCTGCCTGCTGGCGGGCACGCAGACCCTCCAGGTACTCTTCGATACGCGGCGGACGGTAGGTCAGTGTGGACTTGCGGAACATACCGGGGGAGGGTGCACCGGGAGTCGGCACTGCAGGCTTGGGTGCTACAGATGTAGGAGCAGCGGACTTCGAGGCAACAGGCTTGGGCGCCGCCGGCTTGGGTGCCGCGGGGATAACCGTGGCGGGGGTCGGTACAGGAACCGTCTTTTCTGCAGTTGCCTCTGCGGGCGCTTCCACAGATGCTTCTTCCGGCACGCTGAGAGTCTGGCTGGGAGCCATACCGGGAGCCGGGACGGGTGCCTGTGCCGCGCGGGCGGCAAAGAGTGCGGGGGAAGGCGCGGGCTTCGGCGCTACAGGCTTGGGGGTTACAGGCTCCGGTGCTGCAGGTTTGGGAACGGCGGGTGCGCTAACCGCTGCATCCTCGCTAACTGCACCCTCGTTGGCCTCTGCGATGGGAGCCTCAGCCGTGGCCTCGGCTGTCTGCTGGCCGTTCTGTTCCTCTTCACGAGGCGTACTGCCGCTGGGTTCCTCATCGCTGGGTTCCTCATCGCCGCGGCGTAGGGCGGCAACGAGTTCCTGGCGGGAAGTATAAGGAATAATTTCCTCGGGAGAGTCGATATATCGAGGGAAATTCTCGTAGAGAATCTTCGCCGCGGCCTCAAAGAGCTTTTCTACAGTGGTGTTGGCGGCGGGTGCGCAGGGGCAGAGGAGCTCCTGGCGTTGCGCGTCATAGAGGGACCAGTGGGTGCATCGTTCGGTGGGCGGGAAATAATCAAGCGTTCCCAAATCAGCAATATCGATGAGCGCACCTATCAGGGACTGCGGAATGGATAGCTGTGCCATAGTGCTCCTTTGCGTTGTCTGCTCTCCAGCTTATGTGTGGAGGGTCCTCTTTCCATCCTAGGCGTTTTTTCGCGGGTGTGCCCCGGAGCACGTCATCTTGGAGCGTAAATCTGTGGATTCACAGGTTGGGGCGCACTTTTGGTCCAGTTGTTGGGCGCGGTCCAGCTGTTGGGTGTGGATGATGCGGTTGGTGGAGCGTCTTTACTGCACCTCTATATAGCTATCTCCTATATAGCTATTTCTATGCGCTGTGGTCTCTGTGGGCCGTGCCGCCTGCGATGCGCACGCTGTCTGCCGTGAGTGTGGCGGCCTGTGTTGTACCCGGTGCTTTCGGTGGGGCACTTTGTGAGCGTACTTCTGGAGATACAAAAAATCCCCGGTTCCGAAGAACCGGGGATCGGTGGTGCGCCCGAAGGGATTCGAACCCCCAACCTTCTGATCCGTAGTCAGATGCTCTATCCGTTGAGCTACAGGCGCATGTTCCTCGCTTCGGATTTCTTCAACCCGTCGCGGCAACAGGTACTACTATACGGATGTCCCCAGAGGCGCGCAAGCCGAAAAACTCGAAATTAGCCTAAAATCGCCTCCGAAAGACTCTCAAATACCCCGTTTTGCCGCATAATTCCGGGGTTTTTGGTGTCGTAAAATTTTTTTCAAAATATTTTTATTCCGCCCCGAACTTCGCCCCGAAACCTACCTCAAGGACGCTTAAAACACCCGCCTAGATCCTGCAGAATCACCCCCAAAATCCTCCAAAAAAATCTTCTCACCCAAAGAATGTGATGCGCAGAACGTAAGAAATGGCGTCATAGAAGGCTCTACCGCGCATTAATGCGTTATTCTGTAAGCATCACGAGGAAGTGGAGACTGTCCAAGCGTGCATATTCACGATTATTTGCACGCTTGTAGTGTTTAACTGCTTCTTTGTTACCGCAGACCTATCCGGATCAACGTAGTATCCGGGCCACCGATTGAAGGGGAAAACGTCAATGGCTGACACCTCAACTCGTACTCTCTCTGCTGAGCTCGAAAAGGAGCTGCAGAGTGCACCCACTACCCACCAGGGCCTTCTGGATTGGGTTCGCGAAGTTGCGGCCCTGACCCAGCCCGCACACATCTACTGGGTCGACGGCACCCAGGAAGAATACGACCGCCTGGCACAGGAACTGGTCGACGCTGGCACCTTTGTTCGCCTCAGCGATCACGAATTCCCGAACTCTTACGCAGCTTTCTCCGATCCCGACGACGTTGCACGTGTCGAGGAGCGCACCTTCATCTGCTCCGAGACTGAAGAAGGCGCAGGCCCGACCAACAACTGGCGCGACCCCGTCGAAATGAAGCAGACCCTGACCGGCCTGTTCGAGGGCTCCATGCGCGGCCGCACCATGTACGTTATTCCCTTCGTCATGGGCTCCCTGAAGGCTAAGAACCCCAAGATTGCTGTTGAGCTCAGCGACTCCGCATACGTTGTCTGCTCCATGCGCATCATGGCAACCATTGGTAAGGACGTTCTTGCCAAGCTGAACGAGACCAACGGCTTCTTCGTTAAGGCTCTGCACTCTGTTGGTGCACCCCTGGAGCCCGGTCAGGAAGACGTTCCCTGGCCCTGCAACCCCGAGAAGTACATCGTCCAGTTCCCCGAGACCCGCGAAATCTGGTCCTTCGGCTCCGGCTACGGCGGTAACGCACTGCTCGGTAAGAAGTGCTACGCACTGCGTATCGCATCCGTCATCGGCCGCGACGAGGGCTGGATGGCAGAGCACATGCTCATCCTGAAGGTCACCAACCCCGAGGGCAAGGTCCGCTACATCTCCGCAGCGTTCCCCTCCGCATGTGGCAAGACCAACTTCGCAATGATGGAGCCCACCATTGACGGCTGGAAGGCTGAGATGGTCGGCGACGACATCGCATGGATTGAGTTCGACGAGAACCACCAGGCACGCGTGGTCAACCCCGAGGCTGGCCTGTTCGGCGTGGCACCGGGCACCGGTTACTCCACCAACCCGAACGCTATGAAGGCTATTGCTAAGGGCAACACCATCTTCACCAACGTTGCTCTGACCGACGACGGCTCCGTCTGGTGGGAGGGCAAGACCGACGAGGCTCCCGCACACCTGACCGACTGGACCGGTAAGGACTGGACCCCCGAGTCCGGCCGCCCGGCAGCTCACCCGAACTCCCGTTTCTGCACCCCCGCATCCCAGGTCGACATGCTCGCTCCCGAGTACTACGACCCCGAGGGTGTGCCGCTGAGCGCTATCGTTCTGGGTGGTCGCCGTAAGACCACCATCCCGCTGGTTTCCGAGTCCGAGAGCTGGGAGCAGGGCGTCTTCCGTGCAGTTACCCTCTCCTCCGAGACCACCGCGGCTGCTAAGGGCGCTGTCGGCGTGATTCGCCGCGACCCGATGGCAATGCTGCCCTTCATTGGCTACAACGCTGGTGACTACTTCAAGCACTGGCTGGACCTGGGCAAGAAGCACGGCACCGAGAACATGCCGAAGGTCTACTACGTCAACTGGTTCCGCCGCACCCCCGACGGTGGCTTCGCATGGCCCGGCTTCGGCGAGAACTCTCGCGTTGTGAAGTGGATCTTCGACCGCCTCGACGGCAAGGTTGGCGGCCAGGAGACCTTCCTGGGCACCGTTCCCACCAAGGAAGACCTGGACCTGAGCGGTCTGGAAATCTCCGAGGACGAGCTGAAGGCTGCTCTGGCTGTCTCGAAGGACGAGTGGGCTGCTGAGCTGCCCGGCATCGACGAGTGGCTGGAGAAGTTCGGCGACAAGCTGCCCGCTGAGGTTCGCGAACAGCGCGACGCTCTGGCGAAGGCTCTGGAGGACTAAGACACTCCAGCTAATACCTAAGGTTTAGCGCCTTGAAGGGGCGGAATCTCTCGGTGAGATTCCGCCCCTTCCTTCCGTTTGGGGAAATTTGAATCCCTGTCAGTTGGGGGAGTGATAAGTTTTCTCGCAAAGGTGTGAGTGTAAGGCTATGCAGTCCACTTGTTCTTGAGAAATACTTTAAAATCCTCGCCGGGATGGTTTGGTGCAGAAGCGGCTATCCATAATTTCTTGCCTCTCTTGCCGCCCCTATACAATTCCAATGTAAGATTTTTGAACGCGTCGAACCCGCCCGGGCTCGCGCATCCGTTGCCGTCTCTGTGGAAGTTCTCTGTGGAAGTGACGGCGGCACGATAGATGAGAAGGAGTATCCATGCGTTTGACAGCATTCTCGGATGTCTCGCTCCGCGTTCTGATGCTCCTGTCTGCTCTGGAGCCCGGTCAGAAGCTTTCCACTCAGAAGATCTCTGAGGGAGTGGACACCCCCTACAACCATGTGGCGAAGGCTGTGGCTTTCCTCGTGAACATGGGTTACCTGGATTCGACTCGCGGTCGCGCCGGTGGCGTTATGCTTTCCGACGCTGGTCGTTCTGCGACCGTCGGCACTGTTCTTCGCGCTACTGAGGGCGATATCCCCATGATCGAGTGTGAGGATGAGAACGGCCACTGCCCCCTCGATAAGTTCTGCCGCCTGCGCAACGTGCTGGCGAAGGCTCGTGAGGCGTTCTATGCTTCGGTGGACTCGGTTGTGATTAGCGAGTTGACTGCCGGTGCACGTCCCGTTGGCCCGGTATTTGTGGAGCTAGGCTTCGCGCCTCCGGAGAATGCGCTGCCTGCGCGCTAAACCTGCACGCTAAAGGAATACGTGGTACCTGTGGAGCTTTCCGGTGGGAGGCTCCATAGAGTTTTTAACACGAAGTTTAGGGTGTTTCTGCGGTTGATGCGGGGGCTGCTGGGCGGTTCACGCGGGGGTCTCTCGGCTTTCTTGTAGGGGTTTCTTGCAGGGTTTTCGAGGGGAGTGGGGAGTATTTTGTCGCTGCTTGCGTGACTGCTGGAACCTGCGTGAGTCCTAAATTTGTGCAGTAAATGCAGAATATTGCAAATTTGCTTTTCAAATGCAGAAAATGTGACCATATTCATTTTTGCACCACACTGCATACTTTCCGTAGTAAATATATTTTCGCTCCAGAATTTTTATGCATACTTCGGGGCTAGTCACCCGGCGAACTCAAAAACAGTGCTGAAAATATATAGTGTGACGCTCGGCTCTCTCTTTGAGTCAAGGTGAACCATAAGTCTCGCCTAGACCCCTCAACACCCCTCAGGGAGTGACCTGCACTCAGCGCAAACACCCCGCAAAATGCTACGGTAAGGGTGCTTTATAAACACTCCGTCACCAACTGAGCTGTCCGAGTGAACGCCCCAGCATCACCCACATCAAGGGCGTCACCACAACGACCGAGGTGACCACACAGGAAGAAGGCAAGACATGCTCTCCGAGAAGTCCCGCCCCATTATTGAGGCAACGCTGCCCATCATTGCTGAGCGCATCAACGACATCACCCCCGACTTCTACCGTCGAATGTTCGCCGCTCGCCCCGACCTGATGGACGGCATGTTCTCCCGCTCCTCCCAGCTCGAAGGCACCCAGCCCAAGGCGCTGGCAGGCTCCATCGCCGTGTTCGCTTCCTACATCGTTCAGAACCCGAACTCCTACCCCGACGAGGTCCTCTCCCGCGTTGCTCACAAGCACGCCTCCCTGGGCCTGAAGGAAGAAGAGTACCCCACCGTCTACAAGTACCTCTTCGAGGCAATCGCCGCTAACCTGGGCGACCTGGCTACCCCCGAAATCGTTGAGGCATGGACCGAGGTCTACTGGCTCATGGGCAACGCCCTCATCAAGCTGGAGAAGGGCCTGTACGCTTCCCAGGCAAACGACGTCATGTTCGCACCCTTCAAGCTCGTTGACCGCAAGGAGACCGGCGAGAACGTCGTCGTGCTGACCTTCGAGCCCGCCGATGAGACCCCCATGACCGAGTCTAAGGGCGGCCAGTACATTTCCATCGTCGTTCCCGCACGCGACGGCCTGCGCCAGGCACGCCAGTACACCCTGCTGCCCAGCGAAAAGAACCAGCGCCGCATCGGTGTGAAGCTCGATCCCAACGGCGAGATGACCTCCATCCTGCACGAGCTGGAAGTCGGCGCAGTCGTCGAGCTTTCCAACCCCTACGGTGACCTGACCCTGGAAGGCTTCGGCGACCCCGAGGCACCGCTGTACCTCTTCTCCGCAGGTATCGGCACTACCCCCATGCTCAGCTTCCTCTCCGAGCTGGTTGAGAAGGGCTCCGAGCGCCCCGTGACCGTGGTCCACGCAGACCGCCGCCTGGACACCTGGCCCCTGCGCGAAGAGCTCGCCGAGCTCGTCGGCAAGCTGCCCAACGCACGCCTCGTATCCTTCATTGAGGGCGAGGGTGGCGACTTCACCGGCCGTGTCGACGTTTCCAAGCTGGACGTTCCCACCAACGCTAACGTCTACCTCTGCGGCCCGCTGCCCTTCATGCAGGGCGTACGCTCCGCACTGGTTGAGGCAGGCGTTCCCGGCAAGAACATCAACTACGAGATCTTCGGCCCCGACCAGTGGATGCTCCACGACCAGGCACGCGAGGCGTAAAAACCCCGTAAACCGGTTCGTCCGCTAGGTTTCTTACACCCGGCTAGGTTCTTCCTCTGAGATAGGAAAACCTAGCCGGGTTTTTAGAACTCAAAATAAAAAATCCCGCCCCGCAGAAATAATCTGCGGGGCGGGATCTTTAGCAGCTAGCTAGTGCTTAGCCCTGGCGAACCAGAGCCAGAACCTCGTCGCGGACGCGCTCCATAGTCGCAACATCCGGTGCCTCAAGGTTCAGGCGCAGGAAAGGCTCGGTGTTCGAAGGACGCAGGTTAACCCACCAACCCTCTTCGGTGTTGGTGAAGGTGGTGCCGTCGGAGTCCTCAACAACCACGGGAGCGTTAGCGTAGTGTGCACGCACGCGGTCCACAGCGGCAGCCTTGTCTTCCAGCTCGGAGTTAATCTCACCGGAAGCAACGTACGGGGAGTACTTCGCGCTGATCTCGGAGAGCGGCTTGTCGTCGCCACCCAGAGCAGCCAGCACGTGCATTGCAGCGAGCATACCGGTGTCTGCGTTGAAGAAGTCCTTGAAGTAGTAGTGAGCGGAGTGCTCGCCACCGAAAACGCCGTTCTCCTCAGCCATAACAGCCTTGATGAAGGAGTGGCCCACGCGGGTCTTCACTGCGCGGCCGCCCAGCTTCTCAACCAGCTCAGGAACAGCCTTCGAGGTGATCAGGTTGTAGATGATGACGGGCTCTTCGTTACCCTCTGCCTTCGCACGAGCAATCTCGCGCTCAGCAACCAGAGCGGTCACAGCCGAAGGAGTGACGGGCTCACCCTTCTCGTCGATGACGAAGCAGCGGTCAGCGTCGCCGTCGAATGCCAGACCAATGTCAGCACCGTGCTCAACAACAGCCTTCTGCAGGTCAACCAGGTTAGCCGGCTCCAGCGGGTTAGCCGGGTGGTTCGGGAAGGTGCCGTCCAGCTCGAAGTACAGGGGAACGATTTCCAGGGGCAGGCCCGGCAGGATGGTGTCGCCCAGAACAGCGGGAGTGGTCATACCACCCATGCCGTTACCAGCGTCAACAACAACCTTCAGGGGACGGATGGAAGACAGGTCAACCAGCTTGCGCAGGTACTCTGCGTAAGGCTTGAGAATGTCCTTCTCAGAAACGGTGCCGACCTTCTCAACCGAAGGAATCTCGCCCGAATCCAGGTACTTCTGAGCCAGGTCGCGAATATCGAACAGACCGGACTCGGAAGACAGGGGAACAGCGCCAGCCTTAGCCATCTTCATGCCGTTGTATTCTGCGGGGTTGTGGCTAGCGGTGAAGGTAACACCGGCAGCGTTCTCAACGCCACATGCGAAGTACAGAACGTCAGTGGAGATCAGGCCGATCTTCTCAACATTTGCACCGCGAGCGGTTGCACCCTGGGCGAATGCATCCATGAATTCGGGGGAGGAGGGGCGCATATCGCCACCGACCAGAATGGTCTGGCCCTCCAGGCCCAGAACGTCTACGAAAGCCGCACCAGTAGCGCGAACAGTCTCTGCGGTAATGGTCTCGCCGACGATGCCACGCACGTCGTACGCTTTGAATGAGTCATGTAGATTAATAGTAGTCACGCCTTTTATTTTAGCGGTAAAGAAGTGCAACTAGCCTCTATAATGGGCAGGTAAAACCTTATAAATTCCGCTGAATGTATGGGTTTTTTATCACGTCACTTGCTTCGAACAACTCACGTCGAGAGGTATTTTCCCCCATGGGTGAGATTTTTCCCCTAAAAAACCAGATTCAGAATTATGCGTGGGGTTCCCGCGAAATTCTTGGACGCATGCGTGGCGTGCCCGTCCCCACCGAACAGCCCGAGGCTGAGGTGTGGGTTGGCGCGCATCCGGCTGCACCCTCCCGTGCCACCGTTGACGGCACCGAATCCCCGCTCAATGAGCTGATCCAGGCTGAGCCGTCCCGTTTCTTGCGCCCGGACCGTACCTCCGACTGGTTCCCCTTCCTCTTTAAGATCCTTGCGATTGATGCACCCCTGTCTATTCAGGTGCACCCCACCCCCGAGCAGGCTATTGCCGGCTTCGAGGATGAGCAGGCACGCGGCATCGCGATTGACGCGCCGCACCGCAACTACAAGGACCGCTACTCCAAGCCCGAAACCGTCATCGCGTTGACCCAGATGCGTGTGCTCACCGGTGTGCGCACCTCCGAACAGCTGGCAGAACTGGCGAAGGCATTCAAGGCTGACTGGCTGGCAGAGCGCGTGGAGCTTACCCCTAAGCAGCTGCTGACCGAGATTATTCGCATGCCCGAAGAGGCCGCCACCGCGGCTGTTGAGCAGCTTGTTGAGGCGGCAGCGCAGCTGACCGGCTCCGAGAACGCGCTCATTGCTGACGCCGCTGAGCTCGTGCAGATTGTCGCCGGTAAGTACCCCGGCGACCGCGGTCTGCTCGTTGCCTTCGTCATGAACCTGGTTCACCTGGCGCCGGGCGAATCCGCCTTCACCCCCGACGGTCAGGTGCACGCCTACGTTTCGGGCACCGCCATTGAGCTGATGAACCCCTCCGATAACGTGATGCGTGCCGGCCTGACCGCAAAGCACATCGACACCGAGGAACTCATCAAGGTTCTTGGCGAAAGCCAGGACGCCCCCGTGATTCAGCGCCCTACCCCCGAGAACGCACCCGTGGGCACCTATGCCATGTGGGATGAGCGCATGAGCGTAACCCGCATCCGCGTTGAAGAGGGCAAGCCGCAGGAGTACACCTTCGAGGGCATTAGCGCCGCACTGAGCGTATCCGGCGAAATCACCATTCATGCAGCAGACGGTAACGGCACCGAAGAGTTCGTTCTGGGCGCCACCGAGTCGGTACTGCACGTGGGTGAGCCCTCGGTGGCAACCCTGAGCGGTAGCGGCGAGCTGTACATCGCTTCTTATGTTTAGGAAATAATCCTCGATAACTAAAACTTCTAGACAGTTATAACTAGTCAGTTATAAGGAGTATCGAAAGATACTTCATGACTGGCACATATTAAAATCCACGTTCTTCCCTGTATCTATTCAGGCCGGGGGAGGCGTGGATTTTTTATGCCCCCGAATATGGGATACAGGGGGTATTTTTGTGTCTACCCTGCACAGTGTGTTCTGGGTAACCTATAATTGGTCTTATAAATATGCGTACACCTGAGCCTTTATGCACCTCTTCATTGGGTACGCAGCCCCAAACCACTAGGAGAACACCGTGAAGATCATCCTCACCGTCACAGGCATCGACCACGAAGGCATCATCGCCGCCGTGACCGCAACCCTCGCCGAGCGCAAGGTCAACGTCCTCGACGTCTCCCAGACCATCATGGGCGAATACTTCA
>ERZ772979.239-NODE-239-length-43742-cov-12.413670_pt1 | contig 43742 bp, 30 predicted proteins | sample MGYA00511130_ERZ772979 | MGnify/ENA primary metagenome ERZ772979 (study PRJEB29015, sample SAMEA2738103) | human oral metagenome | biome: human oral; feature: human-associated habitat; material: saliva | place: China | collected 2186 ...
AGCTTTGTTGTGATTAGCTTTCAATTCAGTACCTTCGTAATAGCTAGTACAACCAAACAAGACGCAAAAGATATGTCCAAGCTGTTGTGATTAGCTTTCAATTCAGTACCTTCGTAATAGCTAGTACAACCAGTGAAAACTTCTGTTAAAGTCAGCTTTGTTGTGATTAGCTTTCAATTCAGTACCTTCGTAATAGCTAGTACAACCAGTCGTTGGCGCACTTCCCAGAGCGCGGAGTTGTGATTAGCTTTCAATTCAGTACCTTCATAATAGCTAGTACAACTCTACCTGATTCGAATCAATCAGACCCTTAGTTGTGATTAGCTTTCAATTCAGTACCTTCGTAATAGCTAGTACAACATTAGGCGTGAGTTGCAGCGTGCGCAAGACGTTGTGATTAGCTTTCAATTCAGTACCTTCGTAATAGCTAGTACAACAAAGCGGCGTTCTGTCGTTACCATTTGCTTGTTGTGATTAGCTTTCAATTCAGTACCTTCGTAATAGCTAGTACAACAATCGGAGAAAAGCTCCTCAAGGTCGAAGCGTTGTGATTAGCTTTCAATTCAGTACCTTCGTAATAGCTAGTACAACCCTGGGGTTCGAACCCAGGACCCCATCCTTGTTGTGATTAGCTTTCAATTCAGTACCTTCGTAATAGCTAGTACAACTCTCACGAAAATACTCGTTGAGCTGTAGGTGTTGTGATTAGCTTTCAATTCAGTACCTTCGTAATAGCTAGTACAACGCCATCGCCTGTGCGAACCCAAGTGATATTTGTTGTGATTAGCTTTCAATTCAGTACCTTCGTAATAGCTAGTACAACACTCAAATAAGAACGGTAACGCTATCTACAGTTGTGATTAGCTTTCAATTCAGTACCTTCGTAATAGCTAGTACAACAGGAACAAAGAAATAATGACTATACGCACGGTTGTGATTAGCTTTCAATTCAGTACCTTCGTAATAGCTAGTACAACCGCCCGTCTTTAAGCCATTACCGAAGCCGTGTTGTGATTAGCTTTCAATTCAGTACCTTCGTAATAGCTAGTACAACGAACCTGCAAGGCGGATTGCCTAATACCATGTTGTGATTAGCTTTCAATTCAGTACCTTCGTAATAGCTAGTACAACGGATTGTTTTTAAACATATCATCCAAAATCGTTGTGATTAGCTTTCAATTCAGTACCTTCGTAATAGCTAGTACAACGAGCCACTTTCTATATTCTGCCAGTAGTTGGTTGTGATTAGCTTTCAATTCAGTACCTTCGTAATAGCTAGTACAACATAGAGCTTGATAATAAGGTGAAGATGCGTAGTTGTGATTAGCTTTCAATTCAGTACCTTCGTAATAGCTAGTACAACGAAAGTGCTTGAATGGCTTAAATTCATAGGTTGTGATTAGCTTTCAATTCAGTACCTTCGTAATAGCTAGTACAACAAACTTGAAGGGCTGATTGTCTAATTCCATGTTGTGATTAGCTTTCAATTCAGTACCTTCGTAATAGCTAGTACAACCTTTTCGGTGCTCATCGACGCTCTATCCTGTGTTGTGATTAGCTTTCAATTCAGTACCTTCGTAATAGCTAGTACAACCTGCCATCCTCAGGGTCATAGTCCATCCAGGTTGTGATTAGCTTTCAATTCAGTACCTTCGTAATAGCTAGTACAACGATAATCCCTAAGGGCTTGCACGTCGACAGTTGTGATTAGCTTTCAATTCAGTACCTTCGTAATAGCTAGTACAACCATACCGCAAGAAGCACTGAAAAGCTCGCGGTTGTGATTAGCTTTCAATTCAGTACCTTCGTAATAGCTAGTACAACTATAATCTCTAAGGGCTTGCACATCAACTGTTGTGATTAGCTTTCAATTCAGTACCTTCGTAATAGCTAGTACAACGATGCTGTATTGTCACGTGCAAGGGCTTCTGTTGTGATTAGCTTTCAATTCAGTACCTTCGTAATAGCTAGTACAACGGTTCTATATTCTGTGCCTGTTATAAAGTTGTTGTGATTAGCTTTCAATTCAGTACCTTCGTAATAGCTAGTACAACGTAGTAGAACCTCCATCTTTTTTGAAACTCGTTGTGATTAGCTTTCAATTCAGTACCTTCGTAATAGCTAGTACAACCGGGCTGGATACCCTGCATGAAGGGGTTGGTTGTGATTAGCTTTCAATTCAGTACCTTCGTAATAGCTAGTACAACTTTAGCGGTGCTTTATAGCGGTCATCCTATGTTGTGATTAGCTTTCAATTCAGTACCTTCGTAATAGCTAGTACAACTGCGGTTAAGCTATTGAGGCGGAACTTCGCGTTGTGATTAGCTTTCAATTCAGTACCTTCGTAATAGCTAGTACAACTTTGGCGGTGCTTTATAGCGGTCATCCTGCGTTGTGATTAGCTTTCAATTCAGTACCTTCGTAATAGCTAGTACAACACCAGATTGACCAAGCCAATACGTTCTACTGTTGTGATTAGCTTTCAATTCAGTACCTTCGTAATAGCTAGTACAACTATAATCTCTAAGGGCTTGTACGTCGACAGTTGTGATTAGCTTTCAATTCAGTACCTTCGTAATAGCTAGTACAACCACCTCGTTGTTGTAGGGGTCGCTAAGATGCGTTGTGATTAGCTTTCAATTCAGTACCTTCGTAATAGCTAGTACAACGTTTCGTTTACTTTAGCACGAGAGAGGAGAGTTGTGATTAGCTTTCAATTCAGTACCTTCGTAATAGCTAGTACAACTTGCTGAAGGAAACGGTGAGTCTAGTGACGGTTGTGATTAGCTTTCAATTCAGTACCTTCGTAATAGCTAGTACAACCGGATGAAGCTCTGAAGCGCTAGACATGTGTTGTGATTAGCTTTCAATTCAGTACCTTCGTAATAGCTAGTACAACATTTGCAATAGCAACTACCCCGCCCTCGGAGTTGTGATTAGCTTTCAATTCAGTACCTTCGTAATAGCTAGTACAACCAACGACGTAGAATATCAGTTGTGCGTTACTGTTGTGATTAGCTTTCAATTCAGTACCTTCGTAATAGCTAGTACAACCCTGTGAGTTGCATGTAGGTGTGCAACAGGTTGTGATTAGCTTTCAATTCAGTACCTTCGTAATAGCTAGTACAACTGTAATCCCTAAGGGCTTGCACATCTACAGTTGTGATTAGCTTTCAATTCAGTACCTTCGTAATAGCTAGTACAACCAGGCACAGCGTGACTTGAAGCAGGCGATAGTTGTGATTAGCTTTCAATTCAGTACCTTCGTAATAGCTAGTACAACTGACCATCGATATTCAGCTATGCACTAGATCCTTACGAAGATTTATAGAAAAGAAAAAGCCGATGGTGTTCCATCGGCTTTTTGTATATATCAGAGAAAAGAATTTCCTAGAATCCGAATAGATCGAGAGGGGGAGGAGCTACTGGCGGCTTAGTTGGAATATGCGAAGAGAAGTGCTCCATCATCCCAAACTGCTTGTCCGTGATTGTCATAATCACTATATCTCCCTCTTCGGGGAGCATATTCTTCACTCGTCGTACATGCACAGCTGCATTCTCCGCACTCGCACAATGGCGCATGTAGATAGAGTATTGAAACATCGAAAAGCCATCCTTGAGAAGACTTTGGCGAAAGCCTGAGGCAGCTTTACGCTCTAGTGCAGTATAAGTAGGAAGATCAAAGAAGACGAAGACCCACATAACACGATATTCACTTAGTCGACTTGCTTTCATCGAAGTAGGGGATAAGATATCTTACGAATTTCTCCTTGGAAGCAGCGGAGCAAAGAGCTAGCGGTCAGAGAAACAGCTACCATCAAAGGATGGCGCTGTCCATCTATCTCGACATCTAGGGTAGGGATGGAGAGGAGCTGTACCTTCAGCTCCTTTGTAAGTGCCATGGGAATCTCCTCCTCACAGATCTCGACGACCAACTGATCCACATAGGGTCGATAAGGCTCCATGATATCATCAGCTAGACAGTAGGCATTATACTTATTATGGTGATGGATACCTAATGTTGGGAGTAGTCCACATCCCACAAGTGCACGAGCAACAATTGCTCTCAATATTGCGTAGCCGTAGTTGAGAAGGGCGTTGGGAGCAGCCTCCTCACGCTCTCGGACGAAGCCCGGCAGAGAGATGAAGAGGTTGCGCCAATAGAAGACCGCTGCTCGAGCCTCTAGGTTCTCCGAGTCGCCACTCTTCACCTGCTTGGCCCAGGCAAGTAGGTTCTTCGCAGGTTCCCCAAGGACTTGCCCGAGGAGCGTGGCTTGATTGAGGATCTTAGCCTGCACGGTTTGTTGCCAGAGTTGCTTCCGCAGGGGAAGGGAGGCCTCCAGCTGCGTACGGAAGCGCTCATTCTGGAGCGTGTGCCCATCGAGGGGAAGTAGGAGTCCTGCAGGCAGGTGACTAGGAGAACACGTTACTACGGCGCAGTTATTCTCTAGGAGTGCATTCAGTAGCCCATGGGTGATGGTGATCTGCTGATGGTCGAGTAGGACGACCCCAATATCTTCTATTGGGATCGTCCGTACAGGACGCTTAGCTTCCCCCTCACAGGGCTGATGCACCTCGATCTGCTTGTTCCTAAGGGCGAGGTAGGCAGGACTGCCAAAGTAGAGGGTACGCTTGATCATAAATACTAATCCATAGACTTAGACAAGCAATATTCTCCCCAAGAGATCTACCTTCACCTTACGAGGATTAAGCACTTGATATCTTTTCTGACTTGCAATTCTATAGGAGCTAGGGATGTCTCCCACGTTATCTTTGCCATCAAGTGTTGTTTCTAAGTGATACCTAAAGACGTAGTCGTGTGTTGCTAGCTTCTGTACCCTGTACAGGTGGCGGCTTAGAGTCGAATAGTCCTTGGCTTCTATTGCCACTTGAATCTCCTCATCTGTCATCCCGATCAGGAACATATCATTCATACGTAGCACCTCCATCAGACGTAAATTAGAGGCTGGGAGAGCCCTAAGAACCGATTCAGGGAGCTCTGGGATGGCAAGAGCTTTCTCCATCACCTCTCGTGGATTGACAACTACAATAGGTAGGCCGTAACGGGCTCGCTCGACTGCCTGCCAGAAGGTAACAATCGACTCAACCACATTTCCATCATCATCCTTATATAACGCTAGGTGATGATTATTCCCTGGCGCAACAAAGCCCACAGCTTCACCCTCGACATTATATCTAAGTGGTACGAGCTTAGACTGGTCCTTACCCGTAAAACACCGAACACTGCGTACCTCTTGCGTCTTTGCCTCATCTAGATAAAGAGGCTCTGCAAAGGCTTGCTTCTCTCCATATTGTGAGATACGCTCTCTAACCTTTTCTTGTAGCGCCTTATCTACAATGTAGTCGACATCCTTTGCTTTTAGACCCTGGAGTGCGTATTTGCATACGACCTCATCTTTACCTCCTGCTTGGATCACACCATAGACCGTCTCCTCGGAGAGTGCACCTCGTGGGATAAGCACATTCCTCTGCACATCGGTCTTACCTGAGCGCTTGTAGACATTACGCCCTCGAGTCACGGTGCGCTTGCCTGGACGGAAGGAAATGAGGATTTCTTCTACATGCTTCATCACCTCTTTGGTCGTGAAGTGTGGCTGTCTAATGAGCCAATGCTCCAACAGGGAGAGTTTCTCTTTCTTGGAGAGTTTCTGCTCTTGATGCTCCTTGATGAACGCATCCATCTCCTGACGATCAGCCTCTGCATTCACCCTATTGAGTCGCTGTATGTAGCTCTGCCGAGTACAAGCGACGATAAGGGCATCAACAGCGTGGTGGCGATGATCCTTTCGCTTGGACCAATCCTTGATACGTTCATCCGTACGCTCTCCATCCCGATGCTCTACGGTAACAACTTCTGTCTCTCCCATAGATCTATATCGCTCTAGGTTGAGGTCTCGCAGGATATTATCATACCCCCACAGCTGGCGGAGCTTAGCAGTGACACCGCCCTCGGAGGCACTCACCAGTCGTATCCCCTTACGGAGAATACCCTGTGCCTCACGGGAGATATACTGAGAGAGTCGTAGATGACGTTCAATGAAGTCTTCAGGCAGATCCTTAGGGAGCATCAAGAGACGCTGACGCTTAGAGTAGGATATCGTCTTACCTTGGAAGAGGCTATCCACTCGCTCAATGTAGTCCTGCTCCCATCCCTTGGATTGGATGTACTCCATCGCAAAGCGATTACCTTTCTCTTGGTTACACGAGCGACAGGCACAGGCCTTATTCGACATAGAATCATCGAAGAGGATTGACTTCGGGATAATATGCTCTACTTCGGTCTCCTCACCTCTGAGGAATTGCACGACATCCACTCGCCTACCACAATAGATACAGCTCTCTGCAGCCTCTTGCCACAGACGATACTTTTGGATGCGAGACTTCGTGGGTGTAATGCTATATTCCTTTATCTTCTCGGCTATAGCCTTGTTTTCTTTCTCTCGTGAGCTATTATTCTTTGTGGCCTTCTCTCGCTCCTCACGGCTCATCTTTAGCTCACGAGCTAGCTCGACACGCACCTCATCGATCTCACCATGTTCCCTCTTGAGCGCATTGACAAGGTTAATCATCTGATTAAGGATCTTCTCGACCACAGGCTGACGTAGGGCATTCTTCTGCAGGAGAGGGATTTCTTCCAGCAGGCTACGTTCATCTCGCTCCTGGGCAGTCATACTATCCGAATGCCGTATCCCTGCTGCCTCCGCCGCCTCGCTATACATCTTCCCTTCTCGCAGATAAGGAAGAAGCTTACAGATGAACTTAGCCGACTTGTTTCCATAGCCCTGCTTGACGAAGTCAATCTTATAGAGGGCATCCATCAGCCCACCATCTAAGTCCTCGGCCTTAATGCCTAGTTGCCCAATCAAGGCACTGCGCATCTCTGCCCTATCCTCGATGGAATAAAGGATATGCCAAAACTTGTAGAGAGGTTCATTCTGGTAAGACTCATCGATGATTGGGCGAATAACACCATCCTCATCGACCTCATGAGAGTCCCTTGTCGTTAAGTTAAACCTGAGTAGACCCTCATACTGCTCATATCCTTTCAGTGCCTTGCGCAAGATAGCAGCAGTTGTATTCCCTCCTATCCCCTTCTCTAGCAGCTTATCACACCAGAGCTTATCCTTCGGCTTAATTTTAAGCTCCTTGCGAAGCGCAGTAAGGCTGAGCTTATCGTTCCTTTGGAGATAGTCAAAGAGCTTTTGCTTTTCCTCCTGCTCGAGCTTTCGCTCTGTGCCATCAGGATGGTAAAGGCGGATGTTATGAATGGATTCCCAGACCTTGCAGACCTGGAAGATAGGGGAAGATTTCGGGGCTACCTTGGGACCAATGGTGATGGTCTTCTCAACGAACTCTTCGACGCCCTCCTTGTTGGTATGCTTTACTCGTATGACCTTCTCCTTCTTCTCAAACTCACAGAAGGAGACCAACTGCTTGCATGACTTCAGAGGACGCTGATAGAAAATGATGCGGTCTCGTATTCTACGAATCAGTGCGTCCGTAAGGAGCTCGGGATAGAACACCCTCTGCACCGCCATGATGCGGTCATACTCCTCGATGTAGGCCTCACGGGGATAGACCTGCTCCTTGATGCGGTAGGTATAGTAGGTGCCTCTGGGGGCGGTCTGTTCATTAGCTCTTAGCTCCTCAGTGAAGTGCTGACCAATCGTCTGTCCCTTCTCTTTTAGAATCTGGTAACGCCCTTTGACTTGAGCCACATACCCTGTCTCCTTGCCCGTCTTAGTATCAGCCTCTGCGGCTTCGTCTGCCTTTGCGTGCTTGTAGCCTCGCTTCTGGTTGATGTGCAGTAGCACCCGTCCTAGTTCAGTTAGGCTCAGCTGCTCTCCAGGGGTAGCAGCTCGTGCTCGTAGCTCCCAGAGCTCCAGTAGAGGGAGCTTAATCAGAGCTTCATCGGGGAGCATCGCATGCTCACGAAGCACCTTCTTTAGAGCCTCTCGCCGTAGCTGATAGCGATCCATACCCTTGCGGATGGTGCGTGCCACCGTGCGCATCTTGTTCTTGGTGATCGCCTTACCCTGGGTAAATTCTGTAGCATCATCCGCAGAGAGGGGCACGATACGGCTCCCCATTCCTAGGATACTCTGTGGTTTCTCATCTTTGTCTAGGGTGATTAGGCACCACCCGATAGACCCAACACCGAGGTCGAGACCAAGTACTTTCTTTCCCATAGTACTCTTATATTTCGTTAGTTAATCATTATTTGGCTACCTTCGTGGTACTGATTTGAAGCTAATCACAATAAGGATTTCGTTCCGTTGTGAAAACATCCAAGGCGGGGGGCGGAGGTAATAACTCCAAGCCTCGCCTTTCTTTTGTGTTTACATGCCAGCCCATGAGGTGCCCTTGTTATGCAGGCTAAGTTACTGACTTTTCGGACAAATAGCAAATGAAAAAACACAAGAGAGCAAGGGCAACATACACACCGCAAGGTATAAGACCACCCAACAGCCAAACAAACGGTATATACACAATTGAAAATCAACACTTTACAAGAACACAAAACACGATCTCCTTGACCTCCCCTCCATGAGTTACCATAACTCCTTTTTGCGACTTACCATAACTCGCTCTGACGAGTTACCATAACTCTCAAAAACGAGTTACCACAACTCGTTACTAAGACTTATGGTAACTCGTCACCCACCTCCGACTTATAGTAGGTCAACAGGGCTTCTCAAGCATGAAAGTAGACTGAGGCAGAGAGTGATTTAATAAGAAGCTAAGTATCTTTGCAAACGAACTAAACGACAGAACAAGCAACGCTATATGACAGACGCGAGTAATAAGGACAGCTGGATGAATGAAGTCCGTGAACTCGGGCAGGAACTTATTGAGCAGGGTGAAGTCTCCCATACACACGAGGTACTTCCTGCCATCTGTAGTCGCCGATCCATAAGGCAATTTACCGATACCCCCCTCTCCGGTGAAGATGTCCAGATACTGCTAGAGGCTGGACTGCGGGCTCCCTCATCCCGAGGAGCACATACCACACAGTTTATACTCGTCGAGAGCCGAGAAACCTTGACAGAGCTAAGCTATATGCGCCCCGATGGAGCTGACTTCCTCAGGCAAGTGCCACTCGGCATCGTCATCCTTGGCTCTCCGATGGAGTGCGAGCGTTGGATAGCAGATGCCTCTCTCGCCGCAGGCTATATCCAGCTACAAGCAGAAGCCCTTGGTCTCGGCTCCTGCTGGGCAGATGTCTTCGGACAAAATACGTCCAATGGGCAAGAGGCTAGTGAGTACGTTCGCAATGTATTAGGCATTCCCTATCAGCTTGAGGTCCTATGTATCATTGCCGTTGGGCATAAAGCTTCCAGCCTTGTCCCACATGCGGTGGAGGAACTGAGGTGGGAGCAGATCCATATCGGGCGCTATCCAGCCCTAGAGGAGGAAGCCTCCCAGAGCTAAACCAATCCCTGTGAAGAAACAAGAGCGAATCGTCCTCCTCGGTGCAGGCAACGTAGCCTGGCACTTAGCTCACGCCCTCCATCTACTGAATGTAGGGGAGACGGAGTATATCGTCACCGATATCTACAGCCCGAGTGGCGTGACAGCATGCGACTTAGCCTCTACCCTTGGCGAAGGAGTTCATAGCACCAACGACCTCAGCTCTCTACCACAAGACGCAGACTGGTACGTCTTCGCCGTCCGAGATGACGCTCTACCCAAGCTTTGGACACAGCTTGCTCACCGCACATCAGGCTCTTGGCTACACACATCAGGGAGTACCGACCTCTGCTCAATGACGAAATACCATAGCAGTACAGGGGTGCTTTATCCTCTACAAACCTTCAGCAAGGGGAAGGTATTAGACTTCTCCTCCATTCCTCTCTATATCGAGGCCAACAATGAGTCCACACTGGCTCGGATTGAGACCTTAGCACACAGCCTAAGCAACGAGGTACATCATGCCAGCTCTGAGGCACGCATGGCACTGCATGTAGCCGCAGTCCTCTCATGTAACTTCTCGAATTATCTCATCACGCTAGCTGAGGAACTTCTCTCCGCCCATCAGCTCCCATCTAAGGCTCTCCTCCCACTCCTAGATGAAATGATTGAGAAGCTCCACCACCTCCCTGCCCAAGAGGCACAGACGGGTCCAGCACGAAGGGGCGATCAGATGGTTATTGAGCGGCACCTCAAGCTCCTACACAACACGCCCGAGCTGGAGCAATTATACCGACTACTCTCCGAAAGCATCCGTAAACGGTTTGACTTGGGATAATCAGTGACACAAAGGAGGCATTGTCTTCCCTCCCAAACCTTTTCTCCTCACGTTCCTCATCGAGCGGCTCAGCAATAAAGCTACTCGCATAAAGGGGGCAAACCATTGGACAGAAGAGATGAGGCACAATACAACAAATCACTCGACCAATCCCAAAGGATTAGCCGAGTGATTACGTTTATTCTATCAGAAAACTTCTTAGACCAGCTCTATTGTCTTATTGTACAGATGATGGAGCTTTTCACTCCTTCCCTACCTTTGTGAAGCACCAACTTCTTTCTCAAAGTAATTCTAAGGAGGGGGGATTAAGTCCAATACTTCTTGCTAGAATACACCAAGATTAACACCAATGGTTAGCTGGAAGGCAGCCTTCAACCCTTCAGCTGAAGGAGCAAGATAAGCGAGGTCGATATTCATGGGCTTGAAACGAAGGCCTGCACCTGCAGAGAAGTGCTTCGCTCCATTACTATCGTAGAAGTATCCAAGGCGCAAAGCATAGGCTTGGCGGAATAGATATTCACCACCAACGTGCAGGGCGGTAGACCGAGAGTTCGATGGATAGAAGAAGTAATCCGCTCCGAGAGCAAGCGCAAGCTGATGCTCCGCACTGATGCCATAGCCCAACTCACCACCTAAGCCAAAGAAAGCTGGAGGATAAGCATCTGACCCTTTACTCGTATAGCGATAACTCCCACCAAGGTTCTGAGCCTTTGCTCCAATAGTGTAGCTAAGTCCTAGATGGTCTTCAGCAGGACGACTTCGGTAGAATGCTCCAACCCCCACAACAAAGGTAGAGGCTGACCGCTTCAGGCTCGTCGAAATATAGCTCCCCGTCACATAGGCTGACAAAGAAGATAACCGGAGAGCATAACCAACGTCAATCGTATAGTCCTCGATGGTATATGTCTTCTTAACCCGCTCGGCTTGGTCAACCTCTTGGAACTTGAGTCCACCTAGGTAGCGTCCACCCAAGAAGAACCCATGATCTCCGAGTCGAGCCCCTAGAGCGAGATTAAACAGGTTACGAGATCCATCAAACCCCTCAATCTTACCTAAGAAGCGTGCGCTCGCAGAGGCAGATAGATTACCCTCGTCACAATAGAGCAGCGACGTAGGGTTAGCGTATAGGTACGATGTATGGGATTCACCATAGTGATTCCCCCCTAGTGCGGCTGAGCGTGTATCAACTGCCATCTCGAGGATGGGTAGTGAGCGAGCCTTCGTCGTCTGAGCAGAGAGAGAGGCTACGCTACAAAGAGTCCCAAGTAGCAGGATGGATAACTTGTTCATGGTCTATTCAGAATGCTTATTGTTTGACAAACCCCTTCGTATATGTACCCTTAGCAGATTTTACCCTGAGGACATAAGCCCCTGGAGCAATCGTCTTCACAGGCACCTTGATTGAGCCAATACCCTTGACCGTATAGGTCTTATCAAATACCCGTGTACCGAGCGTACTAACAATCTCAACCTGCACCCTATCAAGAGATGGATCCATGACCAGGTTGAGTACTGTAGTAGCAGGGATGGGATAAACCGAATAGACCGCGTCAGCTGTGCTCGTCACGACACGTACGGGTATGGTCGTCTGTACAGAGGAACTAATACCATCTGAGACCTCCACCTGTACCTGAGTGGTACCGGGCTTATGACCTGTGATAACGAGTTCTCCTGTCTTAGAGATCGATGCCGTAGCAACCGCTCCGTCCAGTGCACTAGCAGAGTAAGTAAGGTTAATTCCCTCGGTATATGTCAGTATGGAGGCGACATCGAGCTTAATCTGCTGACTGGCACCAACAATCTGATTACCCATCGAAGCTGTGAACTCTGGAGCCTTATATGTGTAGACTTCGAAGGGGATATCCAGCGTGGTCTTTGCCCCGAGCTCATCCGTAGCTGTCACCTTAATACTGTAGTTACCTGCAGGGGCTACTGCTCGCAGTGTAAATTCAATCTTACCATCTAGCACCTGATGGCTGACACCACGCTTCTCTCCGCTGATGTCAATGCTTACAGTCTGCCCATCTGGATCAGAGTACGCCACAGAGAAGGATTGCTTCGATACAGCAGAGACTCGAATCTTGTCTTCACGTGAGAGCTTGAGAAGCGGTGGGTTATTCTTCTTCGTTGTGAAGCTAGAGATAGTTAGACCCGAGCTAAGTCCCCAGCGGTCCACCGCTTCGACAGCGACTGAATATGTCGTGTTCTCTTTCAGATTCGCGAGTGGGAGGAAAAGCTTGTGCCCAGGAGCATACCCCATACCATTAATCGTACGAAGTAGGTAGTTGGCATGGTTCGTTTCTGTAATCGTGCTCGTCGAGAGATATGCACGATACTCTACAGGTGTACCATCGTCTTCGTCTGCCACCGCTTGGAAGGAAAGGTTAGCTGTGATAAAGGAAACTTTATCGATGGAGATAGAAGCAATCTTCGCTGGAGCCTTACCCTTATTCGTTGCAAAGGCTGCACTAGCATCTATGTAACCACGCCCGAGGCGACCTGCATATCGAGAGATCGTCTGATCAATACTCTTACTCTTAAGAGAACCTAGTAGAATCTGTTTGCATTTCTCACTGGTAAAACCTTGCTCTCCGAAGTGTGAGACAATCAAAGCTGCTACCCCTGAGACATGTGGGCAAGCCATAGATGTACCCTGCATACCACCATACTCATCACCCTTTGTAATCTTTTTGGAGAGCGTGCTAATGACCTGCCCCGCATCTCCGAAGTTCACATCACCACCAGGAGCCATTATATCTACCCAGTCACCACGATTGGAGTAGGGAGCATTTGTGAAGGCCGGGTTCATCGAGGACACAGCAACGACAGCCTCATAGGCACCTGGGTATGATTTGTAGTCACGACCATCATTCCCTGCAGCGAAGATGACAATCCCTCCCTTCATTGGAGCATCTGCCTTTTGATTGCCATTCTTATCACACCCTGCCCATTTGATGAAGTAGTCAATAGCTTGCTTCATAGAGGGAGGAATAACTGTGATATTTGCCGTATAGCGATAACCCCAGGAGTTTTGGCTAATAACGGCTCCATTATTGGCTGAATAGACAAAAGCACGTGCTGCATCTGCCCCTTCATTACCAACACCGAAGACTTGACAACTCATCAGCTTCACACCAGTACCTGCAGTTCCATCACCACCAGCGACACCGCAGACACCGATGCCGTTATTATTACGGGCGGCGACTGTACCTGCTACGTGTGTGCCATGTGAAGCATCATCAGGATAAAGAGTACCATTATTCTTAATGAAGTTGAAGCCATTGATATCATCAACGAAGCCGTTGTTATCATCATCTTTATCCTTCACTCCATTCTTCTCTGCTAGGTTGACATAGAGGTTATCGACGAGGTCTGGATGCTCGACATCAATACCACCATCATTAACAGCAACGATAACGTTTGACTTGCCCACTTCGGTCTCCCATGCTTTGAAGAGACTAATATCGGCACCGGGGACACTACCTCTGATCGACCCAGTATTGTTGTAGTGCCACTGATCCTTCAGCCTTGGGTCATTAAATGAGGACCCTCTCGATTGAGACATTGACGTCTCGGGAAGCGAGGATATCCCCACAGGCTTAGCATTAGGATAAGCTATGGGATATACGGGCTCAGCGTAGTCAACTTCTTTATTATCAAGGAGGGTCTGCATTGCAGCCCTTAGGTCATGCCGTTCGTTAAAGCGCACGATAAACCAACGATCAAGCCCCTCTTGGCGCATCCGTTCCTCATAGCGAGGATCGATGGGGAACAATGGTTCCATACCACTTGCACCAAGGCTACGGAGTGACGTAGCTAGAGGTGAAGAGAGGGCTTTTAGTTCGATTTCCTTGGGCTCAAAGGTTAGAGCACGAAGGCTTTTCTCTGAGCCTTTCTGTAAGCGGATGTACAAGACACCAAGCTCTGCCCCCTCGGTAGGGAGTAACTCTCTAGTAGACGAAGAGGTCTCCGCCACTTCGGAGCGAAGCTCGCCACCTCGAGGTTGTGCTTCATCAAAATCCTTCTTACATGAAGAGAGGGCACAGAGCGACAGAAGCGACAGGGTTAGTATAGTCCTTTTCATTGTCGTAATCTAATCAGGTTGATTGCATATTCGTTCATTTGCTCCCCTCGCGTATGCTTCTTTTCTCTTGGGTAACGAAATCTATTCTTTCACAAGCAGAGTGCTTACCAAGGAGCTGCATGTAGAGAAGGTAGTCTTACTATCCCGCCAAAGACCATACGAAAGGGTACAGAGCGGTTAGGGCATTCTACTGTCTCTAGAATATTATTACCATTCACCCCTCCTGCATGGGAGAGAGGCTCACTAAGCCTTCTCTCCCAAACAAGAATAGGGTTTTGGATTCACTTGATTGGATTGGGAGAGGGCTACTCCTAGCCCTCTCTCAAGGAAAGATTATTGGTACTAGCTACTTGAGTGAGCGCACCTGCCTACGAACGACTTGCTGCACAAGACTACGTACCGTAGCGGCTTCTTCAGCCTTAACCCTAAGGAAGGCCTTGTAATCAGTAAGGAGCTTAACAGAGAGTTCACCGCTCTGGCTATAAGAATCCTTAATCTTACTTAGATCCTGATAGATACACTGCATTTCAATGGCAGGCTTGCCCTGGAAGGTAGCGACACGGAGGAAATAAGCTTGGTTCTTTGCCTTGTTCAGGAAGACATCTACTCCTTCTTGCTGACCAAAGTAACGGAACTGGGCATCAGCAAAGAGAGCCTTAACTTCCTTAGTCAGGTAGTAGCGTCCCATTGCATCAGACCAGAAGGCAAGGGTCGTATTCGGATAGATAGCCTGGCAAGCCTCTACGACGCCGATATATTCATCATCCTTAGGAATCTTTGCGCTAGGGACAACGTAGAAATAGCCTCGATGGCTCTCGTTGTCAAACACCTTCCCCTTGGCGATGAAGCGGTCGTAGTTATTCTGAGTGACAGAGGGATCTCGCTCTGCGCCCCATGTTTCTTCCTCTATCTTCCGCATTTCTTCTTGCTTCTTACCTGGTAGCTTGAGATCCCGATCCCCCATGTACTGTACCTGATCTGTCATAGGTAGAGCCTTGAAGGTAGCATAATCCTTGTCCTGTCCCTTTGGTGTGTACTCAGCCGTGATTACTGCTCCATTTGCTTCGATGGCAACCTTCAGGGAGAAGAGCACCTCTGTACCTGTGTAGGTGATTACCTTCTCATCCTGACTCTTAGTCTTTTTATCAAGACCATTTTCCTTGAGGAAGGCATCAAAGTTTGCGTTATCCTTAACTAAGCTCACATCAAGGCAAACAGTAGCTGCAGAGGTATAGCCCTTTGCGGTCTCTGATGCGAAGGAATACTGGATAAAGGGCATCGCAGCACTTTTTGTCAAGAAGCGATAGAAGGTCTTGTTAAACAGACCATCAGGGATCTTGACCAATGTGTGACCACGGCCTACTTCATAAGAGCAAACACTGGAGAGGTCTGCAGGGAGCTTCAGAAGGGGAAGTACGTAGAGGCTCGTTGCTTCTTGAGTGACTTCGACTTCCTTGGTTACAGTACCTGCAGTGAGGATAACTTTCACAGAGCGTTTAGCCGTTCCATCGTTAGCCTTAGCTGTGATGGTGAAGCTGTTCTTCGTCACCTTATCCAGCGTGAGCCAGTCTACGGCAGAGGCTAGCTCCACCTTCACCTGCTCCGTATTGCTATAGAAGCCTATTTTTTCAGTTCCGCCTCCGACAGGTAGCGTCACCGCTTCCTTATCAAGGTCTATGATTACATCGGCAGCACTCTGCTTGACGGCGATACGGCGCTGTAAGCCACCAGCGTTCACGATCACGGACGCAGTACGTTCTACCCCGAGGTCATTAGCCTTGACCTTAACCTGGAGGCTCGTCCCAACCTGAGTGAGGGTAACCCATCCTTCTTGGGAAGAGAAAGCGTTCCAGCTATCCTTATTTGTCTGCACTGATACGGTCTGTTCAGATGCATTCTTTGCGAAGGTCAGCGAGCTCGTCGAAAGCTCTAGCGTTGGCTCTTCTATATCATTATTCTGCTTACAGGCTGGAATAAATAGTAAGAGAGCCAATAGCCCTATCGCGTATTTCATTTTCTGTCTCATAAGTTTGATTCTATTTCAGTGTTCACCCTGAGAGGAGTATGGTGTTACCTCCAGAGTCGTAGTGTGTGTGAGCGTGATCTGCCTAAGGCTAAATCTGCCATCGAGGGCGTGATCAGATGCAGGAGAGGTTATACTTCCTGCGTACGACCTTACTTTTCCTGATATAGCTTATGTAGACTGGCCTGGGTCATGCGTTTGTGGTTATGCATATACCCCTACCCTCTCTAGGTATTATCACGATGGGCGGCCGCCCCCTCGTGTGCTGGTATGAGGGCTAGGAGCGGGTAATCATCTCGTCATGTCTTGTTTTATGATACATTATAACTTTTACTTATTCCTCACAAGGGATTTCCCCTTAATCTTGGGCGAAAGTTAGCAATAGTTTTTCAAACAAGAAACAAGAGAAACAAAATAAATTTCCTTAAAAACAACCTTAACAATGTCTTTTGTCCACCTTATAATACAAATAGAAGTCTATAAAACAAGATTGAGAAACGAACAATCCTAGATGAGGGCAGGAAAAACACTCACCCCTTCAAACACCCTTCACCCCTGCATAACTGTAGCTCAGGGTTAGACCCCTGCAAAATAAAAAACAAAGAAAAAATACGGCGCATCTGCTTCAATAGATTAGCATACTAATCTAGTAAAGCGATGCATGACAGAGCATCTTCACCGACCCAATGTGGCAGCGGAAGCAACCCAAAACGATCCTCAGCCACTGATCTCCAACCAGCAGAATAAAAGGCCACAGGACAGCACTCCCAAATGCAAACACAACAAACTGATAACAAACAAAATACAAAACAACAAAAGGAAGGAAAAACGACTTACCACAACTCGCTTCGGCGAGTTGTGGTAAGTCGTTTCAAAGAGTTATGGTAACTCGCTATAAAGAGTTATGGCAACTCGTTACAGCGACTTATAGTAACTCATCACGCCCCATTATGAGACCTATTAAAAACGGATTCAGGGACAGGTATTGTAAGGTATGATGGTCATTGCCCCCGCCTTTACTTAGGACGCTGCGCTCGTATTAGGCTCAGCCTCTCGTCTTCGTATATCCAAGGGCTTGGAGAATAGGGATGAGCTTGGTGCGCTGATCCCCTTGAATAAGGATCTCTCCATCCTTGACTGATCCACCGACACCGCAACGCCGGCGAAGTGTCCTCCCTAGTACCTCGAGATCTTCACTTGAACCAACAAAGCCAGAGACGAGAGTCACCTCCTTCCCTCCCCGCTGTTTACGAGACAAGGAGAGGCGAAGGCGTTGCTCTGCTGGAGGCAGTGTTACCTCCTCGGGAGCATTCTCCTCTGTAGTGTAGCTATAGTTTGGATCGGTGCTGTAGAGTACGCCTAGTCGTTTCTTCCAGTCAGACATTATGCATCTGAAGTATTAGAGACTGACCTCAAGAGAGAATCCTTGAGGCAAGAAGGTCGATACATCTCCACCATAGTGGAGTAGCTCACGCACTACGGTAGAGCTAATATGTGTGAACCGCTGGGAGGCAGGCAGGAGTACGGTCTCCATGTCGGCAATGTGACGGTTGAGGTCAGCCAGTGTACGCTCGTACTCCATATCGGTACTACTGCGTACCCCACGTAGGAGGACCTTGACCTTCATCTCTTGAGCCAGTGAGACCGTTAGCCCCGTATAGGTAAGGACACGCACACGAGACTCAGAGGCATAGTAACGCTGGATTTGCTGGAGACGCTCCTCGGCAGTGAATAGGTTACGCTTAGCATCATTGGTACCAATAGCAACAATGACCTCGTCAAAGAGGTCGAGACCACGTGCCACGATATCGGCATGACCCCGTGTAAAGGGATCAAACGACCCAGCGTAGAGGGCTTTGCGCTTCATGTAAGATGGGGAAATTATTTAGTTAGGTCTATGATTTCCTCTGGTGCTGGTGTAAGGTTTTCAGCACCAGAGGCGGTGATGAGGTAGGTATTCTCAATACCCACTGCACCTATTTTGGGGAGGACAAACTTAGGTTCAAAGGCGATGACCATTCCTTCCTCGAGGACATCTTTACTTCGTCCTGTCAAGACGGGCAATTCATTGATCTGTAATCCGAGACCATGCCCCACAAACTGAGCTTGTAGCTCCGTCCCCATGAAATAGGGCTTAGCACCCTCAGCCTCCACGATAGCTAGGCATTCGTTATAGAGATCGCCACATAGTGTACCTGGGTGCGCCTGCTGCATGATGTCGCGATGCAAGCGGCAACTTAGTTCGTGCAGACGATAAGCCTCATCAGGGAGAGCACCTATGGAGTATGTACGCGTGAGGTCAGAGTAATAAACGCCATAGTTCCCAGCCATATCAATCATCACGGCCATACCCTGCTCGAGCAGTGTCCCATTCGAGCCAAGAGGAAGTGCTGTCGTGCCAGCTCCACCTAGGGCAAAGTCATAGGGAGAGGGTGCAGCAGCATTATCCCCAGCCAGCAGACTACCCATGTAGATTTCCATTGCCGTCCCAAAGCATCGGAAGAGACCTACCGACCCCTCCTGACGCATCCGACGCTCAATCTCTATCTGCAGGTCTCGGTCAGTCATCCCCGAGCGATACAGACCCTTGATGAAACTATATGCTCGTACATGTTGCTCAGCTCCCTGGCGTATCTGCTCTATCTCTAGAGGTGTCTTCACCCTACGAACTTCACGAAGAATGCTCGTAGCATTATGTAGCGAAGCATTGGGGAAAAGGCGAGCCTGACGCTGTACATCCGAATAGGTCTGCTCATCCAGCTCTAGGGCAATGGAAGAAACCCTCTCGGTATCGACATATTCTGAGATTTGCTCAATCTTACGCACTCCATGTACACCTTCTCCCTGGACAAGTGTCTGAGGTCTACGAATAAAGAACTGTGCATTTCCTTCCCGAGGGATAAAAGCAAGCCCCGAGAAGATGTGGCCAAAGATGTAGAGGAGATTAACGTTAGAGGCGATGACAAGAGCATCAATATCTGCCTGCTGAAGTACTGCTTGTATACGCTGTACTCGTAGCTGATAGTCAGGATGAAGCATTGATTCTTTGGCTTGGATAAGCGTTGTAATGGAGTTGGTTAGAATGGGACATTGCTATCAGGGAAGTCCTGACTCCCTGATAGAGGATCAGCCTGTGTGGCTGGTGTGTTTGCCGAAGGTTGAGCGGAAGAAAGCGTGCGACCACTGAGTGAAACACCTTTACCCTTATTGGCTCCTTCTCCCCCTGCATTCAGAGTCGCTAGTTCACTCTTCGGTGCAAAGCGAGCATAATCCGCCTTGAAGGCAAGACGCACCTCTCCGACAGGCCCATTACGATGCTTAGCGATGATGAACTCCCCTACACCTCGTAGCGACTCACCTGTCTCAGGATCTACAGTGATCTTGTAGTACTCGGGGCGGTGTATAAAGCAGACGATATCAGCATCCTGCTCAATCGCACCTGATTCACGAAGGTCGGAGAGCTGAGGACGTTTGCTATTAGCATCCCCCCCTTGCAGTCGGTTCTCCACACCACGATTGAGCTGTGAAAGAGCAATGATGGGAATGTTCAATTCCTTAGCAAGCATCTTCAGTGAACGAGAGATTGTACTGACCTCCTGCTCACGGTTACCGAAGCTCATCCCACTAGCATTCATTAGCTGGAGATAGTCGATGATGATAATCTTCACCTGATGCTCACGCACAAGACGACGAGCCTTGGTACGTAGCTCAAAGACGGAGAGCGATGGGGTATCATTGATGAAGAGCGGTGCAGACTCGAGCGTACCAATACGGTTATTCAAACGTCCCCACTCCTCTTCACTAAGGCGACCACTCTTAATCTTCTGCCCATCGATTTCGCAGACGTTGGAGAGGAAACGTTTGACAAGCTGTACAGCGCTCATCTCAAGGTTAAAAAGAGCCACTGGTATACCATGATCTACCGCCATATACTTAGCCATCGAGACGACAAACGCCGTCTTTCCCATAGCCGGTCGGGCAGCGATGATGATGAGGTCAGAGTTCTGCCAGCCCGAGGTCATCTCATCTATATCATGGAAGCCCGTTGTCAGACCACTGATCCCCTCCGAGCGGTTAGCAGCTATCTGTATTTCGGTAATTGCTCCCTTGACCAAGGGATTAATCGGGACAAAGTCACGGCTGGAGTTCTGCTGGGCTATCTCGAAGAGGGAACCTTCGGCCTGCTGAATCTGCTCCTGCACATCGATGACATCGTCGTAAGCACCCTTGAGCGTCGTGGAAGCCATCCCTATCAAGCGACGGCTAAGCGCTTTGTTGTACAGGATATCGGCGTGAGCCTCAAGACTACTGGTAGACATCACCTTAGATGTCAAGCCGGCTATGTAGGCAGGTCCTCCGATTTCATCTAGTACATCCATACGCCTCAGCTCCTCTGTGACGGTGAGCATGTCTATGGGCTGCTGAGCCATCGCTAGCGTCACCATAGCTGAGTAGATCTGCTCATGTGCCTTGACATAGAACGTCTCTGGACGCAGACGCTCACTGACACGTGCATAGGCATCCTTCTCTAGGAGAATAGCTCCGAGGACAGCCTCCTCGAAGTCAGGAGCCTGAGGAGGAATACGCCCATCCATCTCCATGGGGACAATGGGTTTGGATGGCTTCGTCCCACGCTTAGTTGTTTTTACCGTTGCCATATCGCCTTAGTCAAGCTTTAGTACTGCGAGGAAAGCCTTCTGAGGCACCTCCACCGTACCAATCTGCTTCATACGCTTCTTCCCTTCCTTCTGCTTCTCTAGGAGCTTACGCTTACGAGAGACATCTCCCCCGTAGCACTTAGCCGTCACATCCTTGCGCACGGCCTTGATGGTCTCTCGGGCTATGACCTTGGCACCAATAGCTGCTTGGATAGCAATATCGAACTGCTGGCGTGGTATAAGCTCCTTGAGCTTCTCACACATCCTTCGTCCAAAGGCTACGCTGTTGTCCACATGGGTAAGGGTAGAGAGGGCATCCACAGGGTCTCCGTTGAGAAGGATATCTAGCTTTACGAGCCTAGAGGGACGGAAGTCACTCAGATGATAATCGAAGGAGGCATAGCCTTTTGACACACTCTTCAGCTTATCATAGAAGTCAATCACAATTTCCCCAAGAGGCAGATCAAAGAAGATCTCTATTCGGTCTCCCGATATATATTCCTGCTTGATGAGCTGTCCACGCTTGCCGAGGCAAAGCGTCATGATTGGCCCAATGTACGCAGTATTGGTGATGACTGATGCACGGATATACGGCTCCTCGATGCGGTCAATAAGGGTCACATCGGGTAGCCCCGAGGGGTTATGCACCTCCTTACAGCTCCCCTTCTTGTCATAGACTTTATAGGACACATTGGGGACAGTGGTAATGACATTCATTCCAAACTCTCGGTCTAGTCGCTCCTGGATAATCTCCATGTGCAACAGCCCGAGGAAACCACAGCGGAAGCCAAAGCCAAGCGCAATAGAGCTCTCGGGTTGGAAAGTGAGGGAGGCATCGTTAAGCTGAAGTTTCTCAAGCGAAGCACGTAGGTTCTCGAAGTCCTCACTCTCTATCGGATACAATCCAGCGAACACCATAGGCTTTACTTCCTCAAAGCCCTCGATAGCTGTGGTAGCACCGCCCGTGACATGGGTAATTGTATCCCCTACCTTCACCTCTCGGCTGGTCTTAATACCCGAAATAATGTAGCCAACATCCCCTGTGCGGACTTCCTTCCGAGGATCCATATCTAGGCGAAGGACACCCACCTCGTCCGCATCATATTCCTTACCAGTGGCAATGAACTTAACGTGATCACCCTTTCGTATCACACCATTAACCACCTTAAAATAGGCAATAATACCACGGAAGGGATTGAAGACGGAGTCAAAGATCAAGCACTGAAGCGGCGCCTCGGGATCCCCCTTAGGAGCAGGGATACGCTCCACGATAGCATGGAGGATCTCATCTACACCGAGGCCTGTCTTCCCACTAGCTCGGATGATCTCTTCACGCTTGCAGCCCAGTAGCTCGATGATCTGATCCTCGACCTCCTCGGGCATCGCACTGGGTAGGTCTACCTTATTTACAATAGGTATAATCTCCAGATCATGCTCTAGAGCCATGTAGAGGTTGGAGATGGTCTGTGCCTGTATGCCTTGGGCAGCATCGACAATAAGCAAAGCTCCCTCACAAGCAGCGATAGAGCGGGAGACCTCGTAAGAGAAATCCACGTGCCCCGGGGTATCAATAAGATTAAGTACGTAGTCGTTGTCCCCCATCCGATAGTTCATCTGGATGGCGTGGCTCTTAATGGTGATACCTCGCTCACGCTCTAGATCCATATTATCGAGGACTTGCTCTTGTAGATCTTTCCCTGAGACGGTTTGTGTCGTCTCTAGGAGGCGGTCAGCTAGGGTACTCTTCCCATGATCAATATGGGCTATGATACAAAAGTTCCTTATATGCTTCATCTCTCGACAAAGATACAACGAACGATTAATACACACTGCGGCTAGAGAATGCACAGTATCATTCATTCTGTGCAATAATTTATACCTTTGCCCTGTAAACCTCGGGGATAATTGAGCCTCTGAGGCATTCATTAAATAAAGACTTCGATGAAAAGAACCCTAGCTATTGGGCTTATCTGCCTAGGCGCTTATTCCTCTGCTCTAGCTGGAGGACTACTCAATAATACGAGCATGCATGCACTCTACCTACGCAGCCTTGCTCGTAATGCCTCTACTGCTATTGACGCTGCTTTCTACAATCCTGCGGGACTTGTTTTCACACCCGATGGTTGGCGTTACTCAATCAATAGCCAAACGGTATTCCAGAAGCGAGATATTACGACGACATTCGCACCCTTCGCTTTCAATGGGGGGCAGACGACCAAGCATTTTGGGGGGACAGCTACGGCACCCATTGTCCCCACGATTATGGCAAGCTACAAGAAAGGTGACTGGGCGTTCTCTGCTGTCGCTGGCATCTTTGGCGGCGGTGGGAAGGCTCGCTTTAACCAGGGGCTTCCCCAGTTTGAGGCTGCCGTGTCTATGATCCCTACCACCACACAGGCAATACGGGGGATGCTAAGTAACCCCGCCCTAACAGGGAAACTCCCTCCTGCTATTGCCACTCAGCTCCCTACCCTAACAGCCCCGCTCACGGCTGTGAATAAATACACCGTAGATAGCCATCTGGAGGGTCAGCAGTATACCCTTGGTCTCCAGCTCGGGGCAACGTACCGCGTTACACCCTTCCTTAGTGCACACCTCGGTGCCCGCTTGAGCTATGCCTACAACACCTATACAGGCTATATCCGCAATATCCGTGTCAATAACCAAGCAGGGGATATGGTAGCAGCTCCTATCTATTTTGCCGCTGAAGCACTCAAGTACAAAGCTCTAGCAGAGAACCCCGCTATCAAGACTGCTCTTGCTTCTCTTCCCACAGATGTACAGCAACAGGTACAGACACTCCTTCGTGCACCTGCTGCCTTAGCTGCAGGGTCTGTAGACAAGCGCATTGAGGTCAAGCAGACGGGGCTCGGCATCGCACCCATCGTTGGTCTACACCTAAACTATGAGGGGCTGAATGTGGGGGCTCGCTACGAATTCCGCACCGCCCTTGACGTGAAGAACGATACGAAGGCTAACGACTCTGGCATGGAGCAGTTTAAGGACGGCGCCAAGGTAGCCAATGATATGCCTGCTGTGCTGGCTCTCGGGGCATCATACCGCATCCTTCCCCAGCTCACCGCCTCGGTAGGCTTCAATCACTTCTTTGAGAAGCAAGCACGCATGTCGGGTGATAAACAGAAGAGCCTCAGTCACAACACCAGCGAATACCTCTTTGGCCTAGAATGGAATGCTCTGTCATGGCTAGACGTAAGTGGTGGCGTACAGATCACGCGCAAGGGAGTAACGGATGACTATCAAAGTAACATCCATTTTGACATGAGCTCTAATTCCTATGGCTTCGGTGTCGGTGTACACTTAACGAAGGAGCTACAGCTAAACCTTGCCTACATGATCTCCGACTACAAGAAGCATACGAAGGAAATCAACAACTATGTCTCCACTGCTCTCCCTGGAGTAAACACGAAGGCAACAGAGGTGTATTCACGCAAGAACCAGATCTTCTCCCTAGGTCTTGACTACACACTTTAGTACTTAGCACATTCAGGGGCGCATTCCCCAACAAGCCCATATAAAGCGAGGGGGCACAGCTTTTATGCTTGTGCCCCCTCGCTTCGTTTTTGTCTCCTGTATTTTCAGGGAGGGTATCCTCGTTGCTTGGGGTATTTGCCCCTAGCCTTCCTTCCCTTCGTACGGGGGAGAGAGAATAGGATTGTACATCATGATTGCATGGTTCTCCACGAGCAGGCGCTCTGTTACCCTCCCATCGGGATAGGTCGCGACCTGCACGATCCTATTGTGGCGTGTATAGCCACCCCACCACTGCTGAGTGACTCGGTGATCTCGCTCTTCTACTCGATAGGTACAGAGGGGAGGTGCATCCGCGCTTAGCCGTCCCCAGAGGTAGGTATCATCCATCCATAGCTCGAGGTAATACGTGTCACACGTATCATTGCGAAAGCGAAAGTCGATGTAATTGTAGGACAGGGTCGCCCCTGCCCCGAACGGTACCTGCCGATGGGTATCGGGGAATACATCGAAGGTATGGCGGTGTCGCTCGGTGATGGTAAGCGGGCTATGTGCAACGAGCCAAAAGAGCAAGTTCCCCAGCTGACACAGCCCTCCGCCGATGCCCTTGCAAATCTGTCCTTGGTGAAGCACCAGCCCCTCTAGATAGCCCTTTGCCTGAGAAGTACGACCGACGTTATGCCACACAGAGAAGGTCTCTCCTGGGGCAATCATCATGCCGTTTAGGTGCACCAGCGCAAGCTTTAGGTTGGTACGTTTATTCTCCTGCAGGTACATCTCCACATCCTTCAGCGGACGAAGGATGATGGAGCGATGCTCCATAAGCGGGTAGAGGCGTCCCTCAGGGGGACGGATCTTTGCCCAGCGTACACCAGAGAAAGCATCCCGAGCCTTTCGTTTCAGGATGTAGTACTCCTTCCCGAGCTTTCGCCTCAGATCACTTCGGATGAGGGGCTTATCAATGTAATCCACAGGTCAAGAATAAGGTGAGGCTATTTGCGTGTAAGGGTCATCGTACCGAAGTCGGGATCCTTCATACTCAGGACGCCATCACGTACCTTGAGGTCTGTGGCGAAGGCATTTTTCCCCGTCCCAAATTCCTCAATGAAGGAGGCTGCAATTGTTTTCTCCATCTCCTGAAGGGCCGCCTTACGAACGGGCTCCAGATCCTCGCAATCAATGCTATCAGAATCTTCAGCTGTGACCTTCATGAAATCCTGCCCATTGATCAGGTACTCCTCGACCTGAGCATAGGTTTTCCCCTCGTCTACTGTCAGGAAGAGTGCCCCTCCCGTGATACTATATGTACCGATGAGGTGAAAGGTCGTCTTCAGCACAATGTCCATGCCACTCTCCCGTGTCTTGACGGTGAAGTTCATCGTGAAGTCTACGGTCTTATCCTCGTTAAACTTCGCATCGAAGCGATGGAAGGTAGCGCTCTCTTTACCCTTTGTGCCTAGAGCATTCAGCAGAGCAGCATCCCCTCGCCACTCCCCGATGATATCCTTTTGGATCTTGCCATCACTACAGGAGTATAGCCCTACGAGGGCAAGAATAAGTAGCATGAGGCTACCGAGTAGATTTCTCTTCATCTTCCTTGGTTATTTAGTTGGTTGAAGTCTTGTTTGCTCTGTAAAGGTAAGAAAAGTACTCTAGTGGAGCTAGACGAACTAAGCCCACTCGAGCTACGAGGGCAACAAGACTAAGCTACCTCTGCAACCTACAAAATCACCTATCATAGGTGGAGACAGCGACCTATCATAGGTGACGACCTTCACCTATGATAGGTGATTGAGTAGGTTTCTCCGTAAAGTAAACAGACCTTACCCCAGCCCCTATTGAGCGGAGCTGAGAGTCAGGTCAAAGAAAAGCATAATCAGGGATTAAGGAAGGAGACGGCGCAGAGAGGCAGCACAGAGCCGTACATCCCGTAGGCTCTTGCTCGTATAGCTTACTCTAAGCGAGGGGCGAGAGAAATACAAGTATCCGAAGAGCTCTGTAATACGAGGATAGAGACTCTCTCCCGAGGCATTACGCTTAAAGCCCAGTGACCTGCCATGCTCCATCGTACACAGCGCTTGGGTAGAGCTTAGCGGTGAAGGATCCAGCCCCTCACGGACGAAATCCTCAGAGAGGACAGAGCAATGAAAAGCAAGGTGATGCGCCACTAGACATTGAGCACGATGGAGGTCGGAGAGGAAACGTTCGTAGACCTGTCGAGGGCTATCCAGGCTCAGATATAGGTCTTCACTGGTCAGACCGTGCAGGGCTGTCGCCTCTGGGCTTAGGGGTTCCCTTCGGTGAAGGACATGGCTTTCCTCCAAGAGGCAATTACCATGCTCATCCAGGAGTTGCCAGGAAAGAGCTATGGGACGATTATCGTAGCCCTCGGTAGGCTCTTCGTCAGGGATGAGGTCGAAGGTCTCGGTATCAAAGACAAGGTAGTGAGCCTTAGCTCCAAGAGGAGCAGGCGAGACAAAGAGCTGTGAGGAGTCTACATCAACCTCAGCCGAAGGACGAGGGATGTCTTTCGGCTGAGTACGTAGATCCCTTACGAGGCTCGTTCGTCTACGCACCCCGTAGAGCAAGTAGCTTGCCCCGAGGAGAGCAAGTAGCACCACGAGGACAGAGACGAGGGGTAAGGGCATGAGGCTCTAGGGCTTCTTCGGGAAGAGGAATGAGCGGGAGCGTTCTGCGCCAGCTCGGAAGAGGCTATCGGGGATAAACTGCCAATTCTTGGGATCCACAGGGCGTACCGAGCCATGACGGCGGAAGAAGTCCGCCAGATAGTAGGCTTGGTCATGCGATGTAGCACCTACGATACGCTTCGGGAGGTCTTCCTTGGCAATGCCTGCACCCTTCGTGAGCATCCCTCCTGCACCTCCTGCCCGATAGGAATTCACAGCTACCCGATAAGTGCGCTCTAGATCAAAGGGCTCTGTGTGCCCTGTTAGGCGGAGGATTGTAACGCGCTCACCCTCAGGCTTGGTTAGGTCTACCACGTAGTCAATACCTTGCGCTGAGCTGTAGTTGTACGGAGGGACAGCCGTCTTATATTTATCCCCTTCCTTCGCTCCAGGCTTGAGGCGAATAAGGTAATCCTCGGGTGAGGACATCGTATTTACCCAGCCTGCGTACGAGTGCTCTAGATAGCCACGTATCTCGTGCCCCGTGAGAGACATGGCGTAGAGGAAGTTGGAGAAGGGACAGAACTTAAACAAATCACGTACATAGACCTTCCCTGCAGGTAGTACCGCCGAGAGCTTCAGTGGGGCAGCGAAGGAGATTTCGGCATCGATGCTCTCCATCTGCATGCGATGAATCACATCCATGTAGGGCGTAGAGCCAAAGACTGCGTCTTCCCCTCTTACCTCAGCCTCCAGCGTGCCCACCTCGCTACCTAGATAGCGCTCTACAGCCTCACGCTCAGGAGCAAACTGGCGAAGGAAGGCAGGGTCAGGCTCGACACCCTCTAGAGAGATAAAGGAGGGACGAAGCTCCTTAGACAAGACGTTCTTCCCCTGCTTCCTGAGAGTAATCTGGATGTCTGACACTCGGTCCAAGTGGTTAGCTGGATTTATCAACAGCACGGAGTCTGCCGTACCATTAGAGCGGATCCACTCCAGCTCCTTGCGGTGATCATGCCCTATCAACAAGAGGTCGATACCCGTCACTCCTTGGGCAAGGGCACGACCAGCATTCTCTAGATAATCGGGGTTATCATTCTCCAGCCCCGAGTGCATAAGCACGATGAGCAGGTCGGGCTGCTCTGTTCGATGAATAAGCGGTATCCAGACCCGAGCAGAAGAGATGATATCATCGAAGCGCAACCCCTTCCATAGGTGCGCTGGCACCCATTGTGGGATGGCTGGAGTTGTAAAGCCTAGGACAGCTACCTTGAGGCCAGAGCGACGAAAGATCTGGTAGGGCTTGAAGTAGGGTTTGCCCGTAGTCTCCGAGATAATGTTGGCACCGAGTAGAGGGAACTTACACTCCCTCCCCCAGCGAGAGAAGACGCTATGCCCAGGCTCAATATCATGGTTACCCATAGCCACGGCATCGTAGCGCAGATAATTCATCGCTGAGGCTACGATATGAGGCGATACAGTATCTACATAGTTGTAGTAATACGTAGGTGGCTCTCCCTGTAATAGGTCTCCTGCATCGAGGAGCAAGGCCTCGGGATCCTGACGTCTCACCTGCTTCATCACCGTGGAGAGCCGAGACATACTCCCCGTGCCTGCATGGTTATTCAGGAAGTCCTGAGGGTAGATATTACCATGAACGTCTGTGGTGTGGATGATACGTAGCTTGTGCTCCGTGATCCTCCCTCTCCTCGGTGCGGCAATGAGACTAAGAGGGAACAAAAAGAAAAGAAGCATACTCACCCCCAGACGAGAGGTGAGTATGCTACCCAATGAATGATGCTGCATGCTGAATGAGATTACTTCACCTCACTACCTGGGGCTACCCCTTCGTGCGGTGTGATGATACGTAGCTTGCCCGTCTGATAGTCAAGAGCGGAGAGGATCATACCCTGTGACTCTACACCCTTGAGCTTACGGGGTGGAAGGTTGGCAATGAAACAAACCTGCTTGCCGAGAAGATCCTCGGGAGCATAGTGCTCAGCGATACCAGAGACAATGGTGCGACCACCGAGTCCATCATCGAGACGGAACTGGAGGAGCTTGTCCGCCTTGGGCACCTTAACACATTCGAGGACAGTGCCGACACGTATATCGAGCTTGAGGAAGTCGTCAAAGGCTATGTCCGGAGCGACAGCTGACGCCTTAGCTTCGGCAGCCTCATTAGCTTCTTTGGTCTTCAGGAGCTTTTGTACTTGCTTTTCGATTACCTCGTCTTCTATCTTTTCAAAGAGTAGGCTTACCTCTCCAAGCTGATGACCAACAGGGAGCAAGTCACTGCGACCTAAGTCTTCCCAGCGAGGCAGGGAGAGCTGAAGCATAGCACTAAGCTTATCGCTACTCATCGGGAGGAAGGGGGCGAAAGCAAGAGCAAGATTAGCTGTGATCTGCAGGGAGATATTTAGAATTGTGGCGACACGATCCAGGTCTGTCTTAGCGAGCTTCCACGGCTCAGTGTCAGCTAGGTACTTATTACCGAGGCGAGCAAGATTCATTGCCTCCTTCAGAGCCTCACGGAAGTGAAAGGTATCCAGCTCGCGCTCAAGAGCAGGACGAATGACACTGAGTTCGCTGAGCGTCTCACGGTCAAAGTCTGTCAAAGTGCCGAGTGCAGGTACCTTGCCGTCAAAGTACTTAGCCGTGAGGACTAGCGCTCGATTGACAAAGTTGCCGAAGACAGCAACTAACTCATTGTTATTACGCGCCTGGTAGTCCTTCCACGTAAAGTCGTTATCCTTAGTCTCAGGGGCGTTTGCCGTCAGCACATAGCGTAAGACGTCTTGCTTGTCAGGGAGCTCATCGAGATACTCATTGAGCCAAACAGCCCAGTTCCTGCTGGTAGAAATCTTGTCCCCCTCTAGGTTTAAGAACTCGTTAGCAGGGACGTTCTCAGGCAAGATGTATGAGCCCTCTGCACGAAGCATCGCAGGGAAGACGATACAATGAAATACGATGTTGTCCTTACCTATGAAGTGTAGGAGTCGTGTCTGACTATCCTTCCACCAAGTTTCCCATGTATCGGGGAGTAGCTCCTTTGTGTTTGAGATATAGCCAATAGGGGCATCAAACCAGACATAGAGTACCTTGCCCTCAGCACCCTCCACAGGGACAGGGATACCCCAGTCGAGATCTCGACTCACAGCCCGAGGTTGGAGACCACCATCCAGCCAACTACGGCACTGACCATAGACGTTGCTCTTCCATTCCTTATGTTCATCGAGGATCCAATGGCGAAGGAAAGGCTCGTGCTTATCTAGGGGTAGATACCAGTGCTTGGTCTTCTTGAGGATAGGAGTTGCTCCAGAGATAGCACTCTTGGGGTTGATTAGATCGGTAGGGTTTAGCGTCGAGCCACAAGACTCGCACTGGTCACCGTAGGCACGCTCATTCTGACAGCGCGGGCAAGTACCTACGATATAGCGGTCAGCCAAGAACTGTCCAGCCTCTGGGTCGAAGTACTGCTCGCTCTCCTCCTCTACAAACTCTCCTTTCTCATAGAGCGTACGGAAGAAGGCAGAGGCATGCTCTCTATGTGTTGCACTGGTTGTACGGCTATAAATATCAAACGTCACGCCGAAGCGTTTAAAGGAATCCTTGATAATGCCATGGTAGCGATCCACTATATCTTGGGGGGAAACGCCCTCTTTCTTAGCCTTAATGGCAATAGGTACACCATGCTCATCACTACCGCAAACGAAGAGTACCTCCTCGCCTTTGAGTCGGAGGTAGCGAGCGTAGATGTCAGCAGGTATATATACGCCAGCCAAGTGGCCGATATGCACGGGGCCATTGGCGTAGGGCAGGGCGGCAGTGATAAGGGTTCGCTTAAACTTTTTATCCATCTATCTATGTCCTTGTGGTTTGAGACACAAAGTTAGCGAAATACGAGCATTGAGAGGGAAAAGGGAGGCGAAGAAGATAATACGCACAGGGAGGTGGCACACAGACCATACGTGTGATTCACCTCAAAGATTCCCCAGTGCAAGCCCATAAAAGGAGATACGCTGAGAAGCATCACCTCTCAGCGTATCTATTCTTAATTATGTATAACTGCTTGCCTTTGTCTTAACCATGCTCCACCTATGCAAGGTTAAAAGGGCAATAAGCTACTCTAATCTCTATTCCTTCTCCTTGACGAGACCATGACGGTATGCGTAGAGGAGCTTTTTGAGTTCATCCACCTGATCCTTGAGGATGATGCCTTGGTCAGTGGCGCTGACCAGTACCCGATCCGTAGAATACTCCCTCACAACAGAGGTACTAGAGATATCCTCCATATGCTCAATCGCCTCCTTTGTAGAGCTGAAAGGCTCATGCTTGACTAGGTGTAAGCCCTGCGAATTAAAGATCAGTGTGTATCCCGCTATCCCCGTACTAGACTGGTATGCACGGCTAAAGCCTCCGTCAATAAGCATGAGCTTACCACCAGCCTGCAGTGGATGCTCACCCTTAACAGCCTTAACAGGGACATGACCATTGATGATATGGGTATCGTTACCTGAGAGACCGAACTCCTCAAGGATACGTTCACAGACCTCCTGCTCTACACGATAGACATAGTAATAGCCCTTCTCCTCATGATGTGTCTCCTTCTCAGCGATAAAGTACCGCTCGAAGGTCGTCATCGCAGACTTATCAAAGAGGGGAGAGTCAGGGCCACACCAGAGGTACCACATGAAGTCTACTGCCTCGTCATGCTCAGCATGGTCAGCTGATGACCAGTGTGCACGACGGACGAACTCATCGACACGATCCATCATCGCACGCCCTGCGTAGTGCTTCTTACCTATACGCACCTTCTTGAAGCTCCTATCCTCGTTCAGCGGTACAGAGGCATGGAAGAGGAGGTTGTGGTTGTAGACAAGGTACATCCCCCCTTTCTTATAGAGGAAGTTAATGTGACTACGGAGCTTCTCACTATGCTTGAAGGAGTGATGTAGCTTTTCGACTACTTCTGCCTCTGCATCAGTAAGCTTATATGGATCACTTGGGTCAACCGTTGGGAAGTTTGTATCCTTGAGTGGATAGGTCTTCCCATCAGGTAAGGTAATTGTACCCGCCGTGAGGTCAAGGCGGTGCAGTAGGTCACGATCCTCCATCTTGTACTCAGGGCGTCGGGCGATGATCTGATGCTCGAGCTTGAACTGAATGATAGCAATGGCCTTGTGCATTTGGCCCATCAGGACGAGGCTCTTATCGTCATACTTCTCATCCGTATCCCCTAGCTTGGGCATAAAAGCCTTACAGGGGTCTTTACCATAGACCTCCATCGCTAGCCGTGCTAAGGGAAGCATATTGATCCCATAACCATTCTCTAGCGTAGAGGAATTGGCATAGCGTAGAGCTATACGTATAGCATTGGCCATGCTCGCTGTATTCCCGACAGCTGCTCCCATCCAGAGCATATCATGGTTACCCCACTGGATGTCCACGTTGTGGTACGTCAGGAGCTTATCCATGATGACGTGTGCCCCAGGTCCTCGATCAAAGACATCACCCACGATGTGCAGGTGGTCAATCGCTAGACGCTGGATGGTCTCACATATAGCGATGATGAAGTCATCGGCTTGGCCTGTCTCAATAATCGAGTCAAGGATAGCCCCCACATAGGCGGACTTCTTGGGATTCATACTATCCTCATGTGTCAGCTCTTGTATGATGTAGCTGTACTGAGCTGGTAGAGCCTTACGCACCTTTGAGCGTGTATATTTCTCACTCACCCGCTGCAAGACTTTGATGAGCTGATTGAGGGTAACCTTGTACCAGTCTGTAGTAATCGTCCCGTTCTGAGCCAAACGCTCGAGGCTCTCCGCAGGGTAATAGATGAGCGTGCAGAGCTGTCGTAGCTCCTGCTCACGTATCTGCCCAGAGAATAGGCTCTCGACCTTAGTACGGATGGTACCAGATGCATTTTTCAGTACGTGGATGAATGCCTCATACTCGCCGTGGATGTCAGCTAGGAAGTGCTCCGTACCCTTTGGCAGGTTCAGGATGGCCTGCAGGTTCATAATCTCAGAGGCGGCAGAGGCAGAGTTGGGGAATTGCTTAGAGAGCAGCCCCAGATACTTCAGTTCTTTTTCCGTGATGTCCATAGTAGTGTCTAGTGAAGTGTCGATCGTTGTATTCATTCGCGTCTAGCGTCCGATTAGCTCAGCATGCTTAACACCTGAGGCATTACGGACCTTCTTGAGTAACAGAGTTAATGCTTCTCGTCGCTCTACGTAGAGGACGAAGGAGCCGTGAAATAGCCCATCCTCGGAGTGGATCGAATAGCTACGTAGCTTGATCCCTGCCTCCTTACGGATAAGCGAAGTGATATTGGTGGCAATCGCCAGTTCATCTCGCCCTACGACCTCCAGGCTTATCACCTGGTTTCGTCCCTCATCTCCATTCCACTTAGCGCATATAATCTTATGAGGGGAATGGGCGAACATGTCTGGGGCATTGGGGCAGCTAGTGCGATGTACCTTGATGCCTCTTGATGTAACAAGGCCAAAGACCTCATCCCCATAGACAGGATGACAGCACTGTGCGAGGCTATAGGCGACACCGGTGAGACCTCGATCGAGAATCAGTACCTCCGTGGAGGAGGTAACCATACTCGCCTCAGTCTCCGTCTCTGTGTAGATGAAGTCCTCTGCAGAGCGAGAGGCTCCCGCTGCTGGCTGTGCTTCGATAGAGGATGTTGCCTCTAGCTCCTGCTCATAGAGGTTCAGGAATTCCTGCACGTCCAGACGGTCATGCGTCAGATCCCGATAGAAGTCTGAGAGAGTCTTGTACCCTTTGCGCTGCGTGACTCGGATGAATGGAGCTTCGTGAAAGGGTAGCTTCCTATTCTTGATCCGCCGACGGATAAGCTCCTTGGCCACACCTATACCAGCCTCTTCCTCTGCACGCAGTAGCTGTCTTATCTTGGCCTTAGCCTTGGGGCTAACGACAATGGAGAGCCAGCCTAGCTTCGGAGACTGCTGAGGGGAAGTGATGACCTCTACACTATCTCCATTGCTCAGCTGATGGCGTAGGGAGACGTTCTTCCCATTGACCTTGCCCGAGATAGCACGTGCACCTACTCGGCTATGTATCATAAAGGCAAAGTCTAGGAGCGTAGCCCCCTGGGGGAGCTTGAGTATCTCGCCCTTCGGTGTGAAGACATAGATCTCCCGAGCCTTGAGTGTGAGTAGGGAAGACTCTAGTGTCTGACGCTTCTCCTCCTCTTGTGAAGTAGCTTGTACGGACTCCAGTGCCTCACGCACCGAGGCAAGGAAGTCATCCAGTCCGTGCTCACTCTTAATGCCTTTGTATCGCCAGTGTGCTGCCACACCACGCTCAGCGATGGCATCCATGCGCTTAGTGCGTATCTGCACCTCCACCCATCGGTTACCTGGGCCCAGCACCGTGGTGTGTAGGCTCTCGTAGCCATTGCTCTTAGGGATGGAGATCCAGTCCTTCAGACGCTCTGGGTTCGGGCGATACATATCGGTGATGATGGAGTACACCTGCCAGCAGGCCTGACGTTCCTTATCAAGTGGGACGTCAAGGATTACACGGATGGCAAAGACATCGTAAATATCCTCGAAGGGGAGCTTCTTCAGCTTGTTGTTAATCGAGCTGATACTCTTCACCCTCCCTTTCATCTCAAAGGGAATGCCCAGCTCCTCTCTAAGCCTAGCCTTCACAGGCGTAATGAACTCTGCTATATAGGCATCACGGGCAGCCTTGGTCTCCCCCAGCTTGCGTGTGATGAAGCCGTAGGTCTTCGGCTGGAGGTACTTGAGACAAAGATCCTCCATCTCCCCCTTGATGGTATAGAGCCCTAGGCGATGGGCAATAGGAGCATAGAGGAAGGAGATCTCCGAGGCTAGTTCTTCTCGTGCCTCAGCCGTATAGATACTCTGTGCGTGGCGTAGGAGGTAAAGGCGGTCGGCGATGATAATCAGTACTACACGCATATCCTCCGCCATGGAGATGAGGAGGTTATGGAAGTTCTCCGAACTAATGGCCTCCTTACGCATATAGAGCTCGGAGGTACGAGCAAGTAGCTGCAGCAGGCGCGCTACCTCTGCCCCATAGCTATCAGTGATCTGCTCTGCTCGCAGCGTACCTCTCAGGAAAGGTCGATAGAGCAATACAGCCAAAGCAGAGGAGGCATCTAGTCCCAGCTCCTTAGTCACAAGGCAAGCAACCTCAAGCTGTACAATCAGCCCGTGGATACGATGCATACCCTCTTCTTTCTCCTCGAAGCAACCGTCCTCAGTTGCCTTTGTCATCCATTCATAGGCAAGCCTCCTCTCGGCACAAGTCAGCTTAGGTTGCAGTACCTTCACTAGGTAACGGCAACAGCTGTATATACGCCTCTTATCGTCATCGCTGAACATAGCTTACCAATCCCTTTGACTGATTAATTGAGTAGCTAAAGGTACAAAATCTACCTAGCCAGAGCAAAAGGGGGTACAACGCAAACCCACGAGTAGGTCTCATCTGAAACCTACTCGTGGGTTTGCAGGGGAATGCATGCAAGGGTTCATAGCAAAACCCATGCAAGGGTTTCCTTAGTAGCCCTTGCATGGGTTTCGTTGACCTCTCTATATGGGTTTATGGAGCTAGCCTTGTTGCATTCTCTGGCCTACCCCACGGAGTTTTTTTCCTAGAGCTCAAGGGAGAGCTGCACAAGAGCGACCGTATTATTCAGTAGATGGTATAGAATGGGTAGACGCAGGCCTTGGCTACTATAACTAAGCCAACCCAAAGCACAGCCTATGGCCACACGACCAAGAGCTCCCACCCAGGAGAAATGTAGGATTGAGAAAATCACTGCCGTAACAAGGATTGCTAGCCATGCACGCCCCGAGCAGAGACGCATGAAGAGTGGCTGCATCATCCCACGGAAGAATAGCTCCTCGGCAAAAGCAGGCAGTAGAGCCATCGCTATCCAGAGCGCAACGAAGGAGTTCGTACCCGACTGTAGCTCTTCCTTCACAACTCTTCCCACCTTATCTACAGCATGCCAGCCTAATGCCCCCGCAACGCTCTCGGTCAGCTCCGTGAGGAATCCCGAGACGAAGAAGCCTGCGACTGCAACAACAAGAGCAAGCAGGTAATGCTTCATCCCCCACCCTGCTGGATGGAAGGGACGCTTCATAAGTCTCAACGCCCTCTTACCTTGAGGGAAAAAGAAGACGGGCAGTAGGAAGACACCAATCGTAGGTAGGACGTAGGAGCAGAAGCTAATGAGGGGAGCTAGACCCACCGCTCCACTCAGCAAGGGCAGGACGCCAAGCATGAAGAGCCCAGCGAGTAGCCCCATTCCGGAGATAGACACAGGGATCCAGCCCAGCAGGAGTACAAGTTCTTTTTTCGCAGTCATCGGGTTACTTCTCCTCAGCATCATCAGCCTCATCATCGGCAGCCTGCGAGACACCTCGGCGGATCTTTGAGGGAGATTGGCCGAAGGTACGACGGCAGAACGCCGAGAGGTAGCAAGGTGAGGTCAGATGGTACAGCTCCGCAATCTCCGTAAACGTCAGATTACCATCTACGATATCTCGATACACATAGCGAGCACGCTGCTGCAAGAGCCACTTCAGGGGTGTCGTACCAAACTCCTCCTCGAAGAGTCGTGTAAGCACCGCCGTAGAGACCCCGAGCTTCTCTGCTAGATCCTCTGCCTTACGGCAAGACAGATGATGCTTAAACACCCGAGAGACAAAGCCCGTATGCTTACAATGGAAGAAACGAAGGAATTCATCCTGTATCTTACGCGCATAGTTCATACGAAGCAAGAGGAAGAGCTCCTGAAGCTTCACATCGAACAGCCGAAGATCCGCTAACGAGTACTGGAGGTACTCCAAGATGGACTTCGTCCAGAGCTCTACGCCCCGTGAGAACGGTAGATGCGTAAGCACGGGTGTACGAGGCACCATCTCTAGGTGACTGAAGTCTCGAGTAGGTTTCTCTGGACACTGCCGTGCACAGAGATGGATGCTTGGGAGGAAGTGGAAGGCAAGGCACTCTAACTCCTCCTCCGCACGTAGCTCAATGAGTAGCCCCATAGGCACGAGGATCATCTGTCCTGCACTATAATGCTCAGCCGCCTGCTCCCCATTCACCCTTATCTCAGCTGCCCCCGAGAGGAGGAAGAGCAGATAGTAGTCTCCCTCCGCCTTGAAGAAAAGAGATTTATTCCCCGAGAGCTTGCGTAGCTGAGGCATGGAGATGAGGGCAGCAGACTTGTGCTTGAATACAGACTGCCCAGAGAAAAGAGGTTCGTCTTCTTGGAGAAGGGGGATGGTGGTTTTGCGCATAAATGTACAGAATAGATGTGTCTGAGGTTTTGTATTATTCTCGGTCGAGGAGCTATGCCCCTAGAGGTCAAGTAACCCCTCGGGGATAAGTAGAGAGAGGCGGTGGAGCTGCATATCAACCGATGCAATAAGTTCGTCAGCGATCGGCAGGACTCGCTCGTGGGAGGTTGTGGTCTCTACTCGGAGGAGGGTATTGAGGGTCGTATCATCAATATCTATAATACGTCCGATGAGCTGCCCCGTCGTAGCATCGTAGAGCTCATAGCCCACGAAGTGACTTAGCTCCAGCAGGTCGCCCCCACCCTCCTCGGTGAGGTAGTCCTTATCGAGCCATACCGCTCGCCCTGAGAGTTGCTCTGCCTGCTCCTTCGTATCTATATCAGAGAAGCGGAGTAAGTCAATATCCCCAGCCTTGGTACGCCATGATAGCACTCGGTAAGGGATGAGTAGACCTCGCTCCTCGAGCATAAGAAAGAGTGAGGTATCAGCCCCACCCCATAGACCACTGAGGTCTACAGAGAGCTTGGCTGATACCTCACCCTGGATACCGTGAGCGCGCCCTAGTGTACCTATGAGCTCAAAGTCCGTCTTCCTGAGCATCTACCTATAGTCGAGAGATACGAGCACCTAAGGCATTCAGTCGTCCCGCGATGTCTTGGTATCCACGGTCGATCTGCTCAACGTTATTGATCACACTCGTACCATCTGCACTCATAGCAGCTATAAGCAGTGCAATCCCAGCTCTAATATCTGGGGAGACCATCGTCGCTGGACGAAGCTTATGACGACCACCTAGACCAATGACCACCGCCCTATGTGGATCGCAAAGCATAATCTGGGCACCCATGTCAATCAGCTTATCAACGAAGAAGAGACGACTCTCAAACATCTTCTGATGAATCAGCACACTACCCTTCGCCTGCGTAGCCGTAACGAGGAAGACACTGAGTAGGTCAGGCGTTAACCCTGGCCATGGTGCATCTGCTACAGTCAAGATCGAGCCATCCATGAAGGTGTCTATCTCATACCCATTCGGATGACGTGGTATGAAGAGATCATCACCCTGCTCCTCAATCGTAATCCCAAGCCTACGGAAGGCCTGTGGTATGATCCCTAGGTCAGGGATGCTGACATCCTTGATACGTAACTGCGAATTGGTCATGGCAGCCATACCGATGAAGCTCCCTATCTCAATCATATCAGGTAGCATGGTATGCTCAGCTCCATGCAGAGACTTCACGCCCTCGATTGTGAGGCGATTCGACCCAATCCCTTCGATATGTGCACCCATTCGCACTAGGAGCTTAGAGAGCTGCTGTAGGTAGGGTTCGCAGGCGGCATTGTAGATGGTTGTCTCCCCCTCTGCTAGCACTGCTGCCATGAGGATATTTGCAGTCCCCGTCACCGAAGCTTCATCCAATAGCATGTACTTACCTCGTAGGTTTTCACCACGAAGGATGTAGCTCTGCTTCTCCGTGTCATAGTCACAGCTGGCACCGAGCTCCTGAAAGCCAATGAGGTGCGTATCCAAGCGTCGGCGACCAATCTTATCACCCCCTGGCTTAGGGAAGAGTGCATAGCCAAATCGCCCAAGTAAGGCACCTGCCATGAGGATCGAGCCACGCAGAGCACGAGAGCGGCTTAGGAACTCTTCGCTATGTAGGTAGTCGATATTTACCTCATCAGCTTGGAAGGTATAGCTACCCTCTTCATTCAGCTTTGTGACCTTTACGCCTATCTGTCGCAGTAGGTCGATGAGGTTATTTACATCGAGGATGTTTGGGATGTTGTGAATCGTCACTTCCTCTGGAGTGAGCAAGACAGATGACACGATCTGGAGCGCTTCGTTCTTAGCTCCCTGTGGGCGAATGCTCCCATCTAGGGAGTAGCCCCCTTCAATGACGTAGGATGCCATAGTATGATAGTCAGAGTAAATTACTTTTTCTTGGCTTTCTTGCTATTAATGGGCTTCTGTAGTTTCCCAGGGCGATCAAGCGTATTGGGGTTTATATTGAGCTTACAGTTCTCGGGTGTGAGTAGAATCTGTCCATCGGATAGCTCAAAGAGATCCTTAAAGATCTTGATATCCTCGACAGTCTCTTGGTTCCATGTCATGTAGTCCCTCTTCATCTGCATCGCCATGAAGTACTCTGCAGCTGAGCGCTCAGGCCCCACCTCCATCTGGCAGACCTTGTGAATCATCTCCACAAGCAGATACCCATAGTAACGATAGCGGATATAATGTCCTGGGTACTCAGGCTTGTCAGTCTTGAGCGTAATCTCCTCACGGGTAATCGTACCAGCGGGATAGTCTACATCGAGCTCGAAGTCCGCCATGATCGCCAGATGATCCCAATAGATTGTCTCCTTGTCGAGTGCTGTGCTTTTCTCGGGGACAATTGCCTCCATTGCACGGATGATTGTGCGGGCACATCGGTTACGCTCCTCCCTATCCTCTAGGCTCTTACAATAGGCAACCATCTGCTGGATGTTGCGACCATATTCGGGCATCGTGATTGGGGGAAGTTGATTATTATACTCCATAAATGGATAATTATAGACGTGATTTAATTGCTTTGCTCTCTTCCTCAAAGCCAGGCTTCTCAAGAAGGGCAAACATATTCTTCTTATATGCTTCTACCCCAGGTTGGTTAAAGGGATTAACCTCCAGCATGTAACCGCTGATACCGACAGCCTTCTCAAAGAAGTAGAAAAGTTGACCTATATAATAGGCATTCAGCTGGGGCAATACAACACGGATGTTAGGTACGCCCCCGTCGATATGCGCCATACGAGTACCAAGCTCGGCCATCTTATTGACTTCATCAATACGCTTACCTGCTAGGTAGTTTAGCCCATCTAGGTTCTCTGCGTCAGAGGCTATACGTAGCTCGGTATCAGGAGTCGCAATACTTATGATCGTCTCGAATATCGTACGTTCGCCCTCTTGGATCCACTGTCCCATCGAATGAAGGTCAGCAGAGAAGTCTACTGCAGCATTGAAGATCCCCTTATGATCTTTACCCTCACTCTCGCCATAGAGTTGCTTCCACCATTCACCGATGTAATGGAGCTTGGGATGGAAGTTTCCTAAGATTTCGATCTTCTTACCCTTTCGATAAAGTAAGTTACGTGCAGCAGCGTAGAGAGCAGAAGGGTTCTGATCGAAGGGTACTCCCTCATCTACACGAGCCTTCATGTCCTTAGCCCCACGCACCAGCTCTCTGATGTCGAAGCCAGCCACAGCGATGGGCAGTAGCCCCACAGGAGTGAGAACGGAGAAACGCCCCCCGATATTATCGGGTATCACAAAGGTCTTGTACCCCTCCTTATCGGCCAGAGTACGTAGCGCACCTTTAGCTCTATCCGTTACAGCGATGATACGCTCGCGAGCACCGTCATGCCCCACCTGACGCTCCAAGAGTCCTTTCAGTACTCGGAAGGCAATAGCAGGCTCTGTCGTCGTACCACTCTTTGAGATATTGATGATGCCGAAACGCTTATCCGAAAGGAAGTCCACCAACTCGCTCAGATAGTCCTCGCCGATATTATGTCCAGCGAAGATAACATGTGGAGCAGAGTGCTCTCTGCGATAGGCGGCAAAGGTCGGGGTCAGTGCTTCAATGACAGCACGAGCCCCAAGGTAACTCCCTCCGATGCCTATGCTCACCACGTAGTCACAATGCTCCTGCAGAGCATGTGCGGCACGCTCAATCTCAGCAAACTCACTATCGGTAATTTCCTCAGGCAAGTTAATCCATCCAAGGAAGTCATTTCCTAGCCCCGTGCCTGCATGTAGCTGGGCTGTGTATTCATTGCTTTTCTCTTGCAGGGCATGTAGCTCCCCATCGGAGACGATGGAGCGGATACCCGAGAGATCCAATTCTAAAGCCTTCATATTCTATTGTTAATCTATCTTAAATCTGAGTGACCTAGGCACACACAAGCAACCACCCCGATGCTATGCTACTCTAGGGCATGCCTGCACACCTATCTGCGTCATCCCTTATGCAAAGGGATACGAAACAAAGGTACAAAAAACGCACTAGATGCACAGTATCAGCCCCTTTGCCCCTTAAGCTCCTGCTTCTTACCCTTGCATGCTATCCCCTGCTTCCTTGTGAGGAACCAACAAACACATACTATATAATAATGTATAAAGACGAGTTATAGCAAGTCGACACCCTCCACACAAGATACAGACAGAATATCTGGGCATACATATCTCTCTACACACTGCCTGCTCCACTTCGTCATCCTACCAACAACAACAATCTGAAATACAATTGATTACAAAACCAACCCAAAGTACCCTCTATGAGTTATGGTAACTCGCCTCTACGAGTTATAGTAACTCGTCCAAACGAGTTACGGTAAGTCGTCACAGAGACTTATGGTAAGTTGTTGACACGAGTTATGGCAACTCGTTATACACCCCTCACAAATCCCCCAAACAAAGACACTTACAACGGATATTGACCCTATACATATAGCCACCCCTTCTCTTGAGGAGAAGCGCAGTAGCTCCGCCTCATATCTTCCCTACTCTCCCACTCTCTCCCGACAAAAAACAGATGAAATGAAACCCTATATCACTTGTGCAAAATCCTTATTATTTTTGTAGGAGAAGAGCACGGGAGGGCACCAGAGATGAGGCCTAGAGACATAAATCTCTTGCCACCTTCACGTCCTCGGACTAGATTACTACATTGACACTTATGAGTACCGACTGGAAAGAGCATTATACCAGCCACACCACCACAGCCCACGAGGCCGTACGCACCGCTATCAAGAGTGGCGATTACCTCGTTTTCGGACACGCCGTAGCTGCCCCTGTCCAGATCGCGAGAGCATTGTATGACGAACGGGACCACTTCACGAACCTAAAGGTCTTTCACATGCTCTACTTCGGCGAACCGTGGCACCTTCGCCCCGAGATGAAAGGACATGTACACCCCATCCTTAACTTCCTTGACAAGAATAGTCGCCCAGCCTACACTGAGCGACGCGTGGACTTCCTCCCCTGCTACTTCCACGAGGTACCCAATCTCCTACGCACAGGAGGCTTCCCAATAGATGTAGCCATCGTTCAAGTGAGTCAGCCCAACGAAGAGGGATACTGCTCTTTCGGTGTCTCATGTGACTATACGAAGTGTGCAGCCGAGGTCGCTCCGATCGTCATTGCCGAGGTAAACAAACAGATGCCCTTCATCGGTGGCGACAATCTGATTCACGTCTCCAAGCTAGACTATATCGTGCCAACAGACGAACCACTCACCGAAATCCCGACAGCCAAGATAGGTCCTACTGAGAAGCGCATCGGCGAAATCTGCGCTGAGCTGATCAACGATGGCGACACCCTACAAATCGGGATTGGAGCTATCCCCGATGCCGTCTTACAGTGCCTAGGAGATAGGAAAGACCTAGGCTTACACACGGAGATGTTCACCGATGGCGTCATGCATATGATACGCTCAGGCAACGTCACTGGGGCGAGGAAGACGCTTCACCCCTACAAGGTCGCAAGCTCCATCATCATGGGGTCTCGGGAGCTATATGAGTTCGTTGACAACAACGAGATGATCGAAATGTACCCCGTTGATCACATGAACGACCCCTACGTCGTAGGGCAAAATGACAACATGGTCTCCATCAACTCATGCCTGGAAATCGACCTATGTGGTCAAGTTGCCTCCGAAGCAATCGGTCTAGAACAATTCAGTGGGACGGGCGGACAAGTAGACTACCTACGTGGAGTGAAACGCTCGAAGAACGGACGGTCAATCTTAGCCTTTACATCGACAGCCAAGGAGGGAACGAAATCCCGCATTGTCCCCACCCTCTCAGCGGGGGCAACTGTGACGACAAGTCGGAATGACGTAGACTACATCGCTACTGAATATGGTGCAGTGCGCCTCAAAGGGCTAACCCTTCGTGAGCGAGCTCTAGCACTAGCGAGTATTGCCCACCCTGATTTCCGTCCAGAGCTCCTTACTGCCATCAAGGAACGTTTCTCCTAGACGGCAGCCCCCCCCCCCACCACAACAACCGACGTCCAAATCGTAACACCCCAAGGCTCGACATGCTCTAGTGTCGAGGCTTGGTCTTTTTAGCACCTCCCCTACCTCACCTCTCTTAATAATCTAGTGTTTATCCCCACTTACGCCCTTCTTCTATTTGGAAGTATGGGAGTAGAAAGCAGAAAATGGCATAAAAGTCATATCTGACTGAAATACAGCGGATATTGCTTGTTTCTTCTTAGGGTTGCATCA
>ERZ772979.241-NODE-241-length-43566-cov-21.467215_pt1 | contig 43566 bp, 36 predicted proteins | sample MGYA00511130_ERZ772979 | MGnify/ENA primary metagenome ERZ772979 (study PRJEB29015, sample SAMEA2738103) | human oral metagenome | biome: human oral; feature: human-associated habitat; material: saliva | place: China | collected 2186 ...
TTCATCGTTCGACTTGCATGTGTTAAGCACGCCGCCAGCGTTCGTCCTGAGCCAGAATCAAACTCTCCGTTGAAAAAATAGAAAAGCTTGATAATCTGATCTCAAACAGCGAATCACACACGGGGGTGCGTGACTCAAGCTGACTAAATTTGAAACCATTTGATGATTATCAAATATAAATAAATATTTGGTATTAGTTTCAGTTTCCATCACCATTCGGTGATTTTATTGAACAAAGCACACTATTGAGTTCTCAAGCAACACACCGATTCAACACCTTGACTCCTTCATTCGAAGGACGTCTTACCATTGAACGGTCATTCATGTTATTTTCATTGTTACCGCGTTCCCGCGACAACTCAATCAACTATACCAGCGTTTTGTGTGCCGTGCAAATCCGTTTTCCGTGATTCACACCACAATGTTTCTTTCCTAAACTCCTCCACCATCACCAACAGGCAACTCGGATTCTTCTAAGCAAGAAACCAAAACACTATACAATTGAAAGTCATTCAACCGCTTCTGACTAGGAGAAACACCGAAGAAATTCTTCGTTTTTTCCTCCTCGCCGCGGCGACTCATACAACTATACAGATGCCGAAATGGGTCTGCAACCCGAAAATGGGTGAAGTGGACCACAAACAGGGCCTCGAAAGGGTCTCAAACACCCTTCCAGACACTAAACCGCCTAGTCAGTGCGTTTTGTGGGTACTGAAAAATCTTTAAAAAACTTCCAAAAAACCTCAAAAATCTGCGAATTCCCCTCTCGGGAGCCCCAAAACAGGGTCGAAAGGCGTTTAAAGCCCTCGCCAACAAAGACAAACCACGAAAACCCAGAGCCAGAAGAGGGCAGCAGAACGATACAAGAAGAGCCCCTCCTGACGGAGGGGCTCTCTGTGCATATAGGGAACGTATATCGGGAACAGAAAAGGAGGGGCACTCCCCCACCGAACATTCAGTAATGAATACTTCAGTAGAGAAGAACCCCTCCCCATCTATATGTATCGAGAAGACTAAATCAGCTCTGTATTAGATCAGCTCTACAGCGCCCTGGTTCTTCTTGCCACGGCGAACCATCGCAAAACGACCGTGTAGCAAATCATCCTTAGAAATAGCTGCGTCCTCGCCCTGAACCTTCACACCGTTCACCGAAGCGCCGCCCTCCTTCAGAATGCGACGAGCCTCAGAGTTAGACTTCGCAAAGCCCAGCTCAGTCAGAACAGAAATCATATCCAGGCGGTCCTCGGACAGCTTAGCCGAAGGAAGCTCAGCAACCACAGACTCCAAGGTAGCCTCATCCAGAGCAGCGAAATCGCCCTTACCGAACAGAGCCTCCGAAGCAGCCACAGCCTGATCAGTAGCCTCAGTACCGTGAACCAGCGAAGTCACCAGGTACGCCAGAGTCTTCTGAGCCTCACGCTTAAACGGCTCCTTCTCAACCTTCTCCGCAAACTCAGCAATCTCAGCACGAGTCAAGAAAGTGAACACCTTCAGGCGATCCAGCACATCCGCATCCGCAGTGTTCAGCCAGAACTGGTAGAAAGCGTACGGCGAGCACATCTGCGGGTTCAGCCAAATAGCGTTACCCTCGCTCTTACCGAACTTAGTGCCATCAGAGTTAGTAATCAGCGGAGTACCAATAGCGTGAACGCTCTTACCCTCTACCTTACGAATCAGCTCAGTACCGCTCGTCAGGTTACCCCACTGGTCAGAACCACCGGTCTGCAGAGTACAACCGAAACGACGGTTCAGCTCCAAGAAGTCCAGGCCCTGCAGAATCTGGTACGAAAACTCGGTGTACGAAATGCCCTCATCGGAGTTCAGGCGCTTCGCAACAATCTCCTTCTTCACCATGGTGCCCACGCGGAAATGCTTACCAACATCGCGTAGCAACTGCAGAGCAGACATCTGACCGCTCCAGTCCAGGTTATTCACCATACGAGCAGCGTTCTCACCCTCGAAAGAGAGGAAACGCTCAATCTGAGCACGCAGAGACTTAACCCACTCAGCAACAACCTCAGGAGAGTTCAGCACACGCTCAGAAGTCTGACGCGGATCACCAATCAAACCGGTGAAACCGCCCACCAGACCCAGCGGCTTGTGACCAGCCAGCTGCAGACGACGCATCACCAGTAGCTGCACCAAGTGACCCAGGTGCAAAGAAGCCGCAGTCGGATCATAACCCGTATAAAAAGTCAGGCTCTCCTCGCTCAGCGCCTTCTCCAGAGCAGCCTCATCAGTGCTCACGTGCACCAGGCCGCGCCACTTCAGCTCCTGCCAAATATTCTCGAAGGTATCGTCATTATGCTGCGCGTTGAGGATCTCGGCAGACATGCTTCTCCCATTCACAAGGTAACAACGCCCGAAGGCGCTCGAACAAAATATGTAACAAGCCTAGCACCGCACCAGCCCAAACGCTCAGAAAAACCCAAGCGAGCGCCCAAACCGGTGCGGCACCGGCTCAAAGAAATAACAGATAGAGGCTACACGAGCCACAAGGCTACAGACCCGCGGGCATCCGCGAACCCACCATGTGCAGGCGCTGAGTCGGACGAGTCATCGACACGTACAAATCACCCACAGCACCATCAGCATCATCAATCAGCTGCTGCGGCTCAACAATCACCACAACATCGAACTCCAGGCCCTTCGCCTCCCACGGAGTCAGAACCAGCACCTGATTCTCCAACGCAGTCTGCGCGGTACCCGTACAATCAGCATGAGCACGAGCCACAGCCTGAGCCGTCTGAACATACAGGCTCGGCGGGCACACCACACCAATCAGAGCGCCACCCGAATGAGCGACCTCCTCACTGACCACGGCCACGGTCTGCTCCACGACAGACTCGGAGGCAACCTCATGCACCAGCGGAGGCCACTGACCCTCACGCACCGCACGAGGCGCAGACACCTCATAGCCAGCAGCCTGAGCAACCGACACCGCCGCCTCAGCAATCTGAGCCGGAGTACGGTAATTAATCGTCAGCTCCTCCAGAGTGAAACGCTCACCCACAAACGGCTCCAACGCCTGCGACCACGAAGAAGCAGCCGCAGCCGAAGACGCCTGAGCAATATCGCCCACAATCGTGAACGACTTCATCGGGCAACGACGCATCAGCAAGCGCCACTGCATAGGTGAGAGCTCCTGAGCCTCATCCACCACAATATGGCCATACGCCCACGTACGATCAGCCGACGCCGCAGCCGCAGCCGTCATACGCTCGCCACGAACCTCATTCATCATCGCAATCTGCTCAGGAGTAATCACGCCATCAGCGCCAATATCCTCCAGCGACTGGTGAACATTTTCCAGAGCCTTCGCCGCATTCTCAAGGTTCGCGCGATGCTCCGCCGCAGCACGAGCCGCAGCAGCCGCACCCGTCACCTTCGAAAAATCACCCAAAAGCTCAGCAGCCTCATCCAGCAGAGGAACATCAGCCTCCGTGAAGGGGGCGTCCGCCGGGCGAGCCAGCAACTCACGCTCAGCCTTCGACAACTCACGAGTCGCAGACTCCAGATAGTGCGGCTTCGAAAACAGCGAGCGCAACAGAGTCTCCGGCGACAGCGGCATCCACGCCAAGTTCAAGGCACGGCGCACATCCATCGAAGCACGCACATCGTCCTGCAGATACGGACGCTCCACCACACGACCCGCCGCACGGTTCAGCTGATCATCCAGCTTCGCGGTCAGCTCCTTCAACAGAATCTTCACGAACGTCTCACGAGCCTCATTATGCGGCTTGCCCGTCGAACGAGCACGAGAACGAGCCGAACGAACCATCTCCGGAGTCAGCTCAACATCAGTACCCTCAACATTCAGACGCTGAACCTGAGCCGGCACCTTCTGACGATCCGCCACCGCACGCTTAATAACCTTCACCATGCGCAAATCGCCCTTCAGGGCGGCAACCGCACGGTTCTTCTCAGGCACAGCACGCAGACCCGGGTACAGGGTCGCCAGCGAAGACATCACCACGCCGGTCTCACCCAGCGAAGGAAGCACACGCTCGATATACCACATGAACGAATTCGACGGACCAACCACCAGCACGCCAGCCTTCGACAGGCGCTCACGGTTCGTGTACAGCAGGTACGCCGCACGATGCAGAGCCACAGCAGTCTTACCGGTACCGGGACCACCCTGCACAACACGCACACCCGGCAGCTCCGAGCGGATAATCGCATCCTGCTCAGCCTGAATCGTCGCCACAATATCGCCCATGCGGCCGGTACGCTTCTTATTCAACGCCGCCAACAGAGCACCCTCACCGTGGAGGGTGTCCTCATCCTGCAGCATCTCCGAATCGAAGACCTCATCCTCAATATTTACGACAGTGCGGCCCTCAAGCATCAGGTGACGGCGGCGGCGCACACCCATCGAGTGGAAAGCAGTCGCCTGATAGAACGTACCCGCCTCCGGGGCACGCCAGTCCATCAGCAGACGCTGCTGATTGCTATCCGTAATACCAATACGACCGATATAACGCACCGCATCAGCGCCCTCACGGTCCATATCCAAACGGCCAAACGTCAGACGAGAATCCACAGCATTCAGCTGGGCCAAACGATCCTCATAGTGAGTAGCAAAAGAGTCACGCTCCGAACGGTTCTGATGACCGCCCACCGCCTGATTCTTACGCACAGCAGCCAGCTTCTCAGCCGTCTCCTCACGGAGCTCATCCAGGCGAGCATACACGCGAGCAACATACTCACGCTCCGCAGCCATCTGCTCAGCAAACAGCTTCTCAGCCGCCGAAGAATCAGCAGACTGCTGGGGTAAAGATTCAGATGACACGTAAGCTCCTTAAACCTATGGTGTCTCAAAGACAGGGTGCGACAGACACCCAAAAATACGGGTCACTATTTTACAGGACAGGCTCCGAAGGGCAGAAATATTACCCCCACAGAAAAGTGCCCCACCGGCTCAACCGGCAGGGCACCCCTCATCACTATCAGCTACACACGCCCAACCGGCGGTAAGCCTCAAACTCTATAAAACTACTTCGACGGCAGCGGGTACTCAGACACCAAGCTCAGCGTCTCAAGACGGTAACCGTCCAGCGCCTCACGACCGCCCAGACCCTCCAGCTCCAGAAGAGCACCAACGCCGGCAACCTTCAGGTTCGCACGCTCCACCAGCTTCGCGGCAGCCACCAGGGTACCGCCAGTCGCCAGCAGATCATCCAGCAGAAGCACACGAGTACCCGGAGCGAAATCATTACAGTGAATCTCAATCGCCGCGCTACCGTACTCCAGCGCATACTCCTCACGGTACGTCTCACGCGGAAGCTTACCCGCCTTACGAACCGTCATCACGCCAGTGCCGGTAGCGTACGCGAGCGCAGAAGCCAGCAAGAAACCGCGAGCCTCAACACCAGCCACCACATCAAACTGACCCTCAAAACGAGTAGCCAGCTCATCAATGCACGCCTTGAACACCTCAGCATTAGCGAAGAGAGTGGTCACATCGTAAAAGAGGATACCCTCATGCGGGTAATTCGGAATCGTAGCGCAAGCAGCCGGAATCAACTGCTCAATAGGGGTTCGCGAAGCCTCAGAAGCGGGAACGCTCATGCTCTCTCTTTCGTGAAGGGGATAGTCCCGAAAAAACACCCGGGAACAATAACGCGGTAGAAGCCGCCTACAAAATTCTACCCTCTTCACCCGCGCTTGTCCTCAGATGAGCGACAAGAACCATCTGCCGGGATTAGCCTCTCTGAATCACAACCCGCAAGTCACGCTTAAGAATCTTGCCGGTCGGCCCCAGCGGCATGCTCTCCACCATCACGTAGCGGCGAGGATACTTATACGCCGCCAAACGAGTACGCGCCAACGCATTCAACTCCGCCTGCAGCACGCCCTCATCAGCACCCGGACGCGGCATCACCACGGCGACAATCTCCTCGCCCACGCGCTCATCCGGCACGCCCAACACAGCTACCGACTGCACCTGCTCATGGGTATAGAGAACATCCTCAATCTCACGCGGATACACCGAATAGCCGTTACGCAGAACCATGTCCTTAATACGGTCCACAATAAAAATATTGCCCTGCTCATCAACACGAGCAACGTCGCCGGTCGCAAACCACTCGCCGTCAAAAACCTCAGTAGTAGCCGCAGGATTATTCCAGTAGCCAGCCATCACATTCTCGCCGCGCACCCACAGCTGACCGCTCACACCCGGCGCGCACTCGGAACCCTGCGGGCAACGGACCTGCACCTGCACGCCCGGCAGCACACGACCCACCGAACCGAGCACCATGCCAAACTCCGCCTGATTAAACGAAACCACCGGCGACGTCTCACTCAAACCGTAACCCTCATACACCGGGCACTCAATCAGCGTTTTCAACGCAGAATGCACCGGCGCAGGCAGCGGCGAACCACCCGAAATACCGAAGCGGATGCGACCACGCAGCGAGCGCGCACGCTCAGGCTCAGCCTCCAGCGCCGCCGCCAACGACACATACATGCTCGGGACCGCAGCCAACACCGACACCCCGGCACGCTCCATCAGATTCAGCGCGCCATCAGGGGTAAAACGGGGCAGCAAAGCCACCGTAGCCGACGCCGCAAACGCCGCGTTCATCGACACCGTCTGACCAAACGCATGGAACAGCGGAAGACCACCAAAAATGACATCCTCAGCGGTGAAACCAAAAACGCTCACGCAGCTACGAGCATTCGAGAGGATATTTGCGTGAGTCAGCGTCGCGCCCTTCGGTTTGCCCGTCGTACCCGAAGTGTAGAGAATAATCGCCGGATCACTCGCCGCCACCGGGACAGGCTCCAGAACAGCAGCCGACAGCGCACTATCGGCAGGCGCATCAAAAGGAGCCACCGGTGAGCCCTCTCCCCCGGTGAAAATCTCGCAACGAACCGAGCCATTCTTTACCGGCACCGTCGAGGATGCCTCCGACGCCAGACGAGTACCCGCAAAAGCAAAAAGCACCTTCGCCCCGCTATCGCGCAGATGATACTCCAGCTCAGCACCCGACAACAGCGGATTCAACGGAACACAAATCGCGCCCGCAGCCACAATGCCGTAATACAACGCCGGCATCAACGCCACATTCGGCATAGACAACACCACCCGGTCACCACGCTCAACACCGAGCGCCGCCAGATGACGCTGAACCTGCGCAGCAGCAGATGCCAACTGCGCGTAGCTCACCACCTGCATATCAGCAGAGTCAGAAGCCGGAATCGCCAAAGCCACCCTAGCCCCAGAACCAGAAGCAGAACCGGAACCAGCCTCCGCCAAAAGGTAGGCAATATTGTTCGCTGAATCGTGCATTTCAGACATGATAGAAAACTCTCACCACAGAAAAAAATCGGTATATCTAGAAAAAGAGAAGCCGAGCTACAAGCCCGCAAAAAGAGCCCGAAGACAGCAGAAGGGCGTACCTTCAACCGCTCCCCCGAAACATCAGAAGAACAGCGCAAGATACGCCCCAACTACTACTGAGCAGCAGACCAATCCAAGAAGCTCTCGGCAAGCGCAGCCCCACCATTGGGGTCACGAGTAATCACTATTACCGTATCGTCACCGGCAATAGTGCCCATAATCGCTTCAAGACCGCCCTGATCAATAGACGAAGCCAAGAACTGCGCAGCACCCGGAGGAGTACGCAGAACCGTAATATTCGCCGAACCCTCAGCGGTAATCAGCAGCTCCTTAAACAGGGAAATCATACGGGCATCAGGTGCAGTACCGCCGCCGCGACGAGCAGGGTAATTCGGCACAGCATAAATCAAGCCGGCGCCTTCATCACGGATGCGCTCAGCGCCAATTTCAACAAGATCACGGGAAAGGGTCGCCTGAGTAACCTTCATACCATCATCGGTCAGGTACTGCGCCAGTTCAGCCTGGGAGCGGACACGTCGGGTCTGCAGCAATTCAACGATGCGTGCCTGACGCGCGATCTTGGTCGAGGGGAAAGGCATAATATCTCTTCTTCCTACGGTGCCAATCACGAATTCAGAACGGAGCTGCCCAACGGTGGCGCAGCGCAACATTCTTTACTACCCAAGATAATACATATGCACATAAATATGCGCGCCAAATATGGATTATTCCAAGATATGGGGGAATTTTCAGGGTTTATCTCACCAGCTGTCACACAAAACGCCGCGAATGTAGCGTGTATCTACACATTCGGGCGCATAACCTCGCAATGAATGCATAGCGTGCAAGAACATTGTTGGCTGGTGCGCCGCACCAGTCAAGAGACCTCCGGCAGGCGAACGCAAAAAAGGAGCCCGCCTCCAGCAACACAACGTGCGCCGGAAACAGGCTCCTTCAACAAAACGTCAACCGGTCAATCCTCAAGATTCAGAAACGCCTAGCGCTCGTCCTCCACCAGACCCTCCAGGTCCTCATACTCGACATCGCGCGAACGGCGGTTCAGCCACACAGCAAAACCCAGACCCAGCAGAAGCACCAGCACCGCACCAACAATACTTGCGATACCGGCAAAACGCTCAGCATTCACGCTGTCCTCAGTCACAGGCTTCAACGTGCCCTTCTCAGCGGTGTAGACAACCTCAAGAGTGCCGCCCTTCTCCACCAACAGGCCATCCACCTCACGCGGGAACTCGGAGGGAACATCGCCAGTCTGCGAACCACGGAACTCAATCGGAGCACCCGAAGTCACCTGATACTTATCCTTCAGGTTCGACACATACGTCTTACCGTTCAGCGCGTCATCAGCCGGCAGGTTGCCCTTATAACGAGCCACATTACCCTTCGTAATCAGGTCAGGAGTCAAATCCTGGTAGGTGCCCTGAATAACCCAGCTCTTACCGGCATACTCGGCGTTATTATTCACCGACGCAAAAGCACGGACACCCGCAATAGCCAAAACAATGGAAAGAATAACCGCGACAGCAGCAGAAAGAACCGACAGCCAGTTTACGCCCGGGCGGTCATCCAGCTCTTCCTCACTCATCGCGAAAAGGGAGGAGTTCCCTTCCTCATCGTCGTAATCCTCGTACTCGTCGTACTCCTCATACTCAGAATCCTCGTACTGAGAATCATCGTACTCAGAATCCTCGTACTGGGAATCCTCAAAGTAGGTTTCTTCGACCTCAGACTGCGACAGCTCATCCTGTTCGCGCGAGTTCTCTCGATTAGCCATTACTCTCTCCCTCACTTCATCTATCTTCTAGGGTACCCATAACCACATGAGTTCACCAATGAAAGCGCTTATCAACGCTTCATAAACCAACCCAACAGGTAAGCCCACCACGCAACGCCAAAAGCTACGGGGTGGGAGCCAACAACTCCCACCCCGTCAGCACTAGGCGTTACGCCATAGGGTTAGACCCGGTTAGACACGCGGTTCCGCACCCAGCTGTTCAACAGTCGCAGCCACTGCAGCCTCACGAGCAGCCGATGCCTCATCAGCAGTCAGCGTACGATCCGGCGCGCGGAAACGCAGAGCAAACGCCAAAGACTTCTTCGACTCATCAATACCGACACCGCGGTAATCATCAAAGACGCGGATATCCTCCAGCAGCTCACCAGCGCCCTCACGCAGAACACGCTCCACCTCAGAAGCAGGCAGATCGCGGTCCACCAGAAGCGCCACATCCTGAGTAGCAGCCGGGAAAGTCAGCACCGGAGTAGCCTGACGCGCCTCAACACGACCAGCAAACAGCGCCGAGAAATCCAACTCAAACGCGCAGGTACGCTCAGGCAGGTTCAGTTCCTGCAGCAGCTTCGGGTGCAGCTCACCAGCGAAACCAACACGCTCACCGGTAGCATTCAGAACCTCAGCCACACGGCCCGGGTGGAACGCAGTATGCACACCGTTACGCACCTGAATCTCAGCCGAAACAGCATCAGCAACCAGACGCACAGCGTCCAGAGCGTCACGCCAATCGTAAGCGCGCGGAGCAGCGCCCGGCATCACCTCGTGCTCAGTACCTGCAAACAGACCAGCAATGAAAGTGGGCTGCTGCGGAATACCGGCATTCAAATCAGCCAGAACCTCATCCGAAGGGCGAGCACCCAGCGGCGGAATAGACTCCGAACCCAGCTGCTCACCCGGAATGAACACGTGACCCGCCTCAAAAATAGCCAGGTTCTTGAAACCGCGAGACAGGTTACGCTTCAGAACCTCAACCAGGCCCGGTAGCAGCGAACGGCGCATCCAGCCCTCAGCCGAAGAAATCGGGTTCTCCAGGCGAACCGAAGGAACCTCAGTCACCGGGTTCTCAGGGGTGCTCACCCACGGAGCCGACCACAGGTTATTCGCATCAGCCGACACGAAGGGGTACGCGAAAACCTCAGTCAGACCCGAAGCCGCCAACGCATTCAGCGCACGACGCTTACCCGCCTGCTCCGGAGTGTAACCGCGGCCCGCAGGAGCCACCGGCAGAGTCGAGGGGATGTTCTCGTAACCGTCAATACGTGCGATTTCCTCAGTCAGGTCCTCCTTCGCACGCAGGTCAGTACGCCACGACGGGACAGTCACCGCGTAACCAGACTCGGTACGCTCCACCGAGCAACCAATCTCACGCAGGCAGGACTCAATCTGCTCCGGCGAGTAATCCACGCCAATACGACCAGCAGTGTAATCAGCGGGCAGATCAATCACGACCGGCTCATAGCCGAGCGACACATCAGTAACGCCCGGCTCCACCTGAGCACCAGCCAGCTCAACCAGAAGCTCAACCGCACGCTGAGCAGCCGCAGCCTGAATCTGCGGATCCACACCACGCTCAAAACGCTTCGAGGACTCAGAAATCAGCTTGTGACGGCGAGCGGTACGAGCCACCGACACCTCATCAAAACGAGCAGACTCCACCAGAATGCGGGTGGTCGAGTCAGTCACCTCAGTCGAGGCGCCACCCATCACACCGGCAAGACCAATCACACCGGAATCATCAGCGATGACAATATCCTCGGGGTGCAGAGTACGCTCAACACCATCCAGGGTCACCAGCTTCTCGCCAGCAGCGGCACGACGCACCACAATCTCACCCTGAACCTTGTCAGCATCGTAGAAGTGCAGCGGCTGACCGGTCTCCAGCATCATGTAGTTCGAAATATCCACCGGCAGCGACAGCGAGCGCACACCCGCCAGACGCAGACGCGAAGACATCCACGTCGGAACCGGCGCATCCGCCTTCACACCCGACACCTCACGCATCACGAAACGCACGCAACCCGGGTTACCGTGAATCGGGGCGTCATCACGCAGAGCAACCGCGTGACCGGACTCGTTCGCCTCCGGGGCGCGCTCGCCGTACGCCAGCACAAAATCCTCGAAGGAAGAACCGGTAGCGTGGCACCACTCGCGAGCAATACCGCGCAGAGAGAACGCGTAACCGCGGTCCGGGGTCACGTTCACCTCGGCAGCCTGATCGTACAGGCCCAGCAGCTCCATCGCATCGGTGCCAAGCTCCGGGTCCAGGCCCAGGGTCGAAAGCACCAGGATGCCGCCGTGATCATCGCCAATACCCAGCTCACGAGTCGAAGCAATCATGCCAGCCGACTTGTGACCGTAAGTCTTACGGGCAGTAATCGCGAAACCACCGGGCAGAACAGCGCCGGGCAGGGTCACAACAACCTTGTCGCCGGGTTTGAAGTTGTGGGCACCACAAATAATGCCCTGAACGCCGGAAGGCTCAATGCCCTTACCGGTCAGAGTCTGCTCCTGGCCCTCCGGAACCACACGCACCTGGCACCAGTTCACGGTCTTGCCGTTCGAGTGGGTCTCCGGCTCCATAGAGAGCACCTGGCCAACCACAATCGGGCCGGACAGCTCATCAGAGGGGCGGTGAACGTCTTCTTCTTCCAGGCCAACCTTCACCAGGGTTGCCATCAAATCTTCAGCCGAAGCATCCTCGGCTACAGGCACGAACTCGCGCAGCCATGACAGGGGTACACGCATAATTTAGATCTCCATCCCGAACTGCTCAGAGAAACGGATGTCGCCTTCAACCATGTCATGCATGTCAGCGACGTTGTTACGGAACATGAGGGTACGCTCAATACCCATACCGAACGCGAAGCCCGAGTACTCCTCGGGATCGATGCCGGCGGCACGCAGAACGTTGGGGTTCACCATGCCGCAGCCGCCCCACTCAATCCACTGCGGGCCGCCCTTAGCGTTCGGGTGCCACAAATCCAGCTCAGCGGAAGGCTCAGTGAACGGGAAGAAGTTCGGGCGCAGGCGGATCTTAGCGTCCTCACCGAACATGGCGCGTGCCATGTACTCCAGGGTGCCCTTCAGGTCAGCCATGGTCAGGCCCTTATCCACGGCAAGGCCCTCAATCTGGTGGAAGACCGGGGTGTGAGTCGCGTCCAGCTCATCGGTGCGGTACACCTGGCCGGGGCACACAATGTACAGGGGCAGCTCACGCGAAAGTAGCGAACGCATCTGCACCGGGGAGGTGTGGGTGCGCAGCAGCAGGTGAGCGTTCTTCGGCTCAACGTAGAAAGTATCCTGCATTTCGCGTGCCGGGTGATCCGGCTTAATGTTCAGAGCGTCAAAGTTGTACCACTCAGACTCCAGCTCCGGGCCGTCAGCAACTTCCCAACCCATACCGACGAAAATGTCGGTCAGGCGCTCCTGCATCAGAGCAATCGGGTGGCGGCCGCCCAGGGAACGGCGAGGCGAAGCAGCAGAAACGTCCACAGCTTCCTCAGCCAGGATGCGAGCCTCACGCTCAGCCTCCAGCTCAGCGGTACGAGCCTCAATAGCCTCAGTCAGGGCTGCACGAGCCTGACCCATCAGCTTGCCCACCGGGCCCTTGTGCTGGTTCTGAAGATCACGCATCTGGCGGTTAGCGATGCTCATGATGCCCTTCTCACCGAAGAAGCTCAGGCGCACCTCCTTGAGGCTGTCAAAGTCCTTAGCCTTCTCGCGAATCTCCTGCTTGGCACGCTCACGCTCAGCCTCAAAAGCCTCACGGATAGCGTCCAAACCGTTCTCGGGGTTCTCCTCCAGAACCTGCGCAATGCGGGCGAGAACCTGAGCCGGGCCGTTAAGACCCTCGTGTTCCTGCACGGAATCGGTCATTGTCACTCTTCTCTGCATACCACCGGCACTATGCCGGCTGGCTCGTTATACACCTTAAGCAGCACCGTCTGTTCTCCCCCGGCTACCCGCACAGGGTGCGGAACAGGGGTAAGGCGACGGGCGCATATCCTATCCATTTTAGACCAGAGAAAGAAACGTAAACAGCAGAACGCCCGGATAGTCCATCCGGGCGTTCTAGAGTATATCTTTTCAACAACAGGGTTGAAGAGGGTACTTCTACTTCAGAGCCTGCTTCACAGCCGGGTCAAAAGAAGCACGAATCCACAGCACGTTCGCAATGAACCATGCCGCGTACAGGGGCACGAAGCCGTAGCGCTGAGCGTCAATGACATTACCAATCAGAGACAGGATCGCCACGAACGCACCCAGAATCGCAAAAATCAGACCGACAGTCAGGCCCAAACGCTTGCCCTTCTGAATCGTGAAGTAGACCCAGATGTACACAACCGCAGAAACAACCAGCAGGCCGATACCGCCTGCAACGCCGACCTCCGGCAGGCCCTTCAGCGGGGACAGATTATCCGGTGCGAACGAGGAAATAACACCGTGGATCAAGCAGAGCAGCGCGGAGACAATCATAATCTCCTGCAGACGCAGAATCTTCGGGTGCTTGGTCGGCGAGTGGAACAGAATTCCGCGCGGCTCAGCGCCGCCTTCCTGAATATAAATAGCTTGAGTGTCCGAGGGAACCGCGTCGGAGCGGTAGGCACCCGGATCAAACGGGGGTTGAGCAGTCATCATTGTCTCCCAATACGTATGTGATTTCTCCCTCAATACTACCCGCCTACCGATTGGTTTCCAAAGTATGTATCCGTGTCGAACCCATATATGACAAATTCCTCTCCCCCCACAAATACACAAGTCAGAATCACCTGGCGCATAACTCACCCTCAAAATATGAATAAAGGCGGGACTCCCCACAGGGAATCCCGCCTTCAAACAGTGTCACAAAAGATAGAGAAAATTTATCCTGTTACCGCCGCGAATGTGTCACACAACGGCGAATTAGCCTCGCAACGAACTAACGCTGAGAACTAACGCAGAGTCTTAGCGCCACAGCACCAGGATTACGCCTCACCAGTACCAGTGTCCTGCAGCTGCTGCAGGAGAGCCACAACAATCGGCAAATCCGCCGGAATCCACGGCAAACCCAGCAAATCATCGTACGCCTGCGCGTCATCCTTAGACTTCGGCAACGGCATCCACCGCAGCGCGCTATGATCTTCCAAAGTATCCGGAGTACCCGAAAGAATCTCCGCGAAGAACACGCGCATCGCCAGACGCTCGCTCAGACGCCAGCCCTGCGGGTACGCGCCGGGCACCTCAGCACCCAAACGCGCCTGCACGCCCAGCTCCTCCTTCAGCTCACGCACCAGCGCCTGCTCGCAGCTCTCCCCCGGCTCGACCTTACCGCCCGGGAACTCCCACATGCCGGCAACAGTCTGCGGCTCAGAACGCTGAGCCACCAGCATACGGGTCGGAGCCTCCAAAGAATCAACCACGGCGGCGCCAACCACCTGAACCTCAAACGAGGGCGACACTTCACTCATCTTTCTCTACCTTCTTCTACGCTTTAGAATCCTTCGTCGGATGCGCGTCCTCAGCAGCGTGCTCCGATACTTCCTTCTCGGCATCCCCAGTATCCTCAGGCTCAGGAGCTTCCTCCACGCCTTCCTGCCACTCTTCTTCCGTATTATTCATGTTCGAGGCCTCAGCCACCTCACGGCGAATATTAGTGCCGTCATTCAGCAGAATCAGAAGGCGGTTACCGTTCTTGAACTCCATGAGGAAGACATCCTCAAGCTCGACCTCAGCGGCACGCAACTGTAGGTACACCCAATCCTCGGTCTTGTGCGCATCCGCGATATCGCGAGTGACCAAGCTACTCTTCACAATCAGAGCAAAGTTCGGCACACCGTCACCCTTACGGATCACGCTCAGCGCACCGTTCGGTTCAATCTGAGCGAACTCAATGTCTTCCAGGTCGTAAATACCCTGCGCACGAAGGTCAGCAATCAGGCGCATCGGATCAAGAACCACATCTGCCTGCTGGAAGCTCTTAATATCGATATCGCCATCCGTAATGACCGGCACGCGCTGCTCACGCACCGCCATATGCAGAAAACGAATCTTCGTGGTCGCCACGTTCAGCAGCTGAATCATGCACAGCGTAAACACCATGTAGATGACAAAGTAGAACAGGCTAATCTGCTTGCTGTACAACACGCCACCGAACACACCACCGATGACAAAGTTACCGATGGTATCAATCGGGGTCTGGTGCCCCGCCTGAGAACGGTGAGTCAGACGCAGGTACACCAAAAGAATGATCAGTCCAACGAAAATCTTTAGCAAACCATCAACGATCATCTCAACGGTCATAACGAAAATCTCCTAGAACTAAGCCCGGAAAATATCCGGCTCCAAATAAATGATGCGCGCCGCAGGAACAGCCTCACGAATACGCACCTCAGCAGCGTCAATCTCATCAGCTACCGCACGACCGGTGTCAGCATCATGAATACGAATCTTTGCCGCCACCAGAATCTCCTCAGGACCCAAGTGCACGGTCTTAATGTGGATAATGCGCTCGCTATCGCCATCCTCAATCGCCGCACGAATCTTCGCCAAATCCTCCGGAGAAGCAGCCTCACCCAAAATCAGGGACTTCATCTCCACCGCAAGGAACACAGCAATAAAGACCAGCAGCACACCAATAGCCAGGGTACCGAACGCATCCCACAGACCATTACCGGTCAACAGAGTCAGACCCACACCAAAGAGCGCAAAAATCAGACCCAGCAGCGCACCCGCATCCTCCAGCAGAAGCACCGGAAGCTCCGGGTTCTTCGAAGTACGCAAGAAACGCATCCAGCTCTGCTTGCCCTTCAGATCACGCGACTCCTTCACCGCCACGCGGAACGAATTACCCTCCAGCAGAATCGAACCCACCAGAACAGCCACCGGAACCCACTGCCACTCAGTAATACCGTGCGGGTCATGCAGCTTCTCATAACCCTCATACAGAGCGAACAAGCCACCCAGGGCAAAGATAATAATCGAAACAATAAACGCGTAAATATAGCGGTTACGGCCATAACCAAACGGGTGCTCCTCATCAGCCTGCTTCTGCGAAGCGCGACCGCCCAGAAGAAGCAAAAGCTGATTACCCGAGTCAGCCACCGAGTGAATAGCCTCCGCCAACATCGACGAAGAACGAGTCAGCGCAAAAGCCAAAAACTTCAGCACCGCAATACCCAGATTCGCACCCAGCGCGGCAATAATCGCGCCCGAACCCGAATGACCAGAAGGAGCAGACATATTTTCCCTTTCTCAGCCCTAAACTAAAACTCTAAAACCTATGAGGCTAAGGCGGCCCGCCGCTATGCCACAGCCGCGAACCGCCCAAAACCTAGAAAAATCTAGCGAGAAACGCCGCGCTGAGCCATCGCCGAAGCATACAGGCACACAGCAGCAGCCGTACCCACATTCAAAGACTCAGCCGAACCATAAACAGGAACAGCCACGCGCATCGTGGCGGCAGCCTTCTCTTCAGCGTTCAAGCCCTGCGCCTCATTACCGAAAAGCCACATGGTCGGCTTAGAAAGATCAAAATTACCCTTCACACCGGACGGGGCACTCGCCTCCACACCGGCACGACGAGCCGCAGTGTACTCACTCAGCTCCTGCAGATTCACCGCACCATAGCCGTCAGCAGCCAGCACAGCAGTACCCTGAGACTTCACATCCTCCGCGAAATCCTCCAGCTGCACGCCCTGAATAATCGGCACATGGAACAGCGAACCCGCAGTAGAACGCACCGTCTTCGGGTTATACAAATCCACCGAACCCTTAGTCGTAATCACCAAGTCAGCACCAGCCGCATCAGCCACGCGAAGAATAGTGCCCGCATTACCCGGATCCTGCACACGAGACAGCACAGCAATCAGCTTCGGGTTCAACGCGCCCTCACCCCACAGCAGCGAGAACGACGCATCCACCATAAAGGAAACCGCAATAATACCCTGCGGGCTCACCGAATCAGCCATCGCCTCCAGCACTTCATCGGTCACCACACGCATAAAGACGCGGCGGCCCTCCTCCGGGGTGGGCGTGCCGTACACCTGCTCCAGTAGCTCAGCGATATCCTCATGACGGTCAAAAGCCGCCTCCGTAACGTAGACAGCATCCAGAATCGGCTTCTTCAGATGCGCCTTCAACGCCTCACGCACAGCCTGCGGGCCTTCCACCAGGAACTGGCCCTTCTTCGTGCGGGTAGCTCGGGTACGCAGCTTCGCAATATCGCGCACACGATCTGCCTGCGGATTGGACATCACAACGGGGGTACTAATACGTTCAAAAAAGTTCACTCTTAAAGGGTACAGGCAAAGGCACACCCAAAAACGCAGAACAGCCACAAGCACAACCCCCAGATACGCAGAAAGCGGCCGCCCACACTCAAAAGTGCAGACGGCCGCTCACGACGCTTAAGCATCCTACCCCGAACCTAGATCTTCGAGGTAAGAACACAACCTAGGCTAATTAAGCCTTGGGAGCCGAGGTGTCCTCGGGCAGGTTGTTCTTAGCAATCTCAACCAGTGCGTTGAAGGCAGCGGGCTCGTTAACAGCCAGCTCAGCCAGCATACGGCGGTCAACCTCAACACCAGCAGCCTTCAGGCCCTGGATGAAGCGGTTGTAGGTCAGGCCCTGTGCGCGGGAAGCAGCGTTGATACGCTGAATCCACAGGCGACGGAAGTCACCCTTCTTCTTACGACGGTGGTCGTAGCTGTAAACCAGCGAGTGAGTGACCTGCTCCTTAGCCTTACGGTACAGGCGAGAACGCTGACCGCGGTAGCCGGATGCACGATCGAGAATAGTACGGCGCTTCTTGTGCGCGTTAACCGCGCGCTTCACACGTGCCACGTGTGTCTCCTTCGTCTTATGTCCTGAACAGCTCACATATCACGCTGAACAGGAGCGAGTCTTTAATCAGTGCGCACCACTATCGGTGCGCCAGGTGCAGAGAGTAAGCGTTGCTTACTTACCCAGCATCTTCTTGACAACCTTTGCCTGGCCGCCGGTAACGATCTGGTCAGAAGCCAGACGACGGGTCAGACGAGAGGACTTGTGCTCCAGGTAGTGGCGACGGTTCGCCTGCTGGCGCTTAACCTTGCCGCTACCGGTGAGCTTGAAGCGCTTCTTAGCACCAGAGTGGGTCTTCTGCTTCGGCATAGCTGCCGTTCTCCTTACATTCATCCCCCGCCACAACAGCGGGGTAGCTTAGTGGGGTTGAGCGATACACGCATCAGCCCCAAGGACCAAAGGTGAGGCACCCCCAACGAGGTGCCTCGGAACCGGCACCGGGTGAACCCGCAACACCCACCTAACGGTGGAGGCGCGTGCCCATCCTAAAGTGACGACCCGGTTCCCTACTCGGCGGAAGCCTGTGCCTTCAACTCGGCAGGCATAGCGTCTGCCAAAGAATTAGTTACGGGCTTCGCCTTGGTCGTGTCAATACGCTCGCGACCCTTGCGACCGCCGGCGCCCTGCTCACGACGAGCCTCTGCCTTACCGCGAAGCGGAGCCAGAACCATCACCATGTTGCGGCCATCCTGACGGGGGCGAGACTCAACGGTGCTCACCTCAGCCAGCTCAGCCGCCAGACGCTCCAGCAGACGCACACCCATCTCGGGGCGCTGCTGCTCACGACCACGGAACTGAATCATTGCCTTGACCTTGTCACCACCGGAAAGGAAACGACGAGCGTGTCCAACCTTGGTTTCGTAGTCGTGGGTATCAATCTTCAGGCGGAAACGGATCTCCTTCAGAACGGCATTAGCCTGCTTCTTGCGGGATTCACGAGCCTTGATCGCGGCTTCGTACTTGTACTTACCGTAATCCATGAGCTTGCACACGGGCGGCTTCGCGTTCGGGGCAACCTCGACCAGGTCGAGTTCGGCGTCCTCAGCCAGACGCAGAGCGTCCTTCAGAGGGACAACGCCTACCTGCTCGCCACCGGGACCGACAAGACGGACCTCGGGAACGCGGATACGATCGTTAATGCGTGGTTCGCTAATGACTAGCTCCTGTGCTCTGTGGGTTTCCCCGTGAATACTATCCGTTGCGGGCACTAAAAAAGCCCCCGCAGTTACACAAGCGGAGGCACAAACCAGCGTACGCCGAAAGCGGCGGACAAACCCGTTCACCTCAAAACTCGCAAACAAACGCCTGCGGCGGTCAACCGGGTGGGAGGCATGCTCCACTTGCAAACTGCCTATAACCATACCGCAGAATCCCCGACAGACGCAAGGAAATAGACGCAAAACACCATAAAAATTGCGGAGACTCCCCTAGAAAGTCCACAGAAGCACCCACTCTTAAGGACGCATTTACCGAAACAAACGAAATATGAGATTCTAAGACTATGAGCACTGAAAACACGAACTTCCGCTTCACTGCGGAAGAAGAAACCCCCGTACACGGCCACACCGAACTCACCGAAGAGCAGGTCGAAGCCGTCAACGAACAGCTGCGCGACATCGCAGACGTACCCGCCATCGAAATCATCAGCTCCGCAGCCATCCACATGATGAGCGCCGCAGCCGTCAAGTGCGGCCTGGCAGCAGACGAAAACGCCGACGACCTCAAGGACCTCGACGAAGCACGCAAGCTCATCACCGCGCTGGCAGGCCTCGTCACCGCCGCAGCACCCGAAATCGGCTCCCAGCACGCAGCACCCCTGCGCGACGGCCTGCGCACCCTGCAGCTCGCCTTCCGCGAAGCATCCCCCTTCCCGGACGAGCCCGGCAAGGGCCCCGGCGAAAAGCTCACCGGCCCGGTCTACTAAACCGTACCCGGTCTATTCACAGCGAAGCCCCGCCTCCCTCGTACTGAGGAAGACGGGGCTTCGTCCATATATAAAGTCCGTTCGGGTTAGCGGGAGCGGTATCTTTAGCAAGAGCCAGCGGCCTCAAGAGCCTGCTCAAAACTAAAGTTGCCCACATACAGCGCCTTGCCAAGCACCACGCCCTCCAAACCATGCGGCACCATGGAACGCAGCTTCACAAGATCAGCCAGCGATGCCACACCACCGGACGCCACCACCCGACAAGCAGTCTGAGCCAGCACCTCATCCAGCAGCTCCGCACCGGGACCCGCCAGGGAACCGTCCTTGCTCACATCCGTGACGATATAGCGGCGCACGCCCGCATTCTCCAGCCACGCCAGCGCCTCCGCCAGATCAGGGCCCGACCAGTCGGTACCGCGAGCCACCGTCACCCAGCCCCGCTCAGGGTTATAGCGGGCATCAAGACCAAGAGCCAGAAGATCAGAATCGGCATAGCGAGCCAGAGTGCCTTCAAGCCAGGAAGAATCCGCCAGAGCCCCACTGGTCACGTTCACGCGATCCGGGCTCAGGCTCAGGGCGCGCTCCAGACTCTCAGCATTACGCACACCGCCGCTGACCTGAATACGAACCGGAGCGGAGCCGCGGGCATTCTCGGCACGGACGGCGGCAACCACCTCGGACAGAACCTCAGTATTCGTGCCGCGACCAAACGCCAAATCAAGGTCAACCAGGTGAATCCAGCGAGAACCAGCCTTCACCCAGGTCAGAGCCGCCTCCACAGGGTCGAGGCGCTGCTCACCACCGGACAGTGTGCCGCCCACAGGGCGCACCGCGTAGCCTTCAGAAATATCAACAGCGGGCAGAAGTTCAAGAACGGGTGCAGACATTAGTTACCTCCCGCAGCAGTATCGGAGTCGCCAGAAGACAGAGACTCAGAAGACAGGCGACCGGTCACCGCCAGGGACGCAACCCAGCGGCGCATAAACTCCGCCCCCAGCTCGCCAGAACCTACCGGGCAGAACTGCACCGCCGTTAGCGGACCGTTCTCAACCGCCGCGATATAGGCGGGCTCGGTGACAGTCCAAGTCACCGCGGGAGGGGCAATATATTCAATGCTCTGATCAAAAGCCCACTCAAAAACGCCGTGCTCAGATTTGAAGTGAGCCTCGCCCTCAAGATCCTTGAGCAGCGCACTATCGGAGGAAGAACGCAGGGCAGAAACACCGGGCACCAAGTCGCGGGTAGAAAGCTCCACGCTCTCACCGGGCCACTCCCCCATACACTGCACCTGAACCTGCCCCATCTGCGGATGCTCCACCGTAACCGAATCGAAGAGGCAGCTCAGTGCCGCACCGGCAACCAGCACCGGACGACCGCCAGCAACACGGCGACCAATCACGCGCTCAGCGTCCTTAGCTTTCAGATCTTCATACGCCTCAAGAGAGCTCGCACCGCCGGTAACCACCATACCGTCAGCCTCACGCAGCTGATCGGGCACAGCGGTCACGATAACGTCCGCCCCCGCATCCTGAAGAAGCTTCACCAGGGCGCCACGAGTTCCGGGTTCCCCCAAAACGGCAACCACAGGACGGGCGGTCTGAGCGCTCTGTACAGATTCAGTTTCCTGTACAGATTCAGTTTCGACGGGTGTGGGTTCAACGGGAACAGGCATCGGTGCGCTCCTAGTTCATAGGCTCAAGAATTCGGCTCAAGCGCTCTAGCTTGATAGATAGAGGATTCGGAGTCAAGACATCAACCTCATGCAGAAGCCAACCACACACGGGCCCATGCTTAGCGCTGAGGCTGAGGAATTTCCAGACGCTGACCGGCATCAACAGAGGTGCTGGTCAACGAGTTCAACTCCATAATACGAACCACAGTATCACGGGTGTCACCGTGCGGATCCACCGCCTGAGCAATATCCCACAGGGTCTCGCCGTGCTTGACCACAACGACGGTTCGAGTCACCGAGGCGTTCTCCACGGAAGCAGAAGCCGCCGGGCCAAAGAAGCTAATAGCACCGAGCACAATCAGCGCCGCCAAAGTCAGCAGAGGCAGGCCCTTCAAGAAACCGCGCACAGTACCAAGACGACGAATAGAACCGGGAACCGAGCGCAGAAGCTCGCCCCCCTTAGCAAGAAGAACGCTCTTCGCACTAGGTGCCTGCACATCAGAAGCAGCCTGCACCTCAGAAACTACAGGGCGAACCGGCGCAGGTGCCTGGGCAGAAGTAGCGGGAGCGTGGGCGGGCTGAGCCACCTGCGCAGGACGGGGTGCATGAGCCGCACGAGAAGAGCGAACAGACTGCGAAGACGCAGGCACACGAGAACGCCCCTGCACGGTGCGGGCAGACACGGTGCGGACGGACGCGGTGCGGGCGGGGTGAAGTACCACCAAACCTGCCGGAAGGTGTGCAGAAGTGCCATGAGAAGCAATAGGTGCTGCAGTAGTCATTGTGGTTCCTTTCTCTCAGCTCGCCCCGGGGTTGCCCCGCGGGTCTAGCAATGCCGAGCGATACCCGCTCGGAGGTCCTAGTTGAGTGATAACTATGGAGTGGTGATTGTTAGGCGATAACTATTGGGTAGCTATTCTCTAGTTAGGTCAGAGCGTCGGGTGCACCGGGCTGCGCGGGGTCGCACTGGGTGACCTCGGAACCCCATCCCCTGCGCTCTCTCTTCGCCAGATGCTCCCTAGAGCATCCGAGGTAGATTATTCGAAGAGAGAGGCAGAGGATTCGAATACATTCGAACACTCATTCACTCTCCTCTCCCGGAAGACTCAGGGTCGAATCTTCGAATATTTTTCGAACATCCACCCGTAAATCCTGAATTTCAGGAGAGATTCAAGAGTATATACGAACTCTTGTTCTAAAGTCTAGCAGAGATGTACTAAAAATTTCTTCGAGTTTCGAAGAAAAATCTAGAATATTTGTTTGAGTTTTTCGGTGTAGTGTTCTACACTGGTGTCAAGAGACGTTCCACACGCTCCTGATGAGTCCTACTCACAGCAGGTTTCTGTGCCCGTTACAGCTTGGTTCTGTATCGAATGCAGGTGCCGCTGGCTGAGTTTTATAGGGCGGAGGCGCATACTCGTTGCCTGCGTATCGCTCCGGTATCGCTCCGGCACGGATAGAATTCCTCCACCCCCTGACGAGATAAGACCCATTTCGGCAGAACCAAAAATTTTTAGGACACCATCAGAAAACGTGTGAAGCACCCATCCGTGCCCCGACCGGAATACAAAGGCCGGAGTACAGACCGAAGGAAAAGAAATGGCAACAGCACCCCGTCCGGCGCTGACCGCGCGCCAGCAGAAGATTCTTGACGCGATCCGCACCGAGATTGAGCAGAAGGGTTACCCGCCGTCCATGCGCCAGATTGGTGACATGGTGGGTCTTGCGTCCCTGTCCTCGGTCACCCATCAGCTCGGTCGCCTCGAGACTATGGGCTATATTCGCCGCGATCCCAAGCTCCCCCGCGCCATTGAGGTGCTGGATGAGAACGGCGTCGGTATCCACGGTAGCTCCTCCTCGTCCCTGCCCGAGTTGCCGAACTTCGAAGTCGGCGATGAAGACCTCGTACCCGTTCCCCTGGTTGGACGAATTGCAGCGGGCGGCCCCATTACCGCCGAGCAGTCCGTGGAGGATGTGCTCGCCCTGCCCCGCCAGTTGGTCGGTAGCGGCAAGCTGTTCATGCTCAAGGTCAAGGGCGATTCCATGATTGACGCCGCAATCTGCGATGGCGACTGGGTGGTTGTCCGCGAGCAGCACACCGCGGACAACGGCGATATCGTTGCCGCTCTGCTCGACGATGAAGCAACCGTGAAGGTGTTCCGTCAGGTCGACGGCCATACCTGGCTCATGCCGCGCAACTCCAACTACGAGCCGATTATGGGCGACCGCGCAACCGTCATGGGTAAGGTCGTCTCCGTGCTGCGCAGTCTCTAGACAGCACAGCCTCTAAAAGACATAACCGCGAGGCTTTTAGCTCTATATAGAAATCACCCCGGTGATACGTGAACGTTCACGTATCATCGGGGTGATTTATATATTTCCAAAGCGGATATCTCCAAAGCGGAGGGCCGGCGCCGCCAGGAATGGAGCCTGCCCGAGCTAACGCTCAATACTCGCCGAAAGACGAGCCAGCGCGCCAATTACGGCTGCCTTATTCTGGGTCGACCACATCGGCGGCATAGCCTTCATCAAGAAACCGCCGTAACGCTTGGTTGCTACACGAGAATCCAGCACAGCCACCACGCCGCGGTCAGACACCGAACGGATCAGGCGACCCGCGCCCTGCGCCATACGAATCGCCGCGTGGTGAGCAGAAACCGCCATAAAGCCGTTACCGCGATGACGGTTCACCGCCTCCGTACGAGCCTGCGCAATCGGGTCATCCGGGCGGGGGAACGGGATGCGGTCCATCACCACCAGGCGGCACGAGTCACCGGGAACGTCCACGCCCTGCCACAGGCTCATCGTTCCGAACAGGCATGAGTCAACGTCCTCGCTGAACTCCTCCACCAGAGCCTTGAGCGAAGACTCACCCTGCAGAAGAATGTTCAGGTCGCTGTGCTCACGCATGTACTCGGCGGCACGCTCGGCGGCGCGCTTCGAGGAGAACAGGCCCAGGGCACCGCCCTCCGAGGCCTCGCACAGCTCACGCAGACGCTCCAGCTGACCTTCATGCACACCGAATCCCGGAGGTTTCAAGTCTCCGGCAACGTACATAATGCCCTGCTTGCGGTAGTCGAAAGGCGAACCTACGTCGATGCTCGTCCAGCGAGGCGCGCCCTCGCCCTGCAGTCCCAGGGTACCGGCGGCAACGTCAAAAGAGTCACCCACCGTCAGGGTCGCACTCGTCAGAATCACGGTGCGGTCAGCGAACAGGCCGTCACGTAGCTGTAGGCCAACGCTCAACGGGGCGATGTTCAGGGTCGCCGGGTCGGTATCGGAAGCAGCCACATAGCGGCCGTTCTCCCAACCACCCTGACGAGAAATCCACAGCACGTCCTGCTCGCCCGAAGCCTCCAGAATGCGGCTACTCATATCGTGCACTTCAGAGACACGCGAGCGCGCCATCTGCAGGCCGGCGTCAACATCCTGACCGTCCGGCTTCGTATCGGACAGGGCGGTGCGGGCAGCATCATTGACCGCAGAAATAGCGGTCAAAAGGCGACCGTCCAGGCCCTTCAGCAGGCCCTCGGCAAGACCCTCGAACGCGGTCTCCAGGGTGCCGGCAGCCATTTCCAGTGCGCCGGAATCAGCCTTCGAATGCTTCTTCACGCTACGCGCCGCACGGCGAACCATCGCAACCGTCAAAGAACCAGACACGGCACCTGTCACGCGGTCCACCAGCTCATGAGCCTCATCAATAATGACCGTCTCATGTTCGGGCAGAACCTTCATGCCCTCGAAAGCGTTAATCGCCAGCAGGGCGTGGTTCGTGATGACGATATCAGCCTCAGCGGCACGGCTACGCGCCATCTCGCTAAAGCACTCTTCCACCAGCGGGCAGCGGCGGCCCAGACACTCGGCGGCACTGACCGACACCTGAGCCCAGGCACGGTCAGAGACGCCGGGCTTCAACTCGTCACGGTCGCCGGTCTCAGTGCGGTCAGCCCACTCGCGCAGGCGCACCACTTCCTCACCCACGCGGGAGGTCGAAGAAGGCATGTCAAAGAGAGCATCCGGCTCGTCTTCCGGGTAGCCGCCCTCCAGCTTGTGGAGGCAGAGGTAGTTATTGCGGCCCTTGAGCAGAGCCACCTGCGCCTGCGATTCCGGGCGCGGCTCCAGCGCTTGTAGAAGACGCGGAATATCGCGGTTCACGATCTGCGCCTGCAGAGCGAGGGTAGCCGTCGCAACAACAATCGGCTGGTCCGACTCCCCCACCCGCGCCAGGGCAGGAACCAGGTAGCCCAGGGACTTACCGGTACCGGTACCCGCCTGGACTAGCAGGTGACGCTGCAGTTCAAGAGCCTGCGCCACATGCGTCGCCATGATGCGCTGACCAGCACGGTTCTGACCGCCGGTGGCGGCAACCGCCTCGTCCAGCAGGGTCAGGGCGTCCTTCGCACCGGGCAGGGTCTCAAGCTCCTGCCCGGTGAATCGGGTGCCGCCGGTCGCCGGTCCGGGTGCAGTTCCCGAGGTGTTTTTGGGCGCGTTGATGCTCTCGGTCACGCTCATCCGCCCTTAGAGAGCCTCGGAGGTAGAAGACTGCTCGGAAACAGAAGCGGTCGCTTCAGCCAGGGCGTGCGCCTCCGCAAGTTCCTCTTCCAGAACCTCCAGCAGGTCGCCCTCCAGCACATACTCGGACAGTTCGGAGGCGACATCCTCACGGACCAGAGCCACCACGAATGTGCCGTCCGATACGAAATCGGTGCTCTTAATTTCGGCGTCCCACTCGTGCAGGCGCGAAATAATCTCACCGTGCGAGTACGGAATCAGCAGCTTCACCTCAATGGAGGGGCGCGGAATAGTGTCCGCAATCTTCTGCTTCAGCTCATCAATACCCTCACCGGTACGCGCCGAAACAATCACGTGCTCCGGCTCGCGCTGGCGCATACGCTCCAGTACGAACGGGTCGGCGGCATCCGCCTTATTCAGCACAATGATCTCGGGGATATGGCGGGCGTCAACCTCCGCGATGACCTCGCGGACAGCACGAATCTGCCCCTCCGGGTCCGGGTGCGAAGCATCCACCACGTGCAGGATGACGTCAGCATCAGCAACCTCTTCCAGGGTGGAGCGGAACGCCTCCACCAGCTGGGTCGGCAACGAACGCACGAAACCCACCGTGTCAGAGAGGGTGTAGCCGATACCGTCCGGGGTCTGAGCCTTACGGACGGTCGGGTCCAGGGTCGCAAACAGGGCGTTCTCTACGAGCACGCCGGCATCGGTCAGGCGGTTCAGCAGGGAGGACTTACCCGCGTTCGTGTACCCGGCAATAGCCACCGAAGGCACGCGGTTACGGCGACGGTTCAGACGCTTCGTCTCACGCGCCGGCGCCATCGCAGCGATCTCACGCTTAAGCTTCGCCATGCGAGCGCGCAGGCGGCGGCGGTCCATCTCAATCTTGGTTTCACCGGGACCACGCGAACCGATACCCTCACCGGCTGCGGCACGGCCACCCGCCTGACGGGACAGGGACGCACCCCAACCACGCAGACGCGGCAGCATGTACTCCAGCTGAGCCAGCTCAACCTGTGCCTTACCCTCGCGGGACTTAGCGTGCTGAGCGAAAATGTCGAGAATCAGGGCGGTGCGGTCAATGACCTTGACCTTCACAATGTCTTCGAGGGCACGACGCTGAGAGGGAGCCAGCTCGGAGTCGACGATGACGGTGTCGGCGCCGGTCGCCTCGACAATGTCCTTGAGTTCCAGCGCCTTACCGGAGCCGAGGAAGGTGCCGGGGTCCGGTTTGAGGCGGCGCTGAACCAGGCCGTCCAGAACCTCGGAACCTGCGGTTTCAGCCAGTGCCGCGAGCTCACGCAGGGAGTTCTCTGCGTCCTCTACGGTGCCTTCAGTCCACAGACCAGCCAGCACCACGCGCTCCAGGCGCAGCTGGCGGTACTCGACCTCGGTGACGTCTTCAAGTTCGGTGGAGAGGTTCGCGATACGGCGCAGTGCGCGGCGCTCAGCGAGGTCTTCCTGGTCACCGTCATATTCGGAGTGCTCGCGCTGAACGTCAGAAATTTCACGCGCGCGAGTATCCAGCACACGGCGGCTATTGTTGCCGTGAGCGCTGGAGGAATTATCGCTGTGATGCGCGGTACCGGCGGCGTCATACGTAGTGACGGAGGCGGCGGCCTGGGAGCGACCCAGAACGCGGTCTACGGTGCGGCGCAGCTGCTCATCGCTGGGCAGCTTTTCGGTATCAGATACGGGGATGTTCTTAGAATTCATACGACTCTAATTCTACCGCCGTTGCCCGCATCAGGTAGGGGTTTGGTCGCCTGTGCGCTGAGGGCGTGCAAGCTGCTGACCTGCCCCGTGCATTCTCTGCCCGTGTGCGGCGGGTTCTTGCCCTACCGGTACACTGGATAGCATGAGCGAGCAGCATTATTTCTCTGAAACCCCCGAGACCGAATTCAAGCCCCGCCCCGTGCAGGTGGAGCTTGCCGGCCGCAAGGTCACCGTCACCACAGCTAACGGCATTTTCAGCCCCTCCGGTATTGATAAGGGCACCGCTATTTTGCTGCAGGAAGCACCCGACCCGCAGGGCGAACACATGCTCGACATCGGCTGCGGTTGGGGCCCCATCACCCTGACCCTGGCGATGCTCGCACCGGACGCGCAGGTGCACGCGGTGGATGTGAACTCCCGCTCCATTAGCCTGACCGAACGCAACGCCGCCGCTCTCGGCCTGTCCAACGTCACCGTGGGAACCCCCGAATCGGTTGACCCCGAACTGCGTTTTGACACCATCTGGTCGAACCCGCCGATTCGCGTGGGCAAGGAGGTTCTGCACGAGATTCTGCTGACCTGGCTGCCTCGCCTGGCGCCCGGTGGTAACGCCTACCTGGTGGTTCAGAAGAACCTGGGCTCCGATTCTTTGCAGAAGTGGATGGACGCGCAGCTTGGACAGCTGCACCCTGGCGAGTTTGAGGTGTCGCGCTATGCGACCTCGAAGGGCTTCCGTATTCTGCAGGTGCACCGCTACGAGGATTAAACCTCTGGCGCTTACTCCTCTGGCGCTAATTGCTTAAAAATATAGAAGCGGCGGGTGTTTTCTGAATGTGTTATCAGAAAACACCCGCCGCTTTTCTCTATAAAATCTCTGTTCTAAAACAGCACGTTATCGTAGCACGACGGTTGCAACCATCTGCGCCGGACCAGCCAGAACAACATGCTCCAGGTCGTCCGGGCCCAGCACGAAAGTCACCGCGAGGGTACCGCCGGGCACATGCACCAGCCACTCATCCGGTGCTTCCTCGCCGCCCCAGAAACGGGTCGCAGCAGCAGCCGCACACGCGCCGGTACCGCACGACAGAGTCTCACCCACGCCGCGTTCGTGCACGCGCATACGGATAGCGCCCACATGCGCGCCGCTCTCAACGTCCAGGTCGACCGGCACCACAAACTCAACGTTCGTGCCGTTGACCGGGGCGGGGTTCACCTGAGGCAGGCTGTGCAGGTCCAGGCCGTCCAGCTTACCGTCGGAGCCGAGCATCACCACGGTGTGCGGGTTACCCATTGAAATGGACAGGCCAGCACGCGGAGTCTTCAGGCCGCGAGCAGACACCAGGCAGTCCTCGCCACCCTCACGGGCAGCGTCACCGTGAATGAAGCTCCACGGGCCCATATCAATCGCGTAACCCTCTTCGGTACGCGCCACAGTCTTCACGCCGGCACGGGTACCAATCTTGACGGTCTCGCCCACCTCAAGCTCAATCAGGCCCTCGGTGCGCAGGTACTCCACGAACGCGCGCACACCGTTGCCGCACATTTCAGCGATAGAGCCGTCACCGTTGCGGTAGTCCATGAACCAGACAGCGTCCGGGTGCTCCTCGAGCAGCTTCTGACCCGCGCGGGAGGCAGTGCTGCGGGCAGCGCGAATGAAGCCGTCCGCGCCAATGCCGAAGTGTCGGTCGCAGGCGCGGGCTACCAGCTCGGGGGTGAGGGCAATTTCTGCGTTCTCGTCCGTCAGAAAGATGAAGTCGTTACCGGTGCCGTGACCCTTGGTGAGGGTCAGGCCTGCCAGCTCGCCCCAGATAGAAGGGTTCTCGCTCATATGCTGTCCTTAAGGTTGGTGACCTGTCCGTTTATGATTTTACCGCGCCGACCGGTTCAAGGGGGTATCTGTTCGGCTGCGGCTCGTTATTGTGGCTTATCGGGTGCTTTCGCGGATGATGGCTTCCGCCTCATCTGCAAGGGTGGGTGAGAGCGCGTCCAGCCAGTGCACGCGCGGGTCCGCACGGAACCAGGTCAGCTGGCGGCGCGCAAACTGGCGAGTCGCAATGGTCGTATCTTCAATCGCCTGCTCCTCGCTGTAGTCCGCATCCTCAAGGGCGCGAGCGAACTGTGCGTAACCAATCGCGCGGGAGGCAGTCTTACCTTCCTGCAAACCCTGCTCGTTTAGGGCGCGAATCTCATCGAGCAGACCCTGCTCGTGCATCAGCTCCACACGGCGGTGCAGACGCTCGTGCAGCAGGGCACGATCCATATCCAGACCAATCTGAATACTCTCCGTCATGTACTCGCGCACCGGCATGAACGCCGAGAACGGGCGACCCGTCACCTCGAACACCTCCAGGGCGCGAATAATGCGGCGCTCATCCTTCACGCGCGCAGCCGACTCCGGGTCTACCTCCGCCAGGCGGGCGTGCAGAACACCAATACCCTCGGTACGCGCCTGTTCCTCCAGACGCTCACGCACCCGCGCATCCGTGCCGGGAAACTCCAACCTATCCAGGGCAGCACGCACATACAGGCCGGAACCACCCACCAGAATCGGGTAGCGGCCACGGCCGCGAATCTGCTCAATCAGCTCACGGCTACGCTCCTGAAACTCCGCCACGGATGCCTCATCCCGTACATCCATAATGTCCAGCAGGTGGTGCGGAACCCCGCGCATCTCCTCCGCAGTGACCTTCGCGGTACCAATATCCATACCCCGGTAGAACTGCATAGAATCAGCGTTAATGCACTCACCGTTCAGTCGCAGAGCCAGCTCAATGGCGAGCGCGCTCTTACCGGTGCCGGTCGGGCCCACAATAGCGATAACGGGCAGAGTTTCGGAGATAGTCATGCGCCCCATTCTACCGGTTCCCTCACCCCCACTTGCGGTGGCGGTGCGAGCCCGAAGAACAGGGCGCATGATTCGTTATAGGTTTTAGGGGCGCAGACCGATGGTCGGCATGCCCAGGCCCACCGGCGCACCGGGCACCTGGGTGGTGCCGGTACCGCACGAGTCAGCCTGAGAGCGGTCCCACGCGTCACCGGCGCGGGTGCGGCGCAGCTGGTACTGCTCGGCGGTCGGGTCAGAAATCAGGTGGAAGGAACCAGCCTCGGTAATGGGCACGGTGACCATGTCACCGGGGCGGGGAGTCTCGCAACCCTCGGGCACCGAGAAGTGCACGAGGCGCTGGTCCGGGCCGCGACCGGAGAGGCGGTGAGTCTGGTCAGCCTTACGACCGGCCTCCGCAACGACCATCAGTTCAACGGTCTTACCGAGCTGCTTGCGGTTCTCTTCACCGGCGATGCGGTCTTGCAGGGCAATCAGACGCTCGTAGCGTTCCTGCACGACCTCCTTCGGGATCTGGTTCTCCATGGTCGCCGCGGGGGTGCCGGGGCGGATCGAGTACTGGAAGGTGAACGCGGAGGAGAAACGAGCCTGCTCCACGACCTTCAGGGTGTCCTGGAAGTCCTCTTCAGTCTCGCCGGGGAAGCCCACAATGATGTCGGTGGTAATCACGGCGTTCGGGATGCGCTCGCGCACCTTGTCCAGAATGTTCAGGAACTTCTTGGAACGGTAGGAGCGGCGCATATCCTTGAGTACCTTGTCGGAGCCGGACTGCAGCGGCATGTGCAGCACGGGCATGACGTTCGGGGTCTCCGCCATCGCGTCAATCACGTCGTCGGTGAACATTGCCGGGTGCGGGGAGGTGAAGCGTACACGCTCCAGGCCCTCAATCTCGCCGCAGGCACGCAGCAGCTTGGAGAACGCCTGGCGGTCGCCGAACTCCACACCGTAGGAGTTCACGTTCTGGCCGAGCAGGGTCACCTCAATAGCGCCGTCATCGACCAGCGCCTGAACCTCAGCGAGAATATCGCCGGGGCGGCGGTCCTTCTCCTTACCGCGCAGAGACGGCACGATGCAGAAGGTGCAGGTGTTGTTACAGCCAACCGAGATGGACACCCAGCCGGAGTACACGTGGTCGCGCTTAGTCGGCAGGGTGGAGGGGAAAACTTCGAGGGATTCGAGCAGTTCTGCCTGCGCCTCGTGGTTGTGGCGGGCACGCTCCAGCAGGGTGGGGAGGGCACCAATGTTGTGGGTACCGAACACGACGTCCACCCAGGGCGCCTTCTCAATGATGGCGTCCTGGTCCTTCTGCGCCAGGCAGCCACCCACGGCAATCTGCATACCCTTGTGGGCGCGCTTGACCGGTGCCAGCTGGCCAAGGTTGCCGTACAGGCGGTTGGAAGCGTTTTCGCGGACCGCGCAGGTGTTGAAAACCACCAGGTCGGGCTGGGTGCCTTCCTCAGCGCGAACGTAGCCGTTAGCCTCCAGCAGGCCGGACATTCGTTCGGAGTCGTGCACGTTCATCTGGCAGCCGAAAGTGCGCACTTCGTAGGTGCGGGGGCTGGTTTCGGGGGTCTGGGCGGAATCGCTGAGGGTCGAAGTCATGCCCTATAGGGTATCCGATGGGGGATAATGGCTCTATGCAGGTTTCCCTTAGTAGCAACTTTCCGGCTCTGTCACCGAACGTTTCTTCCGCCCCCGCCCCTGACGGGGAGCTTCTGAACACCCTCATTGAGGAGGCGATTGCCGCCTACTCCCCCGTGCCGCCTCAGGCGAGCGCTGATTCTGCCTCGATGCGTCAGACCCTGATGCAACTGCTCAGCTGGGCGCATTCTTTGGAGCAGGTGTCTGCCCGTGCGGTTGAGCGCGTGCAGATTCTGGGCACCGGCATGCGTTCCGTTGTGGTGCGTGTAGCGTATGAGCCTGCAGTCGAGTCTACACAGTCTTTGCCGACCTCGATTATTGTGAAGCGTTACCGCCGTAAGGATTCGACGGTGAACGCGGGCGGTTTCGGGTACCTGCGTGAGCGCTACGGTTTGGAGGCGCTGAACCGGCAGGTTCCGGGTCTGTTCCCGCAGCTCTACGGCGCGGATCCTGAGCTGCGTGTGCTGGCTCTGGAGGATGTGAGCGCCGGAACCGTTGAGGGCGAGCAGTATTCGGTTGCCCACGCTCTGCTGGAGGGCACCGAACAGCAGGCGCTGGACGCGCTGAACTACTACATTGAGGCGTACCGTTCCCTTGCCGCCAGCGGCATTATGGGCGAGGCGGTCGAGGATTACCGCCTGAACCTGGCGCGTGCTGACCGCAAGGCGCAGTTCCCGGGCGCTATTGCCTCGCCGGGTTTGGCCGAGCGCGGTTTGAAGAAGCTGTGCGGTGTGGCTGATGAGGCGCGCACCCCCGAGCACGATGCTGACAGCCCGGCTTCCAGCCCAGCCGCACATGAGGACGCGCCCGTTCTTCCCGCCGCCGTTGAAGAGCTGTCCTTCCGTTTCCGCCGCGTTCTGCAGCCCTTCTTTACTAAGCGCCCGCCGGTACCCGAGCAGTTCAAGCTCAACCGAGGCAGGGTGTATATGCTCTCTTCGGGCGATTTTTCGCCGCAGAACGTGCTGATCGGTTCGGCGGACGGCGCGCAGGTGCGCATGGTCGATGCGGAAGGCACCTGCCTGCACCACCGCGGCTTCCCCTTCGTTGAGGCGATGCTGGGATTCCCCTCCTCGCCGGAGTACCCGCGCTACCGGGTGGACCGCAAGAAGGCGCTGCCGGCGCTGTACTCTGCCCTCTTCGAGGATGCCCCGCTGGATGAGCACCTGGCGGAGGATTTGGCGGTGTGCACGGCGGTGACCGTGTGCGCCCTGTTGGAGCTGTACTCTTCTTCGGCGCGTTCCGATCTGTTGCCTCGTATTCGCCGTGAAGGTGCGCAGCTGATGCGCCTGCTCCTTGAGATTGCCGGTTCTCAGGATGCAACCCTCGCCGAGTTCGCGGACCGTCTGGGTGCCGCTGAATAAGCAGCAGAGTAAACAGCGGATATAGCCTTCGACAAGGCGTTTTATAAAGCTCAAAAACGTAAAGGGTGAGCCCGCCACAGAGTATGTCTGTAGCGGGCTCACCCTTTATTGTGCCTATTATTTTCACGGTCGCCCCGGCATGGGTCTATTCGTGCGTGCGAACCGTATTTATTCGCCCTCTACCAGAGCTCGTCCTCCGCACCGTAGGCGGCAAGCTCCTCACGAATCACCGACATCGACACCGAGGAGGAGTACCCGCGGCGAGCCAGCATCCCCAGCAATCGGCGGGTCACCCTATCCTTTTCGGCGCGGTCGCTGAAGTCCATGCCGGGGCGCAGCTTCTTACGCACCAGCTCGGCGGCGTCCTCACGTTCCTGCTCGTCGGTGCGCTGAGCCAGTGCGTTCTCCGCTTCTTCACCGCGCACCCCGCGTTCAGCGAGCTCACGGCGTAGCGCGGCGCGGGAGAGCTTCTTGGTGCGGCTCTTCTGCGCCACAAAGCTTTGGGCGTATTCGGCGTCGTCTATGAGTTTTGCAGCTTCGAACTTATCGAGCAGCGGCTCAATGAGCTCGGCGTCGAAGCCTTCTGCTTGCAGCTTCTTACGCAGCTGACCTCGGGTTTTTGCCGAGTACGCCAGCTGGTTGTACACGATGGTTTTAGCGCGCGTGTAGGGGTCTGTTTCTTCCGCGGCTCGGGCGGCACGCACCTTCTGCTTCCAGGAAGGCACGTTGCTTTCCGACCGTGAGGAAGCATGTCCCATCTGAGAGCCGCCCGGTTGGGAGCCGCGTGCTCGAGAACCATCCTTTGGGGATCCAGCCGAAGCGGCACAGCGCTTTCCTGTACCAACGCCCTGCGCCTCCTCCTCGGCAATACCGCGAATGAGTGCTTCTTCGGCGGGGGTGAGTTCTTCGTTCAAGCTACTTCCCTCCCTAAATAGGTTGCTCCCCGAGCCGCGGCCCGCAGGACTCTTGCGGGTTTCCTCGTCGTCACTTCGAACCCCGAAGGCGGGAGCGTAGGGCGAACGGCTCCGCATTTTCTCTTGCTGCGCCGCGCTCATGCGGCGGAATCCGCGTTTGTAGTCGGTGTTCTTGGAGGCACGTGAAGGCTTGCGTTTCTTCTGATTATCCCGCTGAGCGGCTTGTCTCTCGATCTCTTCTTTTTCTTCGGCAGTAAGCCCCGATCCGATGGAGGCGGCACCCGCTCGACTCATACGGCCAGCCGCCATAGGGCGCGGCTCGGCACCGCCGGGGGTGAAGGCACGAGCGGGCGCTTCGTCAATGGAGACGGCGGGCAGGTTCGGGTCAACGAGCAGGCTGCGGCGCGGCGATTCGCCGCCTTCCCCAGAACTGCTTTCTTCAAAGTTACCGGGCACAGCCTGCAGGGGCAGCTCGGGTACGCGGAACTCACCGGCGTAGTCGCCACCGTTATCGCGGGCGATGCTTTCTTCAACAAAGCCGTGCGCGGCGGGGTGCCAGTCCGGGAACTCCTCAGCGGCTACCAAATCCGTGGTCCTGTTCCGCGCCCACTTTTTGGGTGCGTTTTCTGTGGCCGCTGACTTCTTCTTAGCCGCTAACTTCTTCTGAGGCGCGGGCTTTTCAGCCTGCCGCGCTTTCGGCTTGGGTTTCTGGGGTGCGGTTTCTTGGCCCCCACGCTGCTCCGCTATCGCTTCTGCGGGTGCCGCTTCGTCCGAGGGTACCCAATATTCCCCTGCATAATATTCCCCTGCGTACTCTGTTTCGGGGTACAAAGGCTCTGCCAGATACGGAGGTTCATCCTCGTAGGGAGGCTCGTCAGGGTATGGAGGCTCATCTTCATACGGGGGCTCTCCAACAATAGGAGGCGCAACGTCAGGAAACGCAACAGCAGGAGGCGCCTCCCAGCTGAGGGTAGGCTCCGCCAGGGCGGCGGGCGCCTCAAAATTGAGCGCCTCGAAGCCGCCTACCTCAACCGGAGGGGCAACAGGCTCAAAGGAAACAGAGTTACCAAGCGCTGAGGAACCGAAGTGCGGTTCGGTCGCCTCCAGCGCCGCAAAACCGGCGTCGCCGTCACGCGCGCTGTTTCGCTCGTGCTCTTCATGGCCGTTCTGTTCCGTCATGTTCAGTTCCTCCTCTCCCCTGTGTTGGGTCGCTTGATGTGTTGGCTCGCTTGATGACCCGTGCGCCCGGCTATACGGCGCTCCCCCATTGTAACGAGGCGTTGTCCCGGCGCCCCCGATACTCCCCTTAATGCGCGCCCGTTAACGCGTTTCTTCCGTTAACGACAGATTGCCGTGCACCGTGCGGAATGCACAGCACACGGCAATCAGTCGTGGCGTCAGCAAGAAGCTACGCGGGCCGGTTTAGAACTCCTCAGCCAGCTCGTCCAGCGGGTCGTTACCCTCGGACTCAGCGGCTGCCTGCTCCTCAGCTTCTTCCTCAATGATGCCCAGCTTCACCAGAACCTTGTACTGCAGTTCCTCGGTGAGCTCGGGGTTGTCCTTGAGCAGCTTACGAACGTTCTCGCGGCCCTGGCCCAGCTGCTCACCATCGTAGGTGAACCATGCGCCGGACTTCTTGACGATGTCGTTCTCCACCGCCAGGTCCAGGATGCCGCCCTCAACGGAGATGCCCTCACCGTAGAGGATGTCGAACTCAGCCTGCTTGAAGGGCGGAGCCATCTTGTTCTTCACGATCTTGGCGCGGGTGCGGTTACCGATCGGGTTAGCGCCGTCCTTGAGGGTCTCAATGCGGCGGATGTCGATACGGACCGAAGCGTAGAACTTCAGCGCCTTACCACCGGTGGTGGTTTCGGGAGAGCCGAAGAAGACACCAATCTTCTCACGCAGCTGGTTGATGAAGATTGCGGTGGTGCCGGTTGCGGAGAGGCGGCCGGTAATCTTACGTAGCGCCTGGCTCATGAGGCGAGCCTGCAGACCCACGTGGGAGTCACCCATGTCACCTTCAATTTCGGCGCGGGGAACCAGTGCGGCAACGGAGTCGACGACTACGATATCAACGGCGCCGGAACCAACCAGCATGTCCATGATTTCCAGTGCCTGCTCACCGGTGTCGGGCTGAGAGACCAGCAGCTGGTCGATGTCCACGCCCAGCTTTGCCGCGTAGATCGGGTCCAGTGCGTGCTCGGCGTCGATGAACGCTGCCACGCCGCCTGCCTTCTGAACGTTCGCTACAGCGTGCAGCGCAACGGTGGTCTTACCGGAGGACTCGGGACCGTAAATCTCGATGACGCGGCCACGGGGCAGACCGCCAATGCCCAGAGCAGCGTCCAGAGCGATAGCGCCGGTGGAGATAACCTCGGTCTTGGTGATTTCCTTATCACCCAGGCGCATGACTGCACCCTTGCCGTAGTTCTTGTCGATCTGTGCCATCACGGCTTCAAGTGCCTTGGCGCGACCCTCTTCGGGAACGCGAGCTACGCTCTGAGACTTGGTGTTCTTAGCCACGGTAGTACCTCGTTCTTTGTGTTGTCAGTGGTTGACGGGAGTAATGTTTCTTCGGAATCGGTAGGACTCGTAATCGAGACCTTGAAGGTTTTGGCCTACCGGTTCCTTCTGAGACTACTCTAGGGTCACAGCCTGACAGGATAAGGTCATTTTTTAAAATCTGTGGAAAACTTTGAAGATTTTTCCGAAAAATTCCTGATGTGGAAAAGTCTAGCATGAGTCGAACAAAATTACGACCCGGTTTCGAATAAATCGGATAGGGTTTCGGCATATATTTTCGAAAAACCCCGGATTATCGGCTAATTATTCGAAAATACCTCCCGCGCAGGCGCTAGCACTCGAACAAACGGCAGGCCCCGCCCCTACGCGAGAAAGCGCCAGACTTACCGACTAGCGCAACGGCTCCTTATCGGGACCCAGACGGCGCTCCTGCGGAATCTCCTGCTCCTCGCAGATCGCAAGCCACACATCCTTCGGGTTAACCCCCTGGTCCAGCGTCTCCGCAGCGGTCACATGCCCCAGAGAGCCCAGCACCAAGTCCCGCGCCAGCACCGGTGCATACCCGGCACCGAACTCATACTCCATGCACGCCCAAAATTCGCTCAGCTTCACAAGCACTCCTTACGCTTCACTGCTAGTTCGCTTCATAATTCGTCACATCACCCACATCTCGCCCGAGAGCAACCCCCAGAATAAACCGAGAGTAAAGCCAGAATAAGCGATGCCGCACACCCACCTTACGGGGATGCACGGCATCGCTTCACGTTTAGCGCGGCATGTGCCGCCTCGCGTTACTTCGAGAGAATGTAGTAATCGCTCTTATACTGCTCAGACATCTCAGCCGGAACAGTATCCGGAATCTGAACGCCCTCGAGAACCGCCATACGGTCGGCAACCTCACGCAGCATCTGGGACATCGGAATGTCCAGAGCCTGGCAAATCCACGCCAGCAGTTCGGAGGATGCTTCCTTCTGACCGCGCTCAACTTCGCTCAGGTAACCGAGGGAAACACGGGCACGCTGGGAAACCTCGCGCAGGGTGCGGCCCTGACGCTGGCGAACATCGCGAAGAACCTCACCGATTGCCTGTCGCAGGGGAACAACCTTAGCTTCCTCAACGACCGGGGCGACCTGTCGGGAGGTCTCCTCGATTTCCTTCCACTTAGTAATGCCATTAATCGATACGCGCTGCTTAGCCATGAGCTTCTATATCACTTTCCTGAGTAGGTATTCCCGACCTGCGGGACTGTACATAGTTAAGCCTAACTGATTTTTGGAGCGTGAGCTAGGAGCCCCGCCATTTTCGTCCTCTTCTTATGGCTTGTATCTATTCAAACAGGCGAACCTATGCCTTTATTCCTGCGGAGCTGAAAGAACCCTGTGAATATATTTGAACCGTAAATTTTTTTAGGTAGGCACCGCACAACCCGGCACGCTACGCCAGCTCGTCCTTCAGAACCCCACCGGCGCCGCCGCGCACCGCACGCGCCAGCAGGGCAATCGCATCCGCGCTCGCCGCTGCACGAATCTGCGCCCGATCCCCCGAATAGTGGCGCTCAAACACCTCAGAACCGCCCGGGGAACACACGCCAATATAGACCGTACCCACCGGCTGACCGTCCGCAGGATCAGGACCGGCAACACCCGTGGTCGACACCGCATAATCGGCACCGCACACACGCGCCGCACCGACCGCCATCTGCACCGCCACCGCAGGATGCACCGCTCCCTCACGTGCCAGCAGCTGAGCGTCCACGCCCAGCACCTGAGCCTTCACCTCGTAGGCGTACGAAATCACGCCGCCGCGGTAATACGCGGATGCGCCCGGCACCGTACAAATCGCGCCGCCAACATCCCCGCCGGTCAGGGACTCAGCCGTCGCCACCTGCACCGGCCCCTTCTGGGAGGCGCGCAACTGCACTGCATCACGTAGCAGCAGCGCCGCCGTCTCCGGGGTACCGGAGAAAACCTCAGCGGAGGAAAGCCCAGCGGACAGAGCATCTTCAAGTACGAGGGGAACCATCATTCTCTCCTTTCAGCGACGAACCGCCGCCCAAAACCTCACGCGGCACACAACGCGCCGCAGGTACAGCGAAGGGGAGCAGCACGCGCCACTCCCCTCGCCTCTAATGACCGCCGCCCTGGGAGGCCTGAGCCTGCAACCAGTTACGACGCAAAATATACGCATCACGCACATACACCAGGCCGGTCCACACGGTAATCGCGGTGACCGCGCCCATCAGAACCCAACCAGGAATCAGCCAGCCAAGACCCAGCTGGCCCAGCGGCAGAAGCATCAGCACCAGCGCCACCGTCTGCAGCACGGTCTTAATCTTGCCGCCCTTACTAGCGGCCATCACACCGTACTTAATGACGAACAGACGCATGATCGTAATGCCCCACTCGCGCAGCAGAATCACAATCGTGACCCACCACCACAGCTCACCCAGCGCCGACAGCACAATGAACGCCGCGCCAGTGAGGAACTTATCGGCAATCGGGTCAGCAATCTTACCAAAGCTCGTAATCAAGTTACGCGAGCGCGCCAGGTAGCCGTCCGCCCAGTCTGTGAGCATGGCAAGAATGAAAATAATCCACGCCAGCCAGCGGTGCGTCGGATCAGCGGCACCAAAAGTACCGCCCGCAACCAGGGCAACAATGAAGAAAGGAACCGCAATAATACGCAGAACCGTCAACACATTCGGCACATTCCAGTTCGAAGGCTTCGCTGTGCTGACCGCACCGGCGGATGCGGAATTGCGAGCTTCACTCATAACGGCTCCTTACGGGTAGATGGCTTTCGACGGTGAGAGACCGCGTACGCACCGACACCTAAACGTATCGGGGATACGCAAACACCCCGTACCGTCCATTATACGTGTGCCGTAGCAGACATCACAGGGACGATACGGGGTGCATGTTGCGCACTCACTCAGCTGAGTGGACTCAGCCGAATGGATAGGGCCCTGAAGGTCTAGCGGCCGGTCAGCTGCCAGGCGTCCTCCGAGCCCTCATCATCGGGCTCATCGAAATAGTCGGTGACCGGCTCGCCCGGGTCCACCGCATTCGCGTACGGGTCGGCTACCGAAGGCTCCTCACCGCGAATACGCGCCAGGGTCGCCTGCAGGTCATCCGGGCGGATGAGCACCTCACGTGCCTTCGAGCCCTCCGAGGGGCCCACCACGCCCTGCGACTCCAGCAGGTCCATGATGCGGCCAGCCTTCGCGAAGCCCATGCGCAGCTTACGCTGCAGCATCGAGGTCGAACCGAACTGGGTCGTAATCACAATCTCCGCCGCCTGCAGCAGATCGTCGAGGTCATCGCCGATTTCCTCATCAATCTGCTTCTTCGCGGCAGACACCATCACGTCCTCACGGTAGATGGTCGGCGCCTGCTTCTTCACGTGCTCAACCACGGCGTGAATCTCAGACTCAGACACCCACGCGCCCTGAACACGCATCGGCTTCGAGGCACCCATCGGCAGGAAGAGCGCATCACCCTGACCGATCAGCTTCTCAGCGCCGGGCTGATCCAGCACCACGCGAGAGTCAGTGACCGAGGAGGTCGCAAACGCCATACGAGACGGAACGTTCGCCTTAATCAGACCGGTCACCACATCCACCGACGGACGCTGGGTCGCCAGCACCAGGTGAATACCCGCCGCACGCGCCAGCTGCGTAATACGGACAATCGCCTCTTCCACGTCACGCGGGGCGACCATCATCAGGTCGGCGAGCTCGTCCACAATCACCAGCAGGTACGGGTACTCGTGCACCGTGCGCTTGCTGCCGGGATCGGGCTGAACCTTACCCTCACGCACCGCCTTGTTGAAGTCGTCCACGTGCTTGTAGCCGTAGTGGGCGAGGTCGTCGTAGCGGGCGTCCATCTCACGAACCACCCACTGAAGAGCCTCAGCGGCCTTCTTCGGGTTCGTAATGATGGGCGTAATCAGGTGTGGAATACCCTCATAGGCGGTCAGCTCCACACGCTTCGGGTCAACCATCACCAGGCGCACCTGGTCCGGGGTTGCACGCATCAGAATCGAGGTAATCATCGAGTTCACGAACGAAGACTTACCGGCACCGGTTGCACCAGCGACCAGCATATGCGGCATCTTCGCGAGGTTCGCCAGCACGAAGCCGCCCTCAACATCCTTACCCACACCCATGACCATCGGGTGGTGGTTCGCGTGAGCCTGCGGAGAACGCAGCACATCACCCAGGGCAACGGTCTCACGGTCCGTATTCGGAATCTCAATACCGATTGCGGACTTACCCGGAATCGGGGACAGAATACGAACATCCGGGCTTGCCACGGCGTACGCAATGTTCTTGCTCAGCGCGGTCACGCGCTCCACCTTCGTGGCGGGGCCCAGCTCAATCTCGTAACGGGTCACGGTCGGGCCGCGCGAGAAGCCGGTGACCTGCGCATCCACCTTGAACTGCTCCAGCACATTCGTCAAAGCTTCAACCACGTGCTCGTTGACCTCGGAGGATTCCTTAGCGGGCGGGCCAGAAACCAGCATCTCCTCAGAAGGCAGCACGTACGCGCCGCGGGAGGACTGAACAACCTGCTCGCCGCGCGCCTGCTCGGTGGTCGCCACCTGAGTATTGTTCTGCAGCGGGCGGGATGCGCCAGCCTCGGGCGCTCGCGAAGCCGCGGGGGCCGCGTTCTTCGGGTGAGCACCGGGCGAGTGCATGCGGGTCGGAATCGGAGGCTGCGCCGCGGGTGCGGCAGGAGCCTGGGACGCGGAAGCCGGAGCGGCAGACTGTGCAGGGTTCACCACCTGGTGCGGCTTCGTCTGCGGTGAAGCTTCCTCAGAAGCGCCGAAGCCGTCATATGCCTCAACATCAAAGAGGGGCTCCTCGCCAGGAATACGGTTCACGCGGCCGTTCGCCACGGCGGCGCGCTGCACCTGATCCAGGCGGGCTGCGGGCGCATCCGACGCCTCAACGTCGAAGAGGTCAGGGCTGCTCGAATAAGCACCGTTCTGTGCAGAGGTACCCTGGGCGGACGCACCCTGCGCGGCCGGTGCCTGGTTGAGGCGACCGGGCAGACGGGACAGGCGGTTCGGCTTAGCCGCCGGGCGCGTCTGTTGAGCGGATCCCTGCGCAGAATCCTGTGCAGAGTCCTCCGGCTGTACCGGCATCTGCGTGGTCTCCGGGTGAGTCTCATCCACCACGGCGCTCACGAATGCTTCATCACCGGCGTACTCGTCCAGGGAAGAATCGGTCGACGCAGCGGGAGCAATGCCCAACCAGCCGCGCAGACGAGCGAACAGGCCGCCAGATTTCTGAGGCGTGCGTGCCGGCTTCTCGTCCTCGTACAGGTAGCTGCGGTCATGCTCCTCAGCGTTCAGGTCCACGGTCTGAGTCGCATCCGAAGGGCTATCCTTCGCGGAGGTTCGAGTCGTGCCGTTCGGCTTCTCACCCAGAGCCAGACCGACCAGGTGCAAAGTACGCGGCACCACCTGACGGATTGGAGTGTTCGTCAGAACCATCAGACCGGCAATACCCAGAAGCAGGTGAATCAGAATCTCAACGAACGCAATACCGCCGCTCACACGCACAATGGGAGTGCCCAGCAGCACGCCAGCCACGCCACCACCAGCCCAGACGGCGTCAAAACCATCCGCGAAGGTGGGGTGGCCCGCATGGCGAGCAAAGAACAGGGAGGTCGCCACCAGGATGATGAAGGAGCCCAACGCCACGCGGTTATTACGTTTAATCAGGTCGGGTCCACGGAAAACGCACCACGCCATGATGAGGCAGAATACCGGGACCAGCAGGGCGCCCTGACCGAAAATACCGCCCAGCATGGTGTGCCAGGCGTCCAGGGGCGCACGCAACAAACCGAGGGAGGTGTGGGCACGCCAGTTGTACCACTCCACCCCGGCACTAATCAGGCCGAACAGCAGGATGGTGAGCGCGCCGCCGTCACGGCGGTCTTCGGGCGCAAGGTCGGTGCGCACCGCGCCGATGGAGCGGAAGAGCCCACCGATAGCGTGAGCGATGCTCAGCCAGACGGAGGAGATAGCACCCGCTACAGGGTTCGCCGCGTTGGCACCGCGCTGGGCACCGCCTCGGGAGGTGGTGCGCTTGCGGGTGGTCTTCTTAATGTTTGCTTTAGTAGAGGTCGTGTTACGACCCTTCGTGGTCCGTGGAGCCATACCTTTTAGGGTATCAACCTTCCCGTTAATGTACCGATTCTTTCGTTATCAGTGAGCTAAAAAGTGCGCCCCACGCGGTGCCTATGAGGGCATTGATAGGGCACTGATGAGGCGCTTCTCCCTCACCGCGTTCGCTTTCGCGTAGCTTTCGCCCATACGTTCTGCAGATACACAGCAGGCGGGGTCGACACAACGTATCGACCCCGCCTTTTCGCTATGACAGGCAGCTAGCCTCGCGCAGAGTATTAATTCTTCGCGGCCTTCGAGGTGTTCTCAACAACCACGGGAACAATCATGGGCTTGCGG
>ERZ772979.242-NODE-242-length-43538-cov-20.468804_pt1 | contig 43538 bp, 47 predicted proteins | sample MGYA00511130_ERZ772979 | MGnify/ENA primary metagenome ERZ772979 (study PRJEB29015, sample SAMEA2738103) | human oral metagenome | biome: human oral; feature: human-associated habitat; material: saliva | place: China | collected 2186 ...
ACGAAATCAGCGACTTGCAAGTCGGTATGATACTCGAAGGCGTGGTCTCCAACGTTGCCAACTTCGGCGCGTTCGTAGACATCGGCGTCCATCAGGACGGCCTGGTGCACATCTCAGCCCTGTCCAATAAATTCGTCCAAGACCCGCGCGAAGTGGTGAAAGCCGGCGACGTGGTGAAAGTGAAAGTGCTGGAAGTCGATGCCGCCAGAAAACGCATCGCGCTCACCATGCGCTTGGATGACGAAGCGGGCGCGGAAAAACGCGGGCGCAGGCTGCCTGAAACCGAAAAACGCGGCGCAAATAGCCGCCCCGGCAAGCCGCCGCGCGAAAAGCAACCTGCAAATTCGGCAATGGCAGATGCGTTGGCGAAGTTGAAAAGATAGGGCTACCTGAAGAGCGACTTAAAATAGTTTGTTAAAACAATATATTGAAAACTACTTGTAAAAAAAATCCCGTTTTTTTATCATATCGAAGCGATATAGCAAAAAAACGGGATTTTTTTATTATTTAACTGAAACCTTAAAATGTACTCAATCGAACAATTTCCTCCCGAAATAGATTTCGAAACAGTCGCCGTCTTTAAAAAACTGGCTTCCGCCCATCGTTATCTGGCTGAATTAAAAGGTATCTGCCGCAGTATTCCCAACCAAGGTATTCTGATTAACACGCTGTCTCTGCAGGAAGCCAAAGACAGTTCCGAAATCGAAAATATCATTACCACCCATGACGAACTGTTCCGCGCAGGAATATCGGCAAGCCCGTCTAGTCCTGCCATCAAAGAAGTGCAGAATTATGCTTCAGCACTGCATTGCGGCTTCGGCCTTATCCGAAAACACGGAATGCTGACCAACAATCATATTTTGATGATACAGGCCGAGTTGGAAAAGAACCGCGCCGGATTCCGCAAACAGTCGGGAACGATGCTGAAAAACGACCGTACCGGCGAAACCGTCTATACGCCGCCGCAACATACGGACGACATCATTCGCCTGATGGGCAGATTGGAAGCATTTATCAACGACGACAACACGGAAAAGCCTATCGACCCGCTGATCCGCATGGCGCTGCTCCACCATCAGTTTGAAAGTATCCACCCGTTTTACGACGGCAACGGCAGAACAGGCAGGATTATCAATGTGCTGTATCTGGTTTTAACCGGATTGCTGGATATTCCCGTCTTATACCTCAGCCGCTATCTGGTACGGAACAAAAGCGAATATTACCGCCTGCTGCAACACGTACGCGATACGGGTGAATGGGAAGGCTGGCTGCTGTATATGCTGGAAGCCGTGGAACAAACCGCCAAGGACGGCATCGATACCGTGCAGCACATCCATCAGGCGATGCTGAACTACAAACACCGCATCAGGCAAAACTTCGGTTTCTACAGCCAAGACCTGATTAACCACCTGTTCAACCATCCCTACACAAAAATCGATTTCCTGATGAAAACGCTGAACGTTTCCCGCCCCAGTGCCGCCAAATATCTGGACGAACTGACGGAAGGCGGATTCCTGCATAAAGAAAAGATAGGCAGAAGCAACTACTATATCAATATCGCGCTAATGAAGATTCTGCTGCCGCAGGAAACAACCCGTTAACGCTATCGAGGCCGTCTGAAAACCGTTTTCAGACGGCCTCCAATCCGATCGGACAAACATTTGCCGCTATAATCCCGCTTTTTTCAGACGGCCTTCCACCATGCACGACCCTTACGCCCGCTTCCATGATTTAAACGACCCCGAAACTCGCCGCTTTGCCGCCGAAGCGCATGCCGAAACACTGGCGCAGTTTGCCGGTTCGGCCGAATTTTCCGCCCTGCGGGACGATATTTTCGCCCAGTTGCAGGATGAGAGGCAGATTCCTTTTTGTCAGGAACACCGCGCCCGCATGTACCATTTCCATCAAAGCGAGGAATTTCCCAAAGGCGTGTACCGCGTCTGCTCGGCCGCGTCTTACCGTGCGGGGATGCCCGATTGGGAAATCCTGTTTTCCGTGGCCGATTTCGATGAAATTTTGGGCGACGACGTGTATTTGGACGGCGTGTCGCACTATGTCGAACAGCCCCTGCAAGCCCTGCTGACGCTGAGTGCGGCAGGCGGCGACGCGGCGTATACCGTCGAATTCGATTTGGCCAACCGCTGCATCGTCGAAGGCGGCTTTCATTTTCCCGCAGGTAAAAACCACATCGCCTGGCGCGACGCGGACAGCGTCTGGGTCTGCCCCGCGTGGGACGAACGCCAGCTCACCGCGTCGGGTTATCCGCGCGAAGTGTGGCTGTTGCGGCGCGGTCAGGAATTTTCAGACGGCCTGCCGGTTTTCCGCATGGAGGAAGACGGCGTGATGGTGCAGGCCTGGCGTTATCTGGACGGACTCGGTTCGCCCGTCGATTTAATCGAAGCGGCCACGGGTTTTTTCACCAAAACCTATTACCAAGTCTTTTCAGACGGCCGCACCGCCGCACTCAAACTGCCTCCCGATTGCGAAATCGCCGGCTATATTGCCGGACAACTTTTAATCAAACTCGTGCAGCCGTGGCATCGTGCCAATAAAAGCTACCCCGCCGGCGCACTTGTGGCGGTCAAACTCAACAAAGGCGAACTGGGCGAGGCCGCCTTGCTGCTCGCACCCGACGACGCGCAGGCGGTAGAAAGCGTGGAAACCACCAAACGCTTTATCGCCGTTTCCCTGCTCGACAACGTCAAAGGCCGTCTGAAAGCATGGAAATGGACGGGCAAAACATGGCAGGAACAAACCCTGCCCGAACTGCCGCAAGGCGCGCTGGAACTGACCGACCAGCCGTGGGGCGGCGACTTGCTCTACATCGCCGCAAGCGACTTCACCACCCCGCTGACCCTGTACGCACTCGACTTGCAGGTAAACGAACTGAGCGTCCTGCGCCGCCAGCCCAAACAATTCGACGCAGACGGCATCGCCGTACGGCAACTTTGGGCGCGTTCGGCAGACGGCACGCAAATACCGTATTTCCACGTCGGTAAAAACAGCGGCGCCGACACCCCTGCGCTTGTTTACGCCTACGGCGGCTTCGACGTGGCCGAACTGCCGCACTATCTGGGCAACATCGGCCGCCACTGGCTGGCTCAAGGGAACACCTTCGTCTTGGCCAACATACGCGGCGGCGGCGAATACAAGGGCTGGCACACCGCCGCCCAGCGCGAACACAAACACCGCAGCGTGGACGACCTGCTGGCCGTCGTGCGCGACTTGGCCGAACGCGGCCTGAGTTCCCCGCCGCGCATCGCCATACAGGGCGGCAGCAACGGCGGACTGATAACCGCGTCCGCCTTCGTGCGCGAACCGCAGGCCATCGGCGCGCTTGTGTGCGAAGTCCCCCTGACCGACATGCTGGCTTATACGCAACTCTCCGCCGGCGCAAGCTGGATAGAGGAATACGGCGACCCGAACGACGCCGAAATGCGCCCGCACCTGGAAAGGCTTTCCCCCTACCACAACCTTTCAGACGGCCTAAATTACCCGCCCGCACTCATTACCACCAACCTGTCCGACGACCGCGTACACCCCGCCCACGCCTTGAAGTTTTACGCCAAACTGCGCGGCATCTCGCCTAAATCCTGGCTCTACGCCCCCGATTGCGGCGGCCATACCGGCAACGGCACACAGGAAGAAGCGGCGGAAGAATTGGCGCTGGTGTTGCGGTTTTTAAACGAGACCGTGTGCAAGTAATCGGGTGCGCACAGCAGCGGTGCAGAATAAGCCTTGGAAAAAACAGCGGAAAACGCCCTTGTCGGCAAAATCCGGCCTATGCTAATATGCCCGCGTTTCGCACCTGCGGCGGCCGCCTCCGAAGGCCGTCTGAAAGGCAAACACATCATTAGATGGAAAACTCTAAATCAATCGGGTACAATGCGACCGTTTTGAGTTTTTACATTAACCACCGCCGCAAGGCTTTAAATTAAGGACGAAAGAATATGTCAAACATTGAACAACAAGTGAAGAAAATCGTTGCCGAGCAACTGGGTGTCAGCGAAGCCGACGTGAAAAACGAATCTTCCTTCCAAGACGACCTGGGCGCAGACTCTCTGGATACCGTAGAACTGGTTATGGCTTTGGAAGAAGCCTTCGGTTGCGAGATTCCTGACGAAGAAGCCGAAAAAATCACTACCGTTCAATTGGCCATCGACTACGTGAACGCTCATCAAGGTTAAGCACGGCCTTTGCCCTATTCCGGCCTCTGCGCGCGGGCTTGCCTGCACACAGGGGTCGTTTCTCATTAACAGCGGCTCGGAACAAACCGCCCCGCAAGCGCGTTCCGGCTTCCGAATCCCGTTTTACAGCGAGCAGACTATGAGTCAGAGAAGAGTAGTCATCACCGGCCTCGGACAAGTTTCCCCGGTCGGCAACGACGTACAAACCGCTTGGAATAACCTATTGTCCGGCAAAAGCGGCATCGGCCTCATCACCCGTTTCGATGCATCCGACATCAACAGCCAAATCGCCGGCGAAGTGCGCGATTTCGACATCGGCCAATACATCAGCGGCAAAGAAGCCCGCCGCATGGACGTGTTCATCCACTACGGCATCGCCGCCGCGCTGCAGGCCATCAGCGATTCCGGCTTGGACGACGCGGAAAACCTCGACAAAGACCGTGTCGGCGTGAACATCGGCTCGGGCATCGGCGGCCTGCCCAGCATCGAAGCCACCGGAAAAACCGTACTCGAAGGCGGCGCGCGCAGAATCAACCCCTTCTTTATTCCCGGTTCGCTGATTAACCTGATTTCCGGCCACGTAACCATCCTCAAAGGCTACCGCGGCCCCAGCTACGGCATGGTTTCCGCCTGTACCACCGGTGCGCACTCCATCGGCGACTCCGCCCGACTGATTAAATACGGCGATGCGGACGTGATGATTGCCGGCGGTGCCGAAGGCGCGATCAGCACTTTGGGCGTCGGCGGCTTTGCTGCGATGAAAGCCCTTTCCACCCGCAACGACGACCCCGCCACCGCTTCCCGTCCGTGGGACAAAGGCCGCGACGGCTTCGTTATCGGTGAAGGTGCGGGCGTGCTGGTGTTGGAAGAGTTGGAACACGCCAAAAAACGCGGTGCGAAAATTTACGCCGAAATCGTCGGCTTCGGCATGAGTTCCGATGCCTACCACATCACCGCGCCGAACGAAGAAGGCCCTGCATTGGCGGTTACCCGCGCGCTGAAAGATGCTGGACTGAACCCTGAAGACGTCGATTACGTCAACGCACACGGTACCTCCACCCCGCTGGGCGACGCCAACGAAACCAAAGCCCTCAAGCTGGCGTTGGGCGACCATGCCCGCAAAGTCATCGTCAATTCCACCAAATCCATGACCGGCCACCTGCTCGGCGCGGCGGGCGGCGTGGAAGCGTTGTACAGCGTGTTGGCGGTGCACGAGCAAAAATCTCCACCGACCATCAACATCTTCGAACAAGACATCGAAGCAGGCTGCGATTTGGACTACTGCGCCAACGAAGCGCGCGACGCAAAAATCGACGTTGCCATTTCTAATTCCTTCGGCTTCGGCGGTACCAACGGTACGCTGGTGTTCAAGAAATTCTCCGGCTAAACGTTCCGTTGGGATGACAATAGGCCGTCTGAAAGCTGCTTTATCGTGTAAAGCCTGCTTTCAGACGGCCTTTACCTGTTTATAAAGCCGGGGTTTAGCGCGTATAATGCGCGCCGTTTATCCACGTTCTCCCAGCCGAAAGGAATCCCACATGACCCCGCAAACCAAATACAAACGAATCCTGTTGAAACTGTCCGGCGAAGCCCTGATGGGCAATGATGCCTTCGGTATCAACCGCGAAACCATCATGCAGATTGTCGGCCAGGTAAAAGAAATCGTCGAACTCGGCGTACAGGTCGGCATCGTCATCGGCGGCGGCAACATCTTCCGCGGCGTTTCCACGCAGGCCGACAACATGGACCGTGCGACGGCCGACTATATGGGCATGATGGCCACCGTCATGAATGCCTTGGCCTTGAAAGACGCATTCGAATCCGCCGGCGTGAAAGCCCGCGTCCAATCCGCACTGCCCATGCAGCAGATAGCCGAAACCTACGCCCGTCCGAAAGCCATCCAGTATCTGAAAGAAGGAAAAGTCGTGATTTTCGCCGGCGGCACCGGCAACCCCTTCTTCACCACCGACACCGCCGCCTCGCTGCGCGGCGCGGAAATGAACTGCGACGTGATGCTGAAGGCCACCAATGTCGATGGCGTGTACACTGCCGATCCGAAAAAAGACCCGTCCGCCGTCCGCTATGAAACCATCACTTTCGACGAGGCTTTGAGCAAACGACTGAAAGTCATGGATGCCACCGCCTTCGCCCTGTGCCGCGAACGCCAGCTCAACATCGTCGTGTTCGGCATCGCCAAAGAAGGCGCGCTCAAACGCGTGGTTTGCGGTGAAAACGAAGGTACGCTGGTTCACTGCTGATGCGGTCTGCCGTATAGGAAACAGCATAAAAGGCCGTCTGAAAACCTGAAAATCGGTTTTCAGACGGTCTTTCCGTATTTCGATGCGGTGGGTTAGGACAGACGTTGCGCCATGGTTTCGCCCATCCGTGTTTCCACGCCTGCCTTCAGGCGTTCGTTTAAGCGGACGCTGCCGTGCGGGAAAAGGTTGATGACGGTGGAGCCGAGGCGGAATGCGCCCATTTCTTCGCCTTTGCGCAGGACGACCGCCCCGTCGCCCGATTCGGGATAGTCCCATTGGCGCACGGCGGCGGTGCGCGGCGGATTGACGACGCCCGCCCACACCGTACTGATGCTGGCGGTTACGGTGGCGCCGACCAAAATCTGCACCATGCTGCCGAATTCGGTATCAAAGAGGCAGATGAGGCGTTCGTTGCGGGCAAACAGGTTGGGGACGTGTTCGGCGAGGAAGGGATTGACGGAAAACAGTTCGCCCGGCACATAAATCATGCGGCGCAAAGTGCCGTCGCAGGGCATGTGGACGCGGTGGTAGTCGCGCGGGGAAAGGTAGGTGGTGAGGAAGAGGCCGTCTGAAAAACATGCGGCCAGTCCTTCGTCGCCTGCCAGCAGTTCGACGGCGGTAAAGCTGTGGCCTTTGGCCTGCAACAGCCGTCCGTGTTCGATGGTGCCGCATTCGCTCACGCGGCCGTCGGCAGGCAGGCAGAGGTTTTGCCCGTCGCCGTCTATCGGCCTTGCGCCGTCTTTCAGCGGGCGGATGAAGAATTCGTTGAAACTGGCGTAATCGGCGGGATTGCTGCGGGCTGCTTCGTCGAGGTTGATGCGGTAGCGGGCGGCAAAGGCGCGGATGATGAAGGTGGTCAATACGCCCCAGCGGCGTTCGGCCAGCCAGCCTGCGGCACGGGTAACGGCCAGTTGGGGCAGCAGGTAGTGCAGGGCGATTTGCAGGTGTTGGCGGTAGCTTGGGACGGGATAGGGGCGGGGGGCGGACATGGTGGGGCTTTCTGTTTCCGTGTCAAAAACGGCAGTATAGCAAAAGGCCGTCTGAAAACGAACGCTGCGGGTTTCTGTGGGGCTCAAACATGCGGCGTTTGTTTTCAGACGGCCTGTATTTATGCCGGTTTGTCCGGCGGCGTTTGAAAGCGTACCAGGCGGGCTGTATCTGTGCCGACGCGGATTTCGCCGCCGTGGAAGCCGGGCGGCAGGGGCATTTCTATGCGGCCGAACTGCGGGTGGCCGATTTCGGCGCGCGTGCCGCCGGGAAGGCGGTGTAGGGCGAGGACGGGGCAGGCGGGGCCGTCGGGGTCGGGAAAGAGCGCGTCGGGCGGCAGGTAGAATGTGTCGCCAACGTTGCGGCAGCCGAGCAGTTTGGCCGCCGCCGCGCTGTTCGGATGCGCGCCCAGTTCGTCGGGGCTGCCTTCTTGAATGATGCGGCCGTCGGCCATCAGGGCGATTCGGTCGGCCATCAGGAAGGCTTCTTCGGGGTCGTGGGTAACGAGGACGGCGGGGATGTTCAGACGGCCTGCCTGTGCGCGGGTCAGGTTGCGCAGGCTGCTCCTCAGTCCGGTGTCGAGGCTGGAAAAGGGTTCGTCCAGCAGTAGCAGTTTGGGTTCGGCGGCCAGTGCGCGGGCCAGGGCAACGCGTTGTTGTTCGCCGCCGGAAAGCGTGTCGGGGCGGCGGTGTCCTTCGCCCGACAGGCCGACTTGTTCCAACATGGCTTCGGCGGCCTCTTCCGCCAGCCGTTTGGCGGTGCCGCGCATTTTGAGGCCGAAAGCGGTGTTTTGCAGGACGGTCAGGTGCGGCAGGAGGGCGTAGTCTTGGAACATCAGCGAGATGCGGCGTTTTTCGGGCGGCAGGGCGGTGATGTCCGTGCCGTCGAGCAGGACGCGTCCGCCGTCGGGGGCAGTCAGTCCGGCGGCGATGTTGAGCAGGGTGGATTTGCCGCAGCCGGAACGGCCGAGGATGGCGAGCAGGCTGCCGCGCGCGACTTGGAGGCTGATGCCGTCGGCAACGGTTTTGCCGTTGAATTGTTTGCGGATGTTTTGCAGTTCGAGCATTTTCAGACGGCCTTATTCCAGTATGCTCAGGCCGGGCAGGGTGGCGAAGCCTTGGTCGCGCACGATTTGGCAGAAGTCGGCCAGGTAGCCGGTGTCGCTGTCTTCGCTCCGCATGGCGGCGTACAGTTCGCTTTGCAGGCCGTTTTCGGTGATTTTGCGCGAGACGACGTAGCCTTTCTCCAGATACGGCATCACGGTCCAATACGGCAGGGCGGCGATGCCGCGGCGGCTGGCCACGAGTTGTACGATGGCGATGGTCAGCTCGCTGTGGCGGCGTTGCGGGTTGATGCCGCGCGGCAGCAGGATTTTACGCAGCAGGTCGAGCATGTCGTCGGGAACGGGGTAGGTAATCAGGGTTTCGCCGGCAAAGTCTTCCGCCTGCCAGATTTCTTTGGCTGCGAGCGGGTGTTCGGGGGCGCAGATGCCGACCATGCCGTAGGCAAACAGGGGGCGGTAGGCAATGCCCGCCTGCGGCACGGCTTCGGACACAATCGCCAAATCGGCGCGGTGGGACAGCAGCAGGCCGACGGGGTCTGCCTGAAAGCCGGATACGATGTCGAGCTCCACCTGCGGCCACAACGGGCGGAATTCGCCCATGGCGGGCATCAGCCAGTCGAAGCAGGTGTGGCATTCCACCGCCAGCCGCAGTTCGCCCGCTTCGCCTTCGATAATCTGCGCCATGTCGCGTTCGGCCGCGGCCACCTGGGGCAGCAAATCTCGGGCGAGCTTCAACAGCCGCGCACCGGCAGGCGTGAAGCGCAGCGGGTTGGATTTGCGTTCGAAAAGCGGGGTTTCGTAATAGTTTTCCAGCGTGCGGATTTGGTGCGACAGGGCGGATTGGGTCAGGAATACCCGTTGCGCGGCGAGGGAAACGCTGCCGGTTTCCTCCAACGCCAGAAGGGTTTTCAGATGACGCAGTTCGATAATGGATTCCATGGGGCGGCCTCGACCGTTGGCAAAGTTGGTAAAAGAAGACCAATATTAAAATAATTCATGCGGATGGTGCAAATCCGACGGCGACAAAGCATACAATAAGGCCGTCTGAAAACGGAAAATCCGAAGTAAAGGAGTATGGCTATGAACGTTTTTTACCGATTGCCCGAAGGTTTCCCGCTTGAGGAGGCCGTACAACAGTTTCCGCAAATATTTCGCCCGCGTCAGGCCGACAGCCACAAAGGTACGTTCGGCACGCTGGCCGTGTTGGGCGGTGCGGCGGGTATGAGCGGGGCGGTGGTATTAGCATCGTCGTCCGCCTTGATGCTCGGTTGCGGCAAGGTGTGGGCCGGTTTTCATCAGCCTGTTTTGCCCATGCCGCTGATTGCCGCCTATCCCGAAATCATGCTGGATACGGCGTCGGCATTGCTCAAACGGACGGATTTGTCGGCACGCGTGGCCGGGTGCGGTTTGGGTTGCGCTGCAGAGGCGGCGCAGTTGCTGCGGGCGGTTTTTCAGACAGCCTCCGATACGCCGTTGCTGCTGGATGCGGACGCACTGAATCTGTTGGCGCATGATGGGGCATTGGCCGCCGAAGCCGCGCTGTATCCGCAGTTGGTCCTGACGCCGCATCCCGCCGAAGCCGCGCGCCTGCTCGGAACGGAGACAAGCGTTGTGCAGTCCGACCGGGCAACGGCGGTGCGGCGGCTGGCTGAACGCTTCCGTGCCGTGGTGGTGCTGAAGGGGCATCGTTCCCTCGTGTGCGGCGGTAACGGGATGTTGTATGAAAACCTGAGCGGCAATGCGGGTTTGGCCACGGCGGGGAGCGGAGACGTGTTAAGCGGTATCATCGGCAGCCTGCTGGCGCAGGGAGTCGAGCCGTTTCAGGCGGCCTGCGGCGGCGTATGGCTGCACGGTGCGGCGGCGGATGTATTGCGTGCGTCCGGCGTGGGGGAAATCGGTTTGCTGGCCGGCGAACTCGCTCCGGCCGCCCGCTGGCTGCGCAATCGGACGATTGAGAATAAATTACAATTAAGTGTTTGATAAAAGTCAAAATTTGAATGAATTCCTAACTTAATTATGCAAATGTTGTCCGTTCTTTACATGGAAAACCCTATAATTCGATTTTTATCGACACATAAAGGGAATTAAAAATGGCAGATACTTTCTTGCATTGGACTTCCGATTTGGACACCGGCATCGAACAGGTGGACGAACAGCACAAAATTTTGGTTCAGTATATCAATGAGATGCATGATGCACATGTTGCAAATGACCGCCAGGCGGTAGGTGTGGCCTTGGATCATTTGATTGATTACACCGTTCAACACTTCTCCGATGAGGAAAGCCTGTTGGAAATGGCAGAATATCCCCTGCTGGATGCCCACCACCGCGTGCATGAAAATTTCGTTAATAAAGTGAAAACATTCAAAGGCCGTTTCGATAACGGCGACGATGTCGGTCAGGAAATGTTGGATTTGTTGGAAACTTGGTTGTTCCTGCATATCCGCCGCAACGACCACGGCTATGTGAAACATGTGAAAGAAAAACTGGGTCTGTAAGCCGTTTTAAAATTTGAGGCCGTCTGAAAAGATATTTTCAGACGGCCTTTTTGTGTTTTATCGGAGGTAGCGCATCATCAGCGGCGTTCCATTTTCCGGCTGTATACCAGCGAGGTGAGGATGGATGCGCCAAGTGCACCGAAGACGACTGCCAACGAGATGGTGACAGGAATGGGGATCCAATGAATAATCAGCATCTTGATTCCGATAAAGCTCAAGACGAATGCCAAGCCGTAGTTCAGGAATACGAAGCGGTCGGCCATGTCTGCCAACAGGAAATACATTGCGCGCAAGCCGAGGATGGCGAAGATGTTGGAGGTGAGGACGATGAACGGGTCGGTGGTAACGGCAAAAATGGCCGGAATACTGTCGACGGCGAATATGACATCACTCAGTTCGACCATAATCAGTACCATCAGCAGCGGGCTGGCAACGCGCTTGCCGTTTTCCACGGTAAAGAATTTTTCACCGTTCAATGATTTGCCGACGCGGATATGCTTTTGCAGCCATTGCAGGATTTTGTTTTGCGACAGGTCTTCGCCTTCCTCATCGCCGCCCTGTTTGACCATTTTGATGCCTGTGTAGAGCAGGAATGCGCCGAAAATATACAATATCCATTCGAAACGGCTGACCAGCACCGCGCCGATAAAAATCATAACAGCACGCAGGACGATGGCCCCGAATACGCCGTATAACAATACCCGGTGCTGATATTGGGGCGGTACTTTGAAGTATGAAAAAATCATCAGGAAGACAAACAGGTTATCTACGGCCAGCGATTTTTCCAAAACGTAGCCGGTGAAATATTCTATTACTTTGGTTTTGGCGATGTTGTGGCCATAGGCGGGGTTGCTGCTGATTTCCCAATACAGCCAGCCGGCGAAGGCGCAGGATACGGCAATCCAAATGGCTGACCAGAGTAGGGCTTCTTTGGTGCTGACTTTGTGTGCGCCGGTTTTTTTTAGCGACAACATGTCTATGCCGATCATGATGAGGACGGCGATAAAGAATACGCCGTAAAACAGCGGAGAGCCGATATTGGGTTCGGGAGTCATGGTGTTTCCTTATATGCAAACTGTGATGCCAGTTAATACGGATGAGGCCGTCTGAAAGGACGTGCTTTCAGACGGCCTGCCGTGAGCCGGCGGTTATTTGACGAACTTCAAAACCTTTTTCTTTTCTGCTGTGTCGTTTTCCGGTTTTTCAGACGGCCTTTTTTCTTCCGTTTTCGTTTCCGTTTCGCCCGAGGTTTCGGTTGAGGGTTGGTAGGGTTCTATTTCAAAACCCATGCCTTCACCGGTTTCGCGGGCAAACAGGCTGGAGATGTGGCCGACAGGAATCCAAATTTCATGCGCTACACCGGCAAAGCGAGCGGAAAAATTTACCCATTCGTTGTCGATGCTCAGATTGTGTGCGGCATTCGGCCCGATATTCAACATGATTTCGTTGTCGCGCACATATTGCATCGGTACGCGGGTATGTTCGTTTACCCAGGCAACAATGTGCGCGGTGTAGCCGTTGTCGTTGCACCATTCGTACAGGGCACGGAGCAGGTAAGGTTTGGTGCTGCTGTTCATTCGTTGTTTCCCCCCGATGATATTTTAGCGGCGCATGGCTTTTTCGGCCGGTGTCAGTGCTTCGATAAAGGCTTCGCGCTGGAACAGGCGTTCGGCGTATTTGAGCAGCGGTGCAGCGTTTTTCCCTAATTTGATGTCGTAATGATCCAAACGCCACAGGAGCGGGGCAATGGCGACGTCAATCATGGAAAAGTCGTCGCCCATGATGTATTTGTGTTTGGAAAATGCAGGTGCCAGCATGGTCAGGCCTTGGGAAATGGCTTCGCGTGCTTTGGCTTGTTCTTTGGATGTAGATTCGGGTGTTTCCAAAACCTGCACATGGCTGAATAGTTCGCGTTCCAGGCGGTAGAGCACCAAACGGCCGCGGCCTCGTTGAACGGGGTCGCCCGGCATCAATTGGGGATGGGGGAAGCGTTCGTCTATGTATTCGTTGATGATGTTGGATTCATGCAGTATCAAATCGCGCTCTACCAAAACAGGTACTTGGTTATACGGATTCATAACGGCCAAATCTTCAGGTTTGTTGAAAATATCCACGTCTTTAATTTCAAAATCCATCCCTTTTTCATATAGGACGAAGCGGCAGCGGTGGCTGAACGGGCAGGTAATGCCCGAATACAAAATCATCATAAGGATTACTCCGACTGAATTGAAAAGAAATATCCGCCAAGGCAGATATGATGTGTTTGAAAATTAAGAGAATGATACACAAGGCCGTCTGAAAATACTACAAATTCGTTATATCATGATGTTTTATTGGAGAAAAATAAAAAAGCGGAGGAATCCCCTCCGCTTGAATTTGGTCAGACAGCTTAGTGAACGTCTTTCCAGTATTCTTTTTTCAGGAAGTAGGCCAGCGGCAGCATTACCGCAAACAAGAAGATCAAGACGGCATAGCCGATTTGTTTGCGCTCTACCTGTGCAGGCTCACCCATGTAAACCATGAAGGCCACCAAATCGCGGGCGTAGTCATCATATTCTTTGGTAATGACTTTGCCGTCCGGTGTTTTGCGTGTCATGGAACCGGTGGATTCCCAATACAGTTTCGGAACATCTTGGCCGTGTTCGTCTTTTACCATAACGGGTTGGCCTTTTCCATCCAGCTCGACAGCTTGCACGCCTTGTTGCTGCCACAGCGGATGCGGCATACCTACTTTATTAAACGCAGTATTGTTCCAGCCGGTCGGACGGGTTGGGTCTTTATAGAAACCGCGCATGTAGGCATACAGGTAGTCGGCACCACGCGAACGGGCAATCAGCGACAAATCAGGAGGTGCCGCGCCAAACCATTTTTTCCCGTCTGCCGGAGTCATGGCGGCATGCATCACATCACCGACTTTGTCGGTGGTGAACATCATGTTTTTCTTGATTTGCTCGTCGGTCAAACCAATGTCTTTCAAACGGTTGAAACGCATGCTGCTTGCCGAATGGCAGGACAGGCAGTAGTTGGTAAAGATTTGCGCGCCGCGTTGCAGGCTGACTTGGTTGCCCAAGTCGATATCGACTTTTTCGTAGTGGTGGTCGCCGCTTGCGCCGGCTAAAGCCATAGGGGTTGCCAAGGCAAAGGCAACAATCCATTTTTTCAATGTATTTTTCATTTTGCTGCCCTCATCAGATATTGGTTGCAAACAGGTACGCACCGATTAATGTAATGGCGGTGTATACGAAGAACATCACTTTTTGTTTGCCTGTGCTCATGGTTACGCGTTCGGGAACCGGTTTGGTCGGATCCAGCTTGCTGTAAATCGGCATAGCCAAGAAAAACAGGAAGTAGATGACCGACAAAATGCGGGCAACGAGAGTACGGGTTTCGGTTGCCACCATTGCACCGAGGATGCCTAAACCGATAAAGGAGATAATGAACAGGACAACCGCAATTTTGAAAATCGGACCACGGTAGCGTATTGATTTTACCGGAGAGCGATCCAGCCACGGCAGCAGAGCAATCAGCACGACTGCAGCCCCCATACCGATGACGCCCCATATTTGTGTGCCAGCAAAGGACGGAATGGCACGCAAAATGGCATAGAACGGTGTGAAATACCAAACAGGTGCAATATGGGGAGGGGTTTTCAGCGGGTCTGCAGGGTCAAAGTTCGGCGCTTCCAGGAAGTAGCCGCCGCCTTCGGGTGCGAAGAACATAACGGCACAGAAGACAATCAGGAAGACCACTACGCCCAAGATGTCTTTAACGGTGTAGTAAGGGTGGAACGGGATGCCGTCCAAAGGTACGCCGTTTTCATCTTTCAGTTTTTTGATTTCCACACCGTCAGGGTTGTTCGAACCGACTTCGTGCAGGGCGATAATGTGCGCTACAACCAAGCCGAGCAGTACCAACGGTACGGCAATGACGTGCAGGGCGAAGAAGCGGTTCAACGTGGCATCGGAAATGGTAAAGTCACCACGAATCCAAACCGATAAATCTTGGCCGATTACTGGAATAGCGGAGAACAGGTTGATAATTACCTGTGCGCCCCAGAAGGACATTTGTCCCCAAGGGAGCAGGTAACCCATAAAGGCTTCTGCCATCAATGCCAAGAAAATCAACGAGCCGAATACCCATACCAGTTCGCGCGGTTTTTTAAACGAACCGTAAATAAGGCCGCGGAACATGTGTAGATAAACGACGATAAAGAAGAACGATGCACCGGTGGAGTGCATATAGCGGATAATCCAGCCGCCCGATACGTCGCGCATGATGTATTCGACAGCGGTAAACGCAGCCGGCAGGTTGTATTGGTTCAGGTTGCCGTCGGGTTTGAAATTCATGACGAGGAAAATCCCGCTGACAATCTGAATCACCAACACCAAAAGTGCCAGTGAGCCGAAGAAGTACCAGAAGTTGAAGTTTTTCGGCGCGTAGTATTCAGACAGGTGGTCGCGCCACATTTTGGACAAAGGGAAACGGGCGTCCACCCAGTCCAACAATGCCTTTGCTTTGCTATTGGTTTGGTTTGCCATAATTTAGGTCCCTTTTTATGTTTCGTCGCCGACCTGGATGGTGGTGTCGCTTAGGTATTTATGGGGGGGAATAACCAGATTGGTCGGGGCGGGCGCACCGGCGTAAACGCGTCCGGCAATGTCGAATTTGGAGCCGTGGCACGGGCAGAAGAAGCCGCCTTTCCACTCTGCACCCAAATCTGCCGGAGCAATGTCCGGGCGGTAGGTCGGCGAACAGCCCAAGTGGGTACAGATACCGATGGCGACCAAGACGTTCGGTTTGATTGAGCGGGTCTCGTTTTTGCAGTCTTCCGGCTGGTGGTTGACCTCGGAGTTCGGGTCGGTCAAGACACCGCTCAGTCCTTTCAGGTCTTTGAGTTGTTGATCCGTGCGGTTTACCACCCAAATCGGTTTGCCTTGCCATTCGGCAGTCAGCATTTGTCCGGATTCGATTTTGCTAACGTCGATTTCTATAGGTGCGCCGGCGGCCTTAGCCTTTTCCGACGGAAACCAGCTGGCGACGAAAGGCGCAGCCACGCCTGCGGCGGCCAATCCGCCCGCTCCTGCTGTTGCCAGCACGAGGAAGCGGCGGCGGCCTTGATTGATTTCATGATTATCCATTATTTCAGTCATCCTAAGATTTTGAAAATACCGAGCCATTAAACTCCGCAATTCTACCTGAATTCGTAGGGTTGCTTAAAGTAGTATTTAAAATAAGGTAAATTTTTGAAGTCTTTTTTGATTTTAAGCAGGATTTTGTTCGTCAAAAAAGTAAATTTCCGTGCCGAATTTCTGTTGCAGGGCGCGGGCAAGTGCCTGTATGCCATAGCGTTCTGTGGCGTGGTGGCCTGCGGAGACGAAGACTGTGCCGGTTTCGTTGGCAAGGTGGTATTGCGCTTCGGAAATTTCGCCGGTGACGTAGATTTCGGCGCCTTCGTCTATGGCCGTCTGAAAAAATCCCTGTGCGCCGCCGGTGCACCATGCGGCATGGCTGACGGTTTGTTGCGGATTGCCGACGACGGTGGGGGTGCGGCCGAGTTTTTGGGCGATTTCGGCAGTTAGTTCGGAAACGGTTTTCGGGGTTTTCAGACGGCCTATGTTCAGTAGGTTTTGCTCGCCGCAGGTGTAATCTGTTTGCCACTCCATCAGTTTGGCCAGTTGGGCGTTGTTGCCGAGTTCGGGGTGGGCGTCGAGCGGCAGGTGGTAGCCGGCCATGTTGATGTTGTGGTGCAGGAGGGTGGCGATGCGTTGCTTTTTCCAGCCGGTGATGGTGGCGGGTTCGCTTTTCCAGAACATGCCGTGGTGGACGAGCAGCAGTTGCGCGCCTTGTTGTGCGGCACATTCGACGGCGGCACGGCTGGCGGTAACGGCGGCAACGATTTTTTCAATTTTTTCCGCGCCTTCGACTTGGAGGCCGTTGGGCGCATAGTCTTTAAATTGGGCGGTTTGCAGGATGTCGTCGCACCAGGCAAGGATTTCGCGGCAGGTTGTCATGATGTTTCCTTTTGCGGGTTGGTGTGGTTGGAGGCCGTCTGAAAATGTTTCCACAGCATTTAAAATCTGATGAGGACGGTGTCAGTCTTAAAGACTTCAGACGTTGCATAGCTGCGTTTTCAGACGGCCTTTTTGTCGGATTACAGTTCCCCGTAGGAGTGCAGGCCGCTGAGGAACATGTTGACGCCGACAAAGGCGAAGGCGGTGATGAAGAGGCCGATAATCGCCCACCAGGCCAATATTTTGCCGCGCCAGCCGACAACCAGCCGCAGGTGCAGCCATGTGGCGTAGTTCAGCCAAACAACGAGTGCCCATACTTCTTTCGGGTCCCAGCTCCAATAGCCGCCCCACGCGGCTTTCGCCCACAGTGCGCCGAGGATGGTGGCGATGGTAAAGAACAGGAAGCCGACGGCAATGGCTTTGTACATGATTTCTTCAATGGCGGCTGAATCGGGCAGGCGGCTGGCTTTGCCTTTTTCGGTGCTGCGGATGACCATAAGCTGGGCCACGCCGAGCATGGCGGCCATACAGAATGCGCCGTAGCCGATGAAATTGGCCGGAACGTGGATTTTCATCCACCACGATTGCAGGGCGGGAATCAGCGGTTGAATCTGTTGTGCGTTGCGCGCGAGGCTGTACCACAGCACGAAGCAGACGATTCCGGCCATCAGTGTATAGACGAACACGCCCAGCCGCTGCACGGTAAAACGGGTTTCGTAATACCAGTACATCAATGCGCTGATGACGAGGAAAAGGATGAAGACTTCATAGAGGTTGGAAACCGGGATATGGCCGGCATCGCCCAACAGCAGGTAGCTTTCGTGCCAGCGAACCAGGAGGCCGGTAAAGCCCGCCAAGGCGGAGATCCAACCGAAGGCGGTACCCATGCCAAGAAGGGTATTGGTTTGGCTTTTTTTGTGTGCAGCCAACAGGGAGCCGCAGGCGTAGGCGAACAGGGCGGCAAAAATCATCGCGCATTGCCACATAATCGCCGACTGGCTGCTGAGGAAGTAGCGCAGGAGGAATTTATCGCTGTTGCCGAAGTTTCCTGCATAGAGGGATACGCCGCCGTAGGCCAGTGCCAGCGAGAGCGGGACGAACCAGCGCATGGGTTTGAAAAACCAGCCCAGGCCGACGGTGCAGATTGCGCTCGACCACAGGATAACGACTTCGTATACATCCATTCTGTGCGGCAGGGTGTATTGCACGAAGGCGGCAATGAGCGGGATAAGGGCGGCAAACAGCCAGTCTTTGGCATCCAGAGAGTGCCAAAAAGAACGTTCTGCCAAGAGTTCGTGCTGTGGTAGGTCGGCGTGTGTTTTAGTGTTGTCGGTGGTTTGCATCATGGTTTAAATCCTCGGCAAGCCGTTTCAGGCCTTGCAGATGTTCGGGGAATTCTCGTTGCAGGTCGCGTTCGTGCCTGCTGGACGACATGGCAAAGCGGATGCCGTTGGGTTCGAATAACAGCCAGAAGCGTTTTTCGCGGATGTAGAACATAAAGACAGTGCCCAATACCAGCAGCAGCGAGCCGATGTAAACCAACACCGCGCCCGGGGATTTCGTCATCTGCAGGCCAGAGGAACGGACTTCTTGGAAGCTGTCCAGTTGCAACAGTACGGGTGCGGGATATTCCGTCAGGCCGGTATAGGCATCCATGGCGTGTAATAGGAAACGGTTGCGTTTGTCTTCCTGTTGCCAGGCGGGCAGGTTTTGCCGGTTTAAGGCTTCGTCTAAGGTGAGGCTGGCACCGCCGATTAGGATTTGATAGAAATAATCGCGCATTTTTTCCCGTTCGTTTTCAGGAACCGCGGTTTGGACGAATTTATCCAATTCCAGATAGCCGCCGCGGGCGAACAGGAGCAGAGTGTTTTCAACGGCTTGTTTGAATTGCGGACGGATGTCTTCCGGCGCACTGGCAGCTGCGGCTGTACTGATGCGGCTGCGGACGGTTTCGTCGTTCATTAGTTCGCGCCAAATCATGAAGGTGTCGGCCTTGTGTTTGCTGTCGGCAGGAATGCGCAACCAACGGTATTGTTGCTCGAGGCCGGAGCGGGTGCCTGTGATGAAAAAGTAGTCATCTTCCTGCTTGATCGGCAGCATGTAGTTTTTAAATTCTATTGCCTGTCCCGCAGAATCGCGCAGGCGGTAGATGATGCTGGGACCCAGGTTGGTGAATTTTTTCTCCTGTTTCACGGCGCGGGCATCGTTGAGTTTTTGTTTCAAACCTTGCTCTTTTTCGGCCGGTTCGCTCATGTCTTCAACGTTCATCGATGTGAATTTGTCGAATTCCAAAGTGAATTTTTGTTCGCCGCCCATATTCAGCGGAAAACTGTTCATCGATGTGCCTTTCAATTCGGCAAAACGGCTGCTGTTCGCCGCCAAATCCCAAGCTTTGAATTGGAGGCCGGAGCCGCCGTCGGCAAAGCTTGCCTGGTAGATAGAAATGCCGTGCAGGGTGAGCGGGTGGTTTACCCGGATGGTGTGTTCGCTGACCTTGCCGGTTTTTTTATCGGTAACTTCCAGATCGCTGGCAAAATCACTCGGCATGCCGGTATCGTAGAAATCGATGTGGAATTTTTTCAGTTTGACCGAAAACGGCAACTGTTGAACCAAAAGCCCTTGGTCGGCATTCAGGAAAACAACGTCGGCTTCTTGCCCTTCGCTGAGGTTTACGTTGCCCCGAAATGACGGATTGCCGTCGCTCAAGATGCTTTCGGGTTTGAAGTCGCGGGCGAATACCGCTGTGTTGTCAGGGGTGATTTTCCCGGTCAGCATGCCGATTTTTAGTAGCAGGTTGCTGTCTATCAGGCCACCGAGGCAGATGACAATGATGGCCAGGTGGGCAAAAATGTATCCCCATTTGTTGGCCGCCCCTTTTTTACCGGCAACCAATACCGAGCCGTCTTCACGTTCGACCTGTTTGACAGCGAAGCCGCGGACGTTGAAATAACGCATGCCTACAGACGGGGTGAGGCCGTTTTCCAACAGGGCGGTGTGTTTCATGGCTGCAAGCGACTGCCGGCTTGCTTTCAGGCGGAACGATCGCATTTCGCGCATAAAGGGCGGAATGTTGCGCCACAGGCAAAGGCCGGTGCTGAGCACCAGAAACAGCATGATGACGACAAACCAGATGGAGGAGTAAACGTCAAACAGGCCGAGTGCTTGGAAAATCCGGCTCCAAAAAGGGCCGAATTTGACGATGTAGTCGGTGTAGGACAGGTTTTGCTGCAAAACCGTGCCGATGACCGAGGCGATGCCTAATACGCACAGCAGCGCAACCGCGAAACGCATGGAGCTTAAAAAAGCGAACCACGGGCGGCGGATAAGTGGGATTTTTTTACCGGTTGCCATCTTTAGGGGAGAGAAATTTCGGGAAAACAAGGAGGTGGATTCTACTACAAATCGGGCTGCCGATACGTTGGATGTACCGGCAGCCCGATGGTCATTGTTTATTCCAATGGTGGTATTCAGACGGCCTTTATCAGGTGGAGGCCGTCTGAAAATCAGTGCAGCCCTTGGATGAAGTTGGCTACGGCGTTCATCTCTTCTTCAGACATGCGTTTGACTACGTCTTCCATCATGCTGTTGGGACTTTTGCGCTGGCCGGAGGCATAGGCTTTCAGCTGCGTCATGGTGTAGTCTTTGTGCTGGCCGCCTAAGCGCGGATAGGCGGACACATCGGTGCCGCTGCCCGGCATACCCGCGCCGCTTGGGCCGTGGCAAGCCATGCAGGCAGGCAGTTTTTTCTCGGACAGCCCGCCGCGGAAGATTTTGGCACCTAAGTCCAGATTGTCTTTCGGATTGGCCTCACCCGGTTTTGGAGTTTGAGTGGCATAGAAAGCGGCCACGTCGGCAATATCCTGCGCACTCAGGCTGCCTACCATCGGGCGCATTGCTGCCGCCCCGCCGGTTGTTCGTTTGCCGTCTTTGATGGCGACGGTTTCTTTAATTATGTATGTGGCATGTTGCGCCGAAAGTTTCGGGTAGGAGGAAATGCCGCTGTTGCCGTCGGCGGCATGACAGGCCGCGCATACGGTTTGGGCGATCTGCTTGCCTTTGGCCAAATCGGCCTTCGGCGCGGCAAACACCGCACCGCACGCCAATGCCAGAGTCAGTAAGGTGGTACGTTTCATGGAAGGCTCCTGATTGCGGCATTGCGGTATCCGCAATACCCTTTTTTATCTGTGATACTCAAAATATGCGGCGGAATTCCGCCGCTTTAAACCGATTATTCGGCAAACGTGGTATTCTATACCAAATTTACCTGTTTTTTCCATAGTTATGAACTTATTTCAAAACGCAAAATTTTTTACTACGGTAAACCACTTGAAAGATTTGCCCGATACGGGAGCCGAAATAGCTTTTGTCGGACGGTCCAACGCGGGCAAATCCAGTGCGATCAATACGCTGTGCAACCATGTTCGGCTGGCCTATGTATCGAAAACGCCCGGCCGTACGCAGCATATCAATTTTTTCGAACTGGCCAACGGTCATTTTATGGTTGATTTGCCCGGTTACGGCTACGCGGCCGTACCGGAGGCAGTGCGTCAGCATTGGGTAACCCTGTTGGGCGATTATTTGCAGACACGGCGGCAACTCATCGGTTTGGTATTGATTATGGATTGCCGTCATCCGCTCAAGCCGCTGGACATCCAAATGTTGGATTTTTTCGCCAAAACCGGCAGGCCTGTGCATATCCTGCTTTCAAAGGCCGACAAATTATCTAAGAACGAACAGATTAAAACCTTGTCTTCTGTCAAGAAAGCGTTAAAACCGTTTTCAGAGCGGCAGGATGTGTCGGTGCAACTGTTTTCGAGTTTGAAAAAGCAGGGCATGGAAGAAGTGGAAAACGTGGTGGGCGGCTGGTTTGCACGGCTGGAGCCGGAACTGTCGGAAGAAGATTGCCCCGTTTGAGAATATTTTGAGGAGATTGTCGGACCGAAATTTGATTCTGATACTTGAAGCCGTCTGAAAAGGCGGGTATTGTAATCGAAAGAGATTCACATTCAGGTAAATGATGCCGTCTGAAAACCGTTTTTCCGGTTTCAGACGGCCTTTTCAGGAGAAAAATATGCAACAGCCCGACAATCCCGACCGCCGCAAATTGCTCAAAACCGCCGCCGCCGTTTCGGCCGCCGCCGCACTGACGGCCTGCGGACAAGGCGGCCAATCCGCTCAAACGGCTTCATCGCCCGAGGGCAAAGCCGCCGCCGACTGCTCCGGCAACGGCAGCCACAGCCAAACTTCCTACGACTGCTACGGCGTACATCAGGCCGGCATTACCACGCCGCACCAAACCTTCGGCATCCTCTGCGCCTTCGACGTTACCGTTTCCGATATTTCCCAGCTCATCAACTATTTCCGCACCCTGACCGCCCGCATCGAATTTCTGACCAAAGGCGGGGAACTGATAGACGGCGACGAAAAGCTGCCGCCTGCCGGCAGCGGCCTGCTGGGCAAAACCGTCCCGCCCGACGGTCTGACTGTTACCGTATCCGTCGGCGCGAGCCTGTTTGACGCACGTTTCGGATTGGGCGGCAAAAAGCCCAAGCATTTGCAGGAAATGAAGGATTTCCCAAACGACAAACTGCAAAAAGAATGGTGCGACGGCGACATCGGCATCCAAATCTGCGCCTTTTCGCCCGAAACCTGTCAAAACGCCCTGCGCGACATCATCAAAAACACCGCCAAATACGCGATTACCCGTTGGTCGCTGGACGGCTGGCTGCCCAAGGCCGAGCCGGGCGCGATTGCGTCGCGCAACCTGTTGGGCTTCCGCGACGGTACGGCCAACCCCGACGTCAGCAAGCCTGAAATCGCCGACCAAGTATTGTGGACGGGTGTGGCTTCCAACAGTTTGGACGAACCGGCATGGACGAAAAACGGCAGCTATCAGGCCATACGCATCATCCGTCATTTTGTCGAATTTTGGGACAGGACGCCCTTGCAGGAGCAACAGGCCATTTTCGGCCGCGAAAAATACAGCGGCGCGCCCTTAGGCATGAAAAAAGAGGGCGACATTCCCGACTATGCCAAAGACCCGGAAGGCAAGGCCGTCCCTACCGATAGCCATATACGGCTGGGTAATCCGCGCGACCCTGAGTTCATGAAAAAGCATTTGCTGTTCCGCCGCCCGTTCAACTATTCCATGGGTTTGGCCAAGTCCGGCCAGTTGGACGTCGGCCTGATTCTGGTTATGTATCAGGCCAATCTTGCCGACGGTTTCATCTTTGTGCAAAACCTACTCAATCTGGAACCCTTGGAGGAATACATCAGCCCGTTCGGCGGCGGTTATTTCTTCACCCTCCCAGGCGTGGAAAAGGGCGGCTTCCTCGGACAAAGCCTGCTGCTGGACAAATAAACGTGCCTGCCGCAGTTTGAGGCCGTCTGAAAACCCGTTTCCGTATCGCAAGCGGGGTTTTCAGACGGCCTCTGTATCGGCAGGCAGATTTGCAGTGCGGCGCAAATCGGTTTATAACCGTCGTTTTCCCAATTCGGAGTTGTCCCATGCCCTTGCAAGACAAGCTGCCGCACCCCATCCTGCCCGACGGCACGCGCAATGAAATTCAGGCGCGCGAAAGCTATCATTTGCTGAAAATCATGTCTGAGTTCGTCGAGGCAGGCGAAGAACTGCGCGCCATTTATCCCGCCGTCAGCATATACGGCAGCGCGCGCACGCCGGTAAACCATCCCGACTACCTGCTGGCCGAACTGATTGCCCGCCGCCTCTCGGATGCGGGCTTCGCGGTGATTTCCGGCGGCGGGCCGGGGATTATGGAGGCGGCCAACAAGGGCGCGTTTGCCGGACGCAGTCCCGCCGTCGGCCTCAATATCGTGCTGCCGCATGAACAGCAGTCCAATCCGTATCAGGATTTGTCGGTTAAATTCCAACATTTTTTCCCGCGCAAAGTGATGTTTGTGAAACATGCGGTGGCGTATGTGGTGATGCCCGGCGGCTTCGGCACGCTGGACGAATTGTTTGAAAGCCTGACGCTGGTGCAGACCGGCAAGATTCCGCCCCGTCCGATTATTTTGGTCGGCCGCGATTTCTGGCAGGGGATGATTGATTGGATAGCCGACCGGCTTTTGACGCGCGGCTTTATCAAGCCCGACGATTTGGATTTGTTTGAAACGGCCGACACCGCCGACGAAGTAACCGATATTATTTTCCGCCATTACGAAAACTGTACCGACGGGTTCTGCATCAATCCGAACACCGATTGGGAATTGGGTTTGTAAGGGCGCAGGAGGGAGCGATGCAGCCTAAACTGCTTATCTTCGATTGGGACGGCACACTGGCCGACACCACCAATCCGATTATCGAAACCGTTCAGCAGGCCTTTTACGAATGCGGGTTGGCCAAACCGCCGGCCGACCGAATCCGCAATTTAATCGGCCGCAGCCTGATGCAGATGATGCAGCAGCTTGCGCCGTCTGCGGGCATGGGCAAACATGAAGAACTGGTGGAAACTTATGCCGCCCATTATCTGAATCCCAACAACCGCCATATGCGGCTGTTTCCCGACGTGCCGTCCACCCTCGAACGCTTGCGGGAGGCGGGATATTGGCTGTCGGTGGCCACGGGCAAGGGGCGCAGCGGTTTGAATCAGGCCATAGCCCAAACCGGGACGGGGGATTTTTGGCTGGCAACGGCCTGCACGTCCGAATGCCCGTCCAAGCCCGCGCCCGATATGGTGTGGCGGCTGTGCGACGAACTGGGCGTGATGCCGTCTGAAAGCATCGTCATCGGCGATACCGCCTTCGATCTCGAAATGGCTGCCCATGCCGGTGCGCGCGGGATAGGCGTGGCAACGGGCGCGCACAGCCGCGAAACCTTGCAGAGCGCGCCGAACATCGGTATCTTGTCGTGCTTTGGCGAGCTGGAAGGCTTTTTGCAACGGCAAGGAAGCATAGAGGCCGTCTGAAAACAAAGCAGACACTGTTTGCACATCAGGAAAATCATTATGAGCTTTAAAATCCAACGCGAAGAAGAACAGCAACAGGCACAATCGGGCTTCCATCCTTCGTCCGGGCCGTCTGAAAACGAAAGCTGGGAGCGCGACACGCTCTACAAGCTGTTGATGAGCGTACACAAGGAGCAACGCAGCAGCCGCTTGTGGCGCAATATTTGGCGCGGTGTTAGCGCGATGCTGTTTGCCGGCACGCTGTTCACCATGTACAGCTGCAGCAGCGGCGGCACCGGTACCGGCGGAAACAGTTTGGGCAGCGCGTTGCACAAACAGTCGAAAGAACACACTGCCGTCATCCGGTTGAACGGCGTCATCGGCGGCGGTTATCAAGACCAAGTGGCGATGCTGCGCGACGGATTGGAAGCCGCCTACGCCAACGGCAAAGTCAAAGGCATCATCATCCGTGCCAACAGCCCCGGCGGTTCACCCGTCATCTCTAATACTGCCTTTGAAGAAGTGCGCCGTCTGAAAGCGGAACACAAAGACATCCCGCTGTATGTCGTTACCGAAGACATGTGTGCTTCAGGCTGCTACTACATCGCCGCGGCGGCGGACAAAATCTATGCCGACCCGTCCAGCCTGGTGGGCAGCATAGGCGTCATCGGCGGCAGCTTCGACTTTACGGAGCTGATGGATAAAATCGGTGTCAAACGCCGTCTGAAAACCGCAGGCAGCAACAAAGGCATGGGCGACCCCTTCTCGCCGGAAACGCCCGAACAGCAGGCTATCTGGCAGCAAATGCTCAACGACATACACGGCGAATTCATCAAAGCCGTCAAATCGGGGCGCGGCAGCCGCCTGAAGGACAACGATCCCGAAATATTCAGCGGCCGTGTTTACACCGGTTTGGAAGCGAAGAAAAACGGCCTGATAGACGACTTCGGCAACATTTACAGCGTCGCCCGCGATGTCGTCCAAGCCCCCGAATTGGTGGATTACACGCCTGACGAAGACGATTTGGCGCGCGCCATCAGCCGCCGCCTCAACGGCGAAGTGCAAAACCAAGTAAGGGAAGGCCTGCAAAACCTGGCCAAGCCCGGCTGGTAAATCGGCAAACGCCGGAGGCCGTCTGAAAACCTGCAAACGGTTTTTCAGACGGCCTCTTTTCTATGTTAGAATGCGCCCCGTTTTTGACAGCCCGCCTGCGCCGCAGGCAGAAATCATGGAACTTCCCGGTTCGTTTCCCGAAAATTCCCGCTTCTCCACCTGATTCTGAACCCGCCTGAATGCGCCGCCGCCTTCCTGCGGGCGGAGCATTTATGACCACACCGAACATCCCCACCCCTGCCCAGGCCGCAGACGGCCAACGCCTCGATTTGGATATCGACCACGTTCACGAACTGGCCGACGCACTGCTGCCCGTTTACGCCGATATTTCCGCCGGGCGCGCGCCTGCCGACGAAAAACTGAACGCGAAACTGGTCGAGCTGACCGCCATCCTGCACGAACTGCACCCTGCGGACATGGCCGTCCTGCTCGAATCGCTGCCGCCGAAGGAGCGCGTCGTCGTGTGGAAACTGGCCGAGCCGGAAGACGACGGCGACGTATTGCTGGAAGTGTCGGAAGCCGTGCGCGAAACCCTGATCGAAAGCATGGGCAAAGACGAACTGCTGGCGGCGGTGGAAGATTTGGATGCCGACGATTTGGCCGAACTGGCCGACGATTTGCCGCATCAGGTGGTCTATGAAGCCCTGCAAACCCGCGACGAGGAAGAACGCGAGCAGGTGAAGGCGGCGATGTCCTACGAAGACGGCTTGGTCGGCGCACTGATGGATTTCGAGTTGGTCAGCGTGCGTGCCGACGTGAGCTGCGAGGTCGTGTTGCGCTACCTGCGCCGTTTCGACAGTCTGCCCGATCACACCGACAAAATCTTCGTCGTGGATGAAGACGACATCCTCATCGGCGTGCTGCCCATCCGCAAACTGCTGGTATCCGACCCCGAAGATTTGGTTGCCGACGTAATGGCGACCGACGTGGTGCGTTTCCGTCCGTCCGACGATGCGGAAGAGGCGGCGCAGGCGTTCGAACGCTACGACTTGGTTACCGCCCCCGTCATCGATGAAAACAACAAGCTCATCGGCCGTATCACGGTGGACGAAATGGTGGACGTTATCCGTGAAGAATCGGAAGCCGACATCTTGAACATGGCCGGTTTGCAGGAAGAGGAAGACCTGTTCGCGCCGGTGTGGGATTCGGTGAAAAACCGCTGGACGTGGCTGGCGGTAAACCTCTGCACCGCATTCGTCGCCAGCCGCGTCATCGGCGCGTTTGAAGGCAGCATTTCCAAAATCGTCGCCCTCGCCGCACTGATGCCGATTGTGGCGGGCATCGGCGGCAATTCGGGCAATCAAACCATCACCATGATTGTCCGCGCCATTGCCGTCGGCCAGTTGGCCGACATTCAGACCGGACGGCTGCTGAGGAAGGAAATCGGCGTCGCCCTGGCCAACGGCCTGATTTGGGGCAGCGTGATGGGGCTGGTGTCCTTCCTGCTCTACGACAGCATCGGTATCGGTTTGGTCATGGTGGCGGCGATGACGCTCAATCTGCTGCTGGCGGCGGTGGTGGGCGTATTGATTCCGATTGTGATGGAAAAACTCGGCCGCGACCCCGCGCTCGGCAGTTCGGTGCTGATTACCGCCGTAACCGACTCCGGCGGTTTCCTGATTTTCCTCGGCTTGGCAACGGCGTTCTTGCTGTAGGCCGTACGGATAAACCGAGAGGCCGTCTGAAACCCGATTTCCAGGTTTCAGACGGCCTTATATATTGCGCTCCGTTAAGGGAGTGTAAAGACCAATTTTAACCCCTTGACAAAATTTTTTAACCGATATTTGAGAGGGGTCTAAAATGTCAATCCTGTACTACACAATCACGCCCGAACAGATAAAAGGCCAATTTATAGCCTATATTCTGCGCGTTTTCATCGAAAAAGACAGTGAAGCAACCTGTCTTGAAACCAGAGTTTTCCCGATAACCAACCCGCAAAACTTCAAATCGACCTACGACCGTGCCGACCTGTACGGCAAACTGACCGTTGACGACCTGAAAAAGGGAGGCGCGAAATGAACCGCAACACCGCACGGAGCGCGCAGCGCGACCTTCCTTGTCTTAATAGTAACAACTGCATTGAGCCCGACCAAACGGGCAAAAACAGGCAGTTGCCGAGTTCTCGATACTCGGGATTCAAACCCGAAAACACGTTAAACGAGTTTTCGACCTCCTACCGAAAATCCACCGCCGCTTTGGAAATGAACGTCAAAGCATTCATCGAAGCCTTCGGCCTCGACAAAGTGGGCTTTCTCACCCTCACTTTCGCTGACGACGTAACCGACCCGAAAGAAGCGCAACGCCGTTTTCACAGCCTGCGGACAAACTTCCTCAAACGCCACTTTCCCGAATATGTCTGCGTGTACGAACGCACCAAAAAAGGCCGCATACACTTCCATTTGCTCGTCAATACCCGCCTGAACATCCGCCGCGGCCTGAACTTCCGCCAAATCGCCGCAGGCAACTATAAAACCGCCAATCCCTACCTGCGCCACCTGTGGACGCTGATGCGAGAGAACGTCGGCAAATACGGCTTCGGCAGAACCGAATTGCTGCCCGTCAAGACCAACAGCAAAGGACTTTCCCGCTACGTCTCAAAGTACATCGCCAAACACATCAACAGCCGCCTGCCCGAAGACAAAGGGTACAGACTCGTCCGTACCAGCATGGATAAAAAATCCATGTGGAAAGTTGCGAATAGCAACTTTGCTTTTGTGTCCAAAGGCTCGAAAGAGTGGAGACGCAAGCTAAAAAAGTGGGTTAAGCGCGTAGAAGACTACCTGAACCGCATAGCCGAATGGAAACACCGCGCAGCCCTCCCCAGCATCACCCAAGACAACTACAACACCGTCTTGGCCTCTGTTCTCAGCCCGAAATGGGCGTTTAAAAACCGCGAAGTAATCTTAACCATGGAGTAACCAGCATGAGCGATAACCAAACCCAGAAACAAGGCTTTTTTGTTACAGCCACCTTTGACCGTCCTTTCACCAAAGAACGCAAAAACAACGACGGCACTTACCGAAAAGACAACTATATCGGCCTGCTTGTCCGCTCCGACAACGGCACACAACTTTGTGAAGTCAAAACCAAGCACCCCGAACGCTACGAACACTACAAACGCGACCAAATCGTGACCCTGTGCATATTCCCACGCGCCTTTAAAGACAACGTTTATTACTCCGACGAGGGTTAAACCCATTCGCGGTTAGGGCTGCGCCGCGATGACCCCACCAAGCAGCCCGTTTTTTTAACCAACCAAAAAGGACAACGTTATGTTGACTAAACTCAAAAGTAAGTATTACCGCGGCCTTGCCGTGGCAACAGTGGCCGCAATGCCCGTGATGGCATTTGCTGAAGAAAACAACGCTGCTTTAGACGCAGCAAAAGCCGAACTCGCAAGCCTCAAAACAGGCATCGCAGGCATCGGCGGAGTCGTTATCGGCATCGTCGTGGCGATTGTCGCCATCGGCATCATGAAACAAGGCATCCGCAAAGCGGGTTGACGGTTATGGGTTATCAGCAAGGACGCATTTGTTACCCGACGGAGGCAGATGCGACAATGGGTATTTATAAATCATTTAATAGAGAAAAGGGCGAATCACCTGATACGTGGGTTGAGGGAAATTACATCAATCCTGAACATAAACTAAGGATTACTTTTAATGCCAATTCAAAACTGGCCGCTTATCTGCCCAAGCATTTTACAGGCGGGGATATTATGCAGATATCGTGGCAAGAGGTTTCTCCCGCAAATCAAGAAGACTTATCAAAGCCGCAGTTGGAAAAAGACCGCCTGCCACTGACCGAATCCGAAATAGCCGACATCCTGCGCCGCATGCTTGAGAGCAACCAAACCAACCATGCTGAACTTATGCGCCAACTGTCCATGATGGGCAACGTCGTATCCGAGTCAACGACAAACATCACCTATAACCAGACAACGGCCAAATCCGCCCCCTACACCCCGCAGGGCAGCAACCAAGCGCAGCAGACACAGGTCACCGTACACCCCGATGGCAGCGTGACAACCTCCATTATCCCGCGCCCCGACCTCAAGCCCGATTCCAGCCAAGCGCCGACGCGCCAGCAGGTCACGCCCGATGCTCCTAATCAACCGTCCACACCGCAGAATCCCAACGGCCAGAACAACCCGAACGGCCAAAACCAAAACCAACAGGACAAAGACTTTTGCGACAAACACCCCGATTCCCTCATGTGCGCCGAAGGGGGCAACGCAGATTATGAAGACGTGGCCATTCCACATCAGGACATAACCCTTGATTTCAGCCCCGCCGACATCTTTGCAACCGACGGCGTATGCCCCGAACCCCGTTATGTGGATTTGGGTATCTACGGCAGGCAGGAATTTAGCTATGACGGAATTTGCGACTTGGCGCGCAAACTCCGCCCCCTGTTTATCCTCTCAACCATCCTTGCCTGCGCCTACTTTATCTACGCCTCATTGGACAGATAGGACAACTAAATGAAACTTAACCTTGGAACAATCCTTACTTCCGTTTTGATGACCGTAGCAGGCCGCTTGGTTGCCGCCCTCGGCGTCTCGACCGTCTCCTATATCGGCCTAAACGAAATTCAAAAGCGCATTGTGTCCGCCGTTGCTCAAAACATCGACAGCCTGCCGAAAGAAGCCTTGCAACTGATTTACATCGCAGGGCTGGGCGTCTGCCTCAATTGGATAATGGGCGCGTTTGCCTTTGTCATATCAGTAAAAAGCCTGTCCCGCTTGTCTGCGGGCATCTCCAAAAAATAAGCAAGAGGACAAACCCCATGATATATCTGTTTACAGGCGTCCCCGGCTCGGGCAAAACCCTGAACGTCGTTTCCATGCTCGCCAAACGCAAAGACTTCCAAGGCCGCCCCCTGTTTATTGACGGCATTCCCGACCTCAAAATACCGCACGAACCAATCCCCGAAGGCGAGAGCATCAAAACATGGCCGAAATGGGCGCCCACAGGAGCAATCATCGTCGTTGACGAATGTCAGCGCATCTTCCCCCGCCGCGCCAGCACCGCCGCCGTACCCGACTACATTTCAGAGTTCGAGACCCACCGCCATCGCGGCCTTGATTTTTTGCTGATAACCCAAAATCCCAAACTGCTAGACAACCATCTTCGTGTTTTGATTGAGCACCACACCCATTTCAGCGGCACGTCCTTGGGCATCCGCCGCAAACTCGAATGGTCTACGGGCGGCGCAAAAGACCCCGAATCCCGCGCCAACATCAAAGACGCCCTTGTCAGCGTCTATAAACTCGACAAAAGCGTCTACGGCCTCTACAAATCCGCCGAAAAACACACCAAAATAAAAACTGCCCGCAGCAAAGTTTTTTATCTCATACCCGTATTCCTCTTGCTCCTCATTTACGGCGGCTGGGCGTTTTACAACTTTTGGGGCGAATTTGAAAAACCTGTCAACACCCAAACGGCCAAAGCGAAAGGCCAAACCGCCGACATTGCCGCGTCAGCGGCAAGCCCCGCAGCGGGCGGGACGGCAGCGGCTCCCGCCGCGGACGTGACGCACACGGCGGGGCAGTACGCACCCGAGGAAAAACAGGCGGACAGGCCGCACATCAGCGCCGACGACTTTAAGCCCGCGATTGACGGCCAGCCGCACACAGCACCCATCTACGACGCTCAAAATAAAGCCGTCCAAACCATGCCCTTCCCCGTTGCCTGCGTCAAAAACGCCGACCGCTGCACCTGCTATACCGACCAAGGCACAAAAATCAAAGGCTTTGACAAAGCGCTGTGCCTTGAGTATGTGGCCGACGGCCTCTATAATCCCTACCGCCGACAAACGGCAGAAAATCAGGCACAGACGGCAAGCCCAGCCCCTGCGCCGTCCGAACATTCCGAGGTACTGGCGCTGACGGGCAAGGACAAGTACGAGACCAGTAAATTCAGTGATGGGCCGCCAGCTCAGTAGGAGATAGTTTTATGCATCCTTTATTAGCTTTTTTTTTGGGGATAATCGTAGCTACTGTTTATGAGCGTAAGGGGTGGAAAGGCCTTAGGGTCGGTTTACCTTTTTTTATTGCTGTTATTTTAATGATTTCCATCGCAATTTTTTTAAAGATGCAATCTTTTTAATCCATAACCCCACCTAGCCCAGTCAAGGGGAGGACGTCCGTTAAAAAGTGTAAAACGCGCTTTTTGTTTTACACTTTTTAATGGATACCCCTTGACCACCGCCCCACCTAAAAAACACACTCCCCGCAGGGGTTGGGGGTGCTTTTCCCCCAAACCCTGCCACACGGCGAGTGCGGGGCTTGGGGCAGAGCCCCATAAATCTTAGACTACCAAGCCGCGAGCGTTTTAAAAGCAGAACCCTCACGGGTTGGACGTCATGACCCCGACCGCCGCCCGCGACTTCGCAAGTACGGCCAAATCTCCAAGATTCGACAAGAGATTGAAGCGCGGGCGTTTTATCAACTTGAATTTGAACACTATCTAGGGCAACACAAGCCCGTATTAATAAGGCGAAACCCCATGTACTTAGGTATAGACGTATCCAAGAAAACAATAGATTGCTGTCTGATTTCAGACGGCATTTTTTTTGAACGACGTTTTGAAAACGGTCAAAGCGGCTTTAAAAAACTGCAAGACTGGCTGATTAAACACGGCGCAACGGATAAGCTCCATTGCTGCTGCGAAGCGACGGGAAAATACTACGAAGCATTGGCCGACTGCTTGGCCGAAAGCTACACCATGAGCGTGGAGAACCCCCGCAAGATAAAAGGCTTTGCCACTGCCGTCCTCCTTCGCAGCAAGACCGACAAACAAGACGCTAAACTGATAGCCCAATACTGCAAAGCCGTCAGTCCCGAACCGTGGCAGAAACCCACCCCCGAACAAACCCGACTCAAAGAACTGACCCAATATCTCAGCCGCCTCAAAAGACAAAAAGCATCCGAACAGACCAAAAAGCAGACCGCCCCCGATTACCTAGTCCCATACCTGCAATCCACCATTGACCATCTGGCCGGACAAATCAAATCTGTACAAAAACTCATACAAGACTTTTATCGTCAAAACCCCCAATACCGACAACAAAAAGAACGCTTGCAAACCATAGACGGCGTAGGCGACAATGCCGCCAACAGCCTGCTGGCCGTATTGAGCCGCAACCAACGGTTTCAGAGTGCCGCCCAATTCGTTGCCTATCTCGGCCTAGACCCCAAAATCAGACAATCGGGGACAAGCGTCAACAGCAAAGCGGGAATTTCCAAAGTCGGCAACACCCAACTTCGCACCGCCCTTTTTATCCCCGCCATGCACGCCTACCGCAGCGAGACATTCAAAACCTTCACAGCCCGCCTGAAAGCTAACGGCAAACGCCCGAAACAAATCATCGTGGCCTTAATGCGCAAACTGGCCGTCATCGCCTACCACCTTATCAAAACGGGCAAGGACTTCGAGCCGGAACGGTACACAGGTTAACAAACGATTCCAACGGCCAATTACAACCAACTGAAAAACCGAACATTTAAAACCTTTCAAAAACGAACGACACAAAGCGGAACACCCCGAAGAATCGGGGTGCGGGACAAATGCGGCCAATGCAAACCGTTAAGACGTGTAAATGTTTTTGACAGGGCAATACACTATCTCTTGTCTTTTATCTGCCGCTTAATGGTGATGATGGTGATGTGGTTCCGCATTCGCCCGCGCGGTGCCGACAGGCATAATCAGTGTGGCATACGCGGTAGAGTCGCCGCATACTTTGGGGTCGGCAAACGGGGTTTTGTGTACCAGCCTGATTTTCCACAGCCCTTCAACCAAAGGCAGGATGTTCACTTTGCCCTGTTTGTCGGTTTTGCCGGAAAACGCCTGCGGCTCGCGGTGGTCGTGCGTGGCCGCCGGGTCTTTTGCCGCAACGGTATCGGCGGTGGCGGTTACCGTCGCGCCTGCCAGCGGTTTGCCTTCGTATAGGATTTGTACCGGAAACAGGCTGCCCGGCCGCACCGTGTTCGGATTGGCCAATGGTACGATTTCCAATGTTTGGCCGATCGGGCGGCTGATGGCGGACAAATCTTCGCCGTCATCGACGATCAGAACGCTTTTTCCAAACATCCGGCTCTGTTCGCACGATACCGCTTCCGGACGTTCGGCCAAATTTTTCTGTTCCCATTTGCCCGCCGCGTCTTTCGACCAGAATGTCGGTTTGTAGATTGCGCTGATGATGTAACTGCCTTTTTTCAGCTTGCCGCCGGTGTATTGGTAATTCTCGCCCTGTTGTTTCATGTTGCTGTGTTTGCCGTCGGGCGAAGTCAGTTGCAGCGGGGCGAAGATATGCAAACGGTCGTCGGCAATTTTTTCGGCATGAGGGAAGTCGTGGCTGTAGGCCAAATCGGCGCGGAGGGTGTCGGACGAGGCGAGTTTTGCCGGGGCGTTTACCCACACTTCGTGCGCCTGTGCGGACGCGCAGATGCCGATTAAGGAAATCAAAAGCAGTTTTTTCATCATTTCACCTTGGCAAAGGTTGTTTAACGGAAATGATACATTATCACATTGTCTTTCCTGTGCACAGTAGGAAACCGATGGTGTGAACCATGGTGTTGCCGTTTGCTTGTTATCCAATTGTATGAGGCCGTCTGAAAGGTGTTTTCAGACGGCCTCAAGATGATGGTGAAAACGGTAAAACGGATTATTCGCCGATAGTGCCGATGTGATTGGATTCTTCCGCCGAAGCTGCTTCGGGGGCGGCAATGCCGGCGGCGTTTGTGTCAACGGCAGGTTCGGAAGCGGCTGAGGCAGTTGGTGCGGCCGGTATGGCGGCGGCAGATTCTTCCGGTGCCACCAATTCGTCGATGTCTATGTCTTCCCCGCTGCCTTCAGACGGCTTCAAACCGAGCTGGCGGCGGCGTATTTCCATGTAGCCGTCGCGCATCATGATATAGGGGTCGAGGGCGGCTTCCTCCATGCCGTCGGTCAGGTCGAGCAGGCTTTCGCGCGTGCTGACCGCATTGACGGGAGAGGCTGCAGCCCGGCCGGCGGTGGTGTGGAATACGGCGTTTTGCACCGGATAGGCCATCAGTGCGGTCGTGCCCAGGCTATCGCGGACGGTGGAGGGACCAAAAATCGGATAAACGAAGTAGTTGCTGTTTTTCCAACCCCATGAGGCGAAAGTGTCGCCCAGGGTGTTTTTGTTGTTCGGAATGCCGCCCGCCCCGGCCACGTCGATCAGGCCGCCCAGCCCGAAGGTGGTGTTGACGGAAACGCGCATGAAGTCTTCGCTGGCGCGTTTGATGTCCAAACGCAGCAGGTTGCTGCCGAAGCTGGCCACGTCGCGCAGGTTGTTGAAGAAGTTGCCCACGCCGGTGCGTACCGGACCGGGGGTAACTTTGCGGTAGCCGCGCGCAACCGGCGCGAGGACGTAGCGGTCTGCTTTGTCGTTCACTTTGAACATGAAACGGTTGTAGCGTTCGTACGGGTCTTTGCTTTTTGCTTTGGCCGGCTGCCGGGCGGGTTCGGAGGCCGTCTGAAAAGGCGTGCCGGATTGTGTTGCGTTTTGCGGCGGCGCGGTTTCTTTATCGGCGGCGGCAGCGGGCAGGGCGGCAAGCAGCAATGCCAGTACGGCGGTGTATGCGATGGGGTGTCGTTTCATGGCGTGATCCATTCTCGGACTTCGTACAGTTCGGCCAAGTCCGCCACGGCGGGCGGCATATGCCTCAGTTCGGGACGGCTGCCGTTGCGGCGCAGTACGGAAAACAGCAGCGACAGGCAGGCCGAATCGGCACGGCTGACCGCAGACAAGTCCACAGCCTTGATGTCGCCGCCGCTCAGTTGCACAAATCGGCGGTAGGCATTGCCGTGCACGGTTTTTACGGTGATTTCGCCGTCAAGGTGCAATATGCCGTCGCGGATTTCGCAGTTCATTATTTGCCGCCGTTTTTGTTTTTCAATTCTTGAATCAGGCCGTCAAAGCCTTTGTTTTTAATGGTTTCGCCGAATTGGTTGCGGTAAACGGTAACCAGGCTCGCGCCTTCGATGGCCACGTTGTAGACGCGGTATTTACCGCCGCTCTGATAGGTGGTGAAGTCCATATTGACCGGTTTGCTGCCTGCCTGGCTGACTTCCACGCGGACGATGACTTCTTTGCCGCCACGGTTGATGATGGGATTGCCTTTGACATCGACGGCGGCATTTTTAAATTTCAGCATGGTGCCGGAGTAGGTGCGGATTAACAGGGTTTGGAATTCTTTGGACAATTCCTGTTTCTGCGCTGGGGTGGCCTGCGTCCAGAGTTGGCCGACGGCTTGTGCAGTCATGCGCTGGAAGTCGAAATAGGGCAGGGCGTAGTTCTCCGCCTCTTTGCGTACGGCAGCATCGTTACTGCCGTTGGCTTTTTTCAGGATGGCCAATACTTGGGCGGCATTTTCGCGTACTTGGGAAACCGCCTGCTGCGGCGTGGCCTGTGCGGTACCTGCTGCGGCAAGGGTAATCAGGGCTGCTGTGTAGAATGTGGTTTTCATGTTGTAACTTTCTCGGTTCGGGAGTTGTGGGGTTAGGGTTGGCTGTCGGCTGTTTTTTCAGACGGCTTGGCATTGCCTTCCGCCATATTGGTCATGAATTTGCCGATCAGGTTTTCCAGCACCAGTGCGGAGCTGGTCAGGCTGATGGTGTCGCCGTCGGCCAGGCTGTCGCTGTCGCCGCCCTGCATCAGGCCGATGTATTGTTCGCCAAGCAGGCCGGAAGTCAGGATTTGGGCGGAAACATCGCTGCTGAAAGTGTATTGTTTGTCCAATTGCAGCGTTACTTTGGCCTGATAGGTTGCCGGGTCGAGCGCGATGTTTTGCACGCGGCCGACCAGTACGCCCGATGCTTTGATGGGGGCTTTCACTTTCAGCCCGCCGATGTCGGTGAAGTTGGCATAGACGGTGTAGGTTTGCCCGCTGCCGCCGCCGAAGTTGCCGCCACCGGCAACGCGGAAGGATAAGAAGGCCAGTGCGGCAATGCCGATCAGGACGAACAGGCCGACCCAAAATTCCAAAATGCTTCGTTTCATGAAAAATTCCTTGGTTGTAATTGCGCTGCGTTCAGCCGGTAAACATGAAGGCGGTCAGGATGAAGTCGATCGCCAGTACGACCAGCGCGGACGATACGACCGTGCGCGTGCTGGCGCGCAGGATGCCTTCGGACGTCGGCAAGGCGTGAAAACCCTGATGGACGGCTATCAGTGTAACCGCCACGCCGAAAAAGGCCGATTTGATCAGGCCGTTGAGTACGTCGTAGCCGAAGGAGATATTGTTTTGCATCTGCGACCAAAAGATGCCGCCATCCAAACCCAGCCATTGCACGCCGACCAGATACGCGCCGTAAATGCCCGCCACGTTGAAGATTGAGGCCAAGAGCGGCATGGAAAACACGCCTGCCCAAAAGCGCGGCGCAACGACGCGGGCAACGGGGTTTACCGCCATAACATTCATGGCTTCGAGTTGTTCGGTGGCCTTCATCAGGCCGATTTCGCTGGTCATTGCGCCGCCCGCGCTGCTGGCAAACAGAATGGCCGCCAATACGGGGCCCAGTTCGCGCAGCAGTGAGGCGGCCACCATGTAGCCCAAGATGTCGGCCGATTTGAATTTGGCCAGCTGGGTATAGCCCTGCAAGCCCAGCACCATGCCGACAAACAGGCCGGAGACGGCGATAATCAGCACGGAAAGCACGCCGGCAAAATATACTTGCCGCACGCTCAGGCGGAAGCGTAAAAGCGATGTACCGGAGTGCGCCAGTATCTGCAGTAGAAACAGGCAGACACTACCGAGTGCCTGTATAAAGCCGAGGGTTTTCGCCCCGACGGTTCGGATAAGGTTCATATTTCGGTTCAATTGTTTTTTCAGACGGCCTTTTGTATTCGGCAGGCCGTCTGAAAACTGGTTTAACGTCCCAGCAAATCCTGCTGCAAAGTCGTTTGCGCCGGATAGCGGAAGGCGACGGGGCCGTCGGCCAAGCCGCCGACAAACTGGCGCACCCAAGGCGAATCGAGTTCGCGCATTTCCTGGGGCGAGCCGGAAAATACCACTTCGCCGTGTGCCAAAAAAATCACTTGATCGACGATTTCCAGCGATTTTTCAATATCGTGCGTAACCATCACGCTGGTGGAACGCAGTGCTTTGTTGGCACGGCTGATTAAGTGAGCGATGACGCCGAGCGAAATCGGGTCGAGTCCGGTGAACGGTTCGTCGTACAGCATCAATTCGGGGTCGAGCGCGATGGTGCGCGCCAAAGCCACGCGCCGCGCCATACCGCCCGACAATTCGGCGGGCATCAGTTTTTCTACCCCGCGCAGGCCGACGGCATTCAGTTTCAGCAGCACCAAATCGCGGATGACGGCTTCGGGCAGTTTGGTCAGCTCGCGCATCGGGAAGGCGATGTTGTCGTATACCGACAAATCGGTAAACAGTGCGCCATGCTGGAACAGCACGCCCATGCGGCGGCGGTGTTCGTGGAGTTCCTGCGCCGAAAATGCCGACAAATCGCGCCCCTGAACCAGTACTTGTCCCGACTGCGGGCGGATTTGGCCGGTAATCAGCCGCATCAGCGTGGTTTTGCCGCTGCCCGAACCGCCCATTACCGCCGCAAACGCGCCCTGCGCGATGCGGAAGCTGACATCTCGCAGTATCGGACGTTCGCCATAGGCGAAGACGACGTTTTTCATTTCGATAAACGGCTGGGTCATGGTGCGGCTCAAAGTTGAAAGCTTTGCATTCTAAATATTTGTTGCGGCAGGGGCAAATTTTCAGACGGCCTGTACGATGCCTTAAACGCGGAAGTGTATGCAAACGGCTGATATTGTGCCGTTTCAACGGTTGCGGCCGCGTTTGCGCCTGTGTTGTGCTTTTCAGACGGCCTGCGCCTTCGCGATAGCCCGTTCAATCTGCTAAAATACCCCTGCATAATGATCAAGGATCAAGGAGATTCCAATGTTCAGACGAGTAACGCCCATATGGCTTTTTATCCTATTGTCCGCTACGGCTTGGGCGGGTGGGTTGCAAGAGGAGAGGTTGGCCGGCACTTGGACATGTGTCCCGCCCAGCAAATCCGACAGTCCTTCCTACAAATCCACTTTCACATTTTCCACCGATAAAAAAATCAAGTCTTATACGGATGAGTATATCCCTCGGGAAACAGATACGCCAAAACAAGGCGTTAAAACTGCAATTTACCGCACAACTGAAAGCGGTACTTGGCGGTTGGAGGGCAACAGGCTGGAAACCATAGTCCGTGAGGAAAAGGTTGAGAGGATGCACGACCTGGCGAAAATAGGCACGTTAGAACGGAGATTAGACGATGCGATGTTTGCCAGCATGAAACAGGCTGTAGAGGAGCAAAAGGGAATTAAAGGAATGCGCGAATATATCGTCAAAAAACTGGATGTGGCGGCATTGCATATGAGCGAAGACGGCAAATCTCCCATCATCTGCAGTAAGTTGAAATAATCATGTTTAAACGAAAAAAAACACCTGACTACACACAAATTTTAGAAAATATCCAACTGCCCGGCACGCAACGCACCCTGGGCGGCGAAAAAGCCGTTAAAAAACTGCATGAAGAGGCAGACAGCCTGCATATCGAGTTATCTTTCGGTTTTCCGACCGCACATTTGTGGGACGGGCTGGCCGAGCGTATTCAGACGGCCTTGGCTGCCGCAGGCAATACCCTGCCGCTGCATATCGAAATCGCCACCGAAATCGCCACGCACAAAGTGCAGCCCGGCGTAGCAACGATTAAAGGCGTGAAAAACATCATCGCCGTGGCCTCGGGCAAGGGCGGCGTGGGTAAATCCACCACCACCGCCAACCTGGCGATGGCCATGGCGCGGATGGGTGCGCGTGTGGGTGTGCTGGATGCCGATTTATACGGCCCCAGCCAGCCGACCATGCTGGGTGTGCAAGACCGCAAGCCCGATCAGGAAAACAAAAAACTGATTCCCGTGGAGGCGGACGGCGGCATTCAAGTAATGTCCATCGGCTTTTTGGTCGATATCGATCAGGCCGTGGTTTGGCGCGGGCCGATGGTCAGCCAGGCTTTGCAGCAATTATTGTTTCAAAGCGAATGGGACGATGTGGATTACCTGTTTGTCGATTTGCCGCCGGGTACGGGCGATATTCAGCTTACCCTGTCGCAGAAAATTCCCGTTACCGGCTCGGTGGTTGTGACCACGCCGCAGGACATCGCACTGATAGACGCACGCAAGGCGGTGGATATGTTCGACAAAGTCAATATTCCGATTTTCGGCGTGCTGGAAAATATGTCGGTACACATCTGCTCCAACTGCGGCCATAGCGAAGCAATTTTCGGCAGCGACGGCGGCAAGGCCTTGGCTGAAAGGTTGAACGTGCCGCTTTTGGGCCAACTGCCGCTCACATTAGCAGTGCGCGAAGCGATGGATAGTGGTACGGCTAAGGCTTTGCAGGAAAACCATCCCGCCGTTGCCAAACTTTATACCGATGCGGCATTCAACATTGCACTGACGATTGCCGATAAAGGCAAGGATTACAGCCGGGCGTTTCCGAAGATTGTGGTGGAGTGATTTTGGCTGTTGGGTTTAATGCAAAGGCCGTCTGAAATGGTTTTCAGACGGCTTTTTGTTATAGAGTTTGAATGATGGAATATGTTTGTTTGGGATGTTTTGATTATTGCCTAAGTTATTCGCTGAAACCATCCACAGGAGCATAGGCTAAACGTTGATTGTTTTTATTCAAAATGACAATCCAATCAAGATTTTTTTCAGCAGTAAACGGCAGATAATACAATTCGTCAATGTTCTTCTGCTTTAGAGCATTTTCAATGACAGGCCGGGTATCGGGTTTGGCGGCCAGTAGTTTGCTCAGGGGTAGCTTGGCTTTGGCAATTTTATCGGCAGCATCGTTTTCAGGTGTCCACCAATCAGGCCGGGCAGCAGGCGGGATGCCTGCCAGCGACAAGTCTATGCCGTCAAGGAATTCTTTGTTGTTTTGCGCATCGCGTGTGCCTGCCTTAATTATGCCGAATAAGGGGAGGTGATTCATGCCTTCGGGTGCCTTTTTCAGTCTTTCAGGTTCGATTTGAAGGGCAGTTACTACATAAAAGCGATCTTTATCAAATACATCCGCTACGGGACGGGATTGTGCCAAGGCATAAATGCCATATGCGAGGGCGCAAAGTTGGATGACGGCAATGATGGCAAAGTCGCGGATTAATTCCTGCCGTGGTTTATTGGAGTTGGCAGCAATTAAAGTCAAGATAGGGCCGCAAACCAAATCAACGCCTGCAATCATTAAGATTAGATGCCAACTGCCCGTTAAATCAAAGTAGGGGGCGGGATACCAAACGGCAAACACCAACACGGAAAGCAAAGCCATTAAGGCCATGCTGATAACAAAATGGAAAAACAGGGCTTTGAAGGAAAAGCGCCAATTTCGGGTTTGCTTAGAATGAAGGGTATCAGGCATTTTCATCAACTCACTAAAAAATGTTAGTTAATAGGTTATTTGCATTCCGGAGGAGCATATTTCGACGGCAGAGTACCTTGCGACATATTTGTAAATCCGCGTTTAGTTGCAGTGGTGTTGGTAGCCGAGGCGCATGCCCAGTCCATTTTTCCTCTGGATACGGCCGTGGGTAAATCAGCATTTCCGATATAGGGTTTAAAAATCAGAGTCTTGCCTTTGGCATCGTCAGGAAGGGTTGATGCCTCATCATCAGCAAGCAAAATAACAATCGCACCGGTCGCGGCATCGATATTGCTGCTTTTTATAAATTTACTTTGTTTGTCTGCAGTTGGTGCTGTATTGGTACTGCCGGCAAGTGCGGCAACTCCAGCCATTCCGTTGTTCAGGTATGCTTCTGCAACTGAATTTTTCTTATGGGAAACGGCAATCAGCCCCTCGCTTAATTTTGCGCGGGTGGTATAGATTGCATATTGAGGTATGGCGATTGCTGCCAAAATACCAATAATGGCGATCACAATCATCAGCTCGATCAATGTGAACCCTTTTAGGTTAGATAGTTTATTCATTTGAAATCTGTTCTTTCTTAGAATTGGAAAAGAGCCGCATGCAGCGGCTCTTTAATCATCTCAAACTACAGCTTGATTATTTGCACTCAGACGGTACATATTTAGAAGGCATACCATCGGTCAAAACGGCCGGAGCATTAGTACCGAAACGTTTGCCTGCAGTTTCGTTGCTTGCAGAAACACATGCCCAGTCGATTGCGCCAGTAGAAGAACCAGTCGGGGTTACACCGCCAACTAGAGGGCGCAGAGATAATTCTTTGTTATTCAAAGTGGTCGGAATACCGTTATCTGCAGTTGCTTTTACTTTTACAGTAATGTCCCAAGGAGAAGTGTCTAGAACAGTTACAGCATTTACATATTTGGAAGCGTAAGCATCACCGTTAGTACCGCCAGAAGCGTTGATAGATTTGGCAGCTGCAGTCAAACCAGTAATGCCGTCAGTTTGGAAAGCTTCAGACAGGGCAGACTTCGGAGAAGAAGCAGCGATCAAAGCTTCAGAAACTTTAGAACGTACAGTGTAGTCTTGGTAAGCCGGCAGGGCGATGGCAGCCAAAATACCGATAATGGCGATTACGATCATCAACTCGATCAGGGTGAAACCTTTTTGCATTGCTTTCATGATTAACTCCAGTTAAGTGTTTGGTAAAAATTACCGTTTTAAAAATCAGCTTTGCCGCCCCATGCGGCGCAGCCTTGTGGTTATCCCATAATGTGCTTGGCACATATTCTTTCAATTTGCTTCAGGCTTCGCTTTTTGGCGTTGCCTGTTGCGGATGAAATGTATCAAGCAAAGTTTGTGCCAACGGAGTATTGTCAGCTATTTTTTTATTTAAGCATTTGTTTATTTTAGATTTTAAATTTTAATCAAATTGTATGTAGTATCTGATTGGCATGAATGACAGGTGTATTTTTACGGCAGATTTGACGTTTCGGGGCAGGTTGGAAGGGACGCTGGGCGGCAGCTGACGGATTTTGTCAGTTATTTGTCATGGATTGGTAGGGTTGCTGTTTTTAGTCGATTTAAATAAGAACGCCCTGTATCGTCATTCCCGCGCAGGCGGGAATCCAGACCGTCGCATCACAATCCTTTCCTATCAATGCCTGAAAACCCAAACTCTGAATTTTCATCTACGCGGGAATGACGATACAGGGCGTTTTTTATTTCTATCCACTATATAAACCAGATTTTCAGACGGCCTCTCCATTATTCCGGATCATCCGTAAACGCATTCGCCCGAAAGATTGGTACGAACGTCAACAGATAAAGCACAAACACGGCGGCGGTCAGAATCGCAGGGACGGTGATGAAGAATATCGGATTCACGTTCATTAAAACAGCGCGCGAGACGGCGGCGGCGAAAAGGATGGGGACGGCGATGCGGCAGAGTTTGGGGTAGTCGAGTTTGATAAAACCGCTGTGCCACAGTCCGGCAGTCAGCCATACCATCATCACGCCGCCCATCATGCCGCCGAGGGTAATCAGGTGCAGGGGCGTGG